>JAABUQ010002296.1_pt1 | contig 38299 bp, 36 predicted proteins | sample 5560001 | NCBI WGS metagenome assembly JAABUQ01 (sample SAMN10711888, study PRJNA513371) | rock metagenome | isolation source: Antarctica rocks | place: Antarctica: Victoria Land, Finger Mt nord | collected 2015-12-18 | reverse complement strand
TTTAGGGGGGACCCTAGCGCCTTCCGGGTCTGCCAGTGCAGAAGCGGGGAGGGAGGTATTCCCAACCTGAGAGGTTGTCTTTCCTACGGGGCTTGTGACCTGTCCCGCCCCTACACCTTGCCCCGGAAATACTCAATCGTCTCCGTCAGGCCCTCGGCCAGCGGCACGCGCGGCTCCCAGCCCAGCAGAGTGCGCGCTTTGGCGATGTCCGGGCGGCGCTGCTTGGGGTCATCCGCCGTCGGCATCGGCACATGGATCATCTTGCTCCCGCTGCCTGTCGCCTTGAGTATCTCCTCGGCAAAGCGCAGCATGGTCAGCTCGCTCGATGGGTTGCCGACATTGATCGGCCCGCTTTGCTCGGACACGCTGAGTTTATATATCCCGTCAATTAAGTCCGACACATAGCAAAACGACCGCGTCTGCGTGCCGTCCCCAAAGATCGTCAGGTCTTCCCCGCGCAAAGCCTGGCTGATAAACGCCGGCACCACGCGCCCGTCATTGATCCGCATGCGCGGCCCATACGTGTTGAAGATGCGCACAATCTTGGCATCCATTTGGTACAAGCGTCGATACGCAAATGTCACCGCTTCGGCGTAGCGCTTGGCCTCGTCATACACGGCCCGCGTGCCATGCGGGTTCACATTGCCCCAGTACTCTTCCGGCTGCGGGTGGACAGTGGGGTCGCCGTACACTTCGGATGTGGACGCCATCAGAAACCGCGCCCCTTTCATCCGCGCCATCTCCAGCGTGTTGTGCGTGCCGTAGGAGCCGACTTTGAGCGTTTCCAGTGGCAGTTCCAGATAGTCCACGGGCGACGCGGGAGACGCAAAGTGGTACACCATATCCACCGGCCCGTCTAAGGTGTACGGGTCAATAACATCCTGCTCAATATATTGGAACTTTGGATTATCCTTATTGTGTGCGATATTGTCCGTGCTGCCGGTCACCAGGTTGTCTACCGCGACAACGTCATACCCTTCAGCGAGCAATCGGTCGCCCAGATGCGACCCTAAAAACCCTGCTCCGCCTGTTACCACTGCGCGCGCCATAAGTGTTCACCCTTTAGCTTCCAATGCGTCGTTGAAGTTGGCTTGGGCTTTTGTCCCAGTTTGTATTATAAACCGCTTTCCTCAGCCTGTCAAGGCAGATTGCTTGCCCGCCCGGCTGAGGAGTCCCTCCCCCGCTCGCATCGGTGCAGGGGAGGGGGAAGGGAGCCGTGCAGATACGAAGTAATGCTTTGCATACCGGGGGAGGGACTCTGCCGCCGCGGTTGACTTGCTCCGCCCAACCCGTTATAATAGGCCCGTACTCAGCCGACATTAAGCCCTGATTAAGCCCGCGCCCCACGCGCTGCCCTGCCCGCGCGCTTTGGAGACACCATGCCGCCCCCGACGCCCCCCGTTGCCGTTCTCGTGCTCGCCGCCGGCAAAAGCACCCGCATGAAGTCCAAGCTGCCCAAAGGCCTGCACCCTCTGCTCGGCAAACCCCTGCTGCGCTGGGCCGTAGACGCCGCCCTCGCCGCAGGCGCCACCCGCACTGTTCTGGTCGTCGGCCACCAGTCTGCGCAGGTCAAAGAAGCGATGGGCGCTGACTTTGAATATGTCCTCCAGGCCGAGCAGAAAGGCACGGGCCACGCCGTCCAGATGGCCCAAAGCCTGCTGCAAGACTGGCCCGGCCCGCTGCTTGTGCTGCCGGGCGATGCTCCCCTCCTGACCCACGCCCTGCTGGAACAACTGCTCCACGCCCACGCCCAGAGCGGGGCCGCCGCCACCCTCCTGACCGCCCTGCTCGACGACCCTGCCTCCTACGGGCGCATCGTCCGCGACCCCGACACGGGCATGGTAGAGGGCATTGTGGAGGCCCGCGATGCCACCGACGCCCAGCTCGCCGTGCGTGAAATCTCCACGTCCGTGTACGCCTTCCAGCCCGCCAAGCTGTTCGCGGCCCTGGCGCAGGTCACGCCGAGCAGCATCTCAAGCGAATACTACCTCACCGATGTCGTGCGCCTGCTGGCCGAGCAGGGCGAGCTTGTCCATGCCCTCGTCTCTCAGGACGCCGATGTTGTGCGCGGCGTCAACACCCGCCCGGAACTCGTGGAACTCACCCAGGTGCTGCAAGCGCGCCTGCACCGCGCGCACGGGCTGGCGGGCGTGACTATTGTAGACCCCCTGTCCACCCACATTGACGCGACTGTGCGCATCGGCCAGGACACAGTCATTCACCCATTCACCATCCTCAGCGGCGTCACCGACATCGGCGAAGACTGCGAGATCGGGCCGGGCGCGCGCATCAGCGACGCCAAACTCGGCAACACTGTGTCCGTGCGCGACTCGCACATCGTTGCCAGCGACATCGGCGACGGCACCCGTGTCGGCCCGTATGCCAACATCAGGCCCGGCAGCACGGTCGGCAGGGATGTGAAAATAGGCGACTTTGTGGAACTCAAAGCCGCCACAATTGGGGATAATGTCAGTGCAGGTCACTTCGCCTACCTCGGCGATGCGCAGGTCGGCGCGCGCACCAACATCGGGGCCGGGACAATCACCTGCAACTACGACCCGTTCCGCACGCCTGCCAAGAACCTGACTGTGATTGGCGCAGACGCCTTTATCGGCACGCACACCACCTTAGTCGCCCCGGTCACCGTGGGCAATGGAGCCTACACCGCCGCCGGCTCCGTCATCACTCAGCCCGTCCCTGACGGCGCGCTGGCTCTTGGGCGGGCGCCGCAGGTCAACAAAGACGGCTGGGTCGCGCGCAGAAGGCAGTTATCCAGCACGGCTCATCTAACAAACAGCGCCGACCCGTCGTAGGATCACAGCCGTCTTCGCTTCGCGCCCAGGCACAGTTCGGGGGACATGACGCATGGCACACGACACACACGCCGAGACGCTTCCACACGCGGCCCGCCCCGCCCCGCCCGCTCCCTGCCCCGACAACCTGCGCATCTTCAGCGGCAATGCCAACCAGCCGCTTGCCCTCAAGATCGCCGCGCACCTGGGCCTGCCGCTGGGCAAAGTCCATCTGACCCGCTTTGCCGACGGCGAAATCCGCGCCAAAGTGGACGAATCCGCGCGCGGCATGGACGTGTTCATCGTCCAGCCCACCTGCGCCCCGGTCAACGATACGTTGATGGAGCTGCTCATCCTCGTGGATGCCTTCCGGCGGGCCTCGGCGGCCCGCATCACCCTGGTTATTCCTTACTATGGCTACTCGCGCCAGGACAAAAAGGTCAAGCCTCGCGAACCCATCACCGCCCGCCTGGTCGCCGACCTGATCACGACCGCAGGCGCGCAGCGCGTCCTGGCGGTTGACCTGCACGCAGGCCAGATTCAAGGCTTTTTCCAGCTGCCGATGGACCATTTATACGCCGGTCCCCTCCTCGGAGCCTACTTCGCCGAACGGGGCCTCAGCGACCATGACACCGTGGTCGTTTCCCCCGATGTCGGCGGGGTAGGGCGCGCCCGCGGCATGGCCGAAATGCTGCACGCCCCGCTCGCCATCATCGCCAAGCGCCGCCCGGAGCCAAATCAAGTCGAGATCAAAGAGATTATCGGCGACATCGTCGGCAAGACCTGCGTCATGGTGGACGACATGATCGACACCGGCGGCAGCATCATGTCCGGCGCGACCGCCCTGATGGAGCGCGGCGCGCGGCGCGTGTTCGCCTGCTGCACCCACCCCGTTCTGTCCCTGTCCGCCCTGGAAAAAATAGAAGCCTCGCCCCTCACCGAGCTGGTCGTCACCGACACCATTCCCCTGCACGAAGAACTCGCCCGCGCATCCACCAAAGTGCGCGTCATTTCCGTCGCCCCTCTGCTCGCGAACGCCATCAGCCGCATCCACCACAACCACTCGGTCAGCGAGCTGTTTGACACCTACTGGTAGGCGCTGCGAGGGCGCTGCAAGGGCGTTGATAGCGTGTTCATTGGGCATACCAAGCGCGTACCAACGACGGAAGAAATCCGTCCGTCGTTGAACATGGCTAGAAACGCGCTTAATCAGCCCTTGCAACGCCTTTGCAAGCAGAGTAGGAGGCCCCCCGCCCCAATTCTGGGGAGCCAGAGGGGAGCAAGACATTCTGCGGCCTACGCTCTCTTTCTGTATTGCACCCCAGAATTGGGGCGGGGGGGCCATTCTCTCCGTCAGCGTGACAGCACAAGGCCCAGGGCCAGCAGCGCGCCGTAGATCAGCTCCAGGCGCGCCGTGTGCGCCAGTACCTGGTTCAGCGCGCGGCCCTGGAGCGTGCGCACCTGCTTGAGCAAGGCCGCCGCAAGCGGCAGGGACAGCCAGGCCAGCAGCACCCACGGCCTGCACACCCGCACGAGGGCCATGACAATGGGAAGCGCATACGCCAGGCCGACCAGCAGGGTGTATTCGGCAATCGTGCCCTGCCGCCCCAGGCGCACCGCCAGTGTCCGCTTGCCGGCGGCTTTGTCGGTCGCCAGGTCGCGCAGATTGTTCACGACCAAAATGGCGGCTGCCAGCAGGCCGATCGGCACAGCGGCCAGCCACGCGGCGGGCGTGACATGCCCCGATGCCACAAAGCATGTGCCGCAGACCGCCGCCAGCCCAAAGTACAAAAACACAAACAGATCGCCCAGCCCATTGTAGCCCAGCGGGAACGGCCCTCCCGTATAAGCAATCGCCGAGACAATCGCGGTCAGGCCCAAAGCGATGATCGGCCACCCGCCCACATGCGCCAGGTACAGGCCAATCGGAACGGAAAGCGCGAACACCACCCACATGCCGGTCAAAACGCTTTGGGGGGCCAGCAGCCCCGCCGCTGTCACGCGGGTCGGGCCAAGCCGCTCTGCGGTGTCTGCGCCTCGTTTGTGGTCAAAAACATCGTTGGCAAGGTTCGCCCCAATCTGAAACAGCAGCGCGCCGAGCAGAGCGGCAAGAACGGGGCCGACAGCAAACCGATGGGCGGCCCACGCCGCGCCTGCCCCGACCAGGACGGGTGCGGCGGCGGCGGGCAGGGTCTTCGGGCGCGCGGCCTGCACCCAAACAGCGAGTTTGCCGACGGCGAATGCAGTAGTCATCAGGTGTTTCTTTCCCCAGCGCGCGGCGCTTGCGCGGCTGTGCATCTTTCCGGCGCATCGTTGTGCTGAGACTATACCTCAACCCCGCGCGGCTTGACATACTTCGTGAAAAATAGTACAATATGAGTCGCAACTGTGCCGGCCTGGGTATATCCCTGGGTATCTGCATTTCCTGCGGACAGAGCAGTTCTCAGGCCCAGCATCAGAGAAAGAACAAATGCAGGCTGTGCGCGACCCCAAGAGTTTTCTGATGCCGCCGAGCGGCGCGCTGCTGAGCCTGCCGCTTGGCGCGGGCAAGTCGCGGCAGGTTTTGTGGGCGCAGGGCGGCCTGCGCCGGTCTGCTGCGCCGCAGCCGGGCGGTTTCAGCGTTTACGCGCCCGACTTTTTCCTGGACAATCCCCAGCCGTGGCTGCTGCCGCAGGACTCTGCCGACCCGCAGGCTGTGCAGGTGCTTGCTGCCGACACGCTGGCGGCAGGGCTTGCCCCCTTTGCCGCCGCCTCGCCTTCTTCCAGCATGTTTGACTGGACACCGCCGCTGCTTGCGGAGTTTGACGAAGCGTTTCGGGATTTGCAGGCGCATTTCCGGGCGGGCAGCCTTCGCAAGGCGGTGCCGGTCTTTTTTGAACAGGCGCACGTGCGGCTGTCGCCCGCCCAAACAGTCCGCTGGATACTGGCCGCGCTGCAAGCGCCCCAATCTCTCCTGCCTTACGGCTGCTGGACTGAGGAGGGCGGCATGCTGGGCGCGAGTCCCGAAGTGCTGTTTGAGGTTCACCAGGGCACGCTCAAGACAATGGCGCTTGCGGGCACGCTGTCCGCTCCCCCTGCCGATGCCGCAGGAGAAGCCGAGCAAGCGTTCCTGGCTGACCCGAAAGAGCGCAAAGAGCACAGCCTTGTCGTGGAAGGAATCGCGGAAGCCCTGGCCCCATTCGGGGCAGTCACAATCGGCCCAACGCGCATTCTCAAGCTGCCCGGCTTGTGGCACCTGCAAACTCCGATTAAAACGGCCCTGCGTGAAGACCCGCACATGGAGGTTTTGGCGCATTGCCTCCACCCGACCCCTGCGCTGGGCGGCTCGCCGCGCGCCGCCAGCGTGGAATGGCTGCGGCGGCAGGACCTGAAAGAGGGCAAGACGCAAAGGCGGGGCGGGTTCGGCGCGCCGTTTGGGGTGCAGTGCCCGGACGGCAGCTTGTTTTGCCTGGTGGCGGTGCGCAACATCCTGTGGAATACGGAAACGGTGCGCATCGGAGCGGGGTGCGGCATCATTGCGGAAAGCCGACCGGAGCGGGAATGGGAGGAGCTGCGCCAGAAGCGCGGTTCGGTCAAAAGGCTGTTTGGATTATGAACCAATCCCTCGCTGCCCACGTGCTGGACACGCTTGCCGCCGCCGGCGCCCAAGAGCTGTGCTTGTGCGCGGGCGCGCGCAACAGCCCTCTGGTTGCTTTGGCTGCGCAGGACGCGCGCTTTCGCCCATTCCACCTGTTTGAAGAGCGCAGCGCGGCCTTCTTCGCCCTGGGACGCATCAAGGCTGCGGGCCTGCCGGTCGCAGTCGTGACCACATCCGGCACGGCGGCGGGCGAACTGCTCCCCGCTGTCATGGAAGCGTACTATAGCGGCTTGCCCTTGATGCTGGTGACGGCAGACCGGCCCCGCCGGTTTCGGGGCACGGGAGCGCCGCAAAGCGCCGAGCAGGTGGGCCTGTTCGGCGTGTATGCGGAGCAGGCGCTGGACCTTGCGGGCGAGGAGCGTACAGACATTTCTTCCTGGAGCCGCGCCCGCCCGCTGCACCTCAATGTGTGTTTTGATGAGCCGCTGCTTGCGCCGCCCTCCACGCCGCCTTCCAGCCCGGCGTCGCCGCTTGTTTCCCCCGCGCCGCGTTGTTTATGCCCCCCAGACAACCGCGCTGTTTTGTCTGAGGCTGCCGCCCGCCTGCGGGAGTTTCTGCAGGCGAGCCGGTGCCCGGTTGTCCTCGTCGGCGCATTGGCCCCTCTTGAGCGGCTTCCGGCCCTGCAATTCTTGTCCGCGCTGGGTGCGCCTGTGATCTTGGAAAGCTTGTCCGGCCTGCGCGAGCACCCCGCTCTGGAGCCGCTGTCGCTGCGCGCGGGAAAAGAGGCCCTGATGCCCCGCACGGCTTCCCGCCCTGCCGCGCCCTGGATGGACGGCGTCCTGCGCCTCGGCTCCGTGCCGACCCTGCGGCTGTGGCGCGACTTGGAGTCATCGCTTGGGGGTCTGCCTCTGCTGTCGCTGAGTGCGCTGCCCTTTGCCGGCGCGAGCCGCGGCACGCTGGTTCATGCCCCGCTGTCTGAGATACTTGGCCCCCTGGCCGCACAAACAAGCCCCATCCACCAAGACAGCCGCCTGGCCGCGCTGCTCGCGCGCGACCGCGCTTTGGATGCCGCCCTGGAGCGGCTTCTTCAAGCCGAGCCGCAGTCCGAGCCGGGGCTGATCCACTCGTTCTCCCGCTTTGTCCCGGAGAACGCGCGCGTGTTTCTGGGCAACAGCCTGCCGATCCGCGAGTGGGATTTGGCGGCGACCCGCAGCCCGCGCCGCCTGGAACTGGGCGCAAGCCGGGGCCTGAACGGCATTGACGGCCAAGTTTCCACATTTCTAGGCTTCAGCCGGGATGAGTGTGAAAACTGGGCATTGCTGGGCGACCTGACCGCTTTGTACGACATGGCCGGGCCGTGGATTTTGCGGCAGCGGCCTGATCTGCGCGCCCACATTGCGGTCGTCAACAATGGCGGCGGGAAGATTTTTGATCGCATGTTTGCGGACCCGGTCTATCAAAACCGCCACGACTTGTCGTTTGAGCACTTGGCTCGCTTTTGGGGCCTGGACTACGCGCGCTGGGAGACGATCCCCCCCCCCGGCACACTGTCTTCCTCCCGCCAATCGCTGGTGGAGATTGTCCCGGACGATGCCGCGACCCAGCGTTTTTGGCAGGCTTATGACGCCCTGGCAGTGGACACGGAGGGCCGCGCGTGACACTGCACTGTCTGCACGGCTTCTTGGGGGGGCCGCATGATTGGAATGCGTTCACGTCGGCGATGGCATCCATCCTGCCCCCAATGGCCGCCCCCGGCGCGCTGGTCCCAGCCGACTTGTTCGGCGCGGATTGGCTGCCGGAAACGCAGTCCCTCGCAGAATGGGCAGACGTCTCCTGCCGCCGCATCGCGCAGGCGGACGCTCAACCCCCGCCGCCCACGGGCCGGTACCTGCTGGGCTACTCGCTGGGCGGACGGCTGGCGCTGCACATGGCCTTGCAACACCCGCTGCTGTGGGACGGCGTCGTGATCGTTGGCGCAAACCCCGGCCTGGACACGGAAGACACGCGGCTGCAGCGCCGCCGCAGCGATGAACTTTGGGCGCAGCGCTTCCAAGCCGAACCCTGGGCAGACCTGCTGGCCGCCTGGGATGCGCAGCCGGTCTTTGCGGGCAAGCCTGCCTCCATGCCCCCGCGCCGCGAAACGGACTTTGAACGCGCCCGGCTCGCGGGTGCCCTGCGCCGCTGGTCTTTGGGCGCGCAAAGCCCGCTTTGGGGGCCGCTGGAACACTTTTCCCGCCCGCTGCTGTGGGTGGCGGGAGCGGAAGACACCGGACAAGCCGCCTTTTGCCGCCGCCTGCACGACACAGTTCCCGGCATTCAGTTATGGATTGCCGACGGCGCGGGCCACCGGGTTCCCTGGGAGCAGCCGCAGGCGTTCGCCGCGCGGGTCGGCGAGTTTATTTTATCAGTGCAGCATTCACGAGGAGAACCATGAGCGACAACCAACCCAACCCCCCACTTCCGTCTCAGGAACAGTGGCTTTCTCTGGGCGCGTACCAGGATATTCTGCTGGAACGCACGCCCGACGGCATTGCTAAAGTCACGATCAATCGGCCCCAGGTGCGCAATGCCTTCCGCCCGGAAACCGTGACCGAGCTGCAGCAGGCGTTCGCCATCGTGCGCGAAGACCCCGAAATCGGCGTGGTGATCCTGACCGGGGCGGGGCGGGATGCGTTCTGTTCGGGCGGCGATCAGAAAGTGCGCGGGGTGGGCGGCTATGTCGGCGGCGACGGCACGCCGCGGCTGAACGTGCTGGAACTGCAAAAGCAGATACGCAGCCTGCCCAAGCCCGTGGTGGCGATGGTGGCGGGCTACGCCATCGGCGGCGGGCACGTCCTGCACGTCATCTGCGACCTTTCCATTGCCGCCGACAATGCCCGCTTCGGGCAGACCGGCCCCAAAGTCGGGTCGTTTGACGGCGGCCTTGGCAGCAGCTACCTCGCGCGCATTGTGGGCCAGAAAAAGGCGCGTGAGATTTGGTTCTTGTGCCGCCAGTACGGGGCCGAGGAAGCCCTGCAAATGGGCCTGGTCAATGCCGTGGTTCCCCTGGATGACCTGGAAACGGAGACCCTGAAATGGTGCCGCGAAATGCTGGAACATTCCCCGCTGGCCCTGCGCTGCCTGAAGGCCGCCCTGAATGCCGACTGTGACGGACAGATCGGCCTGATGGATTTGGCCGGGGACGCCACCTTGCTGTACTACATGACCCAGGAAGCGCAGGAAGGCCGGGATGCCTTTGTTGAAAAGCGCAAGCCGGACTTCCGCAAGTTTCCCCGCCTGCCCTAGCGTCCTTGGGACCTAGCGTCCTTGGGAGGGGACGGCACGCACAATGCCATGACACTTGCCTGCCACCTGTATGAGCTTCACGCCGCTGCGCCGCTGGGGGCGCGCGCCCAAAGCGCCGTTCGCCGGGGCGCGCTGCTGCGCGCCGAAAGCGCCGGGGGCGGCTTTGGGTATGCCGACCTGCACCCCTGGGCCGAGCTGGGCGACCGCAGTCTGGCCGAGCAGCTTCAATGCCTGGCGCATGGCGAAAGCACAGACCTGACCCGCGCTTCGCTCGCCTTTGCCGCTCTAGACGGCGCGGCGCGCGCTGAGGGCCGCTCGCTGTGGGAGGGCGTGACAGTGCCCCCCAGCCATTTTCTGGTGCCGGGCGGGGCACAAGGCGGCGCGGCGGCGCTGGAAGAGGCGCTTGCCGAGGGCTTCACGCGCTTCAAGGTGAAGGTCGGCAAAGACTTGGATGCCGAGCGGCGGGGCCTGCGGGACATGGCCGCCGTGCTGCGCGTCGCGTCTTCCCCGGACGGCGCGTCGGCCCTGCTGCGCCTGGACTGCAACGAGCTTTTGACCCCGGATGCGTTTGCCGACTCTCTGGCCGCCCTGCCGGCCCTGCTGCCCTTTCTGGACTTTGTGGAAGACCCGTTTCCGTTTGATGCCCACTCTTGGAATGCGACAAGCCGCCGACTGGATGTTTCTCTCGCCGTAGACCGTGCCGCGCTGCAGGATAACGCTTCGGCCTTTGAGGGGGCGAGAATACTGAAGCCCGCCCGCTTTGGGCCGCTTCTGCCTGACCTCTGCTCGGCAGGCACGCCCCGCCGTGTTGTCACGAGTTACCTGGATCATCCCCTGGGCCAGTTGTGTGCGGCGTGGGTGGCGGCCCAGCTTGCCCCGCAGGCGCCCGGCGAAACACATGGCCTGGTCAGCCACCGCGTGTATGCCCCCAATTCTTTCTCGGAGCGCTTGGGCTGGCGCGGGCCGCGCCTTGCCACGCCGCCGGGTCTTGGCCTCGGCTTTGACGACCTCCTGGCCGCCCTGGATTGGACCCCGCTTTGACAAACAGCGCCGCTGTGAGTTTTGCTCCCTCCTTGTGGACTTCGGGCGACACGCACGTGCTGCTCAACCCCCGCCTGCCCCCCGCCCGGCGCACGGCCTTGCTGGCGGCGCAGGCCGCCCTGCCGCACCTGCCCGCCCATGTTTGGCTGACCACGTCGGGGTCGGGTGGGGTGAAGTGGGTCGCTTTGTCCACCCACGCCCTGCTGCAATCCGCGGCGGCCGTGAATGCGCACCTGGGTTCAGTAAAAACCGACCGATGGGCATTAGCCCTGCCGACATTCCATGTGGGCGGCTTGGGCGTATTGGCGCGCGGCTTTTTGTCCGGCGCGCCCGTCGTGCGCTGGGCCGACGATGCGGGGGAGCCGCGCTGGAGCGCGCTGTTGTTTCATGCGTTTCTGACAAGCCACCAATGCACGCTCACCACGCTTGTCCCCACTCAGCTCCATGACTTGGTGCAGGCCGGACTCCCATCCCCGCCCGCCCTGCGCGCCGTTGTGATCGGCGGCGGCGCGCTGGCCCCCGACTTGGGTCGCCGCGCCCGCGCCCTGGGCTGGCCTGTTCTGCCCTCCTACGGCCTGTCCGAATGCTGCTCGCAGGTCGCGACGGCTCCGCTGTCCTCGCTTGCCGAAATTGATTTGGACACTGACCCGCCGCTTGTTCTTCTTTCCCACATCGCGGCGCGGGTGGGGGATGATGGGCGCATTGCCCTGCGCAGCCCGTCCCTGCTTTCCGGCTACGGCCTTTTGGGAGAAGCAGGCAGCAGCGCCCCGCGCTTTGTGGACCCGAAAACCGACGGCTGGTTCCTTTCTGAAGACAGAGGCAGGCTGGCAGGCAATGCCCTGACCGTGCTGGGGCGCATCGGCGACTTTGTCAAGATCGGCGGGGAAAGTGTGGATGTCGCCCGTTTGCAGCAGTTGTGGGATGCCCTGCGCCCCTCGTCGGATGCGCAGGAAACCGTGCTGATCGCCGCGCCCGACCCGCGCCTGGGGGCCGCCATTCACCTGGTCACGGCGGGCAAATGGGACACGCAGGCCGCGCTGGAGCAGGCTGTCGCCGCCTTCAATCGGCAGGCGCTGCCGTTTGAGCGTGTTCAGCAGTGGCACCAAGTGCCCCAGCTTCCGCGCTCCCCGCTGGGGAAGCTGCTGCGGACAGACCTTCTGCATCTGCTGGGCCTGCAAACCGGCTGAAAGCCGCCCGCACATCGTCCGGGACCGGCGCTTTGGCGCGCGTCTGCGCATGGATAAAGACATGGACAATGCGCGCCCGGCAGTGCAGCACGCCTTTTCGCCGCACTTCAAACCCCATCTCAAAGCTGCTCGCGCCCACGGCCAGCACTTGAACGTCCACCTGGTACGCCTGCCCCCCCTGCAAAGGCGCGAAATACTCCGCCCCCGCATGGCGCACCGGCGAGGCGAGGGCAGGGCTGCGGAACCACTCATCCCACCCAAACCCCAGCGATTGAATGAAATCTTCATAAACGCCGCTGCACAGCGCAAACACCTCCCCGAAGAACAAAATCCCGGCAGGGTCCAGCTGATGAAAGCGAGGCGTCACTTCACGCATAAACGGCATAGCCCAGTATACCTCGGCCAGCCCCTCCCTCTTGCGCCGCCCCGGAGCCGCCCCAACGGAACGCGCCCCCGTGCTGCCCCAGTGGTGCACCGGCATTCCCACGGCTGACCCAGCGCGTTGCGACGACGGAAGAGTTTGTTCCGTCGTCGGTGCGCGCTTGCAACCAGGGAGAAACGCCTATGCTCCCCCCAGGCTGCGCGCTGGAAACACGGCGGCCTGCCCGCCTGCTGCTTGACAAAACGGCGGGTTTGGTTTATCATAAATGCAGTCTTGCGAAGGGGAGTGTGCGTTTATGTCTCCATTTCATCGTTTCGCCGCTTTGGTCGCCGCCCGGCGGGTCACCATTATTGTTTGGGCGGTTCTCATTTTGTTCGCTGCGGCCCTGCTCTCCTACAACCGGACGGAGCAGGCGCGGACGGTCGCGGCCCTGAGCAGCAACAGCCCCACGGTGCGTGACCGCGCGGTGCGCGGCCTGGTGCAGAATGGACGGCTGACCGATGTGCTGGCCGCCACGCAGGACCCCAACTCCGATGCCAAAAGCGAACAAAACCTGGAAAGCGCCACCCTGCGCCAAAATGCCGCCACTTCAGTCAACACATTGGCCGCCGCCCGGCAGGTCTCGGATAAACAGGCCCTGGATACGCTGTTTCTGCTGAGCAAAGACCCGGACGCCAAAGTGAAAGATACGGCCACGGCGGGGCTGGCGACACTGGGGGCAGCCGGCCAAGCCAACCTCAATTTGATTGTCGGCAGCCTCAGCAACGGCGACCCGGATATTCGTGGCGCGGCTGTGGCGGCCCTGGACAAGGTCGGCGGGGACAAAGTCGCCAAATTGATTGACCCGCTGATGCAGACGCCGGAAGCGCAGGATTCGGCGCAGGCCGCAATGCAGGGGCTGGCCGCGACGGCAGTTCCCTATTTGCTGGGCCATCTGGATACGCCCAACCGGGACTTTCGCCAGAAAATGCTGGGCATGCTGGGGCAGATCGCCTCGCCCGCCGCTGTGCCCGCCCTGGTCAAAATCGCTGCCGACCCCGACCTGTCGGTGCGTCGTTTGGCACAGTCCGCGCTGGCTAACACGGTTATCAACAACTTCAGCGCGCTGCAAAAGGCGCAGGCGGCCTTGAGCACGGATGCCAAAGACCCCAAGAAGAAGCCCGAAGACCTGACCGCCGACAAAGACGCCATCGCCAAAGCATCTGCATCGTTTGCGCAGACCAAGGCTGCCGCGCCTGCCCTGATCGCCACGCTGCGCAACGGGGAAGCGGACAGCCAGGCGCGCACGCAGGCGGCCCTGGCTTTGGGGCGCATTGGGGGTGGACAGGCAGTCGCCGCTCTAGTCGCGACGCTTGGGGATTACGATGCCCTGGTGCGCAATGCGGCTTTGCAGGGCGTGCAGTCAGCCGGCCCGGAAGCGACAGGCCCCCTGACGACCGCCCTGGCGCAGGGCACCCAGGATACCCGTGCGGCTGCCGCGCAGGCTTTGGGGGCTATTGGCGGGGCATCCGGCATTGCGACGCTGCACAGTCTGGTCGGCAGCTCCGCGACAAGCCCTGCCGTGCGTCAGGCGGCGGTGCAGGGGCTGGGGCAAAGCGGCAGCCCGATGGCGGTTCCAACCCTGGTTGCCGCCCTCGCCGACCCGGATGGCGGGGTGGCAAGCGCGGCTTCGGATGCTTTGCTGACGCCGGCTCTGGAAGCGGCTGCGGTGCCGCTGCTGGTCGCGCTGTTTGACAAGCCCGCGCCGACTCCGTTCAACGCCAGCCAGACTTTGGCGCGCATGGGCAATCTGCCTGTCCCCGCACTGCGCCAGGCGGTCGGTTCGTCCAGCCCGCAGGCGCAGACATGGGCCGCCGTCACGCTGGGCCAGACAGACAGCAAAGACCCCGCCATCGCCGCCGCATTGACGCCTCTCACCCGCAGCGCCAACAGCAGCGTGCAGTATGCGGCCACGCAGGCATTGGGGCGTCTCGCGGGAAGCTGAAAAGAACAACGCCCCGCAGGCAGCGCCTGCGGGGCGTTGTTTTGCGTAGATGCTTGTCAAGGCAGGGCTTAGAACGCCGCGCTGCCCGTCAAGCGGTCGTCCATAGCGGCCTGAAGCTCGCGGATATGCACGGCGTTTTGCCCCAGATCGCCCCCGCCCACGCGTGACCGGGAACGAATGGTGGCCCGCGTCTGCCCGTGCCCCAGCCCAATGGCATACAGGGTGACATCGTCCAGGAAGCGTCCCACCAAAGTTTCGGCTTCGGCTTCCAGGGCGTCGTTCTCGGTGTCTGCAAAGACCACGCGCCAGCGGGGCAGGGTGCCGATGGCGAGGCGGGCGGCGTCCAGCACCGCGCCCGGTTCGGCGTAGTACACGCGGGAGCGCAGGTGCGGGTAGGCCACGCTTTCCCCAGTCGTCACGTCATTGACGATAAACAGCCGCTTGTTGGCCCACAGCGCACAGCCTGCGCCTGCTATCGCCACTGCGCCCAGCGCGAGCCATCGCTTTTTGTATGTCCCCATAGAATGCCGCCGCCCTGCTTTCCTTCGGCTTTGCCGACTGATTTGTCTGCGTAGTTATACCCCGTTCAGCACGGTTGCGAGGCGTCCTATGCCCCTGTCTATTTCGCGCAGCAGGGCGGCGTGCAGGGCCGGTGTGGAGGCGGCGAGGATGGTCTTGAGATTTGCTTCGCTCGTGTCCAGCAGAGGCGTGGGGGCGAGGGAGTGGCCGCAGGCGTCGGTGACAATGGCCCCGGCTTCCTGGGCGATCAGGGAAGCGGCGGCGATGTCATAGGTAAAAAGGCCGATGGGCGTGCCGCGTCCGAGCTGCACAAAGCGCGGGCGGGTCTGGGGATAGTCCTGCAGAATGCGCGCCCCGATGTCTATTGCGGCTGCCAATTGCCCGGTCAGCAGACGGGTCAGCGAGAATGCAGTGGAGTTGAATAGAAAGCAGCCGCCGTGCGTGCTCGCTGTGTTGACAACTTCGGCAAGCGCAATGCCGAGCCACTCAAACGGGCGGGCGACAGCTTCAAACGACAGCGGGGCGGCGGCAATGTCGGTGATAGGAAGCAGGCGCAGGGGGCGTGTTTGGCCGTCGGCGCCTGTCCAGGTTGCGCCTTTGCCGCGCTCGGCAAAGAACAGGTCGCTGCCCTTGATCTCCTGGATGCAGCCGTATTGCACGTCGCCCATCGTGACATGGGGGGTGTAGGCGGCCCAGGCGACCGACACGACACACGACTCAAAGCCGGCCACGGCGGGGCGGGTGCCGTCAATGGGGTCGATAATAACGACTCCCTGAGGGTTTGCGCCGAACTCCCTCAGCCCTTTGTCTTCGGAGTAATAGGCGATGGGCAGCCCTTCGCGCTCGATCAAGGAGACGATGGCCTCTTCGGCAATGTCGTCAATGGCGAAGGTGGCATCGCCGCTGTTGGCCGTGCCGGAGATTTGCCGTCCGTGCCAGGCTCCCAGGTGCGGGCGGACCGTGTCGCGAATGTGGCGGGTGAGGGCGATGACTGTTTCTTGTGGGGTCATGGCGTGCGTCCTTGCGCGGCGCGCTGGTTTGAGTGTCGGCAGAATTGCCGGGTTTCTTGAGTGTGTGCTGTGAGTAAATGGGGGCGCGTTGTGAGTAAATGGGGCGCGTTGTGCTTGTGGGAACCTCCCTCCCCGCTTCGCTGGGGTCCCCCCTGAAGGGAGGATACGGAACAATCAACGCAAAGGCTCACACTCCTCATCCTCCCTTCAGGGGGAACTTGTGCAGTAAGGAACGAACGGAACAAGGAGGGGGGGTGCTCTGTCATGCTTGCTTTGCCAGGGCGCGGCGCAGAAGGGCGGGGGTCACGTTCTCCAATGTCTGCACCAGGTGATGGGCCTGCGCCCAGTCCAGGTGGCGGGTGAGGGCGCTGGGGACGGCGACCGTTCCCATGCCTGCGGCGTGGGCGGCGGCCAGCCCGCGCGGGCTGTCTTCAAAGGCGATGCACTGCGCCGGGGCAATGTTCAATCGCCGCGCGGCCAGCAAATACACATCGGGGGCGGGCTTGGGCTGGGCGACTTCGTCGGCTGTGGCAATGGCCTGGAAGCGTCCTGCAAGGCCCGTGATTTCCAACACCCGATCTACCCAGGCGCGTTCGGAATTGGAAGCGACTGCGGTGGGGATGCCTTCGGCAGCGAGCGCGTTCAGCAGGGCGACGACGCCGGGCATGGGCGCGAGGGTCTGCATGGCCTGTGCGTAATGGGCCTGCCGGCGTTTGGTAATGGCGTCCCGGTTATAGGCCGGGCCGACCCTGGCGGCGAGGGCCTGGTGCCAGTCGGCGAGGGTGTGGCCTTTGGCGACGCCGATCAGGGCGGCCCAGTCGCGCACCTCCAGCATGAGGCCATGCTCGGCATAGAGCATGCGCCAAGCGTCGTAGTCGGGGGTTTCGGTGTCCGCAAGCAGTCCGTCACAGTCAAAGATGGCGGCTTGAAAGGTCACAAAGGGGTTGTTCGGCGGGGCAGGGTGAGTTTCCTGCGCGAACCGAGCGCATCCTTCCGGCTGATTAAAGGCGCTGCAAGCGTGCAGCGACGACGGAACAGTTTGTTCCGTCGTCGGTACGCCGTCGGTAAGAGTTGGGAATGCCGAGGCAATGCCTGCATTCTGCGCTGCTTTGTGCGGGGGCGGCCCTTGACGCTGTGTTCAATGCCCTGTACAATAGGTTCCGTTATGAAACCCTTTGCCGCTCTGGTTCCGTTTGCGCGCTTGCTGCTGCTGCTGTTTGTCCTGGCTGTGCCAATGCGCGCAGGGCATGCCGCGCCCACGACGCCGCCTTTGAGCGCCGCATTAGACCATATCTTAGCCGACCCGGCCCTGCGCGGCGGCGTGACAGGGGCGGTTGTGGCGCGCGTGCGCGACGGCAAAACGCTGTATGAACATGACGCTGACCTGCGCCTGCTGCCTGCGTCCAATCGCAAGCTGTTCACGGCTGCCGCTGCTTTGGGATTGCTGGGGGACGACTGGACATACAAGACGCAGATACTTGCCCAGACAAAGCCCGATGCCCAGGGTGTGCTGCGCAGCGAAGTTGTGCTGCGCGGGGCCGGGGATGGGGCATTGACCACGGCGGACTTTGACGACCTGGCCGCGCAGTTGGCCCGCGCAGGCGTGCGGCGCATTGACGGCTGCTTATTTAGTAATGCTTCCCTGTTCACCGACGGTCCATACGGCTTTGGGTGGGAGTGGGACGATTTGTCCGATGAGGAGTTTCCCGTCATCTCCAGCCTGGAAGTCAACGATGGAGACATTCACGTGCATGTCGCGCCGGGCAAGGTCGGCGAGGCAGTCCTTGTCACGCTTGCGCCGCCTGCGGCGTACCCGAAGATTGACAGCCGGTCCCGCACCGCTGCCGCAAGCGCCCCCAATACCTGCGTTGTCCTGCGGCCCTATGGCAAAGACACGGTGAACGTATCCGGCAGCCTGCCCGTGGGCGCGTCGGTGGACCAGAATGTGCCCGTCGCCAGCCCACCCTTTTACGCGCTCAGCGTTTTGGACTCTTGTGTGCAGACGCATGGGATTGCCACGCGCGGGTGTTTGACTTACCCGCCGAGCATGGGCACGTATCCCTCGATTGTCGTTGCTGAGCATGTCAGCCTGCCGCTGGCGCAGTATCTGCCGCTGATGATGAAGCCGAGCGACAACCTGATCGCCGAATGCCTGTTGCGGACAATCGGCGCGGTCAAAGGCAAGGGCGGCACTTATGAAGCCGGGCATGCCGTGGAAACACCGTTCTTTCAATCGCTGGGCGTGGACACGACGGCCCTGGACCTGCGCGACGGGTCGGGGGTCAGCCGCCGGGATTTTGTCACCGCCCGCGCCGTGGGGCAGTTATTACTCGGCATGAGCAAACGCGCCGACTTCAAGGCATACTACGATGCCCTGCCCGTTGCGGGCGTGGACGGCACACTCAAAAGCCGCATGACGGGCACGCGGGCAGCGGGCAATGTCCACGCCAAGACGGGTACATTGAGCCAGGCGCGCGCTTTGTCGGGGTATGTGACCGGGCCAAACGGCGACTTGTACGCGTTCAGCCTGCTGATGAACAACTTCCCCGGCAGTGCGCGCAGCGCGGGGGCCGTGCAGGACAAGTTTGTGGAATATCTCGCAGACACGCCCCTGAGCGTCCCGCATTGACATCTCAAGTTTTGGGAGTGTTGTGGCATAATAGAACATATCGCGCGGGGGAGGATGACCCATGTCCATGCTGGGCCGTATGTTTGGAGTCGGACGCAACGAGCACTATGACCAGGGCATACGCTTGTTTGACCAGGGATTGTATGACCAGGCGATTGGGGAACTGACCCAGGCATCGGAGGGCAGCGCACGCGCCGACGTGCTGACGCAGCGTCTGGCGTCCTTTTATGTCGCCGAGGCGTATGCCAACCTGGGCAGCGCCGCCCTGCAAAAGCAGGACTATGCCGAGGCCCGCGCCGCGCTCGCAAAGGCCATTGCGCTTAATCCCCATTACGCCGACCTGCATTTTCAGTACGGACGCGCCTGCCGTCAGGCGGGCGACCCTCGCGAAGCCGCCCAGGCTTTTCAGGCCGCGCTGGGCATCAATGAAGGGTTCGCAAAGGCGCGCTTTTACCTCGGCCTGGCTTTGTATCAGGCGGGGCAGACCGAAGAGGGCCTTGCTCAAATCCGCCGGGCCTCTGAGCGTGACTCCAGCTACCAGACTGTCGCCTTTGACCAGGCGCTGGCCGCGCACGAGGTCGGGCGGCATGCCGTTGCCCTTGCCCTGTTTGAGCACATCGCCGAAGCCGATGCCGACGATATTGCGTTCCATGCCAAGCTGGGCGGTGATTTGTACCGGCGCGGCCTGTACGCCGAGGCCGCCGAAGAGTTCCGGCGCGCCCTGTCCCTCAACCCCAACTACGCCGATGTCCGCAACCACCTGGCGATCTCCCTCAATGCCTGCGGGGCGTATGATGAAGCCGTGGCCGAGTTCCGCCGCGCCCTGGCGATCAACCCGAACTATAGCGAGGCTCGCAGCAACCTGGCCCTGACCCTGCACGCGGCGGGACGAAGCGCCGAGGCGGAAGAAGAGTTCCGCCTCGTGCTGGCCCAAGACCCCGACAATGCCATTGCCCGCAGCCACCTAAGCAAGCAGCGCGTTCACTGAAAGCAAGCCGCGCGTTCATTGGGAGCAAGCCGCGCGTTCATTGGGAGCAAGCCGCGCGTTCATTGGGAGCAAGCCGCGCGTTCATTGGGAGCAAGCCGCGCGTTCATTGGGAGCAAGCCGCGCGGTGATGGAGGGCAGGGTACAATGGCCCCATGTCCCCGTTTACCCTCACCCACTGTTCCACGCAAACCAATGCGCGGCGCGGCATCCTGCACCTGCCCCATAGCCCGCAGCCTATCCAAACTCCGGTCTTCATGCCGGTCGGCACTCATGGCACCGTCAAAGCCATGACGCAGGAAGAAGTCGCCGCGCTGGGCTTTGGTCTGATCCTGGGCAACACCTACCACTTGTATCTGCGTCCCGGCCCTGACTTAGTCAAGCGCGCGGGCGGCCTGCACAAGTTTATCGCCTGGGACGGCGCGATGCTGACCGACAGCGGCGGCTTCCAGGTGTTTTCGCTGCAAGACCTGCGCCGTATCACCGAAGAAGGGGTGCACTTCAAGTCGCACTTAGACGGCAGTGAGCACTTCTTCAGCCCGGAGCACTCGCTGGCGGTGCAGCATGCCCTGGGCGCAGACATCATCATGGCCTTTGATGAATGCCCGCCCTATCCATGTACGCACGAACTGACCCGCGAGGCCACCGAGCGCACGCATCGCTGGCTCGGACGGTGCGTCGCGTACCACGCCGCGCAGGACACTCCCCAACTGCTGTTTGGGATCGCGCAGGGCGGCACCTACGCCGACCTGCGGGCGGAAAGCGCCCAGTTTGTCGCCGCGCAGGAGACGCCGGGCATCGCGATAGGCGGCGTATCGGTGGGTGAGCCGCCCGCCCTGATGCAGGAAGCCATTTCCCATTCCATCCCCTATCTGCCCGCGCACAAGCCGCGCTACCTCATGGGGGTCGGCACGCCTTCCGATATATTGGATGCTGTCGCGCAGGGGATTGATATGTTTGACTGCGTCCTGCCCACCCGCCTGGGGCGCAACGGCACCCTGTACACCACCCACGGGCGGATCAACATCAAAGTCAGCCGCTACGCCGACGACTTCGGGCCGGTCGACCCGGACTGCGACTGTGCGGTCTGTCGACGCTACTCCGCCGCCTACCTGCGCCATTTATACAAGTGCAATGAGATACTCGCCTCGCGCCTCGCCACCTATCACAACCTCGCCTACTATGCGCGTTTGATGTCCGGCATTCGCCAGGCGATTGGGACGGACAACTTTGTGGAGTTCCGCGCGCACACTTTGGCCCGCTACGAAGAAGGCGACAACGAGTGATGGGCGCCTGACTACAGATGCACTCCGAAGCAGAAAAAACTACCTGGAAACTTAGGCGCAATTTCTCCCCAAACTTCTTGACAATCGCCTTTGTCTGTGTTAAGATAGGGTCAGCGTAATGAGGCGCGACAACACCTCAATCCCGTGCGTTCCCCGCGCACAGCCCGGAAGCGCCCTTCTGTGTATCCCCGCACAGAAGGGCGTTTTCTTGTGTCTGGGTTGGGCTAATCGCCGACGTCGCCGTGTGCATCGGCGGCGCTGCGGGCCAGGGTTACATGCAGCGAGTTTTCCACGAACTCCGCCACCACTTCCTCTGTCTCCAAAGCGGCCACTTGACGCTCTAAAGCCGCGATCTCTTTGTCCAGCCGCGTGAGTTTCTCACCCTCTGCGTGGGTCTGCGCTTCCAACAGCCGCGTGGCGCGCAGCCCCCGCAGCCGTTCGGCCAGAGATTGACGCAGGGCGCGCCATTGCGCAGCCCGTGGGGTGTCGCCGAGAAACTCTTCAATCACGCTGTCTTCATCGTGTCGTGCCATTGTTGATTCCCTCTGTTCCCCTCAGTTTACCCACAGAAACAAATCGTACTCCCGTACTTTTACCCCTAAAGAAGTCTGTGCTCCCTGCCGATAATAGAATATGACGGGGCAATGCGAAAGGGGAACACGAACATCACACGCGGAATCTACACGGCGGCGACAGGAATGCTCGCCAACCAAACGGCGGAAGATGCCATTGCGCAGAACCTCGCCAATGCCAGCACGACAGGCTATAAACAGGATATTCCCCAGTTTCAATCGTTTGCCGACACTCTCCTGCACCGCGTGGGCGATGGCGGCGGCAACATCGGCGCTATCGGGCGTGGGGCGGCCTTGCAGTCGCTGGCGACCGACTTTGAAAGCGGCGCGATGGAAAAGACCGGCAACCCGCTGGATGTCGCCCTCACCGGCGATGCATGCCTGTCGGTGCAGACCGGGCAGGGCGTGCGCTTGTCCCGCGACGGCGCGCTGACCCGCAATCCGCAGGGCCTGCTTTCGCAGGTCAGCGGCGGCGGCATTGTGCTGGGGCAGACCGGCAAGCCGATCCGCATTCCTGAAAATGCCGGCAGCATCACGATCAGCCCGAACGGACAGCTTGCGGTGGATGGAAAAGCCATTGGGCAGATACGATTGACCAGCGTGTCCGGCACGTCCGGCGCGGTCAAGACCGGCGACAACCAGTTCACGCAAAGCGCCGCGCGTCCGGCCTCGGCGGGATCAGGCGTGCGCCAGGGCTACTTAGAAAGTTCCAATGTGAGCGTCGTCAAAGAAATGGTCGCGATGATTAGCTGCATGCGCGCCTATGAGACCAACCAGAAGATGGTGCAGGCCCAGGACGACCTGACCAACAAGGCTGTCAACGACATCGCCAAGCTTTAACTGTTATTTCACGCACGGCTGGACTGTCCCAAGCGTAAGCGCTTTGGCCGGAAGCCGCTCTACTCTTCCTGCTTGAAATGCAGGAACGACCCACCCACCCGAAGGAGACTTTCGCATTATGATGCGCGCACTCTACACGGCGGCAACCGGCATGATGGCTCAGCAGCTCAACATGGACGTGACCGCCAACAACCTTGCCAACGTCAACACGGCGGGCTTCAAGCACAGCCGCGCCGACTTCCAGGACCTGCTGTACCAGGAGATGCGTCCCGCCGGCACCCAGGTGGCCGATGGCGCGCAAACCCCCACCGGCATTGAGGTTGGCCTCGGCGTCAAGCCCGCCGCCACCGAAACGATGTTTGAGCAGGGAACGTTCCAGAACACGGGCAACCCCCTGGACGTTGCCATTGAAGGCGATGGGTTCTACAAAGTCCTCCTGCCGGATGGCACGAGTGGCTACACCCGCGACGGCGCTTTCAAGAAAGACAGCCAGGGCAAGATCGTCAACTCCGACGGCTACGCCATTCAGCCCGAAATCACCCTGCCTGCCGATGCCACGTCCATCTCGGTCGGCAAGGACGGCACCGTTTCGGTCATTCGCGGCAGCGGTAAAGCCCCGGAAACCGTCGGCAAGATCACGCTGGCGCGCTTTGCCAACAATGCCGGGCTGGAGCATATCGGCGGCAACAACTTCCGCGAAACCGCCGCATCCGGCGCTCCCACCGACGGCAGCGCAGGGCAGGCCGGTTTCGGCACCCTGGCCGGCGGCATCCTGGAGATGTCCAACGTGCAGATCGTGCAGGAAATGGTCAACATGATCACGGCCCAGCGCGCCTATGAGGTCAACTCCAAAGCCATTCAGACCGCCGACGAAATGCTGTCCACCGCCAATCAGCTCAAGCGATAACTGTTTCGCATTTTCTTTTCCACAGCCCCCTTTTTACCTGAGAAGGGGGCGAAAGGCTTTTATGAAACACGCTTTCTTGCTGCTGCTTGCCGTCGCCGTTCCCGCTTATTGTGCGCCCGTTCACGTTTCGCTCAAGGCCACTGCCAGCATCGGCACAGCCGCGGGCGGCTTTCTTACTTTGTCCCAGGTCGCCGCTCTGACCGGCGGCACCAAAACCGAGCGCGTCCGCATGGCGTCCGTGCCGGTCGGACGAATCCCCCTGTCCGGCGATACGCGGCTGCTCACATTAGGCGACATCAGCTTGAAACTGCGTCAGGCAGGCTTCCACCCGGAGCGCGATGCCGTTCTGGAAGGCGCCAAACAAGTGTCTGTTGTGGGCGCTGACGCCGAAACCACCGCGCCGCCCGCTGGGCCTGCGTCTTTTCCCGTGCCGACGCCCGCCCAGCCAGCAAGCGCCGCAGACAGAAAAAACGCCGCTTCCTCCGTGCCCGCAATCGTCATTCACCGCAGCGACAGCGTCAATGTCGTCGTGCAGCAAGGGAACATGACCATCACCGCCAAAGGGACGGCCCGCGAGGCCGGGGCGGTCGGACAGGCCATCCGTGTCCACCGCGACGGCGCGCCTTCCGATTTTGTCGCCACGATTGTGGATGCCCAGACTGTGCAGTTGGAACTCTAACCCCATGAAACCATTCTTTGCCCTTGCCCTGTCCCTCGCCTTTCTGCCCGCTGCCGCCCATGCCGACTCGCTGTTCCCCGGCAGCAGCACGGCGGTCCCGAACAGCGCCACCGCCACATCTCTTTTCTCTGATACAAAGGCCCGGCGCGTTGGCGACACGCTCACGATTTTGATCAACGAGAACGCCAATGCCTCGTCCCAGGCCAACACCAAGACTTCCAAAAGCGAAAGCCTCAATTACGGCCCCGGCTTCGGCCCTTTGCTGCGCTTTGTGAAAAACTTCGGCGTGTCCGGCTCCATCAATGACAACGCTGCGGGCGCCACCAACCGCACCGACAATCTTACCGCCCAGATCGCCGTCGTGGTCAGGCAAGTCCTGCCCAACGGCAACCTGCTCGTAGAAGGCCATCGGAGTGTCGGCATCAATGCCGAAACGCAGCACATCACGCTGACCGGCATCGTGCGCCCCCAGGATGTGACTTTCAGCAACACCATCCAATCGGCCTTAGTGGCCGATGCCCAGATCAAGTTTGACGGCAAAGGCCCGGTCGGCGACAAGCAGCGCGAGGGCATTATCACGCGCATCTTCAAGGTGCTCTTTTAGCCGCCTCTCAATCGTGAAGAAGCAGGAAAAGAAAGAGCATCGCGCGGCTTTGTCTTATCCCCCCAGAATTGGGGGCTAGGGGGCGATCCAAGCCGCTGCTAAAGGCGTTGCCCCCTCGTTTCAAGCGTGTACCGACGACGGAACGATTTCTTCCGTCGTCGGTATGCCGTGGGAAAGCCGGGGCAAACCCGCAGCAAATACTTTGCAGCCCGGCCCGCGCTGCCCTAAAAACAGACGCGCAGAGGCCCGACAATAGTACGGGGATAGATTTTTATGCACAAAACGCTGCTTTCCACATTGGCCTTGATGGTTGCGCTTTCGCCGCTCTGCCACGCGCAGGCGCGGCTGAAAGACATTGCTGTCGTGCAGGGCGTGCGGGGGAACCAACTGGTCGGCTACGGGCTGGTGGTCGGGCTGGCGGGGACGGGCGATGGGACGGGGGCGAGCTTTACCCCGCAGTCGGTCGCTTCGCTGCTGCAAAAGTTCGGGGTGACTGTGCCGCCGGGCGCGCTGCAAGTCAAGAATGTGGCCGCTGTGATGGTCACGGCGAGCCTGCCGGCCTATGCGCGCAACGGCAGCACCATAGATGTCACGGTCAGCAGCCTGGGGGATGCCAAGTCTTTGCAGGGCGGAACTCTGCTGCAAACGCCGCTCCAGGCCGCCAACGGCCAGGTGTATGCGGCGGCGCAGGGCGCGGTTTCCGTGGGCGGGTTCCTTGTTGGGGGCGGGGCGGGCGCGGTCAGCAAAAACCATGTCACGGCGGGACGCATTCCCGGCGGCGCACTCGTCGAGCAGGACGTGCCGACGACGCTTGCGGGCGTTGCCGACAATTCTCTCCTCGTGACGCTGAACAGCCCCGACTTCACCACGGCGGCCAGAGTCGCCAATGCCGTCCGCGCGCATTTGCCGCCGGGCGCGACCCAGGCGATGCCGCTGGATGCGGCGACGGTGCGGGTGAGCTTTGCGCCGGGAACGGAACCGGTGTATTTGATTGCCGCCCTGGAAAGCGTGCCCGTGGAGACCGATGAACTGGCGCGCGTGGTCATCAACGAAAAGACCGGCACGGTGGTGATGGGCGGCGATGTGTCGGTGACCGCCTGCGCGGTGGCGCACGGCAACCTGACCGTGCAGATCGCGCCCAACCCGATTATCTCGCAGCCCGCGCCGTTCAGCGGGGGCAGCACCGTGGTCGTGGCGCGCAACAATCTCAAGGTGCAGGAAGGCAATGCACGGCTGATTCCCATCCCCACCAGCACGACATTGAGCCGCGTGGTCGCCTCGCTCAATGCCCTGGGCGTGACGCCGCGCGACCTGATCGCTATTTTGCAGGCCATGAAAGATGCCGGCGCCCTGCACGCCGAAATCAGCATTGAGTAACCTTATGACAGTCAACCCAACCACAACGCCATCCGTGCCCCAGGCGCTGGACCCGGCCCACGAAAATCTCAAAAAGGCGACGGAAGGCTTTGAAAGCTACTTTCTGCACCAGCTGCTCGTGGAAATGCGCAAGACCGTGCCCAAAGACACGGAACTTAAAGACGATGCCCACCAGGAAGAAACATTCCGCGACATGATGGACCAGACCCTGGCCGATACCATCTCGCACAGAGGCGACTTCGGGCTGGGAAAGATGCTGTACGATCAATTGTCCAACTCTGTGGGCGCGCCTGACCCGCAAGCCAAAGTGGACACACACCGTTAATGGAGATGTTTATGCCCAACACACAGACACTAATCACGCTTTTGAAGCAGGAGCAGACCCTGCGCACCCGCCACTGCCAATTGCTGGAAGCGCAGCAGCGCGCCCTGCTGGCCTGCGACCGCGCCCGTTTTGCTCAATTGGAACCTGCCCATGCCGACCTGCTGGTGCAATTGGAAGCGCAGGAAACCCTGCGTCGGGCGGCTCTGACCGATGACAACGGCGCATCGCTGACACTTTCCGCCGTGCTGGAAGAGATGGACGAAACAGACCGTGCCTCTCGCACCCTGACAGGCTTGCGGGACAAACTGCGCGAGACAATTGAGCGCAGCCGGACACTGATGCAGCGCAACGAAATGCTGATCCGCAACGAATTGAACTATCTGGCGTTCTCGCTGGACTTGTTTGTGGAAGCGGGACGCGCGTCCGGGCAAAACTACGGCGGCGGCGCCCTGCTCGGCGGACGCTTGGGATTGGATCGGCGCGCTTAACCTCAGCCGCGCCGAAGAAAAAGAAGGACACCATGCCGGGAACATTTTTTGGAATTAATATCGGCCTGAGCGGGCTGCAGGCGGCGCAAATCGGCCAGGATGTCACAGGCCATAACATCGCCAATGCGGGCACGGAAGGCTATTCGGTGCAGGCGGTCAATCAAAAGGCGGGCGATGCCTGGGTCGCCCCCGACACCGCCAACGCCCAGCCGTCCGTGCTGGGAAGCGGCGTTGTTTCGCGCAGCATCACCCGTGCGCGGGATCGGTATCTGGACTCGCAAGTACGCAATGGCTTGTCCGAGCAGTCCTCGCAAACCACGCTCAACAACAACCTCAAGCAGGTGGAAGGCGCCTACGGGGAGCCATCCAATCATGGGCTGAACAACGGGCTGGGCACGTTCTTTCAGAACTTCACCAACCTGGTCAACAACCCCGAAGATGCCGGTGTCCGTGCAACCGTGGTTGCCGGGGCGAACTCGCTGGTCAGCCAGTTCCACACCCTGCAGGAGCGTTTGTCGGGGGTCGGCAAGCAAGTTGGTGATACGATCTCGTCGGACATGGGCACCATCAACACCTATGGCAAGCAGATCGCCGATCTGAATGTCACCATTCGTCAGTCGCTGGTGCAGGGCGAAACCCCCAACGATCTGCTCGACCGGCGCGACGTTTTGATAGACAAGGTCGCCCAGATCGCCAATGTCAACGTGTTTCATCAGTCCGACGGCACGGTCAACGTGTCTATTGGCACAAGCGACCTGGTGCAGGGGATCACGCCGAGCACTTTGTCGCTCAACGGCCCCGACAGCCTCCTCGCGCGCGGCGACCTCAAAAGCGGCGAGCTGAGCGGCCTGTTGAAATCGCAATCCTCCATCAACGGCTATCAGTCCGACCTGAACACCCTGGCGTCGTCTCTCGCCACCCAGATCAATGCCATCCACAAGACCGGCGCGGGGCTGGACGGCACGACCGGCTTGAGCTTGTTCCAATTCACGCCCGGCAACGAAGCAGACACCCTCAGTGTCAACCCCACGATTGCAAACGACCCCGGTAAACTGGCCGCCGCTGCCGTGCCGGCGGGAGGAGGCGCGCCGCCCGCCGGGGACAGCACAGTCGCCGCCCAACTCGCTGCATTGCAAAACACAGCCCAGACAAATGGGCAAACCTTGCAGGGGTTTTATCAGCGGAGCGTTTCCGGCTTGGGCGGACAAAGCGCATCCGCGCAGACAGCCACGGACAGCGCCAATGCCAACGTGGGCCAGCTTCAGCAGCAGCGAGCGGGCGTGTCCGGCGTTTCCACCGATAGCGAGATGGTCAACATGCTCAAATACCAGCGCTCGTATGAAGCCTCCGCCAAAGTCATCAAGACCATGGACGACATGATCAATTCGCTGATTACCACCCTGGGCAGCCGTTAATCCGGCCCAAAATACCCCAAGACATGGAATAAAGAAGAGAGGGAACAATGCGCGTTACCGACAGTCTGAGAGTAGGCAACTTAAAACGCAATATTGAAGCGGGATTAAGCAACCTCAACACAGTGCAAAACCAGATCGCGACCGGCAAGCGTCTCAATACGGTGTCGGACGATCCGACCGGGGCATCACAGGCATTGGCCCTGCGGGCGACTTTGGTGGACAACGCCCAGTACCAGACGAATGCCGATGCCGCCCGTTCGTTTCTGTCCGCAAGTGACGGCGCATTAAGCAATGCGACCAACGCTTTGCAGGAGGCACGCACCATTGCCGTGCAGGGGGCCAACGGCACGCAAACGCCGCAAACTCTGCAGGCCCTGGGCGCGCAGGTGACCGGCCTTATTCGTCAGCTCACCCAGGATGCCAACGCCGACATCCACGGCAAGTACCTGTTTGGGGGGACATCAACCCAAAGCCCGCCGTTCCAGGCCCCGACGACCGGCACGGACCCCACGCCGACTTATGCAGGTAACAGCGGCGCGGTCAGCGCCATTCTGGGGAGAAACAACACGCTCCAACTGAACACGCCCGGCAATCAGGCCTTTGGCGGCGCGTTTAAAGCCCTGCAAGACCTGCAAAACAACCTGGCATCAGGGAACCAGGCCGCCATTTCCGCCAGCATCGGGGCGGTTGATGCCCAGGTGATAGCAGTCAGTTCGGTGCGGGCATCCGCAGGCGCAAAGCTCAACGATGTGACTTTGCTCAAGCAGAACCTGACACGCGCGCAGGGCGAGTATCAGGCTTCCGACGACAACATTGAATCCGTAGACCTCGCCCAAGCTTACGTCCAATTGCAAAGCGCGCAGAATGTCTACCAGGCGTCCCTGGTGACCACGAGCAAGGCATTCCAGTATTCACTGGCGAGTTATCTCTAACCAAGACAATGCCCTGACAGCCAGACCGTCAGGACAAGGAAAAACAGATGCATATTGAAACAAGCCGCTTTGGCGCGCTGTCCATTGAAGAAAGCCGCGTGTTGACGTTTCCCGACGGCCTGCCCGGTTTTGAGGACTGCCGTCGGTTCACGCTGGTGCCGCATCCGGTTCCTCAAGGCGAGGCTGCGGGGCCGTTTGAGTGGCTTCAGTCCATTGAAGACGGCACGCTGGCGTTTCTTGCCATGGACCCGCGCCGCATATTTACGCACTACAAGCCCATTCCCGGCTCATCCGACCTGCATTCCATAGACTTAGACTGCTGCGAGAACGGACAGCTGCTTTCCCTGCTGACCGTGCCGAAAGGCGACCCCTGCGGCATCACGGCCAATCTGCTTGCGCCGGTTGTTGTCAATCCCGAAACTCGCCAGGCCAAGCAGATCATCCTCACGAGCGATGAGTACGGGGTGCGCCATCGGTTATTGCCCAACTAGCGCGCCGGTCGCTTTGCTCAATGTAACCCGGCTGTAACCAAGCCGGGGCACTTTTGCGGGCATTCTGTTCGTATTATCCATCAGCAATCCGTGCCAGGGAGGGCAAACACATGCTGGTTCTCACGCGACGCCTCAACCAAAGTATCAAGATTGGCGACGACATTGAAATCACCGTCATTGAAGTGCGCGGCGACCAGGTGCGCCTGGGCGTCTCGGCCCCGCGTGATGTGTCTGTGCATCGCAAGGAAGTCTACTTGCAAATCCAGCAGGAAAACCAGGCGGCAAGTCAGGCTTCCGCCGAAGAAGTCAGCCTGGATGCCCTGACGCAGGCCATGCAGTCCCTGCCGAAGCTTCAGTAGTAATCGTATGTGCTGGTGGCGTTGAGGTTTTGCATTGCGGCTGCTTTGTACGCTGTTTGCCGCTGCCTAAACGCATCGTACTCGGCTTGGGCTGCCTGCATTCCCGGCATGTCCCCAATTTGCCCTTCGCCCTTCACCAAGTCGGCATAGCCGATGCTGGCGATGGCAATGCCCACAAGCACGGTGATTACGCTGTTGTCTCCCGGCCCGTCGTCCTTGACGGGCCACTCTCCTGCCATCTTCATCCCCATGCCGATGCACGCCCGCGCGCCGCGCTGCAAGCCAAGCGCATCGCCATGCGCGGCGGCAATGCGGGCGTATCCTCCGCAGGCGCGTGCCAGCTCACGCAGTTTGCCATTATCATCCCAACCCATGTCACTAAGACGCAATAGGTTTTCCCAGATGCTAAAGCCCGTGAGCAGGGCCGGGCAGGAAGGCTGATACTTCGGGTACGCGTAGCGCACGCCGCTGTTTCCCTGTTCAATTTGGGCGAGAGCCGCATCCGCCGCGTCCTGCTGCGTGGCGTCATAATCCGCCGTCAGGGCTTTATCCTGATCGGGCTTCTCGCTTTTGTCGTGCGGGTCGCTGTAGTGGGTCTGCTTGAATAAAAGCGCGGCGAGTAGATAATGCGGATAAGCGTTGTCGGGGTCGCTGTCAATCATGTGCTTGAGCGCGGGCAGCGCGCCTTGCGGGTCTGCTTTGCCGTCGCCCGTATTGCTGGAGAATGTCATGCGGAACACGCGGTACCAAAGCGCGGCGTTCTTGGGCTGCAAGGCGAGGCTTTTCTTGTATGACAGCAGGGCGTCGGGGCGGCTGACAAACTCACTGTCTTTCACATTCTCATATTGCGCGTCGCCGAGCGATTGCCAGTAGGCGGCGTTGGCGGGCGCGTCATGCGTGGCGGCTGTGAACGCACGCACGACCTCTGCCTGCGCGGGCGGGGCCGCAAGACCTTTGACACCCATGCTGTTGTCGGTGCCGCTGTTGCTGTACACCAGACGTATCTCGCGCAGGCCCCAGCCCTGCACGTTCTCGGCTTCGGCGCGCAGGGCGGGGGTAGGGGACAATGCCAACGCGCGCTTCCACTGCGCCTGCGCATCGCGGGCGAGGGCGTTAATCTGCGCCACTGCCTGGGAGACAGGCATCAGGAACGGGTGGTCGTCGTCTTTGGTGACAAACGTGCGCACGGGCGGCGGGTCGGGGCGCGGGTCGCCGTGAGTGTCGCTCTTCGGGTCGTGCTGGGCGGCCTGCCAGTCCGCAATGCTGCGCGGGTAGTGGGCGCGGTCATCGTCCAGCATCTTTGTCCACAGGGCCGCGTAGCCCAGGCTTGCGGCGCGATTGGCTCCGGCGCAGCCCAGGGCGAGATGGTAGTCTCGGCGGGCGTCGTTGCGCGCCGCAAGGTACTGCAATTGCTGAGTGGCCCGCGCGAAATCGTGCCCGTGCCGAAGGTTGGACACGGCTTCGGCGTACACGGCATCGTTGGTCGGCGGCGCATCGGGGGCGGCGCTGCCCTGTAAAGGCCAGGCCACCGACAGCAGGGCGGATAATAAAACAAACAAAAGGCGCATGGCGTGTCTCTCCCGAAGGATAAGACACGCCCCGCGCCTTTTTGTTGCATCCCGCTGGGAACAATTGCCTACTTGCCCGGCTTGCCCGCAGACGGCTCGCCCTCGGAGCGGCGGGCTTCGCGGTGATTGCGCAGCAGGCGGGGCGTTTCGGTCTCTAATGCCGAGCGGCCAAACAGCATGTCCAGCGTCCAGCCCGAAAGCACGCGCGCTTTGCGGCTCCAGTGCGGTATCTTCACCAAATACGTGGCCCGCCACATCATCCAAGCGATCAAGCCGCTGAACTTGAAGAACTTGATCTGCGCGACGGCGACCCGGTGCCCCAGGTTGACAAACTCGCCCAGGGTGCGGAACAAAAACGGCTCCGGCTCCCGGCCCGCAATCACTGCGAGAATGTTGTGCGCCAAACACTTGGCTTCGCGTTCGGCATTCTGCGCCGTGCCGGTGTACGGACGGCCTTCTTCCAGCAGATTGGGAATGTGCGCGCAGTCGCCCATTGCCCAGACATTCTCGCAGCCGGGGACAACCATGGTCGGCTCAACCAGGATCGCGCCCTTTTTGTCTTTCCCGCAGTCTAGAGTGCGTGTCAGAGGGCTGGGGACAACGCCCGCCGACCAAAGAATAGTCCGCGTCGAGATTTTCTCGCCTTTGCTCAGCGTCACCGACAGCGCGTCGGCCTCGCGGATGGTCTGCCCCAGGCGCATTTCAATGCCGCGCTTTTGCAGCTGTCCCGTCGCATAGTGGGCGAGGGACGGGTCAATTGTCGGCAGTATCTGTTCCAGCATGTCCACCAAAATGACGCGTATCTCGTCGGGCCGGACATGCGGGTACTCGCGGGCGGCTTCGCGCATCAAGTCCCGGATCGCCCCCGCCCCTTCCACGCCCGTATACCCTGCCCCGACCACGACAATGGTCAGGAACCCTTCGCGCGCCTGCATATCGGTTTCTAAATTGGCCTGCTCCAGCAGGGCGATGAGGTGGTTGCGCAGCAATGTCGCATCGTCCAGCGACTTCAATGTAAACGCCAGCGCTTCCATGTGCTCCGCGCCGTGAAACGACGACGTGCTGCCCAGCGACAGCACCAGGTGGTCGGCCTGCAAAGTCTCTACGTCATCTGAGAGCGGGTGGCGATAGGTGACCGTGCGCGCGTGCAGATCAATATTGACCACTTCGCCCATCACAAAGCGCGACTTGCGCAAAAACGCCCGCAGCGGGCTGACCACATCCGCCTCGTCCAGCATGCCGCCCAGCGCTTCGGTAAGAAACGGCGTGAACAGCAGGAAGTTGTCCCGGCTGATCAGCGTGACCTCAAAGTCTCGCCCGATACCGGCTGCTTTTTCCAGTGTCTGCGCCACCTTCAGCCCGCCGAAGCCGCCCCCGACAATGATAATCTGCTTTGCCATGCTGCCCTTATACCCAGCCGGCTCGCCTCCCAGCGACTTCCCGCGCCCGGTTGACAAAATAAACCCCATCGTCTACCATAGCGCCATGAGCGAACCCTCCGACCCCACTCCTGACCCCCGCAACCCGTGGCGCGTGCGCGGCAGCCGCGCCGTTTATGCCAACCCCTGGATTTCCGTCCGCGAAGACGATGTCGTGCGCCCGGACGGTCGGCCCGGCATCTACGGCGTCGTGCAGTTCCAGCACCATGCTCTTGGAATCGTCCCAGTGACCGATACGGGGGAAATCATTTTGGTCGGCCAGTGGCGCTACCCCCTCGGCCTCTACTCCTGGGAAATCCCCGAAGGCGGCGGCGCATTGTCCCGGCCCCTCCTGGAAAGCGCCCAGCGCGAGCTGGCCGAAGAAACCGGCATCCTCGCCGATGTATGGACAGACCTCGGACTGGTTCACCTGTCAAACTCCGTGACCGACGAAGCGGGCACGGTCTTTCTGGCGCAGGGCCTGCACTTTGGACAGGCCCACCCCGAAGGCGATGAAGCGCTCGCCGTGCGGCAAGTGCCCCTGTCCGAAGCCTGGCACATGGCTTTGGACGGACGCATCACCGACGGGCTGAGCATTATCGGGCTGGCCCGCGCCGTGCATTTTCTTGGCTTGACCGGCAATGTCGGCCCGCCCGGCGTTTGATAATTTGCGTGTGTGCGCCCGTGCGCCTTCAGAGTTTTATGGGCATTGCTCAGGCTGTGCAAGGGCGTTTCCAGCGCGTGCCAACGACGGAAGAAATTGTTCCGTCGTTGGTATGGGCTTAATCAGCCGGGGGCATGCTGTGGGCAAGGGCTGAGGAGTCCCTCCCCCGCCCTCGTGAAACTTGGGCTTCCCCTCTCCTGCACTGGCAGACCCGGAGGGCTGAAGGGGAGGGGTACTTGGCTCACCTGGTAAGCCCTCCACTTGCTCCTACGTCAGTGCGACACCAACAGCGGCGCGCTACAAGGCTCCGATGGAGCAGATCATCCGTGAAACGCGGCAAAGTCAAACGCAAACTCCGTTAAAAGAAGATGCGGCATCAGCCTCAACCGCCGGAACGGGAAAAGCCACGCGGGGCGGGGCGGTCAAGCCGGGCTTGTATGTAGGCGACGAAGTCTGCACGGGTATTGAGGGCAAGGAGCTGTGGCGCAACCACTGGCGATTGTCGCTGTATGCCGACGGCGAGTGGCGCATTGGGGACGAACACGACAAGCCGCCCCGCTACTCCGACACGGGCCGCTACACCTACGACCCGCACACGGGCAAGATGAACATCGACGGCTCATTCCATCTGAGCAACGACGGCATTGACCCCGGCGATGCCGTCTGCGTCTACGGGCGTGACAGCGCGGGCACGCCGGTAATTGTCGGCAAGGACACCATCACTGATGTGGTCGCCGTGCTGCGCTATGCAGGCCCCGCCCCGCGCCTCGCCCCCAATGCGGAAGCGCGCGCGAAGGCCGCGCAAGAAGCCGAGGCTAAACGCTACAAGTGGGTCACACGGCCCGGCCAGGGACTCAAGGATGCGCAAATCGCCGCCGTCGTCCACAACTACCATGCGCAGGTCTACTATGGCGGCAGCGGGCTGGGCACCACCATTACAGACGAGCCATACCTGTTGCTGCGGGACGGCACGATTCACGACGGCCTGCCCGTGGCCCCGGATCAGATGGATGTGTCGCTGTCGCGCCGCCGCGAGCCGGAAAAGTGGGGACGTTGGCATCAAAGCGGCGGCAGGTTTCTGGTGTCCTGGGACGGCGGAGCGGAACCGTACAAGCCCCTGCCGGGCAAAACCGTTCTGCCGGGCGCACCCGGCACGCGGCTGTCGGGCCGCTGGGGGGCGGGTGAGTCCTCGTCCTCGCTGATGGGCGGCTCCTACCGGCTCTTCGGCGTGACTTTTACTCCCGACGGACGCTTTGTGAAAGACGAGCGGGGCGGGGGCGGCAACAGTCAGTTTATGCAGACCGGCGGAGCGCCCGCAATCGGAACCGAATATGACGACAACGGCTCATCCACGGCTGTTCTGGGCGGTGGCTTCACAGTCGCCACAAGCCGCAAAGGCAGCCCGGCCAGCCATCGCTCCGGCACATACGCCATCAACGGGTGGGCGATGACGCTGCGCTACGATGATGGGCGAGTGGAGCGGATGCCGTTCTTTTTCGCAGACCCGGCCTATGAAGAACTGTACTTTGAGGGCACGAAGATGGGCCGTGACGACGGCAAAAAGTAACGCCCTTTTTTGCCCCCCTTTCCCGCCATGAGAACCAGGCTGCGGGTTTCGGTTCGGTGGGAAAGGAAAGCAGCGGACTGCGTGGCCCTGCGGCCTCTGCCTGTGCCTAATCACCTGCAAACAAGCAGGCCACTTTTACAAACAAGCAGGCAATTTTAGGAGAGGTTCTAGGTTTTCGCCAATCTTTCTCGCGCCGTATCTCCTCGTTTGCCGACCGGCACATGGTCGGTCGCAGCGGCGAGGCCGAACCGGGGCATATTGCCATAGATCGCTTCGTAGTCGCCTGCTGCGACTCGGTAGGTTTCATGCCAGATGCCGACACTGCCGTCTTTGCCGATGGCTTTGTTGAACCGTTGCCAGGCTTTCAGATGCGCCTCTTGCGGCGAACGGGCGAAACGCTCAAGGTCTTCAGTTGTCCGCCAGTATTGAATCAGTCCGATCCCCCCTCGGTAAAGGATCACCTCCCCGCCCAAAAACCCACTTTCGGGATGTTGGTAGAGCGAGCGGAGCATTGGCCCCATCGCTGCCGCCGTCGGCATCCATTTTCTGAAAGCCAGCAGTTTGTTAATTCGCATCCCGATCAGGAAAACGACAAATGGTTGATCTGTGTCGGCAGTAAATCGGCCCGGATAAATGTGCGGCATTTTCTTCTCCTTTCAGTCTTCTTGGCTGCTGTACCGAAGGCGGCGCTCAACAACTTCCAGAGCGGCCTGCATGTCCCGCAGTTTCCCCGGACTGATGCCGGAAAGCGTCTGGTTCGCCAGAAGCGTCGCCTGCGGAATGAGGCGATGTAAAAACGTCTGTCCCTCTTCCGTCAGGGACAGATTGAAGGTGCGCCGGTTCGTGCCGGGCGTTCTTGCGAGAAGGCTGCGCTCCACCATGCGCTGTGTCAGCACCGAGACGGTTGCCCGTTCGATCAGCAGGTGGTCGGCCAGAGCCGAGGGGGATATTCCCTCTGGCCTTCCTTTCTCGTGGATTGCCAGCAAAACCCGGAACTGAGCCTGTGTAACGCCCATCTCAGCAAAGTGCTGATCGAATACGGTTGCCATTCGGGTTCCAATCCGCATCAGGGCTGTGCAGACAAACGAAGCGTCGAGTTCACTGTTCATAGTTAGTATTATAACTATTAACCCACAAATTATCAAGCGCCCCGAAAAGAAGGAGTGTCCACTTTCGCCTTTCGCTCAGTTTGGAATTGTCAGTTTGGAATGGCTTGTTTCCTTTGGATTGATGTCGCTTCTAGAGTTGGATTGATGTGGCTCCGACAGCGTTGCCTCCGTGCTGCTCAGGCGTGGTGAGCGCGAACCAACGACGGAACGATTTCTTCCGTCGTCGGTACACGCTTGCAACACTCGTGCAGCGCCGTCGGTACACGCTTGCAACACCTCTGCAGCGCCGTCGGTACACGCTTGCAACACCTCTGCAGCGCCGTCGTGACCCGCAGGTAAAGACCGAGCCAAACTGGACACTCCCCGAAAAGATGGGTCGCGTGCTTGTTCGTCTGTGAATGGAACTTATGTTTTCTTCTCCCTGATGCCGCCGCCGTCATCCATCAAGGCGGCGTTGTACCAACGGAGCAATCTCTCCATTCGCGTCGTCCGATGCTGGTCGTTGGGGTTATGTCGATTGTTGGAATGGAAACATGCACTAAAGAATGTATCCCCAACTCGTATACGGGCCTGAAATCGCGGTGGAAACAGGCTTTTGCGGGGTTCTGAGATACATTCCTCGCATAATTTCAATAAGCGCCAAACTATGTGCGCGGCGTTTATACGGCTCGTTATTTCGCATAAAAAACCCACAGACAGGTTTTCCTTGACAACAGACAAGGAACGTGTTAAAATCAGAGGCGTCGGGAGAAAACAAAAGTGCGGCAGCGCTGCGCCCCCTAGCATCTCATCCGCCTTCCCAACAAAAAGCCACTCAGGCGAGAGGCAAACGGCGGACGGGCACAGTCAGCAGAAGAGGAAGTTGTTACATGGCAAGCGGGCCAATTGTCGGGCTGGATATTGGGTCACAGCAAATCAAAGCCGTGGAAGTGCGTCCTACAAAAGCTGGGTTCGCGGTCACGGCAATGGGCATCGCGCCCACGCCGGTCGGGGCGGTGCAGAACAACATGATCACTGACCCCAAGGTGATGGCGCAGGCGCTCAAGCAGTTGTTTAAGGACAACGGCATCAGCACAAAAAGTGTCATCGGCAGCGTGGCCGGGCAAAACACTGTTGTCGTGCGCGTCATTGAAGTGCCCAAGATGACTGACGCCGAACTCAAAGAAACCATGAAGTGGGAAGTGGAGCGCCATGTGCCGTTCGCGCCCAGCGAGACAGTCATGGACTATCAGGCGCTGCCGCTGACCGGGCCGCCCGATGAAGCCAATCCTAATATGGAAGTGCTGCTGGCAGTCGCTCAGCAGGATGTCGTCGCGAACTTCATTGACGCCCTGTTCGCGGCGGGCTTGGACCCGGCAGCCATTGATATTGAGCCGCTGGCCGCTGGCCGCGCCCTGCTGGATATTGTGGACGGCAAGCCTCTTGTCCACCCGCCCGCGCCTGCCTTGCCTACCGCCGCGCCCGCCGAGCAGGAATTTACCGGCGATTTTGGAGATACGGGCACCCCGCCGGAGGAAACGGCGGCGATCATCAACATCGGCGCATCCAACACGGATATTTCTATTTTCCAGGGCGGGCAGCTGGTGTTCCCGCGTTCCCTGCCGCTGGCGGGAGACAGCCTGACGCGGGCGATCGCCGAGCTTTTATCCTACCCGTTGGATCAGGCCGAGCGGGTCAAGCGCGATTACGGCTCAGTGCAGCTTGATCGCATGGCGGTGTATACCGGCACGGCCTACGGCGACGCGGCAGGCTACGAAGGCCCGCAGTTCCAGGAAGAAGAAGCCCCGGCGTTTTTTGAGGATACCGACACGCAGTTTGACGTGCCCAACCCCTTCGGCACGCCCGCTGCGCCGGAAGCCGAGGCCAATCCCTTCGGCCAGAACCCATTCTTGAGCACACCGGAGACGCCCGCCCCGGATGACCTGGAGCGGACGCAGCCGATCGCCCGGCGCACACTCAACCTCGCCCGCCGCCCGGACCTGAGCAGCGGGCCGCTGCCATTCATGCCTCCCACAGACGCGGACGCATTAGGGTTCGCTGGGGCAGCAGGCGGCGCGCATGAGACCGAGCTGCGCGAGCAGGTTTTTGAGGCAATCGCCCCCGTTTTGGGGGAACTTGCCACCGAACTGCGCCGCTCTTTAGATTATTATCGCAGCCGGGCGCAGGGACGCTCGGTGGACAGGGTGCTGCTGACCGGCGGTGGGGCCTTGCTGCCCAATTTCGCGCAGTTTCTGCAAAATGAGCTGCAAGTGCCGGTCGCTGTGGCCGATCCTTTGTTCCAGGTCACGGTGACCGCCAAGCGCTACG
>JAABUQ010002295.1_pt1 | contig 38299 bp, 36 predicted proteins | sample 5560001 | NCBI WGS metagenome assembly JAABUQ01 (sample SAMN10711888, study PRJNA513371) | rock metagenome | isolation source: Antarctica rocks | place: Antarctica: Victoria Land, Finger Mt nord | collected 2015-12-18 | reverse complement strand
TACGCCTAGGAGTAAATCCTGATGCGCAAAACGTGGGTGGCTTAAACCTATTTGGAGAAAAGTTCGGTAACTACCCTCAGCCCATCGTCCTCAAAGTCGATTTTGTACAAAAAGCTCACAAAAAAGAACAAGAAGTACTGCAAAAGCATTCTCTTGAACTATAGCGAGCGTAGGAAACAGGGAGACCGCAAGGGTCTCCCCTCCATCTTCGTGGACCCCGACGTGGAGGGGAGACCCTTGTGGTCTCCCTGCATGTTCATCCGTTTCCCCTGGAAGGATAGAGACCCGCAAAATACACGTGCTTGACATCTTCCACTCAATCCTGTCATAATCGCTACGGCATTATAAGCAGACTAGAGAAAGCAGTAAAAGATATTTTATGGAAAGAGAAGCAGTTATATATGCAGGGCCGGAACCAGGGTCACCAGAACAAGTACATGCAATTATAGCAGAGTTACGAACACTTTACCCTGATGCAGCCTGTTCGCTCAACTTCTCGAATCCACTAGAACTGCTAGTTGCGACGCAGCTTTCAGCTCAATGTACGGATGTGCGCGTGAATGTAGTCACAGAAAAGCTCTTTCAAAAATACCGCAGTGTCGAAGATTTCGCGACTGTTAGCCAGGAAGAGTTAGAGCAAGATATTCGCTCAACAGGCTTTTATCATAACAAAGCTAAGAATATTCGTGCAGCCGCGCAACGTATCATCACCGAGTTTGGTGGCGAGGTTCCACGTACCATGATAGAGCTATTAAGTCTTGCAGGAGTAGCCCGTAAGACCGCCAATGTTGTACTCGGCTATGCCTTTGGTATAGAAGTGGGCGTTGTCGTTGATACACACGTTGGTCGGCTCTCACGTCGCTTAGGATGGACAAAGAATGATGACGCAGTGAAGGTCGAGCAAGACCTCATGCGTATCATTCCAGAAGAGGATTGGCTTAACATCTCGCACCTCCTGATCTTTCATGGTCGCTCAATCTGTATTGCACGTAAAGCACTCTGTGAGCAATGCACGCTTGCACACCTCTGTCCATCAGCTTTTGTTGCAAAATAGGCAAGGCATAAATAAGCTCACTCCCACACCTGAAGACAATCTGAGCAACCTTGCCCACCATCTCATTATTCTGCTTCCAGGTACTTTTTAGAACTCAAACAAGCCTCGCCAAGACGATGAAACTTGATAACAAGCGAATAAAGGTCTACTACTGTTATAATGTACATATCTGTTCGCAAGTTATGATTACTTGGAGGTACTCATGCAGATACCGAGCTATGTTACCAATGCAAAATTGCGTGTTTGGGTCGAAGAGATGGCTGTATTGTGCAAACCTGACTCCGTATACTGGTGCGATGGCTCACAGGAGGAGTACGATTCTCTGTGTCAGCAGATGGTCGCGTCAGGTACCTTTCTCCGGCTTAATCCTGAGAAACGTCCTAACAGCTTCCTCGCCCGCTCTCACGCGAGCGACGTTGCACGCGTCGAAGATCGAACCTTCATCTGCTCGCTGAGCAGAAGTGATGCTGGCCCAACGAACAACTGGGTGCATCCAAAGGAAATGAAGGAGACACTCAATGGTCTGTTCGACGGTTGCATGCGTGGGCGAACGATGTATGTAGTTCCGTTCAGCATGGGGCCGCTCAACTCGCCGATTGCGCATATCGGCGTTGAGTTGACCGACTCTCCTTATGTAGTCGTGAGTACACGAATTATGACGCGTATGGGCTGCACTGTATATCATGTGCTGAAGGAAGATGGCGACTTTGTCCCATGTATGCACTCTGTTGGAATGCCACTCACTCAGGGTCAGCATGATGTTCCGTGGCCGTGTAATACGACCAAATACATCGTGCATTTTCCTGAGGAGCGTGCAATCTGGTCCTATGGATCAGGATATGGTGGTAATGCTCTACTTGGTAAGAAGTGCTTCGCGCTACGCATCGCCTCGGTGCTAGCACGTGACGAGGGTTGGCTGGCTGAGCACATGCTTATTCTGGGCGTCGAGAATCCAAAGGGTGAGAAGACCTACGTGGCCGCCGCCTTCCCAAGTGCCTGTGGCAAGACCAATTTTGCGATGCTTGTTCCGCCTAAGGCATTTCAGCAGGAGGGTTGGAAGGTGACGACCATTGGGGATGACATCGCCTGGCTCAAGGTAGGACGGGACGGCAAACTCAACGCGATTAATCCCGAAGCGGGTCTCTTCGGTGTCGCCCCTGGTACAAGTGAACACTCCAACCCAAATGCGATGGCTTCAATACACGCGAACACGATCTTCACCAACGTCGCGTTGACTGATGATGGCGATGTATGGTGGGAGGGCATGACCAAAACACTGCCCGCTCATCTGATCGACTGGATGGGGCAAGACTGGACACCTGACAGTGGACGCAAGGCAGCACATCCAAACGCACGCTTCACCGCGCCAATCAGTCAGTGTCCGGTAATCGATTCAGCGTTCAATGACCCACAGGGCGTTCCAATCTCGGCATTCATCTTCGGTGGGCGTCGCTCGGACGGAGTGCCGCTTGTCTATCAATCATTCAATTGGATATACGGTGTGTACACTGCCGCCACAATGGGTTCAGAGATGACTGCTGCCGCTGTTGGTAAGCTTGGCGAAGTGCGCCGCGATCCCTTCGCGATGCTGCCATTTGTCGGTTACCACATGGCTGACTATTTTAGCCATTGGCTGAATTTCGGGCGACACCTACCAAATCCACCACGAATATTCAGTGTGAACTGGTTTCGACGTGACACGGAAGGTAATTTTCTATGGCCGGGTTTTGGCGAGAACATGCGTATCCTGAAATGGATCGTCGAGCGAGCGCACGGCCGCGCCGTCAGCATTGAGAGTCCAATTGGCTGGATGCCACGCTACGAGGACTTAGACTGGCGCGGCCTGGAGAATTTCTCACGTGAGCAGTTTCACGAACTGATGTCGGTTGATCGCGATGCCTGGCAGCGGGAACTACTTTCGCACGAGGAGTTGTTTGTGAAATTGTATGACCGGCTACCCAAGGAGTTACTGTTCATTCGTGAATTGATTCTCTCTAGCCTCTGGCGCTCTCCCAAACACTGGGAGTTGTCACCAGAAAAAGGTCTTTGAGGAACAGTTGCTTTAAGATATATACCAACCGATACCCTGCATTACCTGTACACCGTACATCCCTGCTGCTCAAGTCGTTGGAGCCACTCAGGGAAGGTTGGAATCTTGTTCCATCGCAAATCGACCTTTTCAAGACTTGGAAGGTCTTGAAGACTCGCGGGAACAGCAACAAGCTTGTTCCCCCTCAAATCGAGATGTGTAAGATGTGCTAGCTTGCCAAGTGACTCTGGCAGAGCCATTAATCTATTATTTCTTACATCTAGCTGCGTAAGATGTATCAGATTTCCGAGTGACTCTGGCAGAGCCATCAACCGATTGTTCATCATATGCAACTCTTTAAGCTGCGTTAGGCTTCCTAGTGACGAAGGTAGAGTCACTAACTGATTATTCATCACATACAATTCTTGCAGGTTACTCAAACTGCCGAGCGACTCTGGTAGAGCCGTTAGCGCATTGTTGTATGCTCTCAGTTCTTTCAGGTGTATGAGGTCCCCGATACCCTCAGGAAGTGCGGTCAAAGCATTGTCAGTAATATTGAGATATCTTAGATGGGTTAGATGCGTGAGCGAATCGGGCAGAGCAGTTAGATAATTGTTGCTCAGATACAGAAAAAATGTAAGATTGCTCAGGTTGCCGAGTGACTCTGGCAAAGCCGTCAACTCATTATGACCTACATCGAGGGTATGAAGATGCGTAAAATTTTCAATACGCTCGGAAAGAGAAGATAATTGGTTTTCTGCCACATTAAGGATTTGAAGATTTTGTAACTGCCAAAATGATTCAGGAAGAGAGGTAAGCTGATTTTTCCCTACACTTATTTCGGTAAGACGCGTTAGTTGACCAAGGCTCATGGGAAGAGAGGTAAGCCGATTGCTGTAAGCATTCAATACTTTGAGGTTCGTAAGCTGATATATACTTTCAGGAAGAAAAGATAATTGATTCTTATCGACATGGAGTTCTGCAAGATGCCACATGTCCCCCAGCGATGCGGGGAGTAATGTAAGCCGATTGCCATCCAAAGAGAGCTTTTCGAGATGATGCAAGTTTCCCAGCGACTCAGGAAGCGATGTAAGCCGATTCTCGGTTACATCTAAGTAACGCAAATTCTGAAGTTGACCGAGCGCATCAGGGAGAGACGTTAATGCACAGTATCGCAGTGATAAAGCGACAATTGTATTGTTTTCGATAGAGAAGCCTATGTTTCTCGCGTTCCGCTTAATTTCATCTTTTGGCACAACAGAAATGACCTCATCCTCATGAAGAGAGCCATTCTCTTGAAGCATTCTCTCTATTGCTTTAAGTACGCCTATTTCACTTTCTATAAGTGGAATGTTGTTGTGATTTCTTTTAATCTCCTCCGACATTTTTCCTCCAATTGACAACAATAAATACCATAGTAAACAGCTCAACCTAGCTGTTTGACGTATTCTGCTGGCGTTTTCCCAACGAGTGCTTTAAAGTCTTTGATGAAGTGCGCTTGATCGAAGTAACCGAGGTCTCCTGCCAGCGTTGTCCAATCCGTCATATCGCCACGGCTTAATTGTTCTGCAACTTCGTGGAGTCGGTAGCGTTTGATGACCCACTTCGGACTGACACCAACATATTGCTGAAAGAGTCGTTGCACTGCTCTTTTGTTGAGATGAAGCCTGTCTACGAGATCGTCAACCTTTGTGATGTCTCGATGCGCAATGATCACATCAACGATCTGGTTAATTGCCCTGACATGTTCGTCCCGCTCTGGAAGTCGCTCACGAAGGAAGGTTTCCGCGATTTCGACCATCGCGCCTTCATGCTCTTGAGAGAGGATGGCTTCTTCCAATCTAGTGCACGGAACGCCGAAAGCATCCGAGAAACTCATGGTACTATTCGTCAACCGAGAGATCGGCGTTTTCACAAAGGGGTAAAAGGCTCCTGGTTTGAACTTTATGCCAAAAACATGCCCTTTCCCTTCGAGCACACGGAAGAACTTTCCCGTCTCCACGCCATAGACACGAGTCGCATCTTGCTCAAAAACCACGTTGACGCAAGGATACGGAAGAGTCTCTTGCACATATGGCTCTTGCCCCCGTAGGTCCCAGCGGACAATCCAATAGCGTTCGATGAAGAAACGCAGGTCTTGCGCTGGAAGATGTCGTGATAGCTGAAATTTCTTTTCACCTGCTTTGAGGTTCAAGATACCTCTAGGCTTCCCAAAAGTTGACATCATACTCACACTCACTTGTAAAAGATTGGCTGATCATATTTGGCGGTGTCGGGTCCTACATATGCTCAGCATGCAACACACCTCCTATTTTATAGCACAAAAATGCGTCATTGTCGCGTTTTTACAATACTTTTTAGAACATGTGAGCTATCATAGGTCAGTCAATGTTTGCCTACAAGGAAAAGGAGAAACCATGAATCGACTTATGCAAGAGAAGTGGCCCTGGATCGAGGGTTCACACGGAATGCGTTCGCAGATACTAGACCTCATAAGCGATCCTGACCTGGCATTCAACCCTGGCGGGCAGAATAAAACACTTGGCGAGTTGTGCCGAGAGATGGGAGACACCGAACATTCCTACATTCAGTCATTGAAAACCTTTCAGCAAGATTGGTCATATCACAATACACAGGTGGGCTTGGAGAGCAGCGTTGTCCATCTGAAAGCCTGGTTTCAAACGCTAGACGAAGAACTCCAAACAGTGATCTCGGCTCTCTCGGATGAGGATGTGACGAAGACAGTTGATCGAGGCGGCTATCCAATGCCGGTTGGACTGCAGCTTGATGTCTACCTCCAAGCACTGCTCATTTTCTTCGGGAAGGCCACGATCTACCTCAAGACGATGAACAAATCCTTGCCTAAAGAAATTCAGGAGTACATTGGTTGATGTATTTCTTATCTTGACACAAGGTAGTGTGTTCACACCATACTGTAGGAAATAGCGTGTGCTATTTCCTACAGTATGGTGTGAACACACTATCCAGCACGTCTCTGGTTTTGGCTGACACCAAGACTACGCTGGATGGCAAGCGAACGAAGAATTGCATCACGACTGAGCACACCTAGCAGGCGTCCGTCTTGTACTGCAGGTAACTGATTTACGTCTTGCCCATTCATCAATGGCAAGACATCGCTCAAGTTCTGTTGTGGCGTGGCAACATGCAGACGCTCCAATGGAATCATCACCATACCAACAGCGGTTTGCGGCCATTGGTCTCGTGCCACATGCCGAATATCACTGAGAGTAATAAGACCAGCTAGTTGATCTCCTCGTAACACAAAGGCCGAACGCAAGCCCTGCGGCAAAAAGTACTCATCAACCAAACGCTGGAGCGAAATGTTAGCTGGCACAGTTATCATGTTCGTGTTCATCTTCTGCTCCACAGTCACGCCTCGAAACGCCTCTTCAAAGGTCGATTGCATGCGTATCGTCTGTGCAGCATTAAGCAAAAACCAGCCTGTAAAGATGATTAACAAACCATTCAAAATCGCTCCGTTAAAGAACAAAAGAATACCCCACAAGATGAAGAGGTAGGCAAAGACCTGCCCAACAAATGTTGCAATGCGTGTCGCCATTTGTGGCTTGCCTGTAACTTTCCAGATTATCGAGCGCAACACACGTCCCCCATCAAGCGGGAAACCAGGAACAAGGTTGAAGAGACCAAGAAGAACATTCGTCACAGCGAGATATGTCAAAACAGCCTCAACAGGCGAGCCACGACCTCGAAGAGGCAGCGCGAGAACATAAGCGAGTGCACCAAGTAGTAGACTTGTTAACGGACCAACAAAAGCCATAAGAAATTCTGTGCCCGGACTTTTCGGCTCTTGCTCGATGTTAGAAACACCCCCAAAAATGAACAGGACAATACTACGCACAGGCAAACCACGGCTTCGTGCCACGAGGGAGTGTGCTAGTTCGTGTAGCAAGACGGAAACAAACAGAAGTAGGGCTGAGATTATACCCAGCAAAAAGTAGGTGGTACTGGAAAAGCCAGGGTAGCTTGCTGGAAACCAACCAGTCGCTAAAGAGTATGTAAGAAACACGAGAATAATAATCCAACTTACGTTAATGAATATGTCGATTCCAGCAATACTGCCAATACGAAATGAACCAGCCATGCAACACCTCTTTCATGATAAAAAAGACGCTTCTAGCCCTGATTGTATAGAAGAGATGCAAGCACATTCATTCGGCCAAGAGCGTTGTCAGATATAAACTCTACTAAAAATGGGATTGACTTATGTACAATGATACAGTATACTCGCTAGAGTTAGTAAATGATTACCTCATCAGGAGAACATGCACTTGTAAGTATAAACATCTTTGACAGGCAATAAAAAGAGTATTTTCCTTTGCTATTGCATGCAATGTTTATGGTTACAGGTAGCGCGCATCAATTTCCACCCCTTCTTACTTAGCTACATCACGCTACGTTTTTTCTTGCTGCCGCCTTGGTATGTAAACAAAAGCCGAACAATACCTCAACGCCTGTCTTCACCTCATCACACTCACGATAGATAGGTTTATGTTTTCAGTTGCAAATGGAAGCGGGGTATATATGCTTTTGGCTATACGAAGTCTTTCTAAATCTTACGGTACCGTTACTGTTCTCAATAACGTGTCTTGTGTTGTTAACGAGAAGGACCGCGTGGGGCTTGTTGGCTCCAATGGCGTTGGGAAATCTACACTGTTACGCATCCTCATGGGAAAAGAAGAGGCCGACACAGGAACTATTACCTATGCTCCCTCTGTTGAGGTTGGCTATCTTCCCCAGACGTCACCTGATTTTTATGGTCACACTCTTCAAGACCTGATTCTAGAATCCGTTGGAAATCTGCGCCTGCTAGAGGAGCAGATGCATACGCTTGAAGCGGCAATGGCAACGGCGCAGGAAGAAGAACTGTCAACACTGTTGGAAGAGTATAACGCTGTCTCTACTCGCTTTCAAGACCGTGGTGGCTATGATATTGACTATAAGATAGACACCATCCTGGAAGGTTTGCACCTTACCTACTTGTCGCGCACGCAGGAAATGCGTACACTTTCAGGTGGCGAGAAGGAGCGCGTAGGGCTTGCAACATTACTTCTCCGTTCACCAGACTTGCTCTTGCTAGACGAGCCAACAAATCATCTCGATGTTGCAAGCCTTGAATGGTTGGAGACGTATCTTCGCACCTATAGTGGTGCAGCGCTTATCATCTCACACGACAGACAATTTCTCAATCGTGCTGTTATGTCCATTTTTGAGATTGATGAATACGAGCATCATCTGAAAAAATATGACGGCAATTATGATGCATATGTGCAAGCCCGGATTGCTGAAAGACTTCACTGGGAAGAAGAGTACGAGCGACAGCAGGAGGAAATAAAGGACCTCCGTAAACGCATAAAAGATACAGCACGTAGTGTTGGACATAGTTCTCGTGCATCAAGAGACAATGACAAGTATGCAGCCTACTTCTTTGAGCAGCAAAAACAACAGGCAGTCTCGCGTAATGTACGGGCGGCAGAAGAGCAACTCAAGCGTATTGAGGCTGACCCTATTCCTAAACCTCCTGAGTCGTTGAGTGTAAACTCACGCTTCAATACAGACGAGATGCAAGCGCAGGAGGTTATTCGGCTTCTCCATCTTAGCAAAAGCTTTGGGAAACGTCGTATCCTTAATGACCTGAATGTGACAATTGGAACAAAGGCGCGTATTCTTCTCATAGGTCCAAATGGTACAGGTAAAACAACGCTACTCAAGCTTATTATGGGGCTTGAGATGCCAGATGAGGGTGTAGTACGTGTTGTCGCAAGTGCTAAAATTGGCTATTTAGCACAAGAAGCAGAAGCGCTCGACCTGAGTAAGACAGTGATTGAGGCATACAGATATGGACAGGTGGGTTATGAAGGAGAATTTGTTGGAAGACTTTTAGGCTATGGCCTCTTTCGTCTCGAAGACATGCACAAAAAAGTTGGTCAACTCAGCATTGGACAACGAAGAAAGCTAGAAATTGCGCGTCTGATGGCACAACGTCCCAACGTATTGCTTTTAGATGAGCCAACAAACTATATCAGTCTGGATGTTTTAGAGGCATTTGAGGAGGCTGTGCTTGCTTTCCCAGGCCCTGTGGTTATCATCTCACATGATCGCTGGTTCATCGAACGGTTTGGTGGTGAGCAGTGGGAACTACATGAGGGTACCCTGGTAAAAAAAGAGTATCGATAAATGTAGAGAAGTCTTTTCACTTTTTTACTTCTATAATTGACAATAACCCGTATTTTTTGTTATACTAGTCACTACATATTATGTCATTGTTTGTAGAAGTGAAGAGAATATGATGTCTGAGTCATCAACATGGCGTGAACTCTTAAGTACCATCATCAGTAGCAGTTCTGTACGTGAACAGATTGCCAGTACAATGCACATTAGTCCAATCACATTAAACCGTTGGGCTAGTGGTGAGTCAATGCCACGTGTGCAAAATCTCCGCCAACTGGAGCAGGTTGTTCCTGCTCAATATCGTTTCACGCTTCACAAACTTTTAGAGAAAGAGTTTCCAACGCTTTTCTCTTCTTCGTCCGACCCTACTCCACTCGAAATTTCTTACCCATTTATCATGCAAGTGTTTGAGACGAGTGCTAAGACACCTGATGCCCTGCGCTTTTGGACTATCTCACGTCTTGTACTTCAGCATGCACTACGACAACTTGATCTAGAACGTACAGGAATGGCAACGACGGTTGTACGTTGTATGCCACCGTCTCACGAAGGAAAAATTCGTAGCTTGCGTGAGAGCGTAGGGCTAGGAACACCTCCCTGGGAAGCAGACCTGGAAACAAAAGGTATGTTTCTAGGTGCCGAGTCTCTAGCAGGATATGTGGTAACGACGTGCCATGAAGAGGCTGTACAAAATCTTGTAACCGATACAACGCTTCTACCTGCATATCAGACAGAGTATGAAGTGAGCGCAATGGCAGTACCTATTTTACACGCGAACCGTATCGCTGGATGTTTACTGCTCTCTAGTACGCAACCTGATTATTTTCTTGCGTCAGAGCGACGCGCACTCATTCAAGGCTATACCTATCTTATTACACTCGCGTTTGAGCCAGATGAGTTTTATCCACCAGAGTGTGTTGAATTGAGTATTATGCCGCCACTGGAGGTACAACAGAAATATTTTACGACCTTTCGACAGCGTGTTAACAACACAATGCGTGCATCGGCAGATACACACCATCCATTCACTGGTATACAGGCTGAGCAGAAAGTCTGGCAACAACTCGAAGAAGAATTAAGCAGTCTGTTCCTTCAGTGACACTGCGCCTGGGTGCGAAAATCGCATTGCGATCCCACTTTCACTGCAAGACCTTGAGTCAATACAAGCAGACAGTATGCAGGCAGAACCAGGATTACTCATGGTAGACTTGCTGACGAATAAGGATGCTTCGAGTGGGTCATTACGATCTGCTGTTTCTGCTGTACGTGCACAACAGCAGCACACGAAGGTTGGTCTCCATCTTCCACCGCTCTCTCCCGAAGCTGATGCTAACGCCTATACTGCATACGTATATATAGGTCAAGAGGGCGATGTTGATCTGCTTGAACTCGATTTTACACAGATTGAGTTTTCGTCATCTGCTGAACAGCACCCGCCATTTCCACTCGTGTTGTTTGATATGATACGAACACGTTGGTCAAGTGAAAAGCTGTTAGGAGTGCGTATCGTAGCACCTGGACATGTAGAGGCCGTATTGGATGACAATACACTGCTCGACGTTGCACAGTATCTCAAAGAGCAGGGATGCGATATAATCAGTGTTGTAGCAAATCCCTATGAGACAAAAGAGAGGCGTCTCTGTCAGCGCCTGCTGAGTGATCGTATTCGCAATGAGGTACGCATTGCAACTATGATTGTAGGTGATGCTCTAAACGCCGACGAGATAAACACGAACATTTTAGCAGCGCGAGCTGATCTTTGTTTACTCAACGATGCTCCTGGCCTTTATACTGGTATACTTGTTTCAGCAACAGTCGGGCAAGAGATGCATAGCTAAGAGAGGAAAGATGCCAATGGCGGCAACAAGGTGGCAAGCTGGACAAAGAGTTAGACATTAACCCGTTACGAGTAACAGAACATGGACTATACGCACTTGATGCCGTAGTCCTCTTAAGCAAAGAAGGAGCATTACATGACAGCGAGTAGAGATAATCCTCACGTTCAAGCGATTCGTCAAAGCGTTACATCTTCCTACAACACGTTACACCAGCTCATAGAGGAGCAATTGACACGTTTACCCACAAACAAGCTCTACGAAACGATTCTAGAGGGTGAGTGGACACTCATGGAGAGCTTAGCGCACATCATCGAATTCATGCCCTACTGGGCTGATGAAAGCGTCAAGCTAGTCGCAAAGCCAGGACAGAACTTCGGGCGGACACATAAAGACGAGGCTCGTATTCGCGCCATTGAGGAGCACAAGCAAGATACATTAGATGAAGCACGTGGTGCATTGGAAAGAAGTTATATGTATTTAGATAGGGTATTGAGCACCCTGAAGGATAGTGACCTGGAGTTAAAAGGCCATCACTCTAAATTTGGTGAACAGACGCTCGCCTGGTTTATCAAAGATTTTGTGACAAATCATCTCATAAATCATATCGAGCAAATAAACAGATGCTTGAAGGCCCTGTAGGGAGCAGGTTTACGGCATCTGGGGGTATCGCTACGTGCTTTCCCTTACGGCACGTTTCCAACCTTCCCTGGCCGATATGCTCTGTACTGGCACTTATCAGGAGTCCATCGAGATAGCGGCAACGGCGTAGCCAGGCGCGCTCACCACGTAGGTCCAGTGCCGGATAGGATCGTCACAATATGGTTCTTGCAGTAGTGTAACCTTGAGTGGGTTCCAGCTACCATTCGTACCAGAGCCGTGCACGCAATTCACTGTATAGAAGTAGACGAGGTGAGGGCGAACGATATCTGGCGCATTGACTCTCACAGTATTCCCTTGCGCCTGGAGTGAAAGCAGACGATCAGATGGGATCTGCGGAGCCACAGTGATGGCTCTGCTTGACCAGCGTTCATCCAGCGGGCTGCTTCCTTGAGGATTGACCGTGCCATTTTGATTCTGCGTGATCGTGAAAACCCTGGCCTGTATCGTCATGGTAACTGTGCCACTCCTGGTAAGAGGAATGTACCCATGTGCGCTGAACGACTTTTTCATGTCGAGCGTGCTCATACCAGGGGCACAGCTCATCATGACATTCTTGCCAGATACGTCATACAGTGGTTCTTGTCCTTTAGTTATCGTCACAATGAACGCTCCGGTACATGTATTGAGAGCGGATGCATCTCCCTGCAGCATGAGATTGTGCTGGCTGTGATTCGTGAGCGTGATATCGACGGACAAGAGTTCACTGAGAAAGTAGGGACCAGGAGTGATACTGAGCGTGGTTTCTAATCCGTTTACCTCGGTCTGTGCACGCAGCAGTGTACGAACAGGCGCCCCTATGGGTTTTCCGGTAGGGATAGTGTTCACGAAAGCGGGAGAAGAATGGCGGAAGAGGAGGAGTGAGGCAATCACGAGCAGACTCACCACCAGCACGCTGGCGAATGTCTTCCAGCGTCGTCCGCTGTGGCGCGCCGCTTTCCCTGGCGTTGACTGCGACACTTTGTGCTCTGGAGGATCGTCGGATGTATCTTTGCTTGTGTGAGATGGAAAGACCATTGATCCTTATCCTTTCCGAAAAATTATGCGCGAAGAGTATTTAGTATAACATACACATAGATACGAGATGTGAAGAGGAAAGGTTCGTCATACTGAACCCGCTCCATGAGAGTTTGCGTGGGCAGTTGTAACTATTGACTACCACTCCGTTACGGAGCCATCGACGTTACGCCAAACGGGATTATGCCAGCTATGACCCACCTTTGCCATCTCGCGTACCCTCACCTCATTGATCTCGATGCCTAGACCAGGAGCCGTTAACCTGTTCACAAAACCCTCTTCATAATTAAATACCTTTGGCTCGACAAGATAATCAATGAGGTGTGCCTCACCTTGATGGTAGTGAATTTCCAGCGATTGCTCCTGGATAGTGGCATTGGGTGTACAAAAATCGAGTTGTAGTGATGCGGCAAGCGTAATGGGACCAAGTGGACAGTGAGGTGCAACTGCCACATCGTAGGCCTCTGCCATCGCTGCTATCTTGCGTCCCTCCCAAATGCCTCCTGTATGACTGAGATCAGGTTGAATAATATCCACTACGCCACTCTCCAGGAGAGTTTTAAAGCCCCAACGTGTGTACATGCGCTCACCAGTGGCTATAGGAATGGTAGTGTGCCTTGCAAGCTCTATCAATGCCTCATTGTTCTCAGCAAGTACAGGCTCTTCTATAAACATAGGCTTGAATGGTTCTAGCTCTTTTGCTAACACCTTTGCCATCCCTTTATGCACTCTGCCATGAAAATCAATACCAATACCGATACCATAGCCAACCGCTGAACGGACAGCCGCGATACGTTCCACAGCTTCTTGCACTTTGAGCGCGGAGTCGATCCATTCCATCTCTGCTGTCGCATTCATCTTTAATGCTGTATAGCCTGCGACTACCCGCGCTTGTGCGGATGTCGCTGCTTCGCTCGGCTTGTCACCGCCAATCCACGCATAGACACGCATCTTTTCACGGACTGCGCCACCCAACAATTCATAAATCGGAACACCAAGGCGTTTGCCTTTGATATCCCACAACGCATGCTCGATACCAGAAATGGCGCTCATAAGAATGGGACCACCACGATAAAAGCCACCACGATAGAGCACCTGCCAGAGATCTTCGATCCGTGATGCATCCTTGCCAATCAAATATTCACCCATCTCCTCCACTGCCGCGCGCACAGTATCTGCACGTCCCTCGACGATAGGCTCGCCCCAGCCAACCAGACCATCATCCGTCGTCATCTTAAGAAAGAGCCAGCGTGGTGGCACCTTAAAGGTTTCCAAAGATCGTATCTTCATAACTACTTCCTTTCAGAAACGTCTTGTCTACTAACCCGCAAACGAGAATTTCTCAAGCCCTTTAATGTTTGTCTTTATACGAAATACATCCCCTGAGAGCGGATACGTGTTTCTTTGCTCATCACTTAGTCCTCTGCTGGCAGAAGTGATATAGAGTTCGTCCAAGCTCTTTCCACCAAACACACAACTTGAGGGTTGCAACGCTGGAACATTGATTACACGCTCGACCTTTCCACGAGGATCGTAACGTACAACTTTTGCGCTACCCCAATAGGCACTCCATACATAGCCTTCACTATCAACGGTGAGACCATCAGGGACGCCTTGCTCTTCCGGCGTGTAGATGAATGTTCTACGATGTTCAATAGCTCCTGTTACTGCGTCAAAGTCATATGCATAAATGATATGCCTGGGGCTATCTGTAAAGTACATAACCGTGTTGTCTGGACTCCACCCAATACCATTCGGTACGATGAGTCCTGTTTCCATGATAGAAACGGAGCCATCAGGATCGAGACGATACAGGACTCCTTCGGGCTTCTGCTTCTCTTCCTCCTCGTTCATTGTTGCCGCCCAAAAACGACCTTTACAATCTACCGCACCATCATTAAAGCGTTTGTGCGACTGACCTGCTTCAGGGTCGATGAGAGGATGCATTACCTGTGTTTGCATATCCCACAATGCAAAACCGTGTTTTGTTGCCAGCACAAAGCCACTCCCCTGCCTGAATGCCAACACTCCCACAGAGGTGCCGATTGAGAAGACTTCGTGCGCCCCTGTCTCCGGCTGTAGCCGATGAATGGTATGACCTTCAATATCGACCCAATAGAGTGCTTGTTCTTTCACACTCCAAATAGGACCTTCTCCCACCAAGTTTTGTGCTGCTAGAACGTGTTCTACTTCGTTCATACAAAGCCTCCATGAGTATAAGAACGACATATTCATGTCCATTGACAAGCAAGAATTGCTCAACTCAAGCATCTAATATGATACTATGTTTTTATCAGAAAGCGTAAGTGGTACATACTTAATACTACAACCGATTTGTGATAGGGAAAATGCTATGCTATTTGATGTTGTTAGTTTTGGCGAAACAATGCTGCGCTTCACTCCTTCAGCAGGTGAGCGGTTAGAGGATACTCCAACTCTTCGTGTCTATGTAGCAGGCACTGAGTCCAATACATTAGCATGCCTTGCTCGCCTTGGCCTCAAAACGTCCTGGCTTTCGGCCCTTCCACAAAATCCGCTGGGGAAGCATGTAGAAACCGAATTGCGACGACATGGTGTAAATACTGATGCCATTGTATGGGGAAATGGTAAAACACGCCTCGGTATCTTTTATGCAGAAGAATTGTCTGATCCCCTCGGCGTACAAGTATACTATGATCGTGCCGACTCTGCTTGCTCAGCTATAGACATAGAGCGCGTTGATTTCTCGCCTGTAGAAAATGCTAGCATGCTGCATCTTACCGGTATTACGCCAGCACTTAGCAGTAATGCTCACGCTGTATTTACGCGTCTCCTTACTATAGCTCATGACAAACGGATTCCTCTCTCATTTGATGTAAATTATCGCGCGAAACTTTGGTCAGCAACCGAAGCTGCTGCTGGCATAGAGAGAGCATGCCTGCAAGCTGACATTTTATTTTGCACACGCGATGATGCGGCAGACATATGGGGATTTGTGGGTCAGCCCGAAGCAGTATTACGCCAAATAGCGCACAAGTTCGGCGCGCAGCATAGCTCTAAAACGTTTGTGTTGACACTGGGAAGCGAGGGTGCGGCACAATTACGAGACGATATCTATAGTACGGCACCAGCGTTTTCCACAAGCGGAACAGCCCGTTTTGGCTCTGGTGATGCATTTGCAGCAGGCTATCTTTTTGCCTACTTAGAAGGATCGCTTTATCATGAACTGCACGACAAGTACAACATATCCCAGCTCACCTTTGGCAATGCATTAGCTGCTCTCAAACGCTGCTTTCCTGGCGATATCGCAATAGTCACACTCAGCGAAGTTGCTGCACTGCTGCAAAAGAGTGAGCAGAAGCGTTTTAGATGACCACTAGTATTTTATACCTCACAAGACATCTCATGATGAGCAAGATTTTCACTGTTGCTTTATTGTTTGTAAGGATACGCTGCGGGCGTATATTTGCAGTGTTTCACGTGTTGGGAGTTGCGAACCTGTACGTGTAATTGCGCCCATCGAGAAGGCGGTAGCTAGTTGGGCGTAATCTGTTAGGTTCAGCCCTTGTATCTGCCCAATAATCAGACCTGCCACCATCGCATCCCCTGCTCCAGCAGTCCTTGTTACACTCATAGTTGGCGGAACCGCGAGGAGGGTGGTATCCTGGTTGACAAACATCGCGCCCCGCTCCCCCATCGAGACAACAACCAACCGAGTATCTTCATTCAAAAGGTATTGTGCCGACTGCTGAATATCAGTTTCACTCGTCAAAGTGCGTCCAGCGAGATACTGTAGTTCGTCGATATTTGGCTTGACGATGGTTGGACCAGCCTGAACGCCCTTCCGCAGAGCTTCTCCGCTTGTGTCCAAAACTACGCGCTTTCCATGCCGCTTGAGATGAGTAATGATCGTGGCATAACTCGTCGTAGACGCACCTGGAGGCAACGAGCCTGCTAACACAAACCAAGCGCAAGAAGCGATAAGTTGCTCAAGTACCTCTAGTAAGGTCGCTAATGCTTCTTCGGGAGGAGTTAAACCGGGAAGATTAAGGTCGGTACTGTGCTGGTTGACCGCATCAACAATTTTGACATTAATGCGCGTACGTCCAGGAATACGCACAAAGCGGTCCTCAATGCGTTTAGAGACAAAGAACTGCTCGAAGAGATTAGCATTGTCCTGACCGAGATATCCTGTCGCGACGGTAGCAATGCCGTTATCTGCCAGAAACGAGGCGACATTCACTCCTTTGCCGCTGGCCTCAATTTGCATGAATCGTGCACGATTCACCGTGTTTAATTGAAAACCATCAATCCAAATCGTTTGATCAATCGCAGGATTCAGCGTCACTGTCGCAACTCTCATGGATGTTGTCCCTCTACAAAAGAACCTTCCTTCACCATATAAAGAATATATGCTGATTTTCTTACCTTCACAAGAGAAGAAATATCAATAGTAACAAGCAAACTCTTTCTTTCAGCATGATAATTAACGTATGTGCACAGTGCCTAAAATGACATTGTTCAATTTGGGCAATTCATCTAAATTAGCCTTTACAAATGTAGTTGCTTTCTGGTACTATAGAAAGTAGTACCGTATATCTCTTGAAAAGTAATCCATCGTCCAGCAAAGGAGCAGGAAAGCATGGCGACGCAGCATTTCAACAATGATATGAAGGCTGAGACAGACAGAACACACATAGGGCCATACAACGCTTGGCTCGAAAATGGCTCCCTTCACATTTATGGTCATCAAGTTGGTCAGGCAACGGGTTCAAACCTAAGTATGACCCCTCAAGAGACCCTTCGTTTCCTGGAGTGGCTCTCTAACAACCAAGAAAATCTGTCCCATCTAACGCACACCTTCTAGTAATTATTGAGCTTTCTTAGCTAGCTCATATAAGTAGTTCATCCAAAGCAGCAAAGAAGAGAGAAGTCAATGCGGCTTCTCTCTTCTTTTAATGGTGATGTGGGTGGGCATGCTGATGATTGTGCTTATGATCGTGACTGTGCGGTTGCCCCACGTAGGGAGTATGTGCATCGATCACCTCGCGGCGTTGCTCTTGTGGAGACCTTAGATGCTGTTCGAGCCACGCGATAATCTCGTTTAGCCCTGTACTATCTTTGAGGTTGGTAAAGACAAAGGGGAGATGCCCACGCAGGCGCCGCGTATCTCGTTCCATAACCTCTAATGAGGCTCCTACGTGTGGTGCAAGATCAATTTTGTTGATGACGAGCAGGTCGGAGCGAATGATGCCTGGACCTCCCTTGCGTGGAATTTTGTCGCCACCAGATACATCGATGACATAAATAAACACGTCAACGAGTTCTGGACTGAACGCCGCGGCTAAATTGTCGCCGCCGCTCTCGACAAAGATGAGTTCGAGTTGTGGCAGGCTCTCTTCTAATTCAGCAATTGCCTCCAAATTCATCGAGGCATCCTCGCGAATCGCGGCATGTGGACAGCCACCCGTTTCGACGCCACGTACACGCTCTTCTGGAAGCGTCCCCTGTCGCAGCAAGAACTCGGCATCTTCTTTCGTATAAATGTCGTTTGTAACCACCGCCAGATTGTATTTAGGCCATAATTGTTTGCTCAGGCAATCTATTAGAGCCGTCTTACCACTCCCTACGGGACCTGCGATGCCTACTCTGAACGCACGGGTTACATTCTTCTCTACCATTTCAAATCCTCTCACATAGGGACACAATGATACATATGACTAAAACAGAAAGTATTTCTGTGCCATTGGCAGTACGTCGGCGGGTTCACATGTCAGGAGTTCACCGTCGGCACGCACTTCGTAGGTTTCGGGATCGACTTCGATGTTTGGTGTGGCATCATTGTGGATCATGTCAAATTTGCCGATAGAGCGGCACTGCTCAACCGCGACTGCTGTTTTATGCAAGCCGAGTTTCTCCGGCACTTCGGCTTCGAGGGCGGATTTTGAAACAAAGACTAGACTTGTGGCGGCAACTGCTCCACCAAAGGAGCCAAACATGGGACGGTAGAGGACGGGTTGTGGAGTTGGAATCGATGCATTCGCGTCTCCCATCGTGCTCCACGCAATAAGGCCGCCTTTGACGATCATTTCAGGTTTGACACCGAAGAGCGCTGGTCGCCAGAGCACGATATCCGCGAGCTTCCCCGGTTCAAGCGAGCCAATATGCTGTGCCATGCCGTGCGTGATCGCGGGATTGATCGTGTATTTCGCGATGTAGCGTTTCACCCTGAAATTATCGTTACGTTCAGTATCTTGAGCAAGTGCACCACGTTGCACCTTCATCTTATGAGCCGTCTGCCACGTGCGTATCACGACCTCACCAACGCGTCCCATTGCCTGTGAGTCGCTGGAGATCATGCTGAATACGCCGAGGTCGTGCAAGATATCCTCGGCGGCAATTGTTTCGGGACGGATACGGCTCTCGGCGAAGGCAACATCCTCCGGCACTTGTGGGTTGAGATGGTGGCAAACCATGAGCATGTCTAAATGTTCCGCCAACGTATTGCGCGTATATGGTCTTGTAGGATTCGTGGAGGATGGTAGGACGTTGGCTTGTGATGCGATGCGAATAATGTCTGGCGCGTGACCGCCACCAGCTCCCTCTGTATGATAGGTGTGAATGGTACGTCCGGCGATAGCGGCTATCGTGTCCTCGACAAAGCCTGCCTCGTTGATGGTGTCGGTGTGAATGGCGGTCTGTACATCATACTGGTCGCTCACTTTCAGACAGGTATCAATGGCCGCGGGTGTCGTTCCCCAATCCTCGTGGAGTTTTAGACCACATGCACCAGCGACAAGTTGCTCTACAAGCGGGGTTTCAGTGGATGCGTTGCCTTTGCCGAGAAAGCCAAAGTTGATGGACCAGTGTTCACTTGATTGTAGCATGCGAGCGAGGTTCCACGCACCTGGCGTACACGTTGTTGCGTTTGTGCCTGTCGCTGGTCCCGTTCCGCCTCCTATCATAGTAGTGATGCCGCTGGAGATCGCCTCGTAGACCTGTTGTGGTGAAATAAAATGAATATGGCTATCGACGCCGCCTGCCGTCACCAACAAGTTTTCGCCAGCAATCACCTCGGTTGTCGCCCCGACAATGAGTTCTGGATCGATGCCATCCATTACGTCTGGATTGCCAGCCTTTCCGACCTTCACGATACGCCCATTCTTGATACCGATATCGCCCTTGACAATGCCCCAGTAGTCGATGATGAGCGCATTGGTAATAACGAGATCAAGCGCCCCATTTGTCCCTTCGCGTGTGGCTCGACTGCTCTGCCCCATGCCATCACGAATAACCTTGCCACCGCCAAAGGTGATTTCATCGCCATAGGTGGTAAAATCCTGTTCCACCTCTATAATCAAATCAGTATCTGCCAAACGTACTCTATCTCCAACAGTTGGCCCATAAAGATCAGCATAGGTGCTACGTGGTATCTTTAAACTCACTATATCGCTCCTTCCAACTACAGTGCTCCGTTGACAAGTCCACGATGCCCGTAGATCATGCGTGACCCGCCAAATGCGACAAGGCTCACTTCCTTCTCATCCCCTGGCTCGAAGCGGACGGCGGTTCCAGCAGGAATGTTCAGGCGCATGCCATATGCCGCCTGCCTGTCAAAATCAAGGGCACGATTCACCTCGAAGAAGTGAAAGTGACTCCCAACTTGAATAGGTCTGTCCCCTGTATGCCTGACAAGCACAGTCGCTGTTTTGCGACCAACATTTGCCTCGATCTCCCCTGCGGCGTCGTTCAACAAATATTCACCTGGTTTCATGTACTTCTCCCAGTTGCTCTTCTCATATCAAACTACTAGCTGTTCCTATTGGATAGGATCGTGGACCGTTACCAGTTTTGTGCCATCGGGGAATGTCGCCTCGACCTGTACTTCGTGGAGCATTTCTGCTATCCCTTCCATCACATCCTCACGCGTGAGAACTGTAGTGCCGTATATCATGATGTCTGATACACTCTTCCCGTCGCGTGCAGCCTCTAAAATCTCGGTGGATAAGATTGCGACCGCCTCTGGATAGTTTAGCTTGAGGCCCCGTGCCTGGCGTTTACGGGCTAGCTCTGAGGCGACGAAAATAAGGAGCTTGTCCTGTTCATGTGGGGTAAGATACAAAATGAACCCTCCTGCTTCTGCTCTATGATTCCATACGCTTCAGTAGATTTTACGCGGAAGTACGGCCTCTCGTCCATAGAGCGCCAATTTTGCCGCCTTCCAGAAAGCAGGTAGCCCCGTTGCTATTGCCCTTCCCTCTTTGCTCAATGCGCGTACAACCAACCCGTGTGTAACTAATGTGCTCACGCCCCAACTGACATCATGGGAACATGAAAGCCGCTGTGCTAACTCGCCCAGGAGCCTTTCTAAACCTTGCCATTCCTTCGTATCAACTCCGACTTTACAGATATAAAAGCTACAAAAGTAGCGATAGGGACCAAGACGTGCTAACGAGGAGAGTGGTCGCGATGCTGGCTCTAGCTCAAAGTGCTCTAGCGCGATTGGCCTACCTTGTACCGCTATCTTTAAACTCATCTCAAGTACATCATACTCAAAACATTCGCCTTTCGCTAGCCGCCCCGGTGCGACCATTTCCCACCAGAAGAGACCGGCATTTTGCGCCAATTCTACGGACGTGTGCTGCTGGTAGCGCGACCCGGCAAAAGGAATGAGTGGATCAGGGAGATATTCCAGCAAGCCTCCCTCTTCTATCGAGATGGTATTTGTTTGGATCGCTGTAGCATTAGCTCCCTGACTACGATAGAGACGGGTCGCGCCGATGGATGTAAGTTGAGCATATGCGCTCTGCCCAACGCTGACCGAAAGACTCAATTGATCGCCACCAAGTACACCCCCGGAAATATTGTGCAGATGTACAAGCGCTCCACCATCGTCAATAGGAAACGCACGTATAATTTTCAATGGCGGTTTTTGTTCGCGAACGAGAAGCCGCGTTTGTTGCTCTTCCTCTTCCTGGACAAAGTATACATCAAGCTTGCCTTTGATGTCCTGTTTTGCTGTATTTTGAATAAGAGGTATCCTACTTTCCATCAACTGACAAAAAGGCGAGTCGTGAGGTTCGGATGGCACATACTCCCTATATCGATAAGCGAGGTGAAAAGAGTGCCATCATCACTGTTCATTGCGCTGCTTTTACTCTGGTCCGCAACGGATATGAGTGTTGGCTTGAGTCGCCAAAGGATACGGCTGGCCTGACTTTGACCGAGTGGCATAAGGCGCTGACAAGCAGAGATAAGACCAGCTAGCGATTGCTGAAGATAGGCTAGCACTACCAGCGTCTCCTCCATCTCAAGAGCACCTCCTACAAGACCGAACGCGGGACTATAATGAATACCCACTCCTTCCAATTTGCTTATTTGAAGTGCATAGGAGACTCCTGGCAACTCTTCGAGGTTTTGTACCAGTTGCAGAAGTCTTCTTCCCAGTGTCGTGCTAGCGGCTCTGCTCTCGCGCGAAGTCTTGAAAGCGCTCAGTTGTTGGTTTAATCCAGCCCAACTTTTGGCAAACATACCCTGTTCTGACAAAGAGGCCAGGCGATATGCCACGCGACAAGAAGCACTTTCAAGCGTGCCTGCCTCCTCGAAATAATCCTTTAGAAATGCTTCAAGCCGTTCAACGGTGAGATAGCCTTCCACAACCAATGTTTCTAAGCCGAAGGAATGCGCGGTAGAGCCGATGGGAAGCGCACTATCCGCTACCTGCATAAGTTGTAAGAGACGGAGATAGTTATCGGGCAAAAAGAAACTCCTTTTCGGCCTGGCTAATGATGCGTTGGTGGCGGTGAATAATGAGTCGGCGGGGGCGAGTGATGAACAGGTGGTGGTGTTTGGTGAACAGGCGGGACATGATGATGGGTCGGTGGTGTTTGGTGCTGATTGCGATGCTGGGATGATTGATGTACTGATGACGATGTATCAGTAAACGTCTCGGTGGGAAGGAAAGATGACATAGGTGACTGCTGATTTGTTCTCCTTCTTTGGCTTCTCCGTATAGGAACTATCACTGCAAACAGAATGACCAGAACAATCACCAATGTTATTACGAGACTCACTGTATCCATGACTCATCTCCTTTTTGAGCGTACAAACAGTGTTTTTGTCCTTCTCAATGTATACGTGGAGACGACAGTTCTTGTTGCAGAGGGAACAAAAACATTCTTTCGTTATTAGTCTTTTTAGGTCTTCAAAAACCGAAGCACCTCTTTCAACCCTTAGCACTCTTTTCGGTGGAACATAATGGTTTCAAACGCTGGACAACACCATCCATGTACGCTATAATGGGTGCATTATGAATGGTTATACTATGGAAAGTTTTATTACTATGATACGCATACGGCAGGTATGAGCGGAGCCCATTAGGGATTTACTGCTTGAGTGCATGTGTTCCATGTCTCGTTTCTGAACATGGATGTCGCGTGTTACCTGCTAAACCGTCTTTTCAAGATCGGGCTTCGCTTAGAGTCGCATGAGTCAACTGGCTATGCGGCTTTTTTGTGTCTATTGTCTGCCCTGCATCTTGAAAGGAATGTGCGATGCCATCTTCAATCCGTCAAAGTGTTCTCTATTCACAAAACTTTCTGAAGAATTCAAGACTGGTTGCCTCACTGCTCGATAGATCGAGCATCAATAGTGATGATGTTATATACGAGATTGGTCCAGGCAAGGGTATTATTACAGAGCAACTTGCTCTGCGCTGCAAACAGGTTGTCGCCATAGAGAAAGACCCCCGCCTAACAGCCCTGCTGTTACAGAAGTTCGCGGATAAGCCCAGTGTGACTATCTATCCTGGCGATTTCCTACATTATCATCTGCCATATCAACCGTACAAAGTGTTTGCGAATATTCCATTCAATATCACTACGTCCATCGTCACCAAGCTAACAGCTTCAGAACATCCACCGGAAGAGGCTTACCTGACAATGCAAAAGGAAGCAGCAGAGATGTTACTAGGGAAACCTCACGAATCACTGCGTACAATTCTCCTAAAACCCTGGTTTGAGATGGAAATTGTCCATCGTTTCGAGCGTAAGAATTTTATCCCTACGCCACGAGTTGATGTGGTTATGTTGCGCTTGCGTAAAAGAGGACCGCCCCTGATACAGAGTGAAGAGAGGCAGTGCTTCCGTGACTTTGTCGTACATATTTTCACTGCTTGGCAGCCGACTCTAAAGTTTACTCTCAAAAGCATTTTTACTAAGCAACAACTTAAAGGTATAAAGAGAGCATTGAGCATTGACCTTGATGGAACGCCAACATCCCTACCATTTGAGCATTGGCTAAACCTGTTCGAGTACTTTAAAGCGGTAAGGAATAATCGAACAATGCACGTAATCGGGGGAAGTGAGAAACGCCTTATTCAGCAACAGAACGAACTCTATAAAATACATAGAAACCGACAAAACAGATGAAAGGGCTTGATATATAATGGACCCGAAGAACGGGGTCTCCCTCATCTTTCGTGCTAAGCTCTAGTGTAGAGAAAACGTAATGGTACTCAATCCGCATTCATTGCCAAATCTTTAAAGAAATGTTTTTTGAATAGTACAGATTAGCACGGAAGATGACGGAGAGCCTCTCACAGATCACTATCATGCCCTCTGCTCGACAGATGTCGAGCGAAGATGAGAGCGTCAACCTCCAAAAGCGAGTCACGATCACTGGAAAAAGCGGGTCACCATTTTCCCACCGGATCGGATTTCCCATGATATCATGTGCCAACTCTCTCTTTTGTATGGTACACTGGCTAGCAAAGGGATGATCGTCCATTTTAGTTGCGCACAGGAGGATGTTATGGCGACGAATCCCCAACGCGAGGGTTCTCAACGATCGGGATGGCCTGGCAAGGGCAAAATCATGACCGAGGACGCCTATCACGAATTGGAGCGTCTCTCCCCTGATCGCAAGTATGAGTATATCAATGGCATCGCCTACATGATGTCTGGTGGGAGTGTGGCTCACGACCGGATCACTCGCAACATCGGCTCTGCGCTCGATCGCCAGTTTCGCTCTGGCCCCTGTACCGTCTTTGGGGTGGACGTGCAGGTATTGATCGGCACGAAACGAAATGGAAAGCCTCATTATGTATACCCAGATGCGACGGTTTCCTGCGATCGTGCTGATAGACGCCCGGATAACACCTTGATCACATCGCCGCGCCTGGTGGTAGAAGTGCTCTCTCCTGGGACGGAAGTACGAGATCGGGGTATCAAGATGAGAGCGTACCAGCAGTGTCCCACGATCCAAGAAATCGTGCTGGTGAGCCAGTTTGCTCAGTATGTAGAAGTCTGGCAGCGTAATGAGCAAGAGCCAGATAATCCAAAAGGATGGTCCTATCGCCATTATGGGCCGGGTGACACAATCAATTTCTCCAGCATTGCGGTGCAGATTGCGATTGGGGAATTCTATCGAGGACTAGAGTTTGACGAGGGCGAATTCGAGGACGAATGAGTAACCCTTTCAGGCCAAACCTATTTAGAAATGAGACACAACGATCATGCACCCGTTCCTGAGCCATAAACGACTGGGGAATATATTCGTCTTTCGCTTCCCTTAAACCAGGAGCAAAGCGGCAACCACGCATTGCAAGACACGGTATCGGTGACAGTAAGTCCCTCCCATTGTTCGTTTTGTAAGAAACAGCGAGATCAGGTTGTTCGTCTTACGACCGGGCCAGGAGGATTATCTATTTGTAATGAATGCGTCGATTATTGCCGGGAGATGATTAAAGCGTTCATACAGATCATTGAGCGGATCGAAGCCATTACTCCATGCCCTCTTCGAGAAAGGGGGATTGGCGACCACGAAATCGAACATCTTGAGACTACCATGAGGATCCGTAAAATATGGTGTGGAGAGCGAATTATCCTGCCATATCTCGGCAGTGGGATGATTGTGTAGGACCATTTGAATGAGTGGTGTCTTCATGACTCTGCACGCTCTAATGCTTCAACCATGAGGGCCATCGCGTCCTGCTCTCCTACTACCTGCTGTAACTCTTCCTGAAGTTTCCCCATGTTCTCCAGGCGAACGGTTATAAAGGCATGTGGGGCCGTGATTGCCATGCTTGAGAGACCACGCTGTGCAGCTTCATATTCTTCGGTGATCTGTTGCATTAAGCGTGCAACCTCACTCTTGTTGCTTGGATTATTCATAGGTCTGCGTCTCCTTCGTAAGCATTCCCATCTCTTATAGCTCATGTAGCGTCTGTACTTCTGTTGTCACAGAAACCGTTTCACTCATGTGCGAGAGTGGAATGGCAAGAGCATGCGCCAGTTTTTCTACACACGAAGGCGTACTGACGTGTAAGGGAGAACGACATAATCTGCGAACCGTCGAGTAGGATACATCTGCCACTGCTGCTGCTTGCTTCATCGACATGCCCCGCTCCGCGAGCACCTCTTTGACACGCCACCGTGTCACGGTTGTCTCTTCGACAACGCCGGGTAGACGACAAAAACCGGCCTGAAATCCTTGTGGTTGCGCTTTTACGGTGAGGATGGGCAAGTGTGAAAAGTCTTTATGCCATACTTGCGCCTCCTGGAGAGCTTGCTCATATGTTTCGGCGTAGATATTGGTGAGTTGTGTCATATATTTGCCATCACTAGCTGCAACCAGATGATGGATTTTTCTCGTCATACTGTTCTTCCTTTTACTGTTATATTCGTAATGAACATCTAATGCATTTCCAAGAGTACATAGGAGTGAGTAAAAAAAGGGAAGAAGAGTGTAGGGGAGAGGAAGCAAAAAGGAAGAAGCATGAGACGCATATTCGTCGTCTCTTGAGAGAAACATGACTATGGTATAATGATGGTCACTGTATCTGAATATGTCGATAGTCTGCCGTTCAGCAGAGGATGTGATGCCGCTTATGGAACAAACTCCTACCGGAAACGAGTCCTTGCTCCCGCGTGTCCGCCTTTCAACACTTGGTCACTTTCGCTTTGAACGGCTCGTCCGCCACCACGATCAAGAGCTATCCTATTCCCTCATGTCAAACGCAGAATGGCAAGGAAAAGGCAAAGCATTGACCTTGCTCAAGGTGTTGCTCTGTCAGCACAATCGTCGAGCAACGCGAGACAAGCTGATAGACTTATTGTGGTCAGAAGAGGAGCAACACGAGATGAAGGATATCCGTGCTGCCCTCAAAACGACGGCGGTTGTGGTGCGCGATGTTTTGCGCATAGACAGCGAGGAGAGTTTGCTCATCTCGCTTTTGTCGAGTGACGAACTGATGCTAGCCGAGCAACAACAGGTTTGGGTTGATGCCGATGCTTTCGAGACGCTGGTACATCAAGCAGTCAGAATGACACAGAGGCAAGATGCTCTTCCTCTCTGGGAACAAGCCTACGCATTAACGCAAGGTGAATTTCTTGAGGACGAGCCATATAGTGAATGGGCAACCTCACGTCGAGAGGCACTGCACGGAAAGATGGGACAATGTGTTCATGCCTTAGCAGACCTCTACGTCGCCCAGCAACGTCTCGATCTTGCACAAGACATCTTGTGGGATGTTGCAACTGCGACACCGATTGACGAGGACGCACTTTGCCGCTTGCTGGCGTTGCTAGAACAGCAAGAACGCTATCACGCCGCATGGCAACTCTACACTAATGCCAAACAAGAATGTGTAGAAGAAGAACGCCACCTGACGCCGCGTGTGCATGCACTGGCAAAGCGTCTTCGAGCAAAGCTTATAACGATTGAACCTTATACCACTACAAATGGGGTCATACCTGTCCCGTCAGCTTCAGCTATTTCTGATCATTCTACCACTATATTTGCTGTTGATACGCATACTATTCTTCCTTTATCCGTACTTCCAGACGTATTGGCGCAAGAAATGACCTCTATAGATTGCGCTGTGTGGTTTGGCTTTAAGCAAGCACAAATTCTGGCGTTTATTCATCAATGGATAGGGCGTAGAACATCTTGCCATGAACTTCAGAGCGTAATTCATCGGATGATCGATACATTTGATGAAGCGAAAGTACTGTTTGATGAGGATACATTTAAACTGTCTCGAAGACAAGCACTTGTCGCTCTTGCAGTGCAGCCACTCGCATTATTTGTTGGATTTCGCTGGGAACAGCAGTCTTCTTATATGCTGGAAGAGTTATTACCTCATTATGCTGCAAGTATTACAGCGTGTTGGCGTTTACTGCAGGGAAGAGAATTATCTCTTGTCAACGACATTTTAATAAGCTATTTACCAACGCTTACACAAGTGGCACACCAGCCATCAAAGTATCAAAAAACGGCTGCTATGCTTGCAACACAAGGCTATCGTTTACATGGGATTATTGCACTTCATCGCAATAACATCAACGCTGTCGCGTCCTCTTTTCAAAAAGCGTTGTACTATAGTGAGATTGCAGAGCATCCAAACTTCTACGTTTCTGCGCTTATTTCGTTAGGATATCATAAGCCAAATCCAATACAATCTGCAGATATCTATGAAAAAGGTCTCATCCATGTAAATAAAATTTCTCCACTTCTATGTTCCAGATTATATGTTGAGTTAGCAGTTGCATATGCTCAACAAAACCGCAGGCAAGAAGCTCTTCAACATTTAATGCTTGCACAGGAAGCCTATCCTGAGTCTGCGGAACGTGATCCAAGCTTTGTATATGCAGAATTTAGTCCCTCGTCAATGATTCTCGAAGAAGGATTGCTCCATTTAGGGTTAACACATCATGAGTTTAATGAGCATGACGCTCAGCGAGCATGGAAAACCTTTGAGCGGGTAGAAACATCTCAGTCAGGGTTCATCACACCAGAGCGTATTCGTGTAGAGATTATCAATTATCAAGCAAAAACAGCTCTTACTCTAAGAAACCTTGAGAGTTTCTGTCTATACCTCGAACGGGGTGCTCGTGGTGCGAAAGCATTAGAAAGTGAAAAGCGGCGTCAGGAAGCTATTGCTATCTATAAGGAAGCACGAATGATTTGGCCGGAGGAACCACGGGTGAAAGAACTTGCTGACTTGCTCTTGTAGAAAACGGGACGAGAGAGAAATAACATAGTGTTCTGTCCATAGTAGAGGAAAGAGATGCATCAAGAGAAACGAAGAACAGCCGTTGTAACTGGAAGCACGAAGGGTATTGGAAAAGCGATTGCGTTACACTTGGCGAAACAGCAATACAACGTAGTTTTAAATTATGCAGGTGATGATGAACAGGCACAAGAAACGTTACGAGAGTGTCAGCAAGAAAATGAACATGTCGTGTTAGCAAAAGCAGATGTCTCAAAGCAGCAAGACGTTGAGAGGCTCATGCACATCTGTATACAAACCTTTCACTCACTCGATATCCTCGTTAATAACGCTGCACGCGTTGTTGATAAGCCTGTCCTTGAAATGACAGAGGTTGAGTGGGACCAAGTTGTTGACATCAATATGAAAGGGACATTTCTTTGTGCTCAAAGAGCAGCTTTGTACATGCTTCGGCAGGATGAGGGCGGTATTATTCTTAACATTGGGGCTTCAACGGGGATAAGAGGAAGAAAAAATGGTATTAATACCTGTGCATCAAAAGCAGGTATCATGGTTATGACTCAATGTTTAGCATTAGAGTTAGGCCCAAAGATACGGGTAAATAGCATCGTTCCAGGGCTAACACGAACAGAAGAAACAGAAAAACGTTTTCACTTGGATGATCCCAACGTCCTTCGCTTAAGAGAAGAAACAGTTCCATTGCGAAGAATAGGCACTCCCGAAGATATTGCACGAAGCGTAACACTGCTTCTTTCGGAAGATGCATCATTCATCAATGGACAAAAAGTGGTTGTAGATGGCGGACAGTATATGTGGTAGGCTCAACGCAGATGTACGCACCACGTTCGGCTACTGGTCGGCAAGATTGATCATATCTAAATAGTATCACCTTCATTTCTTCTGAACGAAACGTGAACTCGCAAGGCGAGGGCCTTGCTCAGCATCAAAAGAAGGTTCATCAAGGCAACTGTTTTGTAAAGGACGTACAGCAAGATTTCTGATGAGGCAATGCGCTGTGGAGTCATCATTGAGCAAGTGCGTCGCTACGCGGGCGTGCACAGGACGCTCTGAGAACAAGCGATGTTGAGAGCTCTACATGGTTTGACTCGAACAATTGTCCGGCGATCAGGCGTAGAAGCATCGTTGCGGCCATCTTTCCTATCTCGACAAGTGGTTGACGAATAGTCGTTAATGGTGGTGCCATCTGTGCGGCATACATTACATCGTCGAAACCAATCACGCTTATGGCGTCCGGGATACGAATATTCCGCTGGTATAGCGCCTGATAGACGCCCGTTGCCTGCGCATCATTGCCAGTAAAAATAGCTGTTGGTGGATCGGGAAGATCGAGCAGCGCGTAAGTCTGCTTGATGCCGTCACCTAAGAGATAGTTCCCTTCACAAATTAAGGTAGAATCTATCGGGATTCCCGCACGTTCCAGGGCTTCGCGGTAGCCCGCCAGGCGTGCACGAGAAGTCATAAGATGGAGAGGACCTGTGATAATGCCAATGCGACGATGACCCAACGAGATAAGATATTCGGTGGCTGTATATCCTCCCAACCAGATCGTCGATCCGATGGTGGGAAAAGCCGTTGTTGGTTCGTTACGATCACCAATAGCGACAAAGGGCGTATGCTGCTCTACCAGTGCGTTCGCGATGCCAACCCGTTCATAAGGGAGCAGGAGTAAAACGCCATCGGTAGACTGATCAAGTATGCGGCGTAACCAACGGCGTTCCGCCGTCTCATCTTCATTTGTAGCGAAAACCACGAGACGATGCCCGCTCGCCTCCAACACTTCCTGTACCCCTTGCATAATGCCGAGATCATAGCCACCTTCCAGGCGCATAATAACCAGATCAATGAGTCCGGTCTGTCGCTTACGCAAATGGCGTGCCGCGTGATTTTGCACGTAGTCATGGTCCTCAACCATTTGCTGGATGCGAGCCCGCGTCTCAGCCCCCACTCCTGGCAACTGGTTCAGCACCTTAGAAACTGTTGTAGTTGAAACACCTGCCTCCTTGGCAATCTCGACCATCGTCAAACGCTTGCTCTGCCTTTGCCTCATAGACATACATTTCCCTCTGCTTAGGGAAACGTTTCCCTAAATACGAGGAAACGTTCCCTGGATGTGTTGCGCTAATCGTAGCATAGCACGTATCATCCTGTCAACTTCGCACGCCGCCATGCATTTTCCCTTCAGCATACGATCCAATAATTGCTGTAAAAAAAGAGTTTTTTGCTAATAGTCTCTCTTCCCTTGACAGAAATCTATTTCTGAGTTACAGTTACTTTAAGAGATTTTTAGGGTGAACGTTTACCTTACTATCTTTTCGGGTAGATGGTACAGACGTGTGAGTATACAATGAAGTTCTGACAACGCGCACGCTCTTACATTGCTATCTTCCGATATAGCATATGCCTCGCGCAGAGGTAGAGGTAACTGCTTGTGCAGAGACAGGTACACGAGCAGGAAGCCAGCACGATTGTTTCGTCAGCGTTCGACGAATAAGTTTTGAAGGAGGTCTATTAGCTATGATGCTCATTTCTTCATGGCGTTCATTGCGCGATTACTCCACCTGTTTCCCACGTATGGTACTTTACGTTCATTCCACGTATCTTTGTCCAGCACGCAAATAATTTTTCTTTCCCTACGCTCTTTCTCTAGCTGTTACTAATTGAATTGATGGAAGGAATGACCTTCTTTCCTAATCCTACTGTCAGTATAATCATGTTGTCATTTTGCTACAACGTCCTGACAACATGATGAAATGCCTTATACATATTTTTAAGGAGGCTATTTCATGAGTATGACACCAAAAGACGCACCAGTATTTAATCGGCGAAGCTTGTTGCAGCGCGGTGCTGCATTAGGTGCAGGTCTCATTGGCCTGGAGGCATTCGCTGCCTGTGGCTCAACTGAGACAACCAGCAGCAGTACAACGACGGCAACAGTGAATACGTTACCTCCTTCCAGCAATCCAGGTGCTATATACGTATTTAACCAGGTTGTCAAACAATTTGAGCAGACACATCCGAACGAAAAGATCGTCGGGAAAAATGATCCGTATGATCCTGCAACCTTCCTGGCAAGGCTTGCCGCCGGTCAAGCAGAAGACGCGACGCAGAGCTATTTTACGGAACCGCAACTCCTCATGAAGAAGCATGCGCTAGCTGATATTAGTGATCTAGCCAAAGGCTGGAAATACTTCAGCAGCTACAATCCGAGTATTGCAGAGATTGTAACCGACTCTGCAACCGGAAAAATTTATGGTATTCCCCAGAATGCCTATGGACTCGGCGTCTTCTACAATCGTGCCATGTTCAAGGCCGCTGGACTCGACCCAGACAAGCCTCCGACCACGTGGGATGAATTCCGTACTTACGCGAAGAAATTGACTACACCATCTGTAGCAGGCTTTGCCGAGACGAGTACCTCGAATCAGGGCGGCTGGCATTTCACGAACTGGATCTATACAGCCGGTGGCGACATGCAGTCGGCAGACGGCAAGAAAGCACTTTTCAATAGTGACAAAGGCGTGAGCGTGCTGCAAATGCTCAAGGATATGCGTTTCACCGATCAATCTATGACGAAGCAGCAGCTTTTCACCCAGGCTGATACGCTCCAATTGCTAGCCACTAATAAGGTTGCGATGGTGATCATGGCACCCGACCAGCTTACCTCCTTGAAGGCGCAGTACCAGGCAAATATGGATAACTTTGGCATTGGGCCAATGCCGCAAAATGGTGGCAATGCCGCGCTGACAGGTGGCAACATTTTCGTTTTCAATCCTAAATCATCTCGGGATGCTATTAAGGCTGCGTTTGATTACGTCATTTACTCAAACTTTGACCTGAACGTAGTGGAGAATAGCCTGGCATTACAAGCCTCTTCCGGGCAGGTGGCAGGTGCTCCTACCAATATTCTCTTTATCGGCGATTTTCAGCAGAAAATTAACGCGCTTAATGCCAAATATGCGAATGTGCCGCTGCAAAACTACACGACCTTCGTTAATGCACAAGTGAAGCTTCGTGCTGAGCCGCGCACCCAGACGCAGAAAATGTATGCCGCCCTTGATCCTGTGGTACAGGCGGTCTTGACCAATCGGGGAGCCAATCCAAAAGCTCTGCTCGATCAAGCAGCGCAGCAGTTCCAGCAGATACTCGATCAGTCCGCCTCTTAGAGAAGAGGTAGGCGTGAATTGTCTCTTTGGTGTTCCCTCCGGGCCATCTCGTCGGCGGCTCTCGCTAGCTGAAAGATTTGAGCAGCGTTGTGTGTGGCTACCGAAAAAGGGATGATTCACGTCGCCGGACAACGTACGTCTAGAAGGAGATATCAATGGAACTATCATCACCTCCCTCGTCTTCCGTGTCACCTGCGAAACCCGTGCCGCTGCAACCTGAGCAAGGGAGCAGGGGGGATGACGTACCCATTAGACTCAAATCACGGGCTTCACACAAAGCGCCGACTGCTCTACGACGTAGTCTGAGTGGCTATCTTTTCCTCTTGCCTGCGCTACTTGTCTTTGCGCTATTCGTATGGTACCCGATTGTGCTCGGGGTGTTGATGAGCTTTCAGAGCGTTGACCTGATTAATCCTGCTACGTGGGTGGGGTGGGCAAATTATCACGAAGTACTCACTGATCCACTTTTCGCTGTCGCATGGCGCAATACGCTGGAATTTACTGGCTACGCACTGCTCTTTGGCTACATTGTTCCACTCATCCTTGCGTTGGTCATCAATGAGATGCGTCATGCCAAAGGCTTTTTCCGCCTGGCCTTCTATATACCGGTGATGTTGCCGCCGATTGTCACAGTCTTTCTCTGGCGCTGGATCTACAATCCTGATTCGGGGCTATTGAATGCTCTCCTCAACCTGGTTCATCTGCCCGGTGGTCTCTGGCTGGAGATGCCGAGTAGTGCGTTACCTGCGCTGGTCGTTATCGCGACGTGGAGCGGTGCCGGTACCAGCATGCTGATTTATCTCGCGGCCCTTCAGGGCGTGTCCGCGACACTCTATGAGGCCGCGGAGATCGATGGCGCAAATATCTGGCGTCGGCTCTGGCATGTGACGCTGCCAACCATCCGTCCAATACTGCTGTTGATGCTTGTACTGCAGATTATTAATACTATGCAGGTCTTTATTGAACCCTTTACGGTTACTAGTGGCGGACCGCAGAATGCGACGATGAGTGTCTTACTCCTGATTTACAACTATGCGTTCCAACAGGCCGATTTCGGCGGAGCCAGTGCTATGGGGGTCATGCTGTTCCTGGTGCTTGCTCTATTTGCGCTCATCTATATGCGAATGACGAATCGTTTGATGCAAGGAGAATAAGCAATGGCTCTTACTCCACAGAATATACAAGAAGATGTGCAGCTTTTGGGCAGAAAGAGATGGCTACGACGTGAGCAGGCCGTGGAAGAACGCACACTGGTTTCACTCATTGTGCTGAGACGGCCTTTCGGACGTGTCGTCTACTGGACAGTTTTCGTACTATTGCTCATATCTACCTTGATTACGATTGGTCCCATTTACTGGATGTTGAGTGGTGCCTTGAAATCGAGTGTTGAGATTTTCCAGTCTCCACCGACGTTCTGGCCTCTCCATCCCCAGTGGCTCAATTATGTCAATGCCTGGAACATCCTGAATTTTCCGCTCTACTTCAAGAATACGCTGGTGTTGGCCGCCGGTGCGGTCGTTTTACAGCTTGTGGTATCAGCTACCGCAGCCTACTCGCTCTCGAAGCTGCAACCCGCAGGCAAAGGCATCATCCAGTTTGGGTTTTTCAGCACGTTGATGGTGCCTCCAGTCGCATATCTGATCCCACAATTCGTCAATATCAGCAATCTCCCCTTCATTCATGTGTCGCTGTTCAACTCCTGGGGAGGAGTCTGGTTACCCGAAGCTGCCAACGCATTTAATATCCTGGTGTTGAAGAGCTTTTTTGACAGCATTCCTACTGATCTGACAGACGCGGCACGATTAGATGGCGCAAATGCCTGGCAGATCTTTACACGCATTATCCTCCCCCTTTCACGCCCCGCGCTGGCTGTGACAACGATTTTTACCATCATTGCTTCCTGGAAAGATTTTCTCTGGCCCCTGCTGGTACTGGCGAACGATAATATTCAACCACTTATTGTTTCCCTTTATCATCAATCAGCCCAACACTCGAACCTTCCATTTACCTATCTCATCGCGGGGCTTATGCTTGCCAGCATTCCGCCGATTCTTCTCTTTCTGCTGTTCCAACGGCAGATTATTCGAGGAATCAGTTTAACGGGTCTCAAGGGTTAAACCACATTGTCGTTTAATGTGTACATTGTACGTTGACGTACCAGTTCATACCGTATCACAGGCTAACGGTATGAGATGAAACAAAAGCCTGGAAAGGAAATCGCACAATGCAGGATACAAAGAGCAAAAACTGGAAGATATTGCTCGCGCTATGTGTCACTTGCCTTCTCGTCATCAGTTCTATCGGGGCGATTGCTACATTTCCCCATCTAACGTATGCGCATAATGCAGCGAAAGCATCTACCTCTGTAAAGAGCAATACAAGATCAAACAGCGCAAGTGCCGCTGCTGGTGCCACGCTTCCATACGTTGAGATGGAAGCCCATAGCGCCTCCACCAACGGCACCATCCTCGGCCCTGACTATCAGTTGGGGGCTCTAGCTTCTGATGCCGTAGATCGCACGATCGTCCAGTTGACCCAGGGGAAATCCGTCCAATTCACACTGCCCCAATCAGCCAACTCGATCAACCTGCGCTATAGCATCCCAGATGCTGCCAATGGCGGTGGCATCAACGCATCGCTTAGCATCTACATCAATGGAACAAAGCAGGCAAACGATCTGCAACTTACATCGAAATATAGCTGGGTGTATGGACAGCCGAGTTTTTCGGATTGTCACGCGAACGTCTGGTCGAAAAGCCCTGGTGGCACACCACATCATCAATTTGATGAGGTGCATGCGCTGTTGCCGCAGATGACCGCTGGCAGCACGGTGAAACTGCAAGTCGATGCCGAAAATACCGCTCCGTGGTATGCCATCGATGTCGCTGACTTCCAGCAAGTGGCGGCACCACTGACCCAACCAGCGGGCTACATCTCGGTCACCGACTCGCCGTATAATGCTGATCCGAAAGGCGCGACGGATTCCACCACAGCCATCCAGAACGCCGTCAATGCGGGTGCGGCTCAGGGCAAGGGAGTGTGGATTCCGCAAGGCACCTATCTGGTCACTAGCCACATCCTCGTCGATAATGTCACGCTGACGGGCGCGGGTCCGTGGTATTCGATCCTCGGAGGTGCCCCCATTGGCACCGGCACCGGTGTTGGCGTCTATGGACACGATACATATGATGGCAATCCCAGCGCCAATGTCAACCTGTCGAATTTCGCCGTTGAGGGCCAGATCACGAACCGCATCGACTGTCTACAGGACAATGGCATCGGTGGCTCACTGAATAACTCGACCATTTCCAACGTCTGGATCGAGCATACCAAGGTCGGTATGTGGTTCGATGGGCCGTTCAGCGGCCTGAAAGTCACTGGCAGCCGCATTGACAGCACACTCGCGGATGGCATCAACTTCCATCGCAACATCACCAACTCTAGCGTCGCGCAAACTATCATTCGCGGTGCTGGTGACGATGGCCTCGCGATGTGGTCGGCTACCGATAATGTGCCGGCAACAGGTGATAGCAACGATACCTTTGACCACAACACCGTGCAGTCACCCTATTTAGCCAACGGTATAGCTATCTATGGTGGCAATGGAAACTCCGTCACGAACAATCTTGTCACCGACTCGCAGTATCGGGGCGGCGGCATCATGCTGGATTATGAAAATTTCGGCAACCCAACGGCACCTTTCAGTGGCACAACTACCATCTCGAACAACACGATCAAGTATACAGGTGGTTTTGGGGACCAGGGCATCCAACAATTTGGCGCGCTCATGTTCTGGGCAGATAACGGTGCCATCAACGCGCCCTTTACTGTCTCAGGGGATGAGATCGATAACAGTCAATACGCCGCGATTTCATTCGATGGCGGCAACCCCATTAGCAACGTCGCCATGAGCAACATCAACATCAATGGTGCTGAGTTCGCGTTTTCCAATAAAGTGAACACCATAACGGGTTCAGCCAGCTATGTGACAGCTAGCGGCCTGACTGTGGGCGGCTTGGAGAGCTGTGAGGGCCCGGGATCCTGGAATGTGACGATGGGGCCGGGCAACTCCGGCTGGAGCTCGACTCCACAAATCTGCGGTTTCCCGACCGGGACGCCAACCCCGTCGCCTACGTCACCTCCGGGAACGCCAACCCCGTCGCCTACGTCACCTCCAGTAACGCCGACCTTAACACCAACACCTTCTCCCGCGCCAACCGGGACGTTGATAACCGCGATCAACGCTGGTGGGGGTGCAGCGGGCAGCTTTGTCGCCGATACCGACTATAACCAGGGCAACACCTTTAGTGATACCTCGACCCCGATTGATACCAGTGGTGTGAGTAGTCCTGCTCCACAGGCGGTCTATCAAACCTGCCGATGGAACAGTTCGTTCACCTACACCATTCCAGGCTTGACTGCAGGTAAGGCTTATACTGTGCGGCTCGACTGGGCGGAACTAACCTTCCACTCTGCTGGGGCACGCGTCTTTAACGTGGCGATAAATGGAAGCTCAGCATTGAGCAACTTCGATGTCTATGCCACGGCAGGATACAAGAAAGCCCTGGCAAAGTCGTTCAACGTGACTGCCAATGGTAGCGGGCAGGTCGTCATCGCTTTCTCGCAAGCGGGTGCAGACAATCCTTTCATCAATGGAATTGAAGTCTGGGATCCTGCTGGTGGTCCAACACCAACGCCACCCCCGACAAAAACGTTGGTCAAGGCCATTAACGCTGGTGGGGGTGCAGCGGGGAGTTTCGTTGCCGATACTGGCTACAACCAGGGCAACACCTTTAGTGATACCTCGACCCCGATTAACACTAGTGGTGTAAGCAACCCGGCACCGCAGGCCGTCTATCAGACCTGCCGCTGGAATAGTTCGTTTTCCTACACCCTCACCGGTCTACAGGCAGGCAAGTCCTACACGCTACAGCTTGATTGGGCGGAACTGAGCTTCCAGGCACGTGGGCAGCGGGTGTTCAATGTGGCGGTCAATGGAAGTTCCGTACTGAGTAACTTCGATGTCTACGCGACGGCGGGCTACAAAACCGCTCTCGCGAAGCAGTTTCCTGTCACCGCCAATAGCAGTGGACAGATAGTCATCGCCTTTACACAGGGGGGCGTAGATAATCCCTTTATCAATGGCATTGAACTCTATGCCTGATTAACAGTCAATGACCTCCGGCTCGAAGCCTGACTTTTATACACATTTAACAACCTGCTAAAATAGGAAGATGAACACACAAGAACTGTTGGACCCGGAGTGCTGGGCCAAAAAGACCTTTGGGCCAAGCCAGCTCAAAGATATTCGCCGAACGG
>JAABUQ010002293.1_pt1 | contig 38351 bp, 30 predicted proteins | sample 5560001 | NCBI WGS metagenome assembly JAABUQ01 (sample SAMN10711888, study PRJNA513371) | rock metagenome | isolation source: Antarctica rocks | place: Antarctica: Victoria Land, Finger Mt nord | collected 2015-12-18 | reverse complement strand
CAGCACGCGGCCGTTTGCCAACGCCACGAAGGCGTCCGGTGCCACGATGATGCCTGCCGGCGAGATCGCCGTGGTGCCGGCCATGGTGCCGTCGCTGCGGAACAGCCGCTCGTGGCCGACATTGAACGGGTCCTGCGCGCCGGTGAAGTAGAGCGTGCCGTCGACCACCTGGAACCCGCTCGCCGTCAGGCCGGAGGCCAGCATCGTCGTGCCGCCACGGGTCGCGTCGGTGATCCAGAGCGAGCTGGTGTGATCGACCGGGTTTTCCGCGGCGATCACCGCCTTGCCGCGGAACGCCTGCATGGCATTCACGGTCAGGGCCTGCCCTGACACCGCGAGCAACTGGGAGGCCCGGGTACCGGCCGCGGTGCCGTTTGTGCTCCAAAGCTGCGGCAAGCCGGCCGCATTGCCGCCGATGAACAGGGAGACCGCGCCGATCCGCACCGGATCGAAACCCTGCCTGATGGCGACACCCAGATCGACCGCGCCGGACACCGTGTTGGACGCCGTGTCGGTTTGTGTCGCCCAGAGGTCGAGCACGCGCGTTGTCTGGTTGCTGGCACCGAACAGGATATGCGCCGTCATCGTCACGCCCTTGATTGGTCGTGTCGATCTAGCGATGAAAGGTTAAGGAATCGTTGCGGGACGATCAGCCTTAAGACGGACGCCGACCGCTTGACCGAGCCGGCGAGGCGTTCGCACCATCCGGCCGCCCATCTCGCGAAAGCCCAGGCCAATGACCATCCGCCATCCAAGCAGCTACGACGCGCAGGCCACTCGTCACCAGCAGATCCTGGTTCCGATCCTGGCCCCGCTGCTGGGCGCCTTGCTGATCGGGACGCCGGCAGCACCCGTCTGGGCGGTGGATCCCGATCCGGCGCCGGTGGCGCGCGCGGCGCCGGTGATCGATCGCTATCTCGGCCGATCCGTCACCGACGCCTATCGCTGGATGGAGAGCGAGCCAGAACCGGAGTTCGGCCGGTTCCTGCACGGCCAGGACGACCATGCGCGGGCGGCGCTCGCGCGCATCCCCGGCCGTGACGGGCTGCTCTCGGCGATCTCCGCGGTCGACGGGCTCAGCACCCGGGTCAGCATGATGACGGTCGCCCGCGGCGCGCACTTCTACCTCAAGCGCGATCCGGGTGCGCAGATCGCGAGGCTGGTCATGCGCGCGGCCGATGGGCAGGAGACGGTGCTGATCGATCCGGCCACGCTCGGCAGTGCCGCCAGCCATGCCGAGATCGACCAGTTCGCGCCCTCGCAGGATGGCAGCCTGGTCGCCTACGGCATTTCCACCGGCGGCTCCGAGAAGAGCGTCCTGCACGTCGTCGAGACCGCGACGCGCAGGGTGCGGCCGGACGTGATCGACCGGGCGCAGTTCGCCCAGGTGTCGTGGGCGCCGGACGGCGGCAGCTTCTTCTATGCACGGCTGCCGGCGCCCGACGGCCACGCGACGGCGGCGCAGGCCTACTCGCACCTGCGCGTCCGGCGCCACGTGCTCGGCACGGATCCCGACCAGGACCAGGTCGTCCTGGATTCCGACAGGCTGCCCTTCGCCTTCAAGGCGCCGCAGGTGTTTCCGGCACTGGTCGTGGTGCCGGGTTCGGACCACGTGCTGGCCCAGATCGGCGACGGCGTCTCGCCGGAGATCGCGGTCTACACCGCACCCTACGCGGCACTCGGGATGACGGACATTCCCTGGAGGCTGGTGGCGCGGCAGTCCGACGGGGTGGTGGGCGTCGCCGTGCGGGGCCACCGCATCGACCTGCTGACGCATGACGGGGCGCCGCACCTCAAGATCGTCGAGACCGATCTGGCCGCGCCGTCGTTCGCCGCGGCGCGGCTGCGGGTGCGGCCGGGCAGCGGCGTGCTGACCGGGCTCGGCCTGGCCGCCGACGGGCTGTATTTCGCGCGTCGGGATGGTGCGGCGATGACGCTGCTGCATCTGGCCGACACGGCGCCGATACCCGAGATCATCGCCCTGCCCTTCTCCGGCACGATCGCGCCGCCGTTCGAGGATGCCGGCGGCCTGGTCACCGACCCGACGCGGCCGGGCGCCGAGCTGAGCCTGGAGTCCTGGGTGCATCCGCTCGTATGGCTGCGTTACGATCCGGCCGCGCACGCGATCGCGGACCTCGGGATCGTCGCGAGGTTCCCGCGTGACCTGCGCGCCTACCAGGTGGCCGAAACCAGCGCGCGTGCGGCCGATGGCACTCTGATCCCGCTCTCGATCATCAGCCGCCATGATATCAGGCACGATGGCCGCCGGCCGTTGCTGCTGGACGGCTACGGCGCCTACGGACTCTCCTACGACCCGGAGTTCATGCCCACCATGCTCCCCTGGCTTGATGGCGGCGGCGTGTTCGCAGTGGCGCATGTGCGCGGCGGCGGCGAAGGCGGCCAGGCCTGGCACGACGCCGGCAAGATCGCCACCAAGATGAACACCGTCACCGACTTCATCGCCTGCGCACAGGCGCTGATCGACCGGCACTACACCGATCCTGCCCATCTCTCCGGCAGCGGCACCAGTGCGGGAGGCATCCTGATCGGCGGCGCCATCACGCGCCGGCCCGACCTGTTCCGCGCGGCCGTGATCCGGGTCGGTGCGACCAACACGCTGCGCGAAGAATTCTCGGAGAACGGGCCGTCGAACATCCCGGAGTTCGGCAGCGTCACCGATGACGCGCAGCTTCCCTCGCTGCTGCGCATGGATGCGCTCGACCATGTCGAGGACGGCGTCGCCTATCCCGCGGTGCTGCTGACCGGGGGCGCCGACGATCCGCGCGTGCCGGTCTGGGAGCCGGCCAAGATGGCCGCGCGGCTGCAGCAGGCGAGCGCCGGCGGGCGGCCGATCCTGCTGCGTATCGAGTTCGATGCCGGCCACGGGATCGGCTCGACACGGGCGCAGCGCGACGCCGAGGCCGCGGACGAGCAGGCTTTCCTGCTCTGGCAGATGAACGAACCGGGCTATCAGCCCGCTCCGCCGGCGGCAGGCGGATCAGGCGCTGCAGGGAGATCGGCAGCACCGGTTCGATAGGGCGTTTTGTCACGGGAACTAACTCTGCGGGCCTGCGATCATTGTGTGCTGATGGTCGACACGCCGAGACGCAGAGGTGGTTTCGCTTACATGAAGACCGACCTCTACGAAAGCTTGGTCTGGATGAACTCGTTGTGCGGCTGCACGACGAGCGATTCCACGTGGCCAAGTTTGCGCATGATACGGGATGGGTGAAGGTCGCTACCGTCACGCGTTCCGTGCATGAATTAACAATACAACCCTGAGAAGGAATGGTGATTACGATGGCAAGTGAAACAGTAGTGGCAGTGTTCTCCAGCCTTGCACATGCCGAAGCCGCAATCTCGGACCTGATCGAAGCGGGCGTACCGGCCACGTCGATCAAACATTATGCCCGCGATGCGGCGGATGTCGGCACCGAGACCACCCGCATGGAGGCCGATAGTGGCCATCATGGCGGTTTCTGGGCTTGGCTGACCGGTCAGGAGAGCACGCAGGAACACCACGATGTCTATGACCGCTCCATGCAGTCCGGTCATACGGTGGTCACCGTGATCGGCGACGGAAGCAACGTCGACCACATCTACACGATACTCGAGCGCCACAACCCGGTCGATCTCGAGGAGCAGGATGCAGCCTACGGCACCGCCGGCGGTGCGACCGCGGGCGCCATGGGTGCCTCGACCACCAGCACCACGACGACGGCCACGACCGGCTACGTGGACAGCGTTGCCGGCAGCACCGCGATCCCCGCTTTCGAGCCGCGCAAGGCGTCGGCGACCGACACCACCCGCACCGGCGGCGCCGAGGAGGTGATTCCGCTCTCCGAGGAAATGCTGCAGGTCGGCAAGCGCATGGTGGATCGTGGCACCACTCGCATCCGCCGCTACGTCGTGGAGCGTCCTGTTGAGGAGCAGGTCAGGCTTCGTGACGAGACCGTCTCGGTGTTCCGCCGGCCGGTGACCGGTGCCGCAACGGTGGGCGCGGACGCCTTCCGCGAACAGGAGATCGTCGTCAACCAGACCGCCGAGGAAGCCGTCGTGGGCAAGACCGCTCACGTGGTCGAGGAAGTCGTCGTCCAGAAGGGCGTCGAGGAGCGCGTCGAGGCGGTGCACGGCACCGTACGCCGCGAGGAAGTAGAGATCGAGGGTCCGGCCACGAAGGGCACCGACACGGTCCGCAAGCCCGGTTCGACGATCTGACACTCCTGCGCCGGACGACGGGGGCGTACTCCTGTCGTCCGGATGATCATGATGCTTAGACTATGGGCCGCCTGATCTCAGGCGGCCCTTCTCGTCTCGGAGCCACTACCGCGACGAGAGCGGCGGCGCGATGCTTTCCAGCGACTTGCCTTCAGCGTCGATGCCGATCTTGAGCCCGACCACCGCCGCGGTCAGCATCAGGGCCGCGGCGCCCGCATAGCCCCAGGCCAGTGGCGTCCGCCCGCCGAGCTCGATCAGCTCGCCGAACAGCCAGGGCGCGCCGGCCCCGCCGACGACGGTGCCGAGCGCGTAGAACAGCGCGATGGCCAGCGCCCGCGTCTCCAGCGGGAACACCTCGCTCGCCGTCAGGTAGGCCGAAGAGGCGGCCGCGGACGCGAAGAAGAAGATCGCCACCCAGCCGATCGTCTGCGTCGTCGCATCGAGATCGCCGGCCGCGAACAGCCAGGCCACCGCGATCATGAGGATGCCCGAGATGGAGTAGGTGATGAAGATCATCTTGCGACGGCCGACCGTGTCGAAGAACCTGCCCAGCAGCAGCGGTCCGAGAAAGTTGCTGACCGCCAGCGGCAGGATGAACAGGCCGACCCGGTGCGTCGGCACGTGCTCGTAATGCGTCAGCACCATGCCGTAGGTGAAGAACACCGCGTTGTACAGGAAGGCCTGGCTGACCATCAGCACCAGCGCGAGGATGCTCCGGGTACGATAGGGGCCGAGCATCGAGGCGATCACGGTCGTAAAGCCGAAGCGCGCGCGCGTGTTCACCGCCATGGTCTCGTGGCAGGGGGACAGCGTGCAGCCGATATCGTCGCGGACCCGCTGCTCGATCTCGTCGGTGACGCGTTCGCCCTCGATGTGCTTGCCGTGCGTGCAGAGCCAGCGCGGGCTCTCCGGAACCCAGCGCCGCATCACGATCACGATGAGACCGAGTATGCCGCCGATGGCGAACCCGAACCGCCAACCGAACTGCAACGGCATCAACTGGCCGCCGAGCAGGAAGATCGAGCCGCCGGCGCCGAGTGCCGCACCCGCCCAGAACGAGCCGTTGACGATCAGGTCGACGCGCCCGCGCAGGCGTGCAGGGATCAACTCGTCGATGGCCGAGTTGATCGCCGAATACTCGCCACCGATGCCGAGGCCGGTGATGAAGCGGAACGTCGCGAAGCTGAGGAAATTCCAAGAGCAGGCGGAGAGCAGCACGCCGACGATGTAGACCCCCAGGGTAAGGCTGAAGATCGCCTTGCGGCCGACCTTGTCGGTCAGCCAGCCGAAGATCAGCGCACCCACCACCGCACCGATCACGTAGAGCGAGGCGGAGGATCCGACGTTGCTGGGGGTGAGCGCCAGCGTGTTGCTCTGCTGCAGGATCGGGCCGATCGAGCCCACGATGGTGACTTCGAGCCCGTCCAGGATCCAGGTGATGCCGAGCGCCACCACCACCAGCATATGGAAGCGGCTCCAGGGCAGCCGGTCGAGCCGTGCCGGCACCGCGGTATGGATGGTGTGGGAGGAGCTGTCCTGGTCGAACTCGGGTGTCGTGGCGGTAGCGGACATCAGGTTCATGATCCTTGTTCCAGCCTGGTGATCAGCATCTGCACGACCGTGGGATCGGCGAGCGTGGTGGTGTCGCCGAGATCGGTGGTATCGCGGGTCGCGATCTTGCGCAGGATGCGACGCATGATCTTGCCGGAGCGCGTCTTGGGCAGGTCCGGCACGATCAGCACCGTCTCGGGCGCGGCGTAACGGCCCAGAACCTGGCCGACATGGCGGGCCAGAGCCTCTTCCAACCCCTCATGCGCGACCGCCTCGTTCTTCAGCACCACGAAGGCGAACAGCGCCTGTCCCTTGAGGTCGTGCGGCACGCCGACCACGGCGGACTCCGCCACGGCGTCGTTCTCGTCGAAGGCGCCCTCGACCTCGGCGCTGCCGATGCGGTGGCCGGAGACGTTGATGACGTCGTCCACGCGTCCGGTGATCCAGTAATAGCCGTCCGCATCGCGGCGCGCGCCGTCACCGGAGAAGTACAGGCCGGGATAGGTGGCGAAGTAGGTCTGCACGAAGCGGCCATGGTCGCCCCAGATGGTGCGCGCCTGCCCGGGCCAGGAACGGTCGATGCAGAGATGCCCCTCCGCCTCGCCCTCCAGGACGGTGCCCTTCTCGTCCACCAGGACAGGGCAGACCCCGGGCAATGCCAGGGTGGCCGAACCCGGCTTCTGGGCGATAGCGCCGGGCAGCGGGGCGATCATGATGCCGCCGGTCTCGGTCTGCCACCAGGTGTCCACCACCGGGCAGCGCTCGCCGCCCACCACGTGATAGTACCAGAGCCATGCTTCCGGGTTGATCGGCTCGCCGACGCTGCCGAGCACGCGCAGCGAGGTGCGCGCGGTGGCATGCAGGGTGGCCGGGTCCTCCCGCATCAGCGAGCGGATCGCGGTCGGCGCGGTGTAAAAGACGGCGACCTGATGCTTGTCGATGACCCGCCACCAGCGTCCCGGCTCAGGCCAGGACGGCGTGCCCTCGAAGATCAGACTGGTGCCGCCATTGGCGAGCGGGCCGTATACCGAGTAGCTGTGCCCGGTGACCCAGCCGATATCGGCGGTGCACCAGAACACCTCCGTCGCCCGGTAGTCGAACACGACCTCCTGGGTGAAGCGCGCCCATACCAGGTAGCCGGCGGTGGTGTGCAGCACGCCCTTGGGCTTGCCGGTGCTGCCGGACGTGTAGAGCAGCAGCAGCGGGTCCTCGGCACCCATGGTCTCCGGTTCGCAGCCGGCCGGCTGCTGCGCCACCAGGTCGGCGTAGTCGCGGTCGCGGCCGGCCTGCATCGGCACCTGGGCGCCGGTGATGCGCAGCACCACGACGTGCTCGACCGAGGCCGCGGACGGCAGCGCCAGCGCCGCGTCGATGGTGTCCTTGAGCGGGATGCGCTTGCCGGCACGACGGCCCTCGTCGGCGGTGATCAGCAGCTTGGCCGTGCAGTCGCCCAGCCGGTCGGCGATGCTCGATGACGAGAGGCCAGCGAACATCACCATGTGCACCGCGCCGATGCGCGCGCAGGCCAGCATGGCGACGGCACCTTCGAGCACCATCGGCAGGTAGATCGCGACCCGGTCGCCCTTGCCGACGCCGAGCGCGCGCAGCCCGTTGGCGAGCCGGCATACCTCGGCGTGGAGCTCGCCGTAGGTCACGGTGCGGACGTCGTCCTCGGCCTCGCCCTGCCAGATCAGCGCCGGCTGGCTGCGGCGTTCGCGCAGGTGGCGGTCGAGGCAATTGACGGAGACGTTGAGCAGACCGTCCGCAAACCAGGAAATCTGCACCTGGCCGTCGAAGCGGCTGCTTCCGGCCAGCTCGGGAGAACGGATCCAGTCGATCCGCTTGGCTTCCTCGAGCCAGTAGCCGTCCGGGTCGTGCACGGCATGGTTGGACATCAGACGATGCTGGGCCGCGGTCACCAGGGCGGAGGCGGCAAGTGATGGTTTGACGTGGTAGACCGTTCCCGAGTCCATGATCGTCGCACTCCCGGACGTGACCAGCCGGACTGTTCGCCAATCCTGACCGAAGCCAGCGTCAGTGCGACTGCAACGTGGCACCGGCACACTATGTTCCAGGAAAGCCTTGCAGGATCAGGTTCGCCGGGGCAAGGACTTTAGCGGGATTGGATGTCCCGGGCCGGCGATCCGCCAGGAAGCGGGCCGGAAAGCGCGCCGGGCAGCGTCAACGCATGACGGCCCTGTCCCAACAGCACCACCGAGACGCCACAGAGTACCATGACGGCGAGGCAGGCCTCGATCAACCGGCGGCGCCTGCGTGTGGAAACCGGACCATCCATATAAAGCACCCGTTGTAACGGAGTTCATATTATCGAACATGAACGATCGTGCAATAGATCCTTCGACGTAGCCCTGCTGCGCCATCCTCGGGTGTGCCTGGGGCTCGGCACCTGCTACGGGCGGCTCGACGTGCCGCTCGCAACAGGGTGGGAGGATCGGGTCTCGCAGCAGGCCGTATGGCTGGCGGTGGTGGCCCCGGCCCGGATCTGGAGTTCGCCCGCCGCACGCTGCCGCTCGGTGGCGGTTGCCCTGGCCGAGCGGCTGGGGCTTCCCGTGGCATTCGACCGGCGCCTGCTGGAGCTCGATTTCGGCGATTGGGAAGGACGGTCCTGGGACGACGTGCCGCGCGCCGCACTCGATCGCTGGGCCGCGGACCCGCACGGCTTCCGTCCGCCGGGCGGCGAGAGCGGTGCCGCCCTGATCGAGCGCGTGACGGGTTTCGCGCGCATGCTGCTCGATCGGGGCCGACCATGCGCGGTGATCTCGCACGGCGGTCCGCTGCGCCTGCTTCCGGCCCTGCTGCGCGGCGAGGCGGCCGACCTCATGAGCCCGTCACCCGGGATCGGCACGCTGCAGATCGTGCGCATCGCCACCTGAGCAGCAGGAAACGCGGTCCGGAGGACAGGCTGTCCCAGTCAGCGGATGGCGATGCCGAATGGTCGCGTCTTGGCTGGAAGCGGCAACGACACGGTGAGCTTGTCGAGCAGCGTCAGCAGGCCGGTCCCGGCATCCACCCGAAGCACGCGCACGCGGTTGCTCTTGCCGGCCGAGGCGACGCTGTTCTCCTGCTGCAACAGGTAGAGGAGGTGCCCGTCCGGCGTCAGCGAGAACTGCTCGACGCCGCCGAGGCCGCCGACCGCCAGATGCTGGATCTCGACCGGACGGTCGGGCTGCGACAGGTCGTATACCGACATCGAGGCATCGCCGGTATTGGCGGTGTAGAGCCGCCGGCCGTCCCTGCTCACGCGGATCCAGCACAGCGCCTGGCCGGAATTGGCGGCGGCGCGGACGAACTCCAGCTTGCCCTGCGCGGTCCAGCGATACACCCCGAGCTGGTTGGTATTGACGAAACCTACGTAGAGGTAGGGCTGGCTCGGATGCGCCCACAGGCCGAGCGGCAAGGGCTGCACGCGGCCTTCGAGCGGCAGCGCCACCTTGTCGGTCTGGTACAGATGGCCGTCGGGCGACTGGTAGAACGCACGCAGGGAGCCGCCACCGGGAAATTCCGCGGTGAACACGAACGGCGCGGTGTTGGTCGTCAATGCCTGCGAAGGCTGCGCGTCCGCCCGCAGCGCCACCGCGGAGTCCGTGAGATAGTGCAGCCTGCCGCTGGGTCGGATACGTGAGACGGTGAGACCTGGCAGGTAGCCGTGGCCGGCCTGCGCGGGATCCTGCGCGCTGTCGACGCTGACCAGGTTCTCGTCGCGCAGCCCGAGCGACACCGGCGTGCTGCCGTGGCTTTCGAACGGCTGACCGGGCAGCGGATACAGGCCGCCATCCTTGCCTATCTGCAGCGCGGAGATCGTGTTGGAACCGGCATTCACCGCGTAGAGGATGTTCCGCTCATCGTTCAGCGCCATTTCCTGGTCCACATCGAACGGACCGAGCTTGAAGCTCGCATCGTAGAAGCCGTTGCCGCCGGTCAGGAACGGGGAACCCGGCAGCGCGCGCAGGCTGCCGTCCGGACCGATGTCGTACGACAGGATGGCGTTGCCGGTGCCCCCGGTGATGTTGCCGTCGATGTAGAGCGTGTGCCGGTGCGACCGGTAGGCGTCCGCATCGGCGGCGCCGACCGTTGGCTCCTGCGCCCAGGCGATCGCGGGCAGCCACGATGTCATTACGATTGCGAAAATTATTCGGACGCAGGAACCGGTCCGCGGCGCGTGCAGTGACGAAGGCATGATATTCCCCGGGCTCGATGGTGGCCATGGCTTCCTTCGCGGCGACGGCTGCGGCGGTTACCTGTCGATCGTATATGGCGCACAAGCCTGCCCATCGGCCGAACCAGGGTGACGGTTTATTAAAGTCTTTGGCGCTTCAATGCCGTCAACGTCACTCGATCGGATCAGCAGGGCATGGTCGCGAATTTCGCCGAACGGAGCAGGCGCTCGGGCTGGCTGCACGTGGGCGTCATCGTGTTCGTGCTCGCGGTCTGCCTGCTGCTGGTCGGGACCGATGTCTGGCGGACGTGGCAGGACCGCACCCGTGCGATCAACGAGAACAGGATCGAGACGACGAACCTCGCCACATCCCTGGCGCAGCATGCCCATGACGTGGTCCAGGCAGCCGACGCGGCACTTTTCGCCATACGTGCGCGGGCAGAATCCGACGTGGAACTGAACATACCGCTGCAACGCCTGCATGCCACCATGATGGCCCGCGTCGCGAACCTTTCAGTGGTGCACGGACTTTTCATCTTCGATGCCACGGGCAACCGTGTCGTCAGCTCGGTTCCGTCGGACGCCGGCGTCATCAACTACAGCGACCGCACCTACTTCCAGTATCATCGCACGCACGCGGATCGCGGCATCCATGTGGGCGATCCCGTCCACAGCAAGGTCGATGGAAGCTGGATCATCCCGGTCTCACGCCGCATCGACACGCCTGACGACCGCTTCCACGGCGTCGCCGTGGCGACGATCTCGATCGCATTCCTGCAGAAGTTCTACGATCAGTTCGATGTCGGCAGAAAAGGCGTGATCACACTCGAGTCCATGAACGGCATCGTCATCGCGCGTCGGCCCTATGATGGCGCGGAGATCGGCACCGACGTCTCCAGGGGACGCATCCATCGTGATTTCCTGAAGCGCTCACCCACGGGCAGCTTCCGGAGCGTGTCGCCGATCGACGGGATCGATCGCCTGGGCAGCTATCGGCGCATCGCCGACTATCCGCTGGTCATCATCGTGGCGCACGACTTCGGCGAAGTGCTGGCGGACTGGCGCCTGGACACCGGCCGCCACCTTGCCGTCAGCGTCGGCGCGGCCGTGGCGCTGGCTTTCCTCGGCAGCCGGTTCGCGCGCCAGATCAAGATCGGACAGGAGGCGGAGAACAGCTACCGCCTGCTCGCCGACAACTCGAGCGACGCCATCGTCTGCGCCAGCCTGAGCGGCCGGAAGCTCTACGTCTCCCCCTCCTTCTCGAAGTTGACCGGTTGGAGCGTCGAAGAGGCGTTGAGGATGCAGTGGGGAGACATGGTTCACCCCGACGACCGGCAGGCCTCGCTGGACATCAAGGTCCAGCTGCTCGCCGAAGCCGACGTGACGATTCGTTATAGGTATGTCTGCAAGGACGGATCGGACCTGTGGGTCGAGGCTCGGCTGCAGCGTATCGACGGCGCCGAGGGTCCCGAGGTGTCGTACGTGGCCAACATCCGCGACATCACCGAGCGCAAGGCGGCCGAAGACCAGATCATGGCGCTCAACGGCAGGCTCGCGGCCCAGGCGAACACGGACGGACTGACCGACCTCGCCAACAGGCGCCGCTTCGACGAGGCGCTCTCGCAGGAATGGCGACGCGCCGGACGCGAGGCCAACCCGCTCTCGCTGCTGATGATCGATGTGGACCGCTTCAAGCCCTATAACGACCACTACGGCCATCAGCAGGGCGACCAGTGCCTGCGTACTGTGGCGGCGGTGATCGCGGGGTGCCTCTACCGGCCTGGAGATCTCGCCGCCCGCTACGGCGGCGAGGAGATCGCCGTGCTGCTGCCGGCCACGCATGCTTCCGGCGCGGCCGACCTCGCAGAGCGATTACGGAAGGCGGTCGAGGCGGCCGGCCTCGTGCACGAGTGCAACCCGCCCGGCGAAGTCGTCACGGTCAGCATCGGCGTGGCCACGATGAACCCCAGGTTGAGCGACATCATGGGCGGCGGCGAGGAACTGGTCGCCATCGCCGACGCCGCGCTGTATGGGGCCAAGCACGCGGGACGCAACAGATTCGTGGTCGCGGGAGGCGCGATCGTTCCGTCGGAGTGGATGCCGAACGGCGATCAGGTCGTGCTGCCGCTCGCGGGATGATGCGCATCAGCGCACGCACAGGCCGGTCAGCACGGCGCATTCCGTCAGCACCGCGCAGGCACCCAGGATGTCGCCCGTGTGACCGCCGACCTGACGTCTCGCCAATCGCGCGACGACCAGCGGAACGATCAGGGCGCAGGCGCAGGCGGTCAGGATCGTCCAGCCGCGCAGGGCTAGCGCAGCCAGCAGCAGCGCGAGACCCATCGCCAGGATCGCCGGCACGCGCGGGACCGGGTGCAGCGCCGAGGCCAGCCCGTCCCGCCTGGCCGGAGGCAGCAGCATCAGGACCGGCACGACGGCGGCGCGGGACAACGCGCCGGATGCGATCAGCGCCGCGCCGACGCGCGCGGGCGCCGCCAGCTCGGTCAGCGCCGTCACCCGCACCAGGACCGAGACCAGCAGCGCCAGCGCGCCGTAGCTGCCGATCCGGCTGTCGCGCATGATCTCGAGCTTGCGCGACACGCTGCGGCCGCCGCCGAACCCGTCCGCCATGTCGGCGAGGCCATCCTCGTGCAACGCTCCGGTGAGCAGCAGCATGGCGGCCACGCTCCAGCAGGCCGACAAGGCGGGCGCCAGGCCGGCCCGGGCCATGATCGCGTAGATCGCGGCACCGCATGATCCCGCCAGCGCTCCCGCGATGGGGAACGCCCAGGTCGCGCCGGCCATATCGACGTGCGGGTCGCGCGGCATCAGCACCCCGACCGGCAGCCGCGTGAAGAAGCCGACGGCGGCGGCGAGATCGGTGCGCAAGCGACGGATCATGCGCGATCCGCGACGCCGGCCTCGCTGAAGCTTGCCATGCCGGCGTGGCAGGCGAACGCGGCGCGCAGCAGCGGCACCGCTAGCGCGGCACCCGACCCCTCGCCCAGGCGCAGGCCGAGATCGAGCAGTGGCGCCAGCCCGAGCGCCTGTGCCAGCGCGCGGTGCCCCACCTCGGCGGAGACATGGGCGAGCTGCGCATGGTCCAGCCCACCCGCGCGCAGCCGTGCGAGCGGCGACACCGCCGCGGTGCAGACGAAGCCGTCGAGCAGCACCGGGATGCCGGCGTGTCGCGCGGCGAGCACAGCACCCAGCAGGGCGGCCAGTTCGAACCCGCCCAGGCAGCGCGCGACCTGCAGGGGGTCGGAGAGCGACGCCCGGTGGCGTGCCAGCGCGCGGTCGATCGCGCGCCGCTTGCGCAGCAGGCCGGCATCGTCGATGCCGGTGCCGCGGCCGGCCCAACGGGCCGCATCGCCGCCCTGCAGGGCGGCCGCGATGGCGGCGGCGGCGGTCGTGTTGCCGATCCCCATCTCGCCGAGGCAGAGCAGGTCGGTGCCGGGCCGCACGGCATCCTGGCCCGCGCGCACTGCGTCGAGGAAGCCCGCCACCTCCATCGCCGGCGCCTCGGTGAAGTCCGCGGTCGGGAGGTCGAGATGCAGCGGCACCACGCGCAGCGACGCGCCGGCGACCGCCGCAAGCTGGTTGATCGCGGCGCCGCCGGCCGCGAAGTTGCCGACCATCTGCGCGGTCACCTCGGCCGGATAGGGCGAGACCCCCTGCGCGGTCACGCCATGGTTGCCGGCGAACACCAGGACCTCCACCCGGTCCAGCCGCGGCATGGCACGGCGCTGCCACGCGGCGAGCCAGGCGACGAGATCCTCCAGCCGGCCGAGGCTGCCCGGCGGCTTGGTCAGGGTCGCCTGGCGCGCCCGCACCGCCGCCTCGGCCTGCCGGTCGGGTTCGGGCAGGCGCTCGCAGGCCACGCGGAGTGCGTCCAGGCTGGAGAGGTCGGTCGTCATGGTCCGGACAGGGCGATGGCGTGGAAGAAGGAGCCGCTGGTCAGGCCGCGCACCCCGCCGGCCGGTCCCAGCTCGGCGAGGCCGGCATCGCACAGACTGGCGAGCGGCGCGTCGGTGCCCGGATCGATCACCCGCGCGTAGTGGAATTCATGACCGCGCAGCCGGGTGCCGGCTGGACCGAACCCTGTGGCGACGGCCAGGCGCGCCTCGCGGTAGCCGAGCACCATGCGGCGCTTGGCGAAGCTGGTGGCGTGGCCCAGCAGGCCGGCCATCGGGTGCACGATGCCGGCCGCATCCTCGATGCTCTCGCCCAGCACCATGTAGCCGCCGCACTCGCCATGCACCGGACCGGTCGTGGCGAACCGGCGCAGCCCGGTCATGAAGCGGGTCGCGGCCGCGAGCGGTCCGGCATGCAGCTCCGGATAGCCGCCCGGCAGCCAGCAGCAGTCGCAGTCCGCCGGCGGCGGCTGGTCGGCCAGCGGCGAGAACGGCACGATCTCCGCGCCCGCCTCGCGCCAGCCCTGCAGCACGTGCGGATAGACGAAGCTGAAGGCATCGTCCCTGGCCAGGGCGATACGCTGGCCGAACGGCGGCAGCGCAGGCGGCGACGCCGGCCGGTCGCCACCCATCTCTGCCGCCAGCGCCACGATGGCGTCGAGATCGAGGCAGCGTTCGGCGGTGTCGGCGAGGGCGGCGAGAAAGCCGTCCAGGGCGCCGTGCTCCTGCGCCTGCACCAGGCCGAGATGGCGTTCGGGCAGCGACAGCGCCGGATCGCGCATCAGGCAGCCGAGCACCGGCAGGCCGGCCTGCCCGATCGCGCGTGCGGCGCCGTCGCGATGGCGCGCCGAGCCTGCCCGGTTGAGCACGACGCCGGCCACGCGCACGCCCGGCTCGTGCGAGGCGAAGCCGCGCGCCACCGCCGCGGCGGATTGCGACTGGCCCGACACGTCGAGCACCAGCAGCACCGGCAGTCCGAACCGCGCGGCGAGGTCGGCGGCACGGCCGCACCTGCCGTCCGCCGCCGCGACCCCGTCGAACAGGCCCATCGACGCCTCGACCAGCAGCAGCGCCTCGTCGGGCATCGCGCCGAACAGGCCGTCGAGCAGTGCCTCCGGCATGGCCCAGCTATCGAGGTTGAGGCAGGGCGTGCCGAGGCAGGCGGCGTGGAAGCCAGGGTCGATGTAGTCCGGTCCGGACTTGGCCGCGCGCAGCACCATCCCACGTCGACGTAGCGCGGACAGGATGGCCAGCGTCACCAGGGTCTTGCCGCTGCCCGAGCGGGGGGCGGCGATCAGCAGGCCGCGCGTCATCGACGGTGACACCGGCGGGCGGCGTCCCTACATTCCCCCTCGTGAAGCCTGACGGAACGCTGCGCCGCGGCTGGACCACCGGAGCCTGCGCCACGGCGTCGGCGAAGGCCGCCTATGCAGCCCTGCTGCATGGCCAGTTTCCCGACCCGGTCTCGATCACCCTGCCGAGCGGTGGCGCCTGCGTCGCGTTCGCCCTCGCCGAGAGCGCGATGCTGGGCGCGAGCGCCATGGCGGCCGTGGTCAAGGATGCCGGCGACGACCCCGACGTCACCCACGGCGCGCTGATCCGGGTCGAGGTGCGCCTGCTGGAAGCGGGTGCCGGCGTGCGGTTCCGTGCTGGTCCCGGCGTCGGCACGATCACCCGGCCCGGCTTGCCGCTGCCGCCGGGGGAGCCGGCGATCAACCCGATGCCGCGCCAGATGATCGAGGCGGCGTTGCGCGAGCTGCATCCCGAGCCCGCCGCCCTGGTGACGATCTCCGTCCCCGGCGGCGAGGCGCTGGCGGCGCAGACCCTCAACGGCCGCCTCGGCATCGTCGGCGGCCTCTCGATCCTCGGAACCACCGGGATCGTGGTGCCGTTCTCCTGCGCGGCCTGGATCGACAGCATACGGCGCGGCATCGACGTGGCGCGCGCCACCGGTCACGACCACGTCGCCGGCAGCACCGGGCGCACCTCCGAGCAGGCGGTGCAGAAGCTGCACGGGCTGGAGGAGGTGGCGCTGATCGAGATGGGCGATTTCGTCGGCGGCATGCTGAAATACCTGCGCGCGCATCCGGTGCGGCGCATCACCGTGGCCGGCGGAATCGGCAAGATCACCAAGCTCGCGCAGGGCCGGCTCGACCTGCATTCGCGACGCGGCGCGGTCGATCGGGCAGGCCTCGCGGCGCTTGCGGCGGAGGCCGGCGTCGCGGTCCCGCAGGTGTCGCGCATCGAGGCCGCCAACACCGCCGCGGAAGCCTTCGCGATCGCCAGCGAGGATGGCGTGGCACTCGGCGACCGGGTGGCGTCGCGCGCCTGGGAGGTGGCGGCCGAAGTGCTGCGCGACGCCGACGTAGCACTCGAGATCGTGCTGTTCGACGCTCAAGGCACGCTCTGCGGCCGTGCGCCGATGGCGTCTTCTGCTGCCGGCCGGAACCGCCTCGGATAGTCCCGGCTGTAGAGCGCGCTCTCCACGCCGGACGCATCGCCGAGGGCGGGGCCAACCAGCACCAGGGCGGTGCGCTCCACCGGATCCGCCGCCAGCATCGCCTCGATGTCGGCGAGCGTGCCGCGCAGGATGCGCTGGTCCGGCCAGGAGGCGCGCACCACCACCGCCACCGGGCAGCCAGCCCCGTAGAACGGGGTAAGCTCGGCGACGATCCGGCCGATGCCATGTATGGCGAGGTGGATCGCGAGGGTGGCGCCGGTGGCGCCGAACGCCGCCAGCGTCTCGCGCTCGGGCATCGCCGAGGCGCGGCCGGACAGCCGGGTCAGCACCAGGCTCTGCGACACGCCCGGCCGGGTCAGCTCGCAGCCGATCGCGGCGGCGGCGGCGGCGAAGGCCGGCACGCCCGGGGTGAGCGTGTACGGAATGCCGAGGGCGGCGAGCCGTCGCAGCTGCTCGGCCAGCGCGCTGTAGATCGACAGGTCGCCCGAATGCAGCCGTGCCACGTCCTGGCCGGCGGTGTGCGCGGCAGCGCAGTGCGCCTCGATCGCGTCCAGGTCGAGCGACGCGGTATCGACCAGGCGCGCGTCGGCCGGGCAGTGCGCCAGCATCGCCGACGGCACGATCGAGCCGGCGTAGAGGCAGACGGGGCAGCGCCGCAGCAGGTCGCGTCCGCGCAGGGTGAGCAGGTCGGGCGCACCCGGCCCGGCGCCGATGAAATGGATGGTCATGCCGGATGCTTATGCGTGAACAAAGATGACGCGCCAAGGGACGTCCGGAAGTGTTTAAGCCTGTTCATGAGACAGGCTCGCTCGGAGCTATTGCAAATGATGGATAGTTATCGATGGACGAATATTGGAGTTTTGCTCTGATGTCCGCATATTTGGTAGCTGCTCAACCCCCTTGCGAGTTGGCATAAGCGAGGCTGTATGCAGGGCGGCTTGACGTAACCCTGGGGCCTAGGATTCAAGGCTGGGATGAACGCGCTTCCTGATCTCAGCCAGCTGACGCACGAGGAGAAGGATGCGCTGATCCGGGCGCTGTGGGCGCAGGTTCAGGCATTGACTGTGCGGGTTGCGGAGCTGGAAGCAAAGCTTGGGGCACCGCCGAAGACGCCGAACAATTCTAGCCTGCCGCCGTCACGGGGCAAGAAGTCGAACCGGCCGGAGAAGGGCAAGCGCCATGGCCCGCGCTCGGGCAGCCTGGGCCGCATCGATGGCGGTCGAGCGCTGGCCACGACACCTGACGAGACCGTCTGTGCCAAGCCGGTGCGGTGCGTGCATTGCCAGGCGGCGCTCGGCGAGGGGGACCATGTCCTGCACGGGCGCTACGACAAGATCGATTTGCCCCAGGTAGCACCCGTGGTGACCCGGGTGGAGCGCTATGCCGGCCATTGCCGGCGCTGCGGCGGCACGACGCTTGCGTCGGTGCCGGAGGGGCTTGAGCCGGGCACGCCGTTCAGCATCGGCATCGTGGCGCTGGCGATGTATCTGCGTTTCGTGCATGCGATCAGCTACCAACGGCTGAGCCGGCTGTTGTTGGAGCTGTTCGGCCTGGCCATCAGCGAGGGCGCGCTCGACGCTGCGTTCCGCCGGGATAAGTCGCACTTCGATGCCGATGTCGCCGCCATTCTTGCCCGCCTGCGCTGCGCCCGTGTCGTTTGCTCAGACGAGACCAGCGTGCGCGTCGATGGCCGCACTTGCTGGAACTGGGTTTTTCAGAACGACGAGGTGGTCATCCACGTGATCCGACGCAGCCGCGGCGCCGGCGTAGTGGCCGAAGTACTGGGCGGGCACCGGCCGGCGCTCTGGGTGTCCGACCTTTACAGTGCGCAGCAAGGCCACGCCGAGGCGTGGCAGGTCTGCTTGGCCCATCAACTCCGTGACTGCACCTACGCCATAGAAGCCGGCGACACCGTGTTCGCGCCGCGTATGAAGGCGCTGCTCCTGCGCGCTGTCGTGCTCGCCCGACGCAGCCGCGACCTGGCATCAAGCACCCGGCGCGAATACCGACGGCGTCTCGAATGTGCACTCGACGCCGCCGTGGCGCTGGCGCCCACCCACCGTGACGGCCAGCGGCTGCGAAAGCGCTACGGCAAGCACCGCTCGCACCTGTTCACCTTTCTCGATCATCCCGAGGTGCCTGCCGACAACAACGGGTCCGAACGTGAGCTGCGGCCCACGGCCACTTATCGCAAGGTGACCGGCGGCTTCCGCTCCGATTGGGGTGCTGACCTGTTCGCGGGCGTGCGCTCCGTCATCGGCACCGCCGCGCGCCGCGGCCTGGGCGCCTACCAGGCCATCCAGCAAACCCTACGCGGGCAGGCCGCCCCCTACCCGGGTTGAGCAATTACGAAAACTCTTTGTATTCTACTATTTTCTCGTAGTATATCGACGTATCCAGCGCTCTTCACTTTTCATAGTTTGATGTAGTATTATTACTGCCATCGCAACACCGGCGAAAGCTACCCAGCCGATAAGATCGTCCGTAGCACCGAAAGACCGGCCAATATATCCACCCCCGAACAGACCAATGACAACCGCCCATATGAATTCCGAGCCGCGTGCCCCGACATGCCGTTCGGCCTGACAGCCAGTACATACGGAAGCTAGTGATAAGATAGTAGTCCGACAATGCGTGCATTCCATACCGAATATCCAACGCTCAGCTTGTTACGGTAGCATACGATATTTGCTTTGTTTAACAAGGCCAAATGCCGAATCTATATAGTTACTGCTTTAACCACGATCGACGCGAGCTTTCGGGAATAGAGTCTGCATAACAAGACAAGAGAGCTTTTAAAGAATAGAGACGACAATAGGAATTGCCATATCGCCGTAGTATGACAAGAAGTTCTTAGCTTCTATACGCAAGTGGGATGATCCGTAACCGCGAACGCGCAGGTAACCCCCACTCCTGCAATCCGGTTCAGGACCAGCCTCCCCTCCGGTCCGACTGCGGCCAATGCGCAGGCTTCGGCGACGCTGCGCATCCCGACCACCCGCCCGACCTGCTCCGAGAAGGTGACACAGCGTGGCTGCTCGGCGCGCAGGGCGGCGCTGGACACCCGCAGCAGCCTCAGGCCGAGCCTTCGCGACGCCTCGAACAGCCCGGGCTCGTCACGTTTGAAATCCGGGATCGCGAGCAGGGTTGGGCGCATGCCAGTGCAGGCGCTCGCCTCGGCCAACAGGTCGATCACCGCCTGGGCGGGCACGCCATGACGGCAGCCGAGCCCGGCCGCGATCATTGGGGCCGCGATGATCGTGTCCAGCTCCACTGCGTGATGCGCATCGCCGGGCGCAGCGCGTGCATGCTGCCGACGCGGTCGAGCCGGTCGAGGCCGATGCGCAGCAGGCTGCCGCCGTGTGCCGCCTGGAGTGCCAGCAGCACGGCCTCGGTCTCGATCGTGACCGCGTTCGCGACCAGCCTGCCGCCGGGCCGCAACGCCGCACGCGCCGCATCGATCACGCCGGGGAAGGTGGCGCCGCCGCCGATGAACAACGCGTCCGGCACCGGCAGCCCGTGCAGGATCGCCGGCGCCGCGCCGTGGCGCAGTTCGAGCCCCGGCACGCCCAGCGCGTGCGCGTTGCGCGCGGCCCGTGCCGCCCGGTCGGCATCCTGCTCGATGGCGATGGCCCGGTTGGACGGGTGGCGGAGCATCCACTCGATCGAGACCGAGCCGGAGCCGCAACCGATGTCCCACAGCAGCTCGCCCTGCCTTGGCGCCAGTGCCGACAGGGTCAGTGCGCGGATCTCGCGACGGGTGAACTGGCCGTCATGCTCAAACAGCGCGTCGTCGAGGCCGCCGGCGAGCGGGATGACGCGCGCGTCCGGGTCCGCCACCAGCGCGATGCCGAGCAGGTTGAGCGGGTCGACCGGCTCCGGCAGCGCCTGGTCCGCGCGCCGGCTCACGACCTGGGCGCGCGGGCCGCCGAGCGCCTGCATCAGGTGCAGGATCGAGCCGCCGAAGCCACGCTCCCGCAGCAGGGCGGCGACCGCGTCTGGCGTGGTGGCGTCGGCGCACAGCACCAGCAGCCGCGCGCCGGGCTGCAGCGCGGGCAGCAGCGCGGCGAGCGGACGGCCGCAGAGCGACAGGGTCGTCACCTCCTGGAGGCTCCAGCCGAGGCTGGCGCAGGCCAGCGAGAACGAGGACGGCGCCGGCAGGCACACGTACTCGGATGCCGGCAGCAGGCGCGCGATCGCGGTCCCGATGCCGAACCAAAACGGGTCGCCGGAGGCCAGCACCACGGTCGGCCGCGGGCGGCGCGCGATCAGGCCGGGCAGTGCCGCGGTGATCGGGGACGGCCAGGCCAGGGTCTCGCCATGGATCAGCTCGGCCGCCAGTGCCAGGTGGCGGGAGCCGCCGGCGACCAGGCCGGCGCCGGACAGCAGCGTCCTCGCCTCCGTGGACAGGCCATCGACACCGTCCTCGCCGATGCCCAGGATGCCCAGCCATCGGTTCATGCGGAGACACGACGATGCGCGTGCTGGTGCTCGGCGGCACCACGGAGGCCTCGCTCCTGGCGGACATGCTGGCGGCCGATCCACGCTTCACGGCGACCCTGTCGCTGGCCGGGGTGACGCGCGCGCCGTTGCTGCCGCGCATCGGCTACCGCATCGGCGGGTTCGGCGGCATCGACGGCCTGTGCAACTGGCTGCGCATCGAAGGCGTGGCCGCGCTGATCGACGCCACCCATCCCTACGCCGTGCAGATCAGCCGCAACGCCGCCGCCGCCGCCGCCAGGCTGGGCATCGCCCGGCTGCGCATCGACCGTCCGCCCTGGCAGCCGCAGCCGGGCGACCGCTGGACCCGCGTGCGCGATGCCGATGCGGCGGCGGAGGCACTCGGCGCCACCCCGCGACGCGTGCTGCTGACCGTCGGCAGCAAGGCGTTGGCACCGTTCGGCCGCGCGCCGTGGCACCGCTACGTGGTGCGCTGCATCGACGCGCCCGACCCGGCGCTGCTGCCGCCTGGCGCCGAGCTGCTGCTGGCGCGCGGCCCGTTCACGCTCGATGCCGAGCTGGCGCTGCTCGCCGAATGGCGGATCGACGTCCTGGTCAGCAAGAACTCCGGCGGCAGCGCCACCGCGCCGAAGCTGGAAGCGGCGCGTCGCCTGGGCCTGCCGGTGCTGATGATCGACCGGCCCTCCGGCACGCCGGACAAAGCCGGTGGCACGCCGGACGAGGCCGGTGCGGCGACGGCGGCGCAGGCGATGCGCTGGCTGTCGGAACGCCTTCATGACCGACGCCTTCATGACGGGGCACCGCGCGGCGCGTAGAGCCAGGGCGTGTTGCCCGGCCGCCGGATCAGCCTGGTGGCCTCGGTGCCGACCAACACCAAGGTGCGCATGTCGGCCTGGTCGCCTCTCGCCTCGGCCAGCGTGGTGATGGCGACCTGCTCCTCCGGCCGGCTGATCGCGGTGGCGAACACCACCGGCACCGTGCCCGGGAGGAGGTCGCGCAGCAGCGCCAGCGCCTCGCCGAGCTGCCACGGCCGGGCGCGCGAGACCGGGTTATAGAGGGCGATCGCGAAGCTCGCCTCGGCCGCCGCGCGCAGGCGACGCAGGATCAGATCCCAGGGCTTCAGGTTGTCCGACAGCGAGAGCACGCAGAAATCATGGCCGAGCGGCGCGCCGACTCGCGCCGCCACCGCCAGCATCGCCGAGATCCCGGGCATGACCGCGACGTCGAGCCCGCACCAGGCCGCATCGCCATGCTCAATCGCCTCGAACACCGCGCTCGCCATCGCGAACACGCCGGCATCTCCGGACGAGACCACCGCGACGCGCCGCCCGCCGGCGGCGAGCGAGAGCGCATGCCGCGCGCGGTCGAGCTCCACGCGGTTGTCGGAGCCGTGCCGGACGGCGTCGACAGAGGCGGCGACGCGATCGAGGTAGGGTCTGTAGCCGACCAGGTCGGTGGCGTCCGCGAGCGCCGCGCTGACCTGCGGCGTGCACAGGCGCGGATCGCCCGGTCCGATGCCGAGGATCATTACCCGTCCCTCGCTCATCGCGGCCGCTGCCAAACAGGCAGCGTAATCATCAAGCGGCGGCCGCTCATCGCGGCCGCTGCCTGCCGGGCACCAGTATCATGGAAAAGTACGGCGCGTCCGGCGCCAGCGGATCGATCTCCGACAGCGGCCGGATCCGCTCGCCGGGCATGGTGCCGTACTCGACATAGACCGCGCGCTCCAGCATGCCGGCCGCCTCCAGCGCATCGCGTATCTTGGGGAAGTTGCCGCCGACCTTCATGATCACCGCGGCGTCGCCCAGGGCGAGCCGTGCTGCCAGGAGCTGGCGGTCGAGGGTGCCCGGCAGCACCTGCAGCACGTCGTCGCCATGCGTGAACGGCAGGTCGGCGGCCGACCAGCAGCCGCTCATGCCGGTGACGCCGGGGATGATCTGGTGCGGGAACTCGTGGCGCAGCCGGTCGAACAGGTACATCGCCGAGCCGTAGAAGAACGGGTCGCCCTCGCACAGCAGCGAGACGTCCACGCCGGAAGCGAGGCGCTCGGCCAGCAGTCCGGCGCAGCGTTCGTAGAACGTCTCGATGTCGGCCAGGTAGCGCGGATCGGCGACCGATAGCTCGGTGGTGAACGGGTACTCGAAGCGCAGCAACTCGGCCTCCGGGTTGACGCGCTCGCCGGCGATGCCGCGCGCATGTCCCGGCCGCCCACGCTTGGCAAAGAAGGCGACGCACGGCGAGTCGCCGATCACCCGTGCCGCCTTGACCGTCAGCAGCTCGGGATCGCCCGGCCCCATGCCGACGATGGACAACCGGCCCCTCATTCGGCCGTGCTGGCCAGGGCGTTCACCGCCGCCGCCGCCATCGCGCTGCCGCCCTGGCGTCCGGCGACGATGGCCCAGGGGATGCGCCCGAACGCGGCCAGCGCGTCCTTGGACTCCGCCGCACCGACGAAGCCGACCGGCATGCCGATGATCGCGGCCGGCACCGGTGCGCCGGCCTGGATCCGTTCGAGCAGGTGGAACAGCGCGGTCGGCGCGTTGCCGATCGCCACCACCGCGCCGGCCACGTCCTCGCCCCACAGCTCCAGGGCGGCGGCGGACCGCGTGGTGCCGAGCCGGCCCGCGAGGTCGGGCGTGCGCGGGTCGCGCAGGGTGCAGACCACGTCGTTGCCGGCGGGCAGGCGCGCCCGGGTGACGCCGCGCGCGACCATCTCGGAGTCGCAGAACACCGGGCAGCCGGCGCCCAGGGCTGCCTGCGCCGCGCGCGCGAACCCGGCGCCGAAGCGCAGCGCACGCGCGACCTCGACCATTCCGCACGCATGGATCACGCGCACCGCGATACGCGCCTCGTCGTCGGCAAACCCGGAAAGATCGGCTTCGCGCCTTATGATGGCGAACGAGCGCGCGTAGATCGCGGCGCCGTCATGCTCGTACTCGTACACGCTCAAAGGTGGCTCGGTCAAAGGTCGCCTGCACTCCAGCCGGGGCGCACGATCAAGGTCGATCGCGCTACAGCCACCGGCGCGCTACAGCCGCCGGGCGACTTCCGCAAGCGTCAGCCCTTCGGCCTGCGCTGTATCGCCCGCCCGCCCCGCACGCACCAGCCCGTATCGGCCGCCGGCACCCACCAGCGTGATCGCCGCCGGCGCCGGGTGGGCGCAGCCCTTGGCGCAACCGGAGACGTGCAGCGAAGCCGCTCGCACCCCGAGCCGAAGCAGTACCTGCGCATCGGCGCGCGCATCGACGCTGCCGCTGGCGCAGCCGGGCCGCCCGATGCAGGCGCTGACCAGCCGACGCGGATCGTCCGGCTCGACGACCAGCCCGGCGACCGCCTCGCGGATCGGTCCCGCAGCCTCGGTGCGGACACCCGACAGGATAAGCGCGCGCCACGGGGTGACGTGCAGGATGCCGTCGCCATGGTCGAGCGACAGTCCGCACAGGCGGTCCAGCATCGACGCGTCGGTCTGGCCGAACGGCAGGCCGATCCCGAACGCGCGCAGCGCCGGCAACGGGCCGATCGCCTGCTGTCCCGCGCCTTGGCCCGCATCCTGATACCCGCCGCCGCGCGACGGACGACCGGGAACGCCGGAGCCGATCCAGGCACGCGCCAGGGCGAGCGCCGCTGCCGTCGCCTGCTCCGCCGTGCAGTGCCGCGGCGCCGCGTCCGCCATGGCCACCTGCCACGCGCCTGCCGCCGCATGCAGCACGATGTCGGCGGCGACGCCGAGCCGCAGGGGACCGCCCCCATCGATCGCGAAGCCGAACTTACCCGGCAGCGCCGACAGCGCCCCGTCGGACGCGAGCCCGCGTTCCAGCGATCGTGCCAGTTCGCACGCATCCTCGCCGGCGAGCGGCGAGAGCAGGATGTTGCGCCGCCGCTCGACCGCCGGATCCGCGTCGGCCAGCCCCGCATGTACGGCGAAGCGCGCGAAGGCCTCCGCCGAGGCAGGCGTCAGGCCGCGCAGCTGCAGGTTGCCACGCCCGGTCAGCTCGATGATGCCGTTGCCATGGCGCGTCGCCTGCTCGGCGACCAGCCTGCCCTGCACGGCGGTCAACCTGGCGAGCCTCGGCTTCAGGCGCACCAGCCAGCCATCACCGGACTGCATCGGCGCGAACAGGTCGGGGCACCATCCGCGCACGGCGGCTCTCATCCGGATCGGCCTCGGGCTAATGGGGCGGTAAGGCTACCGGCCCATATAGCTCCTGTAGTTGTCGCGGGTCACGCGGGCTCGAACGGGATGAACAGGATCGGGCCCGGATGGCCGCCGCCGATCAGTGCGATAGCGGTGTCGACCGCCTGCCTGCCCTGCTCCCTACCGTTCTGGAACACCGTTGCGGCCAGGTTCGTCGTTGTTGGCGGCGACGGCGTCGATCTTCTCGCCGCCGCTGATCCAGTTGGTCATCAGGTCGATCGCCTCGCTGCGCTGGTAGTCGGCGGTCTGCTTCTCGACGACCGCCATGCCGGGATGCAGGGCCACGACCTTCTCGACCCCCTCGGTGCGCTTGTGGCTGGCCTCGTCGGACAGCTCACCCTCCATGATGACGATGCGGCCCTTGCCGCCCAGCAGCCGGGCCATCTCCTCGCCCTGCAGCCTGCAGCCTGCCGGCGACGCCGTCGTCGGAACAGACGAACACGACGCCGTCCGGAAGCGTCCGGCTGGCCGGGCCGCGGTTGACGTAGACCAGCGGGATCTTCACCGCCCTCGCGATGTCGGTGATGGTGGCGGTCGTGCCTGAATCGACGGCGTTGACGATGATCGCGTCGACGTGGGCGGCGACGAAGTTCTGCACCTGGCTGATCTGCCTGCCGACGTCGCCCTGCGCGTCCTCGAACTGCACGTGCACGCCGCGCGCCTTCGCCTCAGCGCCCACGGCGGCGCTGATGATGGTCAGGAAATTCTCGTCGGCATGCGACATGGTGACCGCGAGGGTGGTAGCCGAAGCCGTCCCGCACGAGACACAAGCGAGGACGAAGATGGCGGCCAGCAGGCTGGGCTTGCGCATGTGTCGCCTCAGAACAGTTCAATATGGCTCTTGAAGCCGATCAGGGCGGCGTTGGGCAGGTTACGCTGCGCATTGGGGCGGAAGAAATACTGGAAGTCCGGCGCGATGGTGACGCCGCGGAACACGTGGATCGCGTAGTTCGCCTCGATGATCATCGAGTGCGTCTGCACGCCGGGCGTGCTGCCGTTATAGAAGGTGGTGCCGGTGCCGGTGATCGGCACGCCCAGCTCCTGCTGCAGCGCCTCGGTCTTGCCGAGCTTGCCGGACACGGTGTTGTAGGAGAACAGCAGGCCGATCGTGTCCAGCGGGCGCGCATGCCAGAAGCCGCGGTCCAGGGCCGCCACGTAGTATTCCTCGGCGCGCGTCGAGTAGCGCGGGTCGTTGTGGTAGAAGCCGGCCAGCCCGATGATGCCGTCCGTCGCGGCCTGGCCCTGCCGGACCAGCATCTGGTCGACCAGCACCCATTCCTGCGATCCGCCCTTGCGCTTGCGCGGTACGAGGCCGGTTTGCGCGAAGGCGCCCCCGTTGATGTCGTAGTAGTTGTCGGCATGGTTGTTGTTGTCGTATCCGAAGCCGATCTTGTAGTGGCCGGGCTTCTTGTCGGCGCCGAAGCTCGGCTCCCAGCCGATCTCGACCGGGAAATACTCGCCGTTGATGTGGGCGGCGTTGAAGTGGAAGCCGGAGCGATAGCCCTTGGTGGCGTTGTAGATGTTGTCCTCGGTGAAGTAGATGCCCCACTGGAGATAGATCTGGCTGACCGGGCGCACGCGCAGGCGCAGCGCCCAGTTGGCGTCCGGGTAGGACGAGTTGGAGACGTTGTCGGACGACGCCTTGGGGTTTCCGCAGATCGTGTTGTTCTGGAAGTTGCAGTACAGCGGCGAGGCGGAGAAGTCGTTCAGCGACGGGATGCGGCCGGCGGCGATGTTGAAACGGCCATGCGCGAGCGTCTCCTCGGCGTAGGCGAACACCAGGTGGACCGCGACGTTGCCGCCGGCGCCGTAGATCTCCTGGGAGGGCTCGATATTGTCGCCGAAGATGCGGCTGGCCGGGATGCCGTAGCGGCCGACGGCCACGGCATGGGTCTGGAAGCCATGGATGCCGGCCAGCTTGTCCCAGTCCTGGTCCCATTCGAGGCCGTACTGGCCGGCGTCGGTCGCACCGGTATGGGCGCCGCTGACGGCGCCGTCGAACTCGTTGATGTTGTCGAACAGCACTGCGGCGCCGAACTGGGCCAGCGCCGCGTTCACCTCCGGGACCAGCGCCTCGGGCTTGGGCAGCGGCGGCGCGCCGAACTCGGCACCTGGCGGGGTGGAAACCCTCGCGCTGGGCTGGCTGGAGACGCCGCTATCGAGGGTCTGCGCGAAGGCCGGTCCCGCCGCCAGGCCGAGCAGCGCCGCCAGCAGCGCCGCGCACCGCAGAGCGCGATCTGATCGGGATCCCGCCTGACATGATCTCGACATCTCGATCCTCCGAAGTCTTCTTGCAGACTTCGTAGCATCCGCGCGCGCGGCTTGGGTGGCTACGGGGCCACAGTCAGCGAGGAAGCGAACCCGCCTGCATCGTTCGTGATCCCGTCGAGCAGCAGGGCGGCGCTGTTCGCCTGCGGACGCCACAGCGCCTGCGCCAGCGCGTCGCGGAAATCCGCCCGCATGGCGCGCCAGGCTTGCGGGTTGGCCTCGCGCAGGAAGCGGTCCACCTCAGGGTCGGCGAGGGTGGCCGCGAACATCAGGTCGTACTGCCGGTCGAAGCGCTGCGGCAGCGTGCGCGCGAAGCCGTGCAGGGCGGTGAGCGCGCGCGCGATCTCGGACGCACCGCGATAGCCGTGCCGTGTCATGCCGGCGATCCAGTCCGGGTTGGCCGCCCGCCCGCGCACCACGCGCACCACCTCCTCGGCCACGCTGCGCAGCTTCGGCGCCTCCGGGCGCGAGCTGTCGGCATGGTAGAGCGCCGGCGAGGCTCCCAGCAGGGCGGCGGCGGCGGCGTAGCCCCCCTCGTGGGCGGCGTATTCCGGACTGTCGAGCAGGTCGGTCTCGGCGTAGTCCTGCTGGTGCAGCAGCGCCTCGCTGGCCGCGACCCGGGCGGCGAAACCCTCCGCGTCGGGCGTGCCCTGCTGGCCGCTTCCGTAGGCGCCGCCCCCGTAAGCGCATGACGAGGCGGCGAGGTAGGCGCGGCCGATCGCGTCGCGGTCCGCACCCGTCCGCCACGCCTCCGAACCCGCGCCATGCGCACCCGGCACGGGACCATACACCCGGCAGGGCGCTTCCTGCCCGAGGGCGGCGAGCGGGTTGAGCGCGTGTGCCTCCGCGCGCGCGGCGATGGCGCGCACCGCCTCGTCGAACAGCCGCATCTGCGCCTCGAAGGAGTCGCGGAACAGGCCGGAGACGCGCAGCGTCACGTCGACGCGCGGACGATCGAGCATCGCCGTCGGCACCACCTCGATGCCGCGCACGCGGCCGGAGGCCTCGTCCCACAGCGGTGCGGCACCGATCAGCAGCAGCGCCAGCGCGATGTCCTCGCCGCCGGTGCGCAGCGTGGTGCTGGCCCACAGGTCGATCACCAGGCTGCGCAGCCAGTCGCCGGTCTCCTGCCGGTGACGCGCGAGCAGCGTCTCGGCCATGCGCGCGGCCAGCACCATCGCGGCCCGGGTCGGCACCGCACGCGGGTCGATCGCGAACAGGTTGCGCCCGGTCGGCAGCACGTCGTGGCGGCCCCGGCTGGGCGCACCGGCGGGACCGGGGGCGATGAAGCGTCCGTCGAGGGCGGCCAGCAGCGCCTGCGCCTCGCCCTCGGCGGAGGCGTCGAGCGTCCGCGCGACCGCAGCCGGATCGGCGCCGGGTGCGGCGGCCAGGATCGCGCGGCACAGCGCCTCGCGCGATCGCGGCGGCTCGCCGAACACGTGCAGGCCGTCGCGTATCTGCAGGTCCTTGACGTCGCACAGCCAGGCATCGAGCCGGGCGAGCGCTTCGTCGTCGTCCGGAGCGCGGTCGGCGCCGCTCTCCGACAGCAGGCCGAGCTCGGCCGCGCGCGACAGGATCTCGCTGCGCAGCATCGCGCCGCGTCGGCGATCGAGGCCGTCGGCGGCGGCGTAGTCGTCGATCAGCCGGTCGAGCACGCGGGCCGCGTCACAGGCCCCGACCGCGGCCATCGGCGGCGTCAGGTGGCCGATGGTGACCGCACCGAGCCGGCGCTTGGCGACCGCCGCCTCGCCGGGATTGTTGACGATGAACGGGTAGATCACCGGCATGCCGCGCAGCAGCGCCGCCGGCCAGCAGGTGGCCGAGACCGCCGCCGACTTGCCCGGCAGCCATTCCAGCGAGCCGTGCGTCCCGAGATGCACGACCGCGTGCGCGCCGAGCGTCTCGCGCAGCCAGAGGTGGAAGGCGATGTACCGGTGCCGCGGCGGCGTGTCGGCGTCGTGGTAGCCGGCCCTGCGGTCGACGCCGCCGCGGTCGGGCTGCACCGCGACCACGACCTCGCCCAGGCGCAGGTGACGCAGCGCGAAAGCGCCGTCGTGCACGTCAGGATCGTCGGCCGGATCCCCCCAGGCGGCTTCGACCGCCTGGTTCAGCACGTCCGGCAGCGACGCGCGCAAGCGGCCATAGGCCGCCAGCGTCAGGAACGGCCGCGGTGGGGCGTGGCAGAGGGCGTCCGCAAGCGACGCTTCGGGTCCGGCTGTCGGCGCGGCGTAGCCGGCGTGGCGCAGGCGGCCGAGGATGGCGCGTAGGCTCGCGAAACTGTCCAAGCCGACCGCATGCGCCACCTGCCCGCCCAGTCCGGGATAGTCCGACAGCACGATGGCGATGCGGCGTCGGTCGGGCGGTGTGGCGGCGAGGCGGACCCAGCCGGCGGCGCGGTCGGCGGCGAGGGCGATGCCGTCCGCGTCGGCGCGGTTGATGCTGCGCGCGTAGCCGAGGCCTGCGGGCGCCGCATCCTCCGCCTTGAACGAGATCGCGGTGGTGAGTAGGCGGCCATCAAGCTCCGGCAGCACCACCTGCATGGCAAGGTCGGTCTGCGACAGGCCGCGGAAGCTTGCCTGCCAGGCATCGCGTCCGGCGACGGCGAGCACCAGCTGCAGCACCGGCACCCCGGCCGCATCCAGCGGGGAGGCATCGCTCCCGCGCGCCGAGAAGGCGGTGGCGCTGAGCACGATCGCGGGCCGCGTGGCGCGCAGGTGGCCGGATACGAAGGCGGCAGCGTCGGGGTTCTTCAGGCTGCTGGCGAAGACCGCCTGCACCGCGAGGCCGCGCGCGGCCAGCGCCTCGGCGAGTGCGGTGACCGGCTGGGTATCGCCGGAGGTCAGGTGCGAGCGATAGAACACGATGACCGCGAGCGGGCGACCGGACGCCGGCGAACCCGGCAGCTCGAACAGCCCGGCCTCGGGCAGGGTCCGCGGCTCGTCGCCGTCATCCTCGCCGAGCCCGGCCAGGTGGGCGGCGAGTGCGATCGCACGGGCGGTGTTGTCCGGGCCGCCCTGGCGCAGGAAGCCGTCCATGCGCGCGAGCCGGGCGGCGTCGATGGTCGACAGGGCGGCGAGACGCGCGTCCCCGGGACCGTCGCCGGGCACCACGACCAGGGCGGTGCCGTGCCGGCGGCAGGCGGCGGCGACCTCGTCGATGCCGTAGCGCCAGTACTCCAGGCCGCCCAGCAGGCGAACCACCACGCAGCGGGCGCGGGCGATGACCTGCTCGACCAGCAGGTCGACCGACATCGGGTGCCGCAGCCGCGACAGGCTGAGCAGGCGCAAGGTCGGCGCATCCAGAAGCCGGCTCCAGGCAGACGCCCAGCTGCCGAGATCGCTGTCGGAGAAGGAGAGGAACACGAGGTCGGCCGAGGCGCTGCCCGGATCGTAGGCCGCCTCCGCCTCGTCCAGGGTCCGGGTCTCGCGCACCAGCAGGTGCATCAGTCGGCAGCCAGGCCGGCGACGATAAGCGACTCGATCGCGTTGCGGTCCAGCCCCTGGCGGCCGATCACCACGATGTCGCCCCAGCGTGGCTCGGCTTCCGACCAGGGGCGGTCGAACTGGTGCCGGAAGCGGGTGCCGACGCCCTGCACCGCGAGCCGCATCGCGCGCCCGCGCACCGCCGCGAACCCCTTCATGCGCAGGATGTCGTGCGCGGCGGCGGCCCGCGCGAGGCTGGCGACCAGCCGCTCGGGGGCGTCGACCTCGCCGATGCGCACCACGAAGCTCTCGAAGTCGTCGTGCTCGTGGTCGGCATCCAGGTCGTGGTGCGACGGGCGGGCGTCGAGATCGTCCTGCGAGGCGGCGTCCAGGCCGAGCAGGATACCGGGCGGGACCCGTCCCTCGGAGACGCGCAGGATCTTGACCGCGCGCGGGATGGCCGCGGCGATGGCCGCTTCCAGGCGCATGCACGCCGCGTCATCGAGCAGGTCGGTCTTGTTCAGCACCACCAGGTCGGCGCAGAGCAGCTGGTCCTCATAGACCTCGGAGAGCGGGTTGTCGTGGTCGAGCGACGGGTCCGCCGCTCGTGCGAGCGTCACCGCTTCGGGGTCATCGGCGAAGCGGCCGGCGGCGACCGCAGGCGCGTCGACCACGGTGACCACGCCGTCGACAGTCATGCGCGTGCGTATGGTCGGCCAGTTGAAAGCGCGCAGCAGCGGCTTGGGCAGGGCCAGCCCGGAGGTCTCGATCACCACATGTTCAGGAGGTGCCGCTCGGTCCAGCAGCTTCTGCATCGTCGGCAGGAACTCGTCCGCGACGGTGCAGCAGATGCAGCCATTGGCCAGCTCGATGATGTCGTCGTCGCTGCAACCGACGATGCCGCAGCTGCGCAGCGTGTCGCCATCGATGCCGAGGGCGCCGAACTCGTTGACGATGATCGCGATCCGGCGACCGCCGGCATGCTCCAGCACGTGACGCAGCAGGGTGGTCTTTCCCGCGCCGAGGAAGCCGGTGATGATGGTGGCGGGGATGCGGTTCATGCGGCCAGCGCCGGGATGCGGCCATGCACCATCGCGGCGAGCGAGGCGGGACGCTTCGAGGGCATCACCACGCCGCTGGCCGATGCGGCGTAGGTCGCGGCGTAGTCGAGCAGGTCCGCGGCCACGTCGAGGTCGAGGCCGCCGAGCAGGTAGCTCCATTTGCCCGGCATTGCGATCGCGGCCGAGCAGCCCTGCGCGCAGTTGGACAGGCACTTGGCTTCCAGCAGCCGCACCGGCGCGTCCGGCCGTCCGGCAAGTAGAGCTTCCAGCCGCTCGTGCAGCATCGCTCCCGGCAGGGGGCGGTCCGCGGCCGGTTCGACACCGGCGCGGCAGGTGGTGCAGACATGCAGCAGGGCGCGCGGCTCCGTCATCGTTCCTCGTCATGCTTGATAGGGTGGGATGGGGAGAGTATGCGCCCCTGCCCGAAGCCGTCAAAGGTGCTCTCCTGGTCGATCATTCCCATATGCTAGCGCTCGTCCTCGGTGGCGCACGCTCCGGCAAGAGCCGATACGCCGAAGCCCTGGTCGCCGCCCTGCCGCCGCCCTGGATCTATGTCGCCACCGGCGCCGCGCACGACGACGAGATGCGCCGACGCATCGCCGAGCACCGGGCGCGTCGCGACGCCTCCTGGCAGACGGTCGAGGCGCCGCTGTCGCTCGCCGACGCGCTCGACGAAGCGGGTGCGGCGCCGGTGCTGGTGGACTGCCTCACTTTGTGGCTGACCAACCTGATGCTGGGCGAGCACGACGTCGCCGAGGCGGTGCGTTCGCTCGAACAGGCGCTCGAGCGGCGCAGGGCGACGACCGTGTTGGTGGGCAGCGAGGTCGGGCTCGGCATCGTGCCGGAGAACGCGCTGGCGCGGCGCTTCCGCGACGAGGCCGGGCTGCTACACCAGCGCATCGCGGCGCGCGCGGACCATGTCGTGCTGGTCGCCGCCGGCCTGCCGCTGGCGCTCAAGGGGCAGCCATGAGCGGCGACGCGGCCGAGCGGCACCGCATGCGCATGGAGAAGCGCAAGGCGGTGCAGGACCGCGAGGTCGCGCAGAAGACCATCGAGAAGGGCCTGCTGATCGTCCATACCGGCGCGGGCAAGGGCAAGTCGACGGCCGCGATCGGGCTGATGCTGCGCATGATCGGGCGCGGTCGCAACACCGCGATGGTGCAGTTCATCAAGGGCGCCTGGGAGACCGGCGAGCGGCGCATCCTCGAAGGCTTCGGGCCGCAGGTGGAATGGCACACGATGGGCGAGGGCTTCACCTGGGAGACGCAGGACCGCGACCGCGACGTCGCCGCCTGCAGGCGGGCCTGGACGACGGCGTGCGCGCTGCTGGCGCGTACGGATCTGTCGTTGGTGGTGCTGGACGAACTCAACATCGCGCTGCGCTACGACTACCTCTCGGTGGACGAGGTGCTGGCGGCGATCGCAGCCCGGCCGCCGATGCTGCACGTGGTGGTGACCGGCCGCAACGCGAAGCCCGCCCTGGTCGAGGCCGCCGACCTGGTCACCGAAATGACGCAGGTGAAGCATCATTTCGCCGCCGGCGTAAAGGCGCAGGATGGCGTCGAGTTCTGATGCCTCCCGCGCGCGCCTTGATGATCCAGGGCACCGGCTCGTCGGTCGGCAAGTCGGTGATCGTCGCCGGGCTGGCGCGGGCACTCACCCGGCGCGGCCTGGCGGTGCGTCCGTTCAAGCCGCAGAACATGTCGAACAACGCCGCCGTCACCGACGAGGCGAACAATGCCGCCGTCACCGGCGAGGCCGGCGAGATCGGACGCGCGCAGGCGTTGCAGGCGCGTGCCTGCGGGGTTGCGGCCAGCGTGCACATGAACCCGGTGCTGCTGAAGCCGCAGAGCGAGACCGGCGCGCAGCTGGTGGTGCAGGGACGGATGCGCGGCAACTACCGAGCGCGCGAATACCAGCTTCTCAAGCCGTCGCTGATGGCGCCGGTGCTGGAAAGCTTCGGCATCCTGCGCGCGCAGGCCGACATCGTGCTGGTCGAGGGGGCGGGCAGTGCCTCGGAGACCAACCTGCGCGCGGGCGACATCGCCAACATGGGCTTCGCGCGCGCCAGTGGCACGCCGGTGGTGCTGCTCGGAGACATCGACCGCGGCGGCGTGATCGCCAGCCTGGTCGGCACGAAGACCGTGCTGGATGCCGAGGATGCCGCCTGCATCAGGGGCTTCATCGTCAACCGGATGCGCGGCGACGCCTCGCTGTTCGACGAGGGCATGCGCACCATCGCGCGCCTGACCGGCTGGCAGCCGCTCGGGCTGGTGCCGTTCCTCGATGCAGTGCAGGCGCTGCCCGTGGAGGACGCCGCCGACCTCGTCGCTACACGCACGCGGGACGCGTCGTGCAGCCGCACGCAGGACGCGTTCTGCCGCATCGCGGTGCCGATGCTGCCGCGCATCGCCAACTTCGACGACCTCGACCCGCTGGCGGCCGAGCCGGGCGTGTCGTTGGTGATGGTGCCGGCGGGACAGCCCCTGCCGGCGCCCTGCGACCTGGTGATCCTGCCGGGATCGAAGGCGACCATCGCCGACCTGGCAGCCCTGCGGGCGGAAGGCTGGGATATCGACCTGCGCGCGCATCACCGGCGCGGTGGCCGCATCATAGGGCTCTGCGGCGGCTACCAGATGCTGGGCACGCGGATCGCCGATCCGTACGGCATCGAGGGACCGCCGGGAGAGATCGACGGGCTCGGCCTGCTGGCGGTGCGGACCGTGCTGACGGCGCACAAGCGCCTCGCGATGGCCAGCGGCCACGTGGTGCAGGACGGCAGCGCGGTGCAAGGCTACGAGATGCATGTCGGCGTCACCACCGGGCCGGACACCGAACGTCCGATGCTGCGCCTGCAGGATGGCCGGCCGGAGGGGGCCACGTCGGAGGATGGCCGCGTCGCGGGCAGCTACCTGCACGGGCTGTTCGGACCGGACGTCGCGCGACAGCGCCTACTCGGCCGCCTGGGAGTGGCGGCACCGCTGCGCGACCATGCGGCCGGGGTGGAGGCGGCGCTCGACGCGCTGGCGGCGCATCTCGAACGCCACGTCGATATCGACCGGTTGCTGACAATTGCCGGCTGATCGACGAGCGTCACCATGGTAGCCGCGATGCCGGCACCGAAGCAGCGGAACGCGTTTCGCGATCGAAGGTCCGGATTTCACCGCCAAATCAGGAGGTCGAAAATAGAGAAAGCCCCGCCGCATCGACGCGGCGGGGCTCCTGCTTCAGCGAGACGCGGGCAGGTCAGTGCAACAGGCGCACCTGTATCCCGCCGTGGCGGGTCACGGCACTACAGCTGCTGGCACCCTGCGCTGCTTGGTTGAACAGCGCCACCGGGTTCGCGTCGGCGGCGCTCGCTTCGGCACTGGCGCCGAGCGATCCCGCGCAGGTGCCGGGAGAGAAGTTGGCGGTCCCATAGAGGGTGACGTTCTGCGCCACCGCTCCGGACGGCGGGATCACCTCGAACGGAACCGTGATCGTCTCGCCCGACAGCAGGTGATTGCGGACCGTCGAGGCGAGCGGGACAACCCTCCAGCCACCTGGTGCGGAGAGGGCGAGACTGACCTGGTTCAGCGTCTCGTTGCCGCCGGCACTGAGTGTCACCGCGGCCATACCGCTCTGGCCGGCGGTGACGCTGCGTGGCGCCGATACGGCCACGCGGCGATTGCCGATTGCCGTGTTCATCTCGTAACCCCCGGTCAGAGGCAGCCCGGAGAGCGCCGAGGAATTACCGACATAGACACGGTAGCTGCCGGCCGTCTCGTTCCATGCCAGGTTATCCCACCACCATTCGTCGCTTGGCTTGATGGTGAACTGGACGGTCTGCGACTGTCCCGGAGCCAGCGTTAAGCGACTGAAGTCGACCAGCTTGCGCGGCGGTTCACCGGCGGCGGCAGGAAACCCCATGTAGAGCTGGGCGACATCGCTGCCGACGACGTTGCCGTCATTGGTCACGGTGGCGCTCACCTTGACCGGCGTCACCCCGTCGACTGAGCTATTCTGCAGCCGGAGGTTGCTGTATTTGAAGTGGGTGTAGGACAGACCGTATCCGAAGGGGAACAGCGGCGTGATCGCCTTGGCATCATACCAGCGATACCCGACCAGCAGACCCTCGGAATACTGCACGAGGCCGCCCACCCCGGGGAATTGCGCCGGCGTCGAGGCTGGCACGTCGGCCAGGCTGGCGGGGAACGTGATCGGCAGATGTCCGCTCGGATTGGCAGCGCCATACAGCACCGCGGCCAGGGCCGTGCCGTCGGTCTGGCCCGGATACCAGGTGTCGAGCACGGACGACACGTTTCGCAGCCACGGCATGGTGACTGGCGCGCCCGCTTGGACCACCACCACCGTATGCGGATTGACGGCGGCTATGGCCGAGATCAGTTCGTCCTGCGCCGAGGGAAGCGAGAGGCCCGGACGGTCGGCCGCCTCGCTTTCCGTGTTGTCGGCAACGACGACCACTGCCGCCTTGGCCGCCTTGGCCGCCTGCACCGCGGGTGCGATGAAGGCCTGCAACTGCGAGGGTGTCGCCCAGGTGAGGCCACCGCTCGCGCCGGAGATCGCCAGCGTATAGGTCTGGCCTTTCGTGAGCGGGATTCCGACCGAGTAGGTCGACACCGGTGGCGTACCCGGATTATCGATGATGGTGGTGCCGTTGATGGACAGCGTCGTCGGTGTGTAGCAGCCGCAGGAATTGGTGAGGCCGATGACGTAGGTGCCGGTCTCCGGCACGGTCAGGGTCGCGTTATAGGTGCCGCCGAAGGGCGTGCCGCTGTAGGGTGCCGACAGGTCGCCAGCGGGGATCGCCGCGAGCTGCGTGTCGGTCGGCAGGCCCTGCGCATAGGTGACGTTGCCGGTCGACGCCGCCCGGATGCCAGTGAGCGGCGTGACGACCGATGACGGAACGACATATGCGCTGCCACCGCCTCCGGTAGTCGCCTGGAGCGAGGCGGCGGCGCCGATCACCGCGACGTCGCTGCCCAGGGCGAGCGGCAGCAACGAACCCTGGTTTTGCAGAAGCACGGTGCCGTTCGCCGCGAGCGTGGTCGAGAAGGCAACGTGGGCGGGAGTGGTCGCCACCGCCGTCGTCGAGCCGCCCGGCGGCGCGTTGAAGAATCCGAAGCGGAAGGCCTCGGCGACGATCGGCTCGACCATCGAGTTCAACACCGCCCGCGGAATCGTCTGGTTCAGGACGGCGTCCATGAGCGGCGCGCCGAAATAACTGCTGAACGGCTGTTCGCTGTCGGTGCCGGCAAGAGCCGCCGCCAGATCATGCACCGCCCCATAGTCGGACATCACCAGGCCTTGGAAATTATACTCGTTCCTCAGCACGCCGATCAGCAGCGAGCGGCTCTGGCAGCTATAGAACCCGTTCACCGACGAGTAGGCGCACATCAGCGAGGCCGCGCCGGCATCGCGGATCGCGGTCTGGAAGGAAGGCTCGTAGATCTCGTGCAGCACCCGGTCGGTGACGATCACGTCGTCGGCCTGGCTGTTGCGGTTGGTCTCCTGGTTGTAGGCGTCGAAGTGCTTGACCTGCGCCATGATGCGCTGGCCCTGGATGCCCTTGATCTCCGCGGCGCCGATCTCGGCCGAGAGCTTGGGATCTTCCGACAGGCTCTCGAAGGAACGCCCCCAGCGCGGGTCGCGATCGATGTTGACCGTCGGACCGAGATCGGAGGCGGAGCCCTTGCTGCTCTGCTCGGCGCCGATGACGCTACCATATTGCAGCGCGAGAGGGCGTGAGAAGGTCGCCGCCAGCGCCACGCCCGCCGGAAGCTGGGTCACGTTCTTGAGCCCGTCCGCAACACCGGCCGGCCCGTCCTCGAAGCCGAGCGACGGCATGCAGAGCGCGGGGTTTCCGGCCACGTAGAACACGTAGGGCTGGCTGCTCCCCTGGCCCTCGACGATCTTGATCTCGTCGGCAACCGTCATCTTCTGCATGATCAATTGGACCCTCGCCGCAACCGATAGGGTCGGATTGAGCCAGGGACACTTGGTGGGGTCGCCGACCGGACCGGCCGCCGGCATCGTCGGGGCGCCCTGCGCGAAGGCCGAGCCGAACGGTGCAAGGCCGATCAACAAAGCGGGGATCGCTACCCCATGCCAGCGCCATAGACGCTGCATCCATCGGGGTGGCGGAGCGGTCTGTGCCGAACGTACAGAGCGCCGATCGATCGACGGATCGATCAATGTGGGCCGAACCATCTTGGTTTCCTCATTATTATTGCGGCAATTTAACAATGGAAACGTCCTGGTGGGCAAGTTGCGGCGATCACTCGTGCGATCACAGGTGAGTGACAGTGCGGACGAGCCTCCTTCCATGGTGGAACTGCTATGGGCGCTTCTGCTCTAGCTGATTCGTAATTCCGTTACGTTGCCGTTGATGACGATCCAATTTGGTGAGGTTCTTCAGGATTTCGAATGAGATTCTACAGATGGGGTGATTGGGGTCTCTCCCCCGGTGATCCGGTGGCTGCCCCTCGCGTGATGATAGAACGTGGTCCGTGTGTATCGGCCACAAGCGTCGAGGAGGAGCAGCCATGGGTTACTTTGCCGGACTGGATGTATCGTTGGAAGAGACCGCGATCTGTATCGTCGATGATGTAGGGAAGATCGTG
>JAABUQ010002292.1_pt1 | contig 38364 bp, 38 predicted proteins | sample 5560001 | NCBI WGS metagenome assembly JAABUQ01 (sample SAMN10711888, study PRJNA513371) | rock metagenome | isolation source: Antarctica rocks | place: Antarctica: Victoria Land, Finger Mt nord | collected 2015-12-18 | reverse complement strand
GCCTTTCATCGACTGCGTTCCTTACAAGAGAGGAGAAAACGGAGAGGATAAGCGAGTGGCTCATTCACCGTCAGTCTGTTCACGATGTGGGAACTCTCTCCGACTGACGATGTGAGTACCTCATACAGAAAGTGGTGAAAATGCAGGGAGACCGCAAGGGTCTCCCTGCATTTTCATGACCCCCTCCATGTAGGGGAGACCCTTGTGCGGTCTCCCAGTTTCCCCTCAAAGGATGGAGAGCCCTCTCAATCCATACGTTGACACTGCCGCCTTACCTGTGCTACGATTAATGATGAGGAAGTGTATTTAGAACACTAGCTGACTCATTCTGTCTACCATGTTTCCCTGTGTATGCTGCCCTATGTTCTCCCTATCATGATGAATGTGGTGCACGTGTACACATAGATAGACAAGTATAAAGGAATCCCCGCATATGGGTATAATCTATCTCCTAATTATGGTGACATTGGCGGTCCTCTTCGGCTTATTAGTGATGGGTGTTACCTCCATCCTCGGCCCTAAGAAGCCTTCGCCGGAGAAGCTTGCCCCATACGAGTGCGGCATTCAGGAGATTGAAGCTCCTCACCGCCGCTTCCCTGTCAAATATCTTTTAACAGGTATGCTTTTTATTGCTTTTGACATCGAAATCGTTTCTTTTTATCCTCTCGCCATCTTGCTCCGCTCATTAGGAACATTAGGACTCGTTGAACTACTCCTCTTCCTCGTGATTTTGGGTGTTGGCTATGTCTATGTTTGGCGGAAGGGAGCGTTTTCATGGGAGTAGTCAAAAATCCCTGGGAGCCAGTACAGACCTATTCAAATACGCAAACACCACGCCGCGAATTGACTATGAAGAGCGGCGACATTGGCGTATTGACCACGCAGGTAAGCAAGCTTATCGACTGGGGCCGCAGTTCCTCGTTATGGCCTGCTCTATTCGGTCTTGCCTGCTGCGCTATTGAGATGATGGCAACCAGCGCTGACCGCTTTGATATCTCGCGCTTTGGTGCAGAGGTGTACCGCGCTTCACCACGTCAGTCTGACCTGATGATTGTCGCAGGCCGTTGCTCCATTAAGATGGCACCAGTGCTACGTCAAATCTACGATCAAATGCCTGAACCCAAGTGGGTCATTGCCATGGGCGCTTGTGCATCATGTGGTGGTGTCTTCAACAACTATGCCGTTGTGCAGGGTGTTGATAAAATTATCCCTGTCGATGTATTCATTCCAGGGTGTCCACCGACTCCCGACATGCTGCTCTTTGGCTTCAACGAACTCCAGCACAAGATACGCCAGGGCGTGCCTAATCCGCCCGATCCTTTAAAGAGTGCTGAGATGAAGCTCGTTGGTCCTATTGGAGAAGAATTATAAGTTTGTATGCGTCCTGGTAGAGAGAAGATGCATACACCTTCTCTCTACCAGGACGCATACAAACACTATATATTTAAGGAACACAACTTTTATGGTCACGACAGCAGTATCGACGGTTGAGACGATACAGGCGAAGTTCCCACAGGCGGTTCTAGACGTAACGGAATTTCGTGGTGAACAGACCCTTCTGCTCAAGCCGGAACAGCTTATAAGCGTTTGTACCTATTTAAAGAAGAATTTGCAATACGATTTTCTGGAAACAGTGACAGCGGTTGACTGGCCTGAACGTCTGCCGCGTTTTGATGTTGTCTATCAGCTCCTCTCAATTCAGCACCAGTGTTTCATACGTCTTAAAGTACAGGTGGGGCAGCGTCGTGAAAAGCATCCCGCCATTCCAACGGTCACAGGCATTTGGCCTGGAGCAAATTGGTATGAGCGTGAGGTCTACGATCTGTTCGGGCTCACCTTCACTGGCCATCCCGACCTGCGCCGTATCTTGATGCCTGCCGATTGGACAACGCACCCGCTACGTAAAGACTACCCGCTCACAGGCTTTGCATTGCCAGAGCCACACTGGGGCGGTCAAGTTCCCTACGACACCAATTCTGGAACCGGTAGCCAGACGTTGCGTACACCTGACGGGCGCGAACTAAACGACAGTCGCTCAAACATTAACACAGGCCAGGAGCCAGGCACAAAAAAAAGGTAGTGGTCATGTGTGGGTGGGCAGGAAGACCGCAAGGGTCTCCCCTACACATTGGGAACCCTACATACATGTAGGGGAGACCCTTGCGGTCTCCCTGAAGATTGGCGGTAATTATGCCTACACATTCGATGGGATTTTAAGAACGCATGCAAAAACAAGAAACGCAAATAGAAAATTATTATTCAATAGAGGATAGCCAGGCATTAGAGGGCGGGCAACGCGTCGATACCATGACCATCAATATGGGTCCCCAGCACCCAAGCACTCATGGCGTTCTGCGCTTGCTGCTCACGATTGAGGGTGAAACTGTCCTCAGAGCCATCCCCGACATTGGCTTCCTGCACACAGGTATCGAGAAAACGGCAGAGGCCAAAACATACCATCAAGCGTTAGTGTTGACGGACCGCATGGACTATCTTGCTCCACTCTGCAACAACCTCGGCTACTCGCTTGCCGTGGAACGCCTGATTGGTGTCGAGGATGAGATCAGCGACAAGGTAAAGTACGTTCGTGTCCTGTTAGCAGAACTACAGCGTATTGCCAGTCACCTTGTATGGCTTGGTACTCATGCACTCGATCTTGGCGCACAAAGTACCTTCCTCTACTGCTTCCGTGAGCGCGAGATGATTCTTGATATCTTCGAGTACATCTCCGGTGTACGCCTCATGACCAGCTACATCTGTCCCGGTGGTCTGCAAGCCGAGCTACCTGTAGGCTTCGACAAAAAGGTACGTGACTTCACAGAAGTGTTTCCAGCGCGCCTGCAAGAATATCATGACCTGCTCACCAACAACCAACTCTGGCTTGAGCGTACACGAGGCGTCGGTCATCTTAGCGTCGAAGATGCCATTGCATACGGCGCTAGCGGTCCCGTTCTGCGTGGTAGTGGCGTTGTATGGGACCTGCGTAAGGTCTTTCCTTATAGTGGCTATGAAAACTTTGAATTCGACATTCCTGTTGGCTCCAATGGCGATGTATACGACCGCTATCTGGTGCGTATGCTAGAGATGGAGCAGAGCCTTAATATTGTCAATCAGGCGTTAGAGGGCATGCCAACTGGCCCGTTCCGTATTAGCAATCCAAAGTTTGCGCCACCACCAAAGTGGCAAATCACAGGTAGTATGGAAGCCTTGATTCACCACTTTAAGCTCTATACAGAGGGCTATCGTCCTCCGCAAGGCGATGTGTTTGTGCGTACAGAGTCTCCTAAAGGAGAACTTGGCTTCTATATCGCCAGTGATGGCACTGCCAAGCCTTACCGTATGCATGTACGCGGCGCATCTTTTGCGAACCTGGAAGTGTTGCCATTGATGGTTGAAGGTGGCTTCCTCTCAGACGTTGTAGCCTCAATTGGCAGTATCGATATTGTGCTTGGTGAGGTGGATAGATGATTTCAGAACAGACAAAACAGCGTATGCACGCCCTCGCCTCGCGCTATCCCGTTGCTCGTTCAGCGGTCATGCCCGCGCTTCATTTAGCGCAGCAAGAAGAAGGCTATATCACTGCCGAAGGACTTCAAGCGGTCTCAGAGGCTGTTGGTATGACCGTTGATGCTGTAGAGAGCGTGGCAACCTTTTACACCATGTATTATCAGCATCCACAAGGCAAGCACGTGATTCACGTTTGTACCAGCATCTCTTGCTACCTTCGTAACTGCGACTCGCTGGTAGAGCATCTCGAAAAACGCCTCGGCATCAAGCGCGGTGAGACAACAGCAGATGGAAATGTCACTCTCATGACCGCTGAATGTTTGGCCTCCTGTGGTACGGCTCCCGTACTGCAAGTCAATGGCGAATTCGTCGAAAATGTGACGCTAGAAAGGGCCGATGCGCTTATAAACGAATTGAATAAGAATGTAGAGACAAATAGGCGTATAGAAACCAACGGGGGTGTAGAGGCGGACGGACATGCGGGAACCAACGGGGGTGTAGAGGTGGTGGACATGCACGCGGAAACCAACGGAGGTGTAGAGGCGGACGGGCGACCACAAGGGTCGCCCCTACCATATACTACTGTGCCGCGCACCAACAATGGATTATAGTAGGGGCGACCCTTGTGGTCGCCCGTTGGAATTGCTGTATCACTCGTTGGTGCTTCATAATTTATTTGGTGTCTCATAACCTGAAGGAATCATATACATGCCAGAACTGATTGTCACAAAAAATCTTGCTATTCCTGGTCTGGACACGCTTGATATCTACCGTCAAAATGGTGGCTATGAGGCATTGGCGTATGCACTCAAGACATACCAGCCTGACGACGTTGTTGCGCTGATTAAAGACTCAGGACTGCGTGGGCGTGGTGGAGCGGGCTTCCCCACTGGTATGAAGTGGGGTTTCCTCGCAAAAAACAATATGCCGCGCTACCTGTGCTGCAACGCTGACGAAAGCGAACCTGGAACCTTTAAAGACCGCATGTTGATGGAGAAAAATCCGCATCAACTTGTAGAGGGTGTCATTATCACCAGCTTCGCCTGTCGTGTCACCACCGCCTTTATTTATGTACGTGGCGAACTTGCCAAAGCGGGACGACAGATTGAGCGAGCCGTAGAAGAGGCATATGCCGCTGGACTTATCGGCAAAAACATCCTGGGCAGCGATTATAGCCTGGACATCATCGTCCATCGTGGCGCGGGTGCCTACATCTGTGGCGAAGAGAGTGCCTTAATGGAATCGCTGGAAGGGCGACGTGGCTATCCACGTCTCAAACCGCCATTTCCCGCCGTCGTCGGTCTCTATGGTGGTCCCACCGTCATCAATAATTGTGAGACTTTGAGTACCGTTCCTTCAATTGTCAAAGGCGGAGCCGAGTGGTACGCATCCTTTGGTACAGAAAAGAGCAAAGGAACTCGCGTCTTCTGTCTCAGTGGACACGTCAAAAAGCCCGGTAATTACGAGTTACCTCTGGGTACGCCCATCAGCACGCTTATCTATGACGAGCAGTATGGTGGCGGTATCCTCGGTGACAAAAAGCTCAAAGCCATCATTCCCGGCGGCTCATCCACCTTTCTTCTAAGCGCGGACAAAGTAGATACTCCACTTGATTTCGAGTCGATTGCTGCCGTAGGCTCTATGCTTGGCTCTGGCGGTGTTATCGCTATTAACGAAGATACCTGTATGGTTGGTGCCATCCTGCGTATGACCGAGTTCTACCGTGACGAATCCTGTGGTAAATGTACTCCATGTCGCGAGGGAACGTATTGGCTCACCGAAATCCTGGAGCGTCTTGAGCATGGACATGGCAGGGAAAGCGACATCAAACTCCTTGTCGATATCTGCGACAACATCAGTGGTAAATCATTTTGTCCATTGGGAGACGCCGCCACCAGTTCGATCACCAGTGGCATCAAACTCTTCCTCGAAGAATTTGAATATCACGTCATCCATGGACATTGTATGGTCGGTGCTAATAGCACCCGTGCCGAAACCGGAGCCGTTGAAGGTGCTGCATTGTATGCAGGCGCGAGATAAAGTCATTTAACAAATTAATTTGGCAATGGTATGTGAAGTGGAAGGACGATAGTGGAAGCAAACGGGCGACCACAAGGGTCGCCCCTACTATACACGATGTCGCTCACATACCTATTATATAGTAGGGGCGACCCTTGTGGTCGCCCGTCCGTCTAAGCATGTAGAAACGTTGATAGTAGCCAATAATTATTAAGAAGAAATTATATGCCAGAAGAGAAAAAAGACGAATTAATACACCTCACCATTGACGGCCAGCGCGTCGAAGTTCCCCCTGGAACACTGGTGTGGGCCGCGGCAAAACAGGCCGGAATAGAAGTCCCTATTTACTGCTATCATCCTAAGATGCCGCCGTTGGGCGCATGCCGCATGTGCTTTGTCGAAATCGAAAAACTGCCCAAGCCACCGCAGACCGCGTGTACTACGCCAGTTAGCGAAGGCATGGTTGTTCACACCAAGACCGAAAAGGTCCTTAAAGCACGCCGAGGCACGCTCGAGTTTCTGCTCATCAACCACCCGCTCGACTGTCCCGTATGCGACAAGGGCGGCGAGTGTGACCTGCAAGATTTCACCCTGCGGCATGGCCCTGGTGGAACGCGCTTCGATCAGCACAAACGCCACTATACAAAAGCCGTTCCAGTCAGTGACAATATTCTTCTTGACCGCGAACGCTGCATTCTGTGCCAACGTTGCACACGCTTTAGCTCAGAAATTTCGATGGACAACGGCCTTGTAATGATCTCGCGTGGCTACAAAATGGAGGTGGGTACGGCTCCCGATTCCGCCTTCGACTCTGTTTTCTCCGGCAACACTGTCGAGATTTGCCCTGTTGGAGCCTTGACAGCTGCATCGTATCGCTTCAAGTCGCGCCCGTGGGAACTCAAGCGTACTCCGAGTGTCTGCAACAATTGTAGTGTTGGCTGTAATGCACGCGTCGATGTGCGTGTTGATAAAGTTATGCGCCTCATGTCGCGTAACAACGATGAGATAGACGATGGCTGGTTGTGTGACCGTGGCCGCTGGGGTTTCGAGTTCGTCAACAGTCCACAACGCCTGCGCACACCTATGATTCGACGGAGTGGCACACTCGTTCCCGCCACATGGGAAGAGGCTTTCTACTATACCGCCAAGCGACTCAAAGACATCACTGCTAAACATGGAGTACAGTCTATCGGCGGCATTGGCTCAACCCGCACCACCAATGAAGAGGCGTACCTCTTCCAAAAGCTGTTGCGTACTGTGCTTGGTACGCCCAATATTGACCACCATCACGGTAGCTTCCCAGGTCCACGCGATCCATTAACGGGGAAGCCGTGGAAGATGACCAATAGCATTGCCGAAATCGAGCAGGCGTCACACATCGTCTTAATTGCCTCGGATCCCTACAAACGTCAACCTGTCCTGAACCTGCGTATCAAAAAGGCGATGAAGGCAGGTGCAAAAATCTTTATCGTCAACTCTGATGTAACCGAGCTTGACAGATTTGCAACTCGTAAGATTACCATTCCACAATATGGCGCGGGTGCGGCTGCAAAACTACTGCTCAGTAATGTAGTACGTGGTGAGACTTTGAGAGCGACCCGCGAAGATGTAAGTGAGAGAGTAATGCATGAAAGTGCAGCAACGCAGGAGTACACAACATCCTTCGGGCTAGCTGCTACTGCACAACTGGTAGAGCTAGCGCACGAAATCGCAGAGGCGCAGGGAGCCATTCTTCTCTATGATGAAATGGCGACACTCGATCCCAACTGTCAAGACCTTGCCGCAGACCTGCAAGCTCTCGCGGTTATCACTGCTAACATCGGGCGTCCTGGTGCTGGTGTTGGCCCCCTGTTTGAGGATGCCAATTCACTTGGTGCTCGCGATATGGGTCTCTTGCCCGATGCGCTCCCAGGCTATCAACCAGCATCAGAGGTTGGTAAATCCTATGCAGAGATGGTGAGTAGCCCACAAATCAAGGTCTTGTTTGTCATGGGAGCAAACCCAGCGCGGCACCTGCCCAAACCCGAATTGCCTTCATCACTGGAATTGATCGTCGTACAAGATATTCTGCTGACCGAGACCGCGCAACAGGCCGATGTGGTACTTCCCGCCGTGACTTTCGCGGAAAAAGATGGCAGCATGACCAACGTTGATGCTCATGTGCAGGCTATCCGCCGTAGTCTGCGTCCTTTGCCAGGTGCGAAGGCCGATTGGGAAATCCTCGTCGAGCTTGCACAACATCTTGGCACGACATGGGACTATGAGACACCAGCCGATATTCTACATGAAATAGCTGAAAACAATTCCTTCTATGCGGGTCTCGAATGGGAAGATTTGGGCCAGCAAGGAGTGCGTTTCACGCAAGAAAAGGAGGTGGCGCGTGCTTGATTTCATCAATAATCCTATCGTTGCAACTGTTATCAAAAGTGCCGTGGTCATCTTCGCACTGCTCACTGCCTTTGCCTATATGACGCTTATCGAGCGCGTGGTCGTCGCTAAGATACAGGGACGTATTGGTCCAAACCGTGTAGGTCCACTCGGTATCTTCCAGCCTGTTGCTGATGCTATCAAGATGGCTTTCAAAGAACAGATTGTCCCAACACAAGCCAGGAAGATGGTCTATCTGATCGCGCCAATCATCTCTGTTGTTGTAGCACTCTCTGCCTTTGCCGTTGTGCCACTTGGCAATAACTGGATCAATGGCAAGTCGAGCGTGTGGGACCCTGTTATCGGCGATGTTAATATCGGTATTCTATGGATACTTTCCATCTCGTCCCTCGCTGTATACGGTATCGTGCTTGGCGGTTGGGCCTCTGGCAACCGCTATTCGCTACTCGGCTCACTGCGTAGCGCGGCCCAAATGGTCTCCTACGAAACAAGTCTTGGCCTCGCGTTAAGTGGCACATTGATGTGGGCAGGTACATTGAGCATGGTTGGCATTGTGCATGCCCAGTTGCCCTTCAGTACATCTAACCCAACAGGGCAGGGCATCTGGTTTATCGCAGCACAGCCACTCGGCTTTGTCCTCTATGTCATCGCAGGTATTGCCGAAGTGAACCGTGCTCCCTTTGATCTACCAGAAGCAGAACAGGAGTTAACGGCTGGCTACCTGACCGAGTACAGTGGTCTCCGTTGGAGTCTGTACCAGATGGCTGAGTACATCAACATGATTACTGTAAGTGCTGTCGCTTCAACACTCTTCCTGGGTGGTTGGGGCTTTTTCGGCTTCGGTTTGGAGCGTATCCCAGGCGTCTCAATTATCATCTTTGTGATAAAGATTGCATTGTTCCTATTCTTTTTCATCTGGCTACGTGCCACGTTACCTCGTATTCGCTATGATCGCCTGATGCATCTCGGCTGGCAAACTCTGTTGCCACTCGCAGTACTGAACGTGGTTGTGACAGCTATCGTGGTCGCGTTTGGTCTACCATGGTGGATTAACGGCATCGTCGGCCTTGCCATCGTCGTTGGCATGCTCTTCTACATTCAACGTCACAGCGTCACCGAAGGTACACGCTTCACAGGTACAACGCTTGATAAACACGATGGCAAAGGCACAACAAAAGCTGTCCTACCAACGTCCGTGCGCCTCGCCAAATTCGAGAAGCCAAGTGCCCCTGCTGTCGTAGAAGCCGCTCCAGCACAAACAGAGGTGGCGAATGCTTGAAGATTTTAACTAGGAGGAATACATATTGATATAGAGTGGTGGGTGGCATGCCAGTAGCTTCGTAGGCTCGTTTCTGATTGAGTTGCACCCAATGGATAAAATCAGACTTGTACAGATACGTTTTTATATCTCCGATGACGCTCGTTCTAAAAGTGACAAGAGTTAACAATTTTGATATGATTAGGAAGCACATTACAAATACCTTTTGAGGAGGAATAAGCATGTCAGCATATGCTTATAAAGATGTTTTTGATACTGTTACCAATATCATTCAAACCCTAACTCCAGAAGAGCAAATTAGGTTGTTAGACGATATAAGAGCCACTTTAGAGAACAATGAGGAAGATGAACCTTTACATGATGTCATGGAATTTAAAGGGATTGCTAAAGACTTTTGGAAGGGCATTGATGTGCAAAAATACATTGACGAGGAGAGAAACTCATGGGATGGGTAGACTTACTGCGAGGCAGCAAAGTTGGTTTAGATACAGCACCACTCATCAACTTTACAGAGGCAAATCCTGAATATATACAAGTTGTAGACCCATTTTTTGAAGCATTAAGAAGAGAAGAGTTTACAGTAGTAACATCTACAATGACACTGCTTGAGACTTTAGTTAATCCTATCAAACTTGGCAATACTAAGATAGCTAAAGTGTATAGAAATTTTTTATTTAGAACGCGTGGTGTTACAACTGTTCCTCTTGACGAAGGTATTGCAGAAGCTGCTGCACGGCTACGAGCTTTTCACAATATTCGCACTCCTGATTCTATCCAAATGGCAACTGCCATTAAAATGAACGCAACTTATTTTCTTACAAATGACTTAAAGCTACCTTCTTTACCAGAACTTAAAGTGCTCAAACTAGACGAACTCAAAACACTACCAGAATATTTAGAACCTGACAATTCACACTAGACATATACTAACACTAGCAGAAGCCAAACAACGGCAAGGAGTATAGACACATGTCTTTCGATATCATTAAAGGTATGGCGACAACCATCAAGAATATGGGCAAGAAGCCAACCACTATTTCGTATCCTGAAGAGGAACGTCAACTGCCACCACGCTTCCGAGGCCGCCATGTCCTACATCGTTATGAGAACGATCTCGAACGCTGTGTGGGTTGCTACCTGTGTGCCGGTGCCTGCCCCGCCGACGCAATATACATCGAGGCCGAGGAAAACACGGAGGAGAACCGTGTCTCTGCTGGCGAACGTTACGCGAAGACCTTCGACGTGAACCTGTTGCGCTGCATCTTCTGTGGCTATTGTCAGGCTGCATGTCCCACGGGGGCAATCACGCTGGAACACGATTACAAACTCGCCGCCTACTATCCCGAAGATCTCGTCTATCACAAGGAGCAACTGCTTGAAGCAAAGGGCCAGCATACCATCGGTTCAAACGATGTATGGGCAGAGCCTGCGCCGCAAGATGCCGCGCAACCAGTACCACAGGATAGTAACATTTTCGATGGTTCCGCAACCAGCGCTGCCTCTGTTGGATTGGGCAGCGCCCACCTGGAACGTCCTGTCTTGTTGACGGATGAAGAGCAGGACGAGGACAGGAGAAAACTGTAATGGATACCGCAACAGTTGTCGCGTTTTATGTACTGGCTGTCGCTACTACTGCATCCGCGCTCGGTGTTATTAGCTTTAAGAACGCGGTGCATAGTGCCTTGAGCCTTATTTTGACGCTGATCTTTCTCGCGCTCTTTTATCTACAACTGGGAGCAATGTTTATCGCCATCGTGCAAATCCTGATCTATGCAGGCGCAATCATGGTACTCTTCCTCTTTGTCGTCACAATGCTTGCACCCGATAGCGATGATGTAGAAGGGCAACGCGACCCCATTTCCTGGCAACGCATTGTGGGTGGCATTCTTGGCCTATCACTTGTTGGCGCGTTAAGCTATCTGCTTTTCACCGGAGCAGCCGCTGACGCCACAACAAAAGCTGCACCCAGCGAGGGCCTACAAGCAATGGTAGACAGGCATGGCAACATCGAAGCGTTCGGCCTTGCGCTCTTTCACGGCTTCGCCTTTCCATTCGAGGTCACAAGCCTTCTCATCATCGTCGCCATTCTCGGTGCAATGGTATTCGGGCGTCGTGTGTAACGGGGTTCAAAGGGGTGGCAACCCCTTTGCGGGGTGTGGGGCGTCCCCACCACATCTTCTCTCCCTCGCCGCCGCAGGCGGCGAAAGAATAATTAGGAGTATACTCTATGCCATTATCAGCATATCTTATCGTGAGTGCGATATTATTCACAATCGGTGTGTTGGGCGTGCTCATTCGGCGCAGCCCACTCGTTATATTTATGTCTATTGAATTGATGCTCAATGCTGTCAATCTCTCATTTGTGGCCTTCTCACACTTTCTCAATTCGGCTGATGGACAAATGTTTGTCTTTCTCGTGCTGACTGTTGCCGCCGCAGAGGTGGTCGTCGGTCTGGCTATTATCGTCTCCATCTTCCGCACGCGCCGCAATATTGATGTTGACGAAATGAACGTATTGCGAGGCTAATCTCATGACAAATCTTAGTATATGGGTGCTACTCCTGCCACTCCTGGGCTTTATCCTCCTGGGTATACTTGGCAGGTCACTATCACGCACCGCCATTCTTGCTATCGCATGGGGCGCCTGTGGTCTGGCCTTTGTATGTGCTGCCATCAGCTTTCTCTCCATGCTTGGCACAACTCTTGCCGCACGTACTGTAGATCAGATTGTCTACACGTGGGTCACTTCCAGCTCAGGTCTTCACGGATTACAAATAAACTTAGGCTTGCTCTATGACCCGCTTTCTGCAACACTACTGATGATCGTAACGGGTGTAGGTCTGCTAATCCACATCTATTCAGCAGGCTATATGGAGGACGATCCGAGCTTCTGGCGTTTCTTTGCCTATCTCAACTTTTTTATTTTCTCGATGGTCCTGCTCGTCCTTGCCGATAACTTTCTGTTCTTGCTCGTTGGCTGGGGACTAGTCGGTCTGGCATCTTTTTTGCTCATCGGCTTCTGGTATCAGCGTCGCAAGGCTGTTGCGGCAGCACAAAAAGCCCTTGTAATCAATATCATTGGCGACGTTGGCCTGATGATCGCCATCTTCCTGATCTTTGTGAACTTTGGTAGTCTCAACTATCAAGATGTCTTTAGTAGAGTGAGTAGTGCCTCAACAGGAGCTGTTACCGCCATTTGTTTGCTCCTCTTCGTCGCTTGTGCCGCGAAATCTGCACAATTGCCACTGTATATGTGGCTTCCTGATGCGATGGAAGGCCCGACTCCTGTGAGCGCGTTAATTCACGCGGCAACAATGGTTACTGCTGGCGTCTATCTTGTAGCGCGTGCAAACACTCTGTTCACAGCCGCCCCTATCGCGCTCAACACTGTCGCTGCTATTGGTGGCGCAACTGCCCTATTTGCCGCTACCATCGCACTCTTCCAACTCGATATCAAACGTGTCCTGGCGTATTCAACTATCAGTCAGCTTGGCTACATGTTTCTAGGCGAGGGTGCTGGTAACTACAGTGCCGGTATTTTCCATCTAACTTCGCATGCGTACTTCAAAGCATTGCTCTTCCTGGGTGCAGGTGCTGTTATTCACGCGCTGAATGGTGAGCAGGATATGCGTAAGATGGGTGGGCTACGTAACAAACTCCCTATCACGTTCTGGACTTTCTTGATTGCGGCTTTGGCTATCAGTGGTATCTTCCCCTTCGCAGGCTTTTGGAGTAAGGATGAGATACTTGGCTCGATGCTGGCTCAAGCAAACGCAACGGGTAACATCTGGTACTACATCCTGTGGGGCATTGGTCTCTTAACTGCTGGTCTCACCGCCTTCTACATGTTCCGTCTTTTCTTCGGCATCTTCTTTGGTTCCTATCGTGGGAGCGCAGCAGTTGTACAGCGGAACGACGAGGAAGATGAAACAGGTGGACATCATGCAGGCAACGTGCGCTACAGCAATATTCATGAAGTAGGACCGATTATGTATGTGCCACTGGCAATTCTGGCGGTCCTCTCCGTCGTTGGTGGTTTTGTCGGTTCACTGGCAATCTTTGGTGCACCAAACTGGCATCCACTCTCTGGCTTTCTTGGCACGCGGGCACCTGCGATTGAGCCATCTTTAACTGTCGAATGGGTCTCAACGGGCTTAAGTCTTGCGCTTGCCATTGTCGGTATTTTTGCGGCATACTCGCTTTATCGACGCGGCTTTGCTTATAAAGAGAACAGAAGCCCATTATACCAGCTTGTACTCAACAAATATTATGTTGATGAGGGGCTGACCGTCCTGCTCATTCAGCCTATTCTTGCATTCGCGCGCTTGGCAACGCGCTTTCTTGAAGGCGATGCATTGGATGGTGGAGCGCGCGGCTTCGCGTTTCTGTTCCGAGGCACAAGTGCTGGTCTGCGCCGTTTACAAACGGGCTATATGCGTAACTATGCCTTAGCAATTCTGCTTGGTGCAGTCCTGATCGTTGTATACTTCGCGGTGAGGGGATAGGAATTATGTTTCCACTATTAACAACAATCACCTTTCTCCCGCTCGTGGGAGGTATCGCACTGCTCTTCTTGCCTAAAAATCAAGTAGGCGCGATACGCGGGACTGCATTGGCTGTCGCAGGCGTAAACCTGTTACTGGCTCTAATTCTGCTGCTAGGATATTCGCAAGCAAACACAAGTGCAACCTTTGCTGGCACGTTTCTGTTTACCGAGAAACTGACGTGGATTTCATCACTTGGCATCAACTATAGTCTTGGTGTCGATGGTATTAGTGTATTGCTTATTGTCCTGACCGCTCTACTAACACCCATCTGTATTCTTGCCTCATTTCCTATTGAGCAAAAGGTCAAGAACTATATGGCCTTTATGCTGCTACTTGAGTGTGGCATCATCGGCGTGTTTGTCGCAACAAACCTGTTCCTGTTCTACATCTTCTGGGAACTCATGCTCATCCCCGCCTATTTCCTGGTGGGAAGTTGGGGAGGTCCGCGCCGTATCTATGCGGCGTTCAAGTTCGTGCTCTTCACTTCTGTTGGCAGCTTGATTATGCTTGCAGGTGTGATCGCCATTGGCTACTATCACCAATTAGCATCAGGTGGCGGCTACACACTTGAGCTATCATCACTGCTGAACACAAAGCTGGATAGCGGTGTACAGATGTGGCTCTTCCTGGCATTCGCGGCGGCATTCGCGGTCAAAGTTCCCTTTGTCCCGTTCCATAGCTGGTTGCCCGATGCCTATGCTGAAGCACCTGCACCCGTAACGGCTATGCTTGCCGGTGCAATGTCGAAGACTGGTGCATATGGTTTTCTACGCTTCTGCATTCCGCTCTTTCCACAGGCCGCACAGACATTAGCACCACTTTTTAATACGTTGGCGGTGATCGGTATCCTCTACTGTGCAGTATTGGCCTTGACACAGACAGACATGAAACGTCTGTTGGGATATTCAAGTATCAGTCACCTTGGTGTGGTTATGCTGGGTATGTTTGCCTTCAATGTGCAAGGTGCTGAAGGCTCTGTGCTGCAAATGGTCAATCATGGTATCACCACAGCAGCGCTCTTCCTGATTGCCGGTTTTATCGAGCAACGTGCTGGTACACGCCGTATCAGCGACTTTGGTGGTACGGCGGTGCGTGTACCAGTGCTGGCTACTGTGATGCTTATTGCAGTGCTTTCTTCGCTTGGCTTACCCGGACTGAACAGTTTCGCAGGCGAATTTCTCGCGTTCCTGGGAGCATTCCGCAGTAGTGTTGTCTTTGGTACACTTGGCACTATTGTTGTTGTGCCTGCCGCATGGTATCTTATCCGCTTCTTTCAAGGCGTGATGGAGGGAACGCGCAACTCGGAAGCGGTAGCGGTGAAGCGGAAGAGTGTCTTTAGCGATATCAGCCTGCGTGAGTTTGTGTCAATTTCGCCTCTCTTACTTTTAATCTTTTATATCGGATTGCAACCCTTGCCGTTGACCATTATCCTGGAGCCATCGGTAATTAGTACGCTGCAAAATCTCGGCAATGCGTTTGTGAGATAGAGGTTTTCATCATGACGTTTACCTATTCAGTCACCGCCTTAGATTGGGCGCGTATCGCACCCGAACTGGTCCTGGCGGGTATCACGCTGCTCCTCATGATTGTGGACCTGTTCTTACCACAAACAGAGAGCGGGCCAAGAGATAGACATACTGGTACATCCAATTTTACTGTGTTGCCTGCTCTTAGCGTTATCGGTATCCTGGGAGCCTTCGCCGCCACAATTATACTCTTTGTGGCGGGGCCAGTGCCATCCAATGGCTTAAACCTGCATGTATCAGTGCCGCGCTATGCATTCAATAACATGATTAGTGCCGATTGGGGTTCGCTCTACGGCTATCTTATTGTCTTGAGTGCTAGCCTGTTGGGTGTCCTGTTCTCGCCAGCGTATCTCAAGCGCCTCAATCTCGTACATCAAGGCGAATACTACGCGCTGCTGATGCTTGCAACTATCGGTATGATGTTGCTCACGGCGGCGGCAAGCTTCTTAACCGTCTTTATCGGCATTGAGATGCTCTCGCTTGCGCTGTACATTCTCTGTGGTTTCGTCGCACGGCGTAAGAGTTCGCAAGAGTCAGGTATGAAGTATTTCTTACTTAGCTCGTTTGCCTCGGCCTTTCTACTTTATGGTATCGCGCTGACCTATGGCGCGACAGGTAGTACATCGTTTGCGGGTATTCAAAATTTTCTGAGCGGAAATATACTAAGAGCTTCGCATTCAGCAAGCTCGCTTTTGCTGTTTCCAACACATGCAATGCTGCTCTTAGGTATGGGCCTGCTCGCTGTCGGCTTTGCCTTCAAAGTCTCGGCAATTCCCTTTCAGGCATGGACACCCGATGTGTATGAAGGCGCACCTGCACCCGTAACCGCGTTTATGTCGATTGCGACAAAAGCGGCGGCGATCATCGCGTTCGCACGTGTCTTTGGTGTTGTACTCTACCCAGTCGCAACGGACTGGTTGCCCATTATTGAGACCATCACCATTCTGACGATCATTGGCGGCAACGTCCTCGCGTTGGTACAAAGCAACCTCAAACGACTACTAGCATATTCTGGTATCGCGCACGCTGGTTATCTCTTGATTGGTATTGTGGCGGCCTCGGCTGCTGGCGCTGCGATTTTCCCTAATGCAAGAACCACCGCACTCTCGTCTATTCTCTTCTATCTGCTCTGCTATACCTTCCTGAATATGGGCGCGTTTGGCATTGCATCCCTTCTGGAACGTGCCGACAATTCAGGCAATGACATACAGGACCTGCGCGGCCTCTGGTACCGCCAACCTGTTATGGCAGGTCTGCTCGCATTTTTCCTGTTGGGACTTGCAGGCTTCCCCCCGATGGCGGGTTTTGCTGGTAAATACTATCTATTCTACGCAGCACTTAATAGTGGGCATCCCGAACTGCTCATCATCGGCGTGCTCGCTAGCATTCTCGGCATGTACTACTACCTACGTATCATCGCTGCCATGTTTATGGAAGGTGATAATGCATTCGCACAGGTGCTAGGTTTGGGTAGTGTCCCTGCTACAGCAGCATCTACCTCTGTTCCATCTACGCCGCGTGTTCCTGCGACTCCGCGTGTTGTTCCAGCGAAGGTAGGTACAACTGGCTCAACGGGTAGGCTTGCGTCCTCGTCAGCTACTGCTGTCGCAGTCAAGACTCGGACTGCTGGCCTGACAAAAGCTTCATCACCTGTTGTCGAAGCATCGACTGAACAAGAGGCTACCGATGGGCTTAGCCGGGTGACATGGGCAGGTATCGCTATTGCTGCTATCGGTACGGTTGCAATGGGGACAATCTTGCCTTTCTGGTTGATTGATCTCGCGCAGCAAGCAGCCTATATGATGATTAGGTAAAAAACATGGGTGTGCATGCATGTCGCAGCAAGCGACATGCATGCACACCCATGTTTTTATGGAGAGGAAGAGGATTGTATGACGACACAACACATCGCACCTTATGGGTCCTGGAAATCACCGATCACACCTGACCTGATTACATCGGCATCAATTCGACTGAGTATGGTCACAATTGATGGACACGATATCTATTGGATTGAGAGACGTGCATCCGAGGGTGGACGCAATGTTATTGTGCGCCGCGCTGCTGATGGTACAATCTCTGACCTCAATCCCCAACCATTTAACGCATGCACCCGTGTTCATGAATACGGCGGTGGTGACTATGTTGTGAGCAATGGGACGATTTATTTTTCAAATTTTGCCGATCAACGTATTTATCGCATGACTCCTGGTAATGAACCCAGGCCTATTACGCTAGAAGCAAACATGCGTTATGCAGACTACATCGTCGATCAGCGTCGTAATCGTTTGATCTGCGTGCGAGAAGACCATACCGATACAATGCGTGAAGCTGTAAATACATTGGTAAGTGTCGCGCTTGATGGTAGCGGGCATGTAGAAGAGTTAGTAGCTAGCAACGATTTTTACGCTACACCATGTCTCAGTCCTGACGAGGCACAATTGGCATGGCTCACCTGGAAGCATCCCAATATGCCGTGGGATGGGACAGAATTGTGGGTGGGCGATATCGTCGATGGACAGGTCGTTACTGGCAGACGTGTTGCGGGTGGACCCCGTGAGTCCATCTTTCAGCCTGCGTGGTCGCCCGATGGTATTCTACACTTTGTCTCAGACCGTAGTGGTTGGTGGAATCTCTACCGTCTGCAAGATGGAGCATATCAAGCTCTTTGTCCTGACGAGGCAGAATTTGGTATGCCGCAGTGGGTTTTCGGTATGTCAAGTTATGGTTTTGCCTCGTCCGAACGGATTATTTGCTGTTATGGACAACATGGCAATGATCATCTTGCGAGCCTTGATACAACAACTAGCACGCTTACTCCGTTTCATTTGCCCTACACGGTCATTAGCGAAGTACACGTTGCCAATAATCAAGTTGTGTTTATGGGGGCCGCGCCAGATATACCAGAAGCTGTTGTACTGCTTGACCTTGATACATCCAACACGGAGGTTTTACGAAGTTCCAGCATCATAGCACTTGACACTGCTTATTTCTCGATGCCGCATGCGATTGAGTTTCCAACCGAGCATGAAAAGACAGCCTTTGCCTTTTTCTATCCGCCGCGTAACCCAGAATATGTCGCCCCCTCCGACCAGTTACCTCCTCTGCTTGTAAAGAGTCACGGTGGTCCAACGAGCGCTACGACCAGTGAATTCGATCTCGAAAATCAGTTCTGGACGAGTCGAGGTTTTGCCGTACTCGATGTAAATTATGGTGGAAGCACAGGTTATGGGCGAGAGTACCGTGAGCGCCTGAATGGGCAGTGGGGTATTGTTGACGTAGATGATTGTATCAATGGCGCGAAATATCTTGTCAAGCGTGGTGATGTTGATGGCAACAGGCTTGCCATTACGGGAGGAAGCGCAGGCGGTTATACTACTCTATGTGCGCTCACGTTCCGCGACGTGTTTAAAGTGGGAGCGAGCTACTACGGGATAGGTGACATTGAGTCGCTATTAGCCGATGGGCATAAGTTTGAGTCACGTTATGATAGTACACTCATTGGTCCCTATCCAGAAGCACGCGAACTCTATCACCAGCGTTCGCCTATCTACTATACCGATCAACTCTCGGTCCCCGTCATATTCTTTCAAGGATCAGAGGACAAAGTAGTGACGCCCAATCAGGCTGAGAGCATGGTAGTAGCACTACGAGCAAAGAAAGTTCCTGTCGCCTACATCCTGTTTGAGGGCGAGGGACACGGCTTCCGTCGCGCTGAAAACATCAAACGCGCTCTCGAAGCCGAACTGTACTTCTATTCAAGAGTGCTCGGTTTTGAACTAGCAGATAAAGTTGAGCCTGTCGAAATAGAAAACATGTAAACAAGAGGCAAGTATGGCACATGACCCCAGACAAGCTGTCATCGACTTTTTAAGCGCACCTTTGAGCGAACCAGGTAGCTCCCTCTCCATAGTAAGCGATGCAAAGCCGCGTGCAGGTGTCATGCGTACAAGTGGCGGGATGGGCGCAGTTCCTTCAACCATCTGTATACTCAAGGAGCGTACTGTTCCACTTCACTATGCATCGCTGATTACATTTGAAGATGTACAGGGAAAGGTGTGGGAATTTGCCTGTTTTGTTGTACAAGAGGGACAGCGTAACTGGGTCTTCAAAGGTGGAGGTTCCGTGAGCCAGAAAAATGTCGAGCCTCTACCTCACGTCAGTCTTGCGGGTGGCTGGGCCGAAGGAGGTTTCTCTGCTGGTGGGCGTGTCTATACCAACGGCATAGATATTGTGCGTGTCGATATCATCTCCGTTGATGGACTCATCTTCGACGATACGGTAGACGATGGGCGCGTCCTCTTCGTGACCGATAGAGAAGACCTCTTTCCACCTGTGCGTGCGTTGTTGTACGATAGCTCAGGTACGTTGGTGAATAGTCATATTGTGTTTGGTCCATAGTACACAAAGGAGTTGTACTCATACTCTTCCTTCTTCATCCACCTGGAGTTTTCCCCCTCGACCCGACACAAGGCATGTATGCTGGACTGCATTGGGAGCACATCAGCCTTCACTGGAAGTCCCAATACGAGCGTCAACACCCCAACGCACTTGTGGTTAGTGCCGAATAACATACTTGATCAGGACCTGGGTCTCGATCAAGTATGCCGAATAAGACCCGTACAGTGCTTCAATATCCTCCAAGCGTTCGTGAGAGGGAAGAGGATGGAATGAAATCAGACTCGTACAGGATTATGTTCTCACGTCCCACATGGTCCATCTATCTTGCTCCACAATCTCTCCCTGATGATCTTTGAGCCGTTCTCGCATGGTCTTAACGAGTTCTTGTAGCTCTTCGTCCGTCAACTCGTGCAGAATTGAGCGGCCTGTACGTACCAATACATCCTGCGCCAGTTCGTCAACGTTTTTGTACGTTTGGCGCGTCTCCCACAATTGCTGCTCTTCGATCTGCACAAAGCCAGCTTGTTGTAGTGCTGCAACAACGACAGTGCTTGCATGGCGTCGTGCCACATCCTTTTCTAGTAACCTGGGATAGTGTGTAACAATATAGTAACGGAGATGCGTCTCACTTCCAGGGAGCATGCAATCTTCCGGCGTACGATCCTGAATAATAAGCATACCTCCTGGTTTGAGTATTCGCCGTGCCTCTGCAAAACATGTTGCAAGGTCTGCTTGTTGGAGATGATGAATGAGCGCACGCTCTAAAACAATGTCGTATTGCCTGCTCTGTAATCCTGTAGAAAACGCGTTCCCCACTGTAAATGTGATAGTTGGGATGTCTGCATAACGTTTCTTTGCCGCCTTAATCTCTGCTTGCGAAAAATCCACACCTGTCACAGAGGTCGCTCCCATTTCCGCAAGTGCGAGCGTATAGATGCCACCACCGCATCCTATATCAACAATGGTTTTACCACGCACATCTATGATGTTCTCCTGTATATTCTCGCGCCACGTTAGATCAGCTTCCCTCGTTGCATACGAAAAGCGATTGAAATGTGCATGAAAGTCAATAGGCATAAGCCATGCTCCTTTGGCTCTCCATCCTGTGAGGGGAAACTGGGAGACCGCAAGGGTCTCCCTGCATGTTCACCACTTTCCCCCCACAGGATGGAGAGCCGTCCCTTTCTATGAGTTGACAGAAGTATTGACTCCATTTTACGCTAGACAGAGAGAACGTGTTGTGAAGAAGCAGGAAGGCCTTCGCGGTCTCTCCTACATAGTAGTACAATGTCCACATACAAAGAAAGAAAGGAATAAACTCATGGCACTGGACACACAATTACGCGAGCAACTGCGCACACTGCTTGAGAGCGAAAATGCTCATATGACGTTTGAAGAGGCAGTCGCGGACTTTCCGCTCGAATATATCAATACGAAACCACCGCACGTCTCCTATACACCGTGGCATTTGCTTGAACATTTGCGCCGTTCACAATGGGACATTCTCGAATTTATTATAAACCCTGAGCATGTCTCTCCCTCCTGGCCCGAAGGCTACTGGCCTGCGCAACACGAGCAGGCCGATGAAGCTGCCTGGCACAAGACCATTGCATCCTTTCGCGCGGACCTGCATGCGTTAAGTATGTTAGTCATGGATCCTGAAACCGACCTGGCAACACCAATTCCTCATGGCAGTGGTCAAACAGTTCTACGTGAGATACTCGTGGTTGCGGACCATAACGCCTACCACATCGGTGAATTCGCTATTCTTCGTCAGGTCATGCAAACATGGAATCTAAGCATGAGTAATGAGAGCGTCTACAAATAAGAAAAATAAAAGGCTCAAGGCAGTGTAGACGCTAGCGTCTACACTGCCTTGAGCCTTTTATTTTTCTTATTTGTAAAGACTACATCATGCCGCCCATGCCACCCATACCGCCCATGCCAGCAGGCATTGCGGGAGCTGCACTGGCCTCTTCTGGCGCATCAGTGATGAGTGTGTCAGTGGTGAGAACCATGCCAGCGATGCTGGCTGCGTTCTGCAAGGCCGAACGTGTGACCTTTACAGGGTCAACGATGCCAGCATCGAACATATCGACATACTCGCCTGTGAGAGCGTTGAAGCCAACACCAGGCTTGCTGTTGCGTACCTCTGCAACGGTTACACCACCGTCGCGTCCTGCATTGAGCGCAATCTGGCGCAGTGGCTCCTCTAATGCACGACGCAGAATGGTGACACCAGTGGTCTCTTCACCTGCTGCAACATGCACATTGTCAAGGGCAGAGATGGCTGCAACAAGCACCGAACCGCCACCAGCGACGATACCCTCTTCAATGGCTGCACGTGTAGCTGAGAGTGCATCCTCTACGCGATGCTTCTTCTCTTTCATCTCAACTTCGGTTGCGGCACCAACCTTGATAACTCCAACACCACCTGCAAGCTTCGCCAGACGCTCCTGGAGCTTCTCGCGATCATAGTCGCTGGTGGTGTCGTTGATCTGCGCGCGAATCTGACGCACGCGAGCCTGAATATCCTGCTCTGTGCCAGAACCCTCAACAATGGTGGTGTTGTCCTTGTTGGCAGTGACTGTACGAGCACGACCCAGGTCTTCCAGCGTTGTGCTCTCAAGTCTGAGCCCACGCTTCTCGGTAATGACGGTAGCACCAGTCAATACACCGATGTCCTCAAGCATAGCCTCGCGGCGATCACCAAAGCCAGGAGCCTTGATTGCAAGCACATTGAAGGCACCACGCAGCTTGTTGACCACGAGTGTCGCTAATGCCTCGCCATCGACATCTTCTGCAATGATGACGAAGTTCTTGTTGCCAGCCTGTAGCACCCGCTCAAGGATTGGCAGAATGTCGGCTACTGCACTGATCTTCTTGTCAGTAATGAGAATGTAGGGATTGGACAAGTCAGCTTCGGTGTTTTCCTGGTTTGTCGCCATGTAGGGCGAGATGAAGCCACGGTCAAACTGCATGCCCTCGGTGTACTCTTTCTCCATGACGATGCCGCGGCCTTCTTCAACCGTAATCACGCCATCCTTGCCGACCCTCTCCATCACCTCGGCAATCAGTTCGCCAATTTCGGCGTCTGCTGCGGAGATAGAGGCAACCTGCGCGATCTGTTCGCGGGTCTCGACAGGCTTGCTCATCGACTTGACTTCTGCAATGACTGCCTCTACGCCAACCTCAAGGCCACGGCGCAGAATCATTGGGTTTGCACCAGCAGCAAGGTTCTTCAAGCCCTCAGTAACGATGGCCTGAGCCAACACTGTCGCGGTTGTGGTACCATCACCGGCGACATCATTGGTCTTGGTCGCAACTTCTTTGAGAAGTTGCGCGCCCATGTTCTCAAATGGATCGGGCAGATCAATGTCACGTGCGATAGTCACACCATCATTGGTAATAGTTGGCGCACCAAACTTCTTGTCCAGTACGACGTTGCGGCCCTTTGGTCCAAGTGTAACCTTGACTGCCTCTGCAAGCGCGTCAATACCTTTCTTCAAGGAATGACGTGCCTCGTCATTGAATTGCAATCGCTTTGCCACGATATACTCTCCTATTATTATGAAAATGAGATTTGATTAGAAATGTCGTTATTCGACGATACCCATAACATCGCTCTCGCGGAGAATAAGGTAGTCTTCGCCGTCGATTTTGACTTCGGTTCCTGCGTACTTCGCGAACAGCACACGCTGTCCCGCCTGTACCTCAAGTGTGCTGCGCTTGCCATTGTCCAGGACTTTGCCAGGACCGACAGCGAGCACTTCGCCCTCCTGGGGCTTCTCTTTAGCTGTGTCGGGTAGTACGATGCCGCTTTTGGTAGCGGTCTCGCGTTCTGTTGCCTTTACGACCAAACGGTCACCAAGTGGCTGAAGCTTTACGCTTACTGTTGACATACAATGTTCCTCCCTGTCTATGTTGTTGTGTATCTTCAAGAAGATAGACAGATTACCCTGGTGGTAAATATTTAGCACTCTCATCATGTGAGTGCGAACGTCCTTATAATACAACATAGCGTGGATGTGTGCAAGAGGGAAATGTGACTGCCCTTTCACAACTTTCATACAATGAGGTAGAATAGGGGATAACAATACAGTGCAAAGAAGAGGCAAGGAGATAGAAACGTTTATGCTGGCACAATATATTAAGGCTGCCTTACGACGTGCGCGCTACGAAATTTTGCCATCCGACAGTACATTTTATGGAGAAATACCAGAGCTTAACGGTGTATATGCGAATGCAGAGTCGTTAGAAGACTGCCGCGAGGAGCTAGAAGAGGTACTAGAAGAGTGGATTTTATTACGTGTCGCGGGACATCTTCCGCTTCCTATTATTGCAGGCCAAAGTTAGTAAGGAAGAGTGGGAGAAACTCTAGGCTCTCCATCCTGTGAGGGGAAACTGGGAGACCGCAAGGCTCTCCCCTACATGGAGGGGGTCATGAACATGTAGGGGAGAGCCTTGCGGTCTCCCTGCATGTTCACCACTTTCCCCCCAAAGGATGGAGAGCTAAACTCTAATTGTATTAGACTAGCATTACGATACATGCTATACTGCACAGAGAGCAAAATAGTGTTTTTATGACGTAATATCCTCGGAAACAGCATTGCAGCGTGTTTTTTTATATATCTATGCTATGTTCGTCCTATAGAGTGTAAGAGCAGATTGTCGGAGAAGTATTGCGCCCTCACACATAAGAGACTCCTAAACGGAACTATATGAGAGAACAACACGGTCCTTTAAAAGAGCAACATGCCTCTGCGCGCCAGAGGCAGCAGGGAAGTTTCGTACAACAGCAAGGAAGACAATTCTTTGGTAACTATGAACTGGTTCGTCGTATCGACGAAGGGGGCATGGGTGAGGTCTATCTTGCACATCAGCGTACAGCATTTGAGCGTGAGGTCGCGGTAAAAATTATTCGTGCCGACCTGATGCACGATGTAACAGTTCGCCAACGCTTTTTACGCGAGGCAGAGGTCAACGCGCATCTGAAACATGAACACATTCTGCCTCTGATCGAATTTAATGAGGACCAGGGCCGCCTCTTTCTTGTGACTCCCTATATCGACGGTGGTACGCTTGCACAACGCCTACAACGTGGCCCATTGACTATGGCAGAGGTACATCAACTGTTTTCCGCGCTGGTGCGTGCTGTCTCTTACATTCATAAACGCGGCGTGGTGCATCGTGATTTGAAGCCGAGCAATGTACTGCTTGACCGTGATGAGGGTGGTGAGCAGGTCTATGTACGCCTGATCGACTTTGGTATTGCCTCAATTCAAGGTATGGCAACGACAACACCAGAGTTAACTCAAGCGGGTCGAGAACTTGGCACCGCCGAGTATATGGCACCAGAACGGCTCAATGGTATCGCTGCTCCTAGCAACGATATCTTCTCACTTGGCGTTATTCTCTATCAGATGCTTACTGGCCGCTTGCCTTATGAAGATGAAACAGTGCCTTTACCTTCGCCAATGGCCTATGTCGTTAGACATTGTACCGATCCAGATCCAAGTAAACGTTTTGCCAATGCCGATGAACTCTTACGTGTGTTTGAGCAGGCATACCGTGCCATCATCACTCCTAAGCCTGCACCAGTAACAGCCGTGCATGCAGTCTCAAATGAGAGCGTATCCCAACACCTAGCGGCAGTACCACGTCCTGTCGAGCATGTTACGCAAGAGAGTAAACCGCTTGTCGATGTGGTGGGAGTCGCAACAGCACGCTCGACAAGCACATTTAGAGGTGAGGACTATAACGCGCCAACGGCCTTTCTCGAGCCTGCAAAACTTGCTGAACGCAACAAACAGGGAGTTACTTCTGTTGCTGGTGCTCACATAACAAAATCAATACCAACACGGCGCAAAAAGGGCTCAATTTTCGCGTTTCTCTCGTTTACTATTGTTGCGCTTCTCGTTGTCATAAGCCTCCTAAGCTACTACGCCTTTCTTGCTGCAATCACGGCGACGGTGACTATCAGTCCACAAGTACATCCATTCGCCAGGGTGCTCACCATAACCGCTAAACCAATGCTCCATGGTACTGATACAGGCGCAGCTTCGGTACCAGCCTATGTGCTAAATAGTACACAATCAGGTAGTAAACAGGGCAATACAACTGGTAAGCAGTGTATTCTAGGCATCTTTGACTGCAAAAAAGTGGTATCATTCGCGGATGTTGATGCGCTCGCTGTACAGTTGCGTCAGACGCTACGAGTGCAAGCGCAGCAAGACCTGAAGAGCAAGGCGCAAGCAGGCAGTGTTACACTTATTGGCGAGACCAACTTTACTGATGGCGAACCAACGCCAACACCAGATGTTGGTTCGGTCAGCAACACTGTCACCGTGACGATGAAAGAACAGGGTGCCGTCGAATACTTCAAGAGTACGGAGGTACAGAGCCTCGCGCGTACCCTCTTGACGCAACAGGCGCAACAGCAGTTTGGTGCTGGCTATGTGTTGCTCAACCAATCAACACAAATTGGGCAACCCGCTATTCAGAGCGTGGACTCAAACGGCAACGTTACTATGCAAATCGCGGTTGGTGGCGTCGTGGAATATTCCATAGACTCTAAGCAACTTGACACCATCCAAAATCATATCAAAGGGAAAAAACAGAAGGATGCGCGTGTGTATCTGGCACAACAACCAGGGATTGATGCCAATAATATCGCTGTTCATGTCTCCTACAGTGATACGCTGCCAGGTGATGTACATCAAATCAAGATTGTGCAGGTCACGCCCTCAACTCTACCAAATGTGCAATTGCCACCCGTGAAAGCTGGTGTGACGCCAACGCAATAAAATATGTTATTGTAATAAAAATGTTCTGCATGCCCTGGCATGCAGAACATTTTTATTACAATTTGTGTAACACATCTTTCGCGAACGCTCGTAGCCCATCAATATCGTCGGTATCAAACCATTGCAACATCAATTCTTCGACACCTGCATGCTCATAGGCCTTGATTTGTTGAACAATGCTATCAGGCTCTTGCAACGTGTTATGCCCAAATGTTGCTGTATGCATCATTGTGCGTTTGACATCACCAGGTTTACGCCCTACTTCTTGCAACAACCCATCAAGAATTGCATTGCGTTCTTGGAATGCGTCCGGGCTGAGGAAGGTGGCATTCCAGATACTGGCATAGCGTGCGACAAGTGGTAGAGTACGCTTTACGCCGTTGCCGCCAATCAAAATCTCCGGCCCACCCGAACGTTGTGGACGTGGTAGGAGTATTGCCCCGCGCAAGTGAAAGAATTTACCTTCGAAGGTCACCGATTCGCCGCTGGAAAGCAGACGTGTGACTACTTCTAATCCCTCTTCTAACCGGGCCATACGTGTAGGAATATCGCCAAGTTCATGTCCGAACAATGTGTGTTCGCGCTCCTGCCAGCCCGCGCCAAGTCCTAGTATCATGCGTCCATTGCTCAAATCGTCCAGTGCTGCTGCCTGACGCGCCAAAAGCGTGGGATGGCGAAACGAGACAGGCGAGACCAATGGCCCAAAGTGGATACGCTGCGTGTGGTCCGCGAGATAGGTGAGCGAGACAATCATTTCCAGCGCGTCTTTGTCGGGCGGTCCTGCGTTCGTGAAATGGTCTGACCGAAATAAACCCGCGAAGCCGAGTGCCTCAACTTCAGAAACGAGCCGTTTCCAACGAGGCCAGGTCAAGCCATCCTGCCCCTCAATCATAATGGATAGTGCAATCATGTTGTCTCCTTTTACAAATCGTCCTCTGATGCCTCTTCCTCTTTGAGTTCCTCCCATAAGGCTTTGACAGTATGTGTTGTTACGCTGAAGCCGAAGCCGCGCCTCTGCAAGAAGGAGCCGAGACGTGTGCGAAAGGTTTTGTAGTCCATATCGGCTAGGCGTAGAAGCGATGCAGCCTTTTTACGGCCCGCGAGCAAAGCACGTTCCTCGTCTCCCTCGTCGCTGACTAGCTCGTCAACAACTTCACGCTTGACACCCTTCATGCGTAACTCGTTCTTGAGGACGTTGGAGCCGCGCGGATTGAACTGTTCGCGCGACTGAATCCAGAACGAGGCAAAGGCGCGGTCATTGACAAAATCCAGCCTGTCCAAACGTTCCAGCACTGTGTCAATCAATTCGGGTGGCGTCTCTTTCTTTTTGAGATAGCGACGTACCTCTTCGCGACTATGTGGACGAAACGAGAGGTAATTTAATGCACGGTCAACAGCTTGTTGTAGCAGTTCTTCGCTGCGCAACTGTACAAGTTGCTCTGGCGTGAGAATTTGTCCAACCTTTAGACCCATTTGCAGCACGATCAATGCGTTGACGCCCAGCAAAAAGTGGTCATCAACAAAAACGCTGATGCGCTCTTTGTCGGTTGTTTGTGTTTGTAGTGAGGTGATACGCATGAAGATAGTATACCATGTACTTCAGCGAACTACATCCACCTTGATACCCATGCCACGTACGAAGGCCACGGCCTGTGTGGGGTCAATCGTTGCCCCTTTGAGTTCGCTAGGCCCGATACGCATTCCGTCGATTGTAGAGCCGCGTAGGTCTGCGCCGACGAGTTTCGCTTTCGCAAAATCTGCTTGCCGTAGGTCACAGTTCAGGAATGTGACGCCAGAAAGGTCCGCCTCAAAAAAGTTTGCCTCGCTCAAATCGCATTCCTCAAATCGCACACTCTTAAACTTTGTAAGCGCAAACTGTGCAAAACTGCAACGACATTCTTTAAAGAGCACGTTCTGAAATAATCCCTCACCGCTTTGAAAGCCAGTTAAGTGACAGCCAAGCAGCTCGACCCGTGAAAATGTTGCCTCTGACCATTCAGCATTGGCTAGATCACATACGAGAAAGCGGCTATCAAGCATCTGCACTTTCTTAAAGCGTGTCTTGCTCAAAACAACATTCTGTAAAAGAATTTGGTCAAAGGAGATATGCTGCGCCTCTTGCTCAGTGAAGTCATCAAGAGAGAGTGCAAGCTGCGTATAGTGTGCATAATCTTGCAGCGTGTTGTCGGGCAGACCTTTTTCGAGTCCTTGCTTTGGGATAGTTGGCGACTTTATTGATTTTTGGAGTTTATTACGTCTGTTGATGATAAAATTTCCTTGAAGTGATAAAGGAGAGAGGAGAGACTATCAAACGTTTGATAGGGAACTGAGAAGCAAAACTTCATTCAACCGTGTTGGCCGAATGAAAGATTGCTGCGAAGCTTAGGAGTACATCATCTCGACTTCGCTGAATTCTGAGGCTGGGAGTTCTGGCAACATTTCAATTAAGGGAACATCTTTTTTCTCGGTGATATGGTTATTTTCGTCAACGAAGACAATTTGTGGGACGAGTGCACGTACTTCCTCTTCGTTGTATTGTCCGTAGCTGATGATAATGACAATATCGCCTTCGGCGTTCAAACGAGCAGCCGCTCCATTGAGACAGATGACACCGGAGCCACGCGCACCCGCGATAGTATATGTTTCAAGGCGTGAGCCGTTGCTGACATTGACGACCTGTACCTTCTCATAGGGATAGATATTTGAAGCGTCTAGCAGGTCCTGGTCAATAGTGATACTGCCAACATAGTTGAGGTTAGCCTGTGTGACGGTGGCGCGATGAATTTTGCCTTTGCACATTGTACGCTGCATATATTATTAAGTACCTTTCGTTCCTGAGACTATTATTTTTGTGGTGGGATAATTGTATATATATGGATATTCTTCCCCACTATATACTAAACGTCTCAATAGGCAAATTGGGAACAGTATAACAACAGGTTCTGAAAAAAACATACATGCGTTAGGCTGGAGGATTTATTTTAAAATGGCGAGAAGTGCCAGTGCATACGCTTCTGCGACACTTTGTGCATCGTACATCGTGTCACCTAGCATCAGACGGTACTGACATTTCCAGCGTCGAGCAGGCCAGGGCGCGAGTCGTATCAGCGTATACGTTTCGACACCTTGCTCTAAGGCTTGTCGTAATGCTACTTCGTCGAAATCGGTGAAACCATGCTGCAGAAGTTCGTGTTGTAACGTTTCAGGAAGCATGCAGAAGCTCACGTATCTGCTCAATGTTTAATGTCTCAAAATCGGTACGTGGAAGCTGTTTGGGTATAACCGCGAAGGGGCCAGTCCAGGTTTTTGCGTGCGCTTCAAGCCAGTCAAGCACCTCAAAAGACTTCTTACGCGATTGCTCAACGATAGGGTACCGCAGGGCAGCGCGGTCAAAGACCTCTTGATCTTTGGTGTAGACACTACCGTCCTCGCGCACAACAACGTCTATATACAGGTCAACATACACAAGTTCAGTCGAGATACTGCTATAATCCGGTGTTGGTAGCACGACATCACAGTAGCCACTGGCGAAGGACCCATCGGGATGATAACCAATGTGAATGGTAAACCACTCGTCAGACCAGAGATACGTGATCTGGTGCTTGTGGGAGAGCCATGTGCCGGGCTTCCAATGCATCTGCGTGCCAATGGGCGTCCAGATGGAGACATACGAGTCGTTGATAGGAAGCTGATAGCCTCGCCACTCAGCCCACTGGTCGCCGTTGACAAGCATTTTCCGAATGTTCGCCTCAAGCAGCATCTCTATAAACCCTTTCTATAAATGGTCAGCAAGCTTTGGGCTACTAGCTTTAAATCTCGACATTAAGTTAGCAGGAAAAGGTGACTTAGAGGTATAGCATCCCTAAAGAACTCTTTCTTCTTAAAATAGAAATAGTGCTTACATGTTACCACAAGCAAGAAATGATGACAGAAAGAGTATTAGCTTGATAGAGGGAGCGAAATAACGAACTATGACACGTTGAACTGCTTAGGAATGTTTTGAGCCATCCATTTTGCTTTCCGTTGTGAACTATTGCTAGTTTTAGGCGGGTAAAACGGATGGCTCATTTTTGTTATACAAGTGAGCATAGGTATACATGCAATAGTATTTTTTGCCTATACTTTAGCTATTCTCATAAAAATAGGGTATAGTCACAAATATTGACTTATTTGGGGGGAAAGAGGTACAACCGTTCCTAATGCGTAGTTGTTTGTACTTGATGCTACGACGACGGCACCTTGTAGTTGTGGTTGATAACAGGCAATCCAGGGAACGTTTTGACCTTGATACAATCGAACAAGGCCAGTCACGAGCCACGAGGGTAAAGCACCATAGATGACTAGCCCATTCCCCTCAGGTACAGTAGGGAAATGCACTGGTTCAGGTTGAAAGTAACTGAGGTGTTTTTTCACGATATGAGTTGACAGGATGGTTATGCCTTCGTAACTACTACATGACGTTGAGAGTTCAGAATGGGCTCATGCGACTTTTTGGTGACCCCTCCAAATATTCATGGAAGGTGGAGCAATTTCTGGCGAAGAAGGGTGAAACTCGCACGTCCATACATGAGTCGTTTGTGTGTTTTGATCTTGTTGACGGTGCCTTCAACAGGTCCTTGACTCCAATGGTAGGTAAGGCCAGCTCGAACGGCATCATAATCGCGCTCAACACCTGCGACAAAACTGCTAAGTTCTTTGATGCCGCACATGCGTGCTTCTGCCAGCCATCCACTGAGGCGTTCTGACTGTCGGGTGCTGAGCATGTGAAGAAATGACTGGAGGAGTTGATAGAGCTGCTTCACTTCCTGAGAGGTCTCCACAAGCCGTGCCAGGTCACTTTTCTCTTCCAACGTCAGTTCTTCTTCTCGCTTGGAGAGGAGCCAACGAAGTTCTCTTGGTGAGAGCATTGAGGCTGCTCCTCTCTGTTTTGGTGGATGTGCTACGCCTGGCAGTCCCTTGCGTAGACGAGCAACGAAGTTGCGCACCGTGATTTTCCCTCCGCGATAGCCTTTTTCCTGAAGTTCCTCAAAAAGCTGAAACGCATTGGAACACCCCACGTGAAAACGTTGACACAAATAGTCAGAATACGGATCGAGCAGATTGGGCTTTCGTGGACGCGCGTTTCGGCTGTGCAGGCTCTTCCAGACGAAGATATCGGCGAACTGTATTGCGAGCCAGTTGAAGTTGAGCGGCAATAGCACGGATACTGTTTCCTTCATCGTATAGCGTTTTCACCTGATCGACAAGGTGTTGCTTGTGCTCTCTTTTCGCTTGGGAAGCGTGTTGGCAAAGCATTGGATCAGGCGGAGGGGATGGTGGTGTGGCTACTTCTTGCGCGGCTGGTTCCTGGGGGAAGAGAGGGGGAGTTGAACCTTTTGCCGTATGATATACTCTTCAACGGCATCCCCCAAGTTTTTGCAGATATGCCACCTATCTGCGATTTGTATAGCTTGTGATGCACCTTGAGCGGCTCCGTCAGCATAGGCCCCGCCACGATCTCGACTGACGATCTCAATTTCAGGATGAGCCACAAGCCATTGTTTGACACTTTGGGCTTCTCGATCTGGGAGCAGGTCAAGGACGCGATGCGTTTGAGGTCAATGATGACGGTTCCATAGCGTTTTCCTCGCTTCCACGCAAAATCATCAATGCCAACCGCCTTCACGTTGCCGACAGGTGGAGTCGGGAGGAGAAGCAGGGAGTGCAGAAATGTCATTCTGGAGAGGTGAATGCCCAACTGCTCTGCTAAGCGAACTCCTCCGTTAGCATTGAATGCTGCACAGATCGCTTGGACAATGCTTCGCAAACGTGTGGTGAGTCGGGAATAGGGCTCAATCAATTCTGGGAGCCGTTCGGTAAAGACTTTCCGTGGGCACGATACAACGTGGCAGAAGAATTTTTTGACCGAAAGCAGCCAACGTATTGTCTTTCCTGCACACGGGAGTTCGAGTGGTTGGCGTCGGTAATAGCTATGGATAGCAAATGAAGGTGTTGAACAGAGTGGGCAGAGCGAACTGCTACGGTTCGACGTAACACGAACGTGTAATTTCTGCTCCATGATGCTGATCGCAGTGATTTCTAGCTCATCAGGGAGTGGGAGTAAGGGTGTCGTTGGCATTCCCTTGCGACCTCTTCTCAAATAGGATGAGCAAAGTGTAGCAAGTTTTCACCACATTACCAGAGAATCACCAAAAAGTCGCATGAGCCGAGATCGCATCTCTTTCAGGCTTGGAGAAACTCTTGCATTTTTGCTCGAATCTCGTCGTCGTGGGAGCTAAACCACATGAGATGACTTTCAGCCTCAGAGACAAAGAGTTGAGCCTGGGGAATATGGCTCTGCACGGTAGGTAGCATGTGATGAATCGACCAGACCATCATATTTGCTGGTAATGACGAGAAGAGGAGCAGTCACCCGGCCCAGATCTCCACAGTGATGACGGATATCATGGAGAAATCCTGACCCCGAACGTGAAGCCTGTAAAAAAGCCAGGGCTGCTTGCTGCTGATGTGGACCCATCGCAGAGAGCACCTGATCGATTGGGAGCCTCGTGAGACCCCACATCATACTTTTGAGTGCAGCCCGTGGCGCCATTTGTCCAAGTCCGCGAAAGGTAGCCCAGACCAGGCCTTCCAAGAGGGGATGAAAGAAGATAGACGTCAGAACGCGGATCACACCGCTGGCATATCGGCCATCCGTCGCTGCATTTTGCAGAATGACCTTGCTGACGCGTTCGGGATGACGGCCTGCCAACTGGAGCGCTGTCGGCCCACCTGCTGAAATTCCTACGACGATCACCCGATCCAGGCGGAGGGAATCAAGCAAACTCACCAGCGCCTCGGCAAAAGCTTCTGCCGTTTTCCCAGTGGATGAGGGGGTTCTGCCATAGCCAGGCCTTGAAGGAACAATCAACTGGTAGCCCTGTGCCAGAAAGAAAGCCTCATGTCCCAGTGGTGAATGGCAATTGGTATGTCCACCGTTCAAAACCACCACCGCCTGACCGTGCCCCACACTGCGATATTCAATCCGTCCCTGTTTTGTTTGTGCAAGATGGCTCACCTGCACCGCTTTTTTCCTCCCCATCGCCCAGATCCCTTGATGGCGGTAGGTCTGGATCATCCAGAAGGCAAAACCAAGCTCAATGAAGCCAACTCCCCCTCGCAACAAGCTGTACCAGACAGGATAAGGATTGGCAATGATGCCCATGAGTTGGAAACCTTCGATGGGGGTCTGGATGATTGAGCCTGCAAACGCGATGAGAATCGGCCAGAAGAGCCAGCGCCAATGATGGATCACCCCATACATCAGAATGCTCAGAAAAACGAGTAAAGCCAAGAGAAACAGGACTGCTTGCCATGGATAACGCTCAGTCGGCACCCAACCAGGCCAGAGCGTCGTGGTATAGATCGATGGTTCTACGGCAAAAATGATCAGTAAGCTTAACAGAAGCACGCCCACAAACACAATCAGTGCTTTTTCCAGGAGCTTAACTGGAGCATGTTGCATGATCTTCATCGCTTCTTTCCTTGGCCAGAAATGGCTACACTTCATGGCGCTTTTTCTTCCGAGGCCGCTACGAGATCTTGTCGAAAAACAAGGTGGTCAACACCTCTGGCAACTCTTCCCACTGCTCTGCAATCTCCTGATCCCCCAGCAGTTGCAGCATGAGCAGGCCTAGCAGGGTTCCAGCAATGGCTCGCACCGTCAGAGGGATATTGATCTGGGGCTGCTCACCCTGTATCTGAAAAAACTGCTCACCAACGGTAATCGTTGGCGCAAGCACCTGTTCATAATACTGTTTGCGCAATTCTCCATTGACTAACAGTTCTGGGAGCACAGCCCGGAACACCTCGGCATTCGGCCAGAGTAAGGCCATTCGTTGCCGAAGATAGGCGCGGAAAAATGCTTTCAGATCTTGCTCCCCTGAGAGCACAAAGTGCTGCTTTCGCTCAGTTGTTTCATTCAACCGATCCAGCACAGCGATCAAAATCTCGTCTTTCCTCGCGAAGTAGGTATAGATCGTGCCATCAGCGATCCCAGCCACGCGAGCGATGTCTTTGATCGTGGCGCGATGAAAGCCTTTTTCGGCAAACACCTGGTGGCCGCATCAAGGATCTGCTTGCGCCGGGCGGCCGACACCAGTTCTTGGATGGGATCAGGCGTTTTGGTCATAGCTGCATGCTCCTTCATAAGAGAGAGTCTGATAAAGCTATTGAGTATTGCTTTTCAATAGTCCTTTTCATGGAATTAAGAGTGTTTTGAGAGTCTCGTGCAATATTCTTTTTTGCGATGATATTGAATAATTTTGACTTGAGAGACTTCGTTGAATAATAATGACTAAATTCCACTTTTGTCTCATTCGAAGCCAGAGGAGTAAGTCTCGCTTCAACAATATAATCTGGAAGCAATTTGGTAATCCCCATAGTATCTTCAGGTAAAGCCGTGACGATCCTTTCCATGGGAACCACTTCGAGACCTTTCTCGACACACGTATTTTTCCCATCTTTGAGGTAGCACCTATAGGCAACCCCCTGCTCTCTCTGACGTTTCCCTGAAATGAGGTCTACCCTCTTGACCCTTGGATGATACTCAGCAATGTTCGTCAAGTCTTGATTAAATTCCCAGACGGCTTGGAGAGAGGCATGAATCCCGACCTCTTGCCTTGATTGAAAAGGAGGAAATTCCATGTTCTGTTCCTTTCTCAAGAGAGATGCCACGAAGCGTGCCTTGAAGGCGAACTCCTTCAGAGACAGAGACTCTCTTGTCTTTTTCTCGGGTGGCTGAACGAATAATCATATTTTTGAACAATCATTCATTACAATGATAGACCGTTCAAGAAGGTTTGTCAAGTTTGGGGGGACGGGATTCACTCATGCTGGGAGCTACCTGTTCGCGGCAAGTTCAGAAAGCCAGGATCGGCCTTGCACCGCATTCATTTTTCTGACTTGATTTTGAGGAGAAGCCCTCTCTCCATGAATTCTTGACTGGTGCTCTAGTAGAAGATGCAGCTTCAAAGAAAACAGCTTTCCTTTTCCGTACCAGATCAGTTTCCTTCTTGCAACACAACCGGATGAACAGCGGGTGCACCAGCGCTACCCGCGCATGAGTAAAGAGGCGTTGGTCGAACGCCTGATCACCGCAGAGCGAACGGTGGCTTTCGTAGCAAGATATGGCACTGATCTGGCGGCTGCGTATGGAAGCGGCAGAGACCCAACTTCAAGAACGCAAAGGAAAACGCTCTCGCGAAAGAAGTCAGGGGTGAAGCTCAGGGAGTTCCTCCTACAGGATGCGTAGCGAGACGTGCTTTTCCGGTTTTTCAGACGGCCAACAGAATACAGCAACAGAACGTGTGTTTGAGCAAGGGTGCGGGAGTGATTGGCAGGCCACAGCGTCTTTGACTCATGGAAAATGCGATTCTCCATCCACACCTCCGCGTGAGGAACGGAAGGAGTTGCAGTCTCCATGAGTACGTAGCTCAACCACGTGACCCGAAATCCTGACGCTACTAGACACACACACAAAGGAAGAAATGAGCATGGAAACGAGTCAGAAACAGGCGGTATTTACAGGGGGCCACCCGATTTTGAACGTCAAAAACGTAGCGGCTAGTCTTGACTACTACTGCACCACGCTGGGTTTTGAGAAGAATTTTAGTTGGCCGCTCTCCGGCGAAACAGGCGGAGAGACCCTCCCGACGTTTGCTCAAGTCAGCCGGGGTCACTTCTCGGTGATGTTGGTCCAAGGGGAGCAAGGTGGTCCAGGAATGTGGATCTACCTCGACCTCGCGTCCCGAGAAGACTTGGCCGCCCTGCATCAAGAGTACAGGGCTTCTTCGGTGAAGATTATCCAACCGCCGACCGACAAACCATGGGAGATGCGCGAGATGCTGATTGAAGATGTGGACGGCCATATCCTGAGAATCGGTGCCCCTCGGCCTCACAGGTAGAGTGGCTCCCTTCACTCCACCCCAAGTAAGGAGCAGGAGGGATACAAACTCCCATTTCCTACAAAGAAATGGCGTCTTGTGTCCTTCCATCTCACAGATCGTACTATGGTTAAAATGTATGGTGAGTTGGGTTTAGCACGTTGTAAGGCCACTGGGTGGCTCTCCAAAGAGCACTTGACCGTGGAATATGCGATGAGCCACTCTCGCACTATGCCGTCCACTCCCAACCCGACGAGAAATACGTACGCGCTATCGTGGAACCTTGCCGCTTTGAAACGAGGTTCCGTTCACCCCAATTGGAGGGATGGAAGCAAGGAGAGGTCGCGTGGCATCTGGTCAAACGGCTCCCTGATGATGCGCCTGGCAGGAGAAAACAAGCTGTTGGAAAATGTGTTCAGCAAGAGTTTTTCTTTCCTGAGCCCACCTGGGTGGGCGATGAGGGACAACCACTTGAACCCAAACGGTCGTGCTTCTGTAAAATGAGGGGTCCTGATGTTGACAGAGGTGAGGAGTCCATGCTAGACTGTTGTGGAGGGTCGACAAAAGAATTGACACTGCTTACAAAAGGAACACCAATGAAAGTCTATACCCGTCTGATCTAGACACTTTCTTTTCCAACACGTCGTTTCATTCATCAAAGCCTCTCTCTCAACAGTAGACGAAACCGTTGCATACTGCTCTCTTGTTGTGCCTTGCCTCGTGCTCCGCCTCTCTTTCTTTGTTCACTCACAGCGCTTCAAAAAAATCATTGAAACAGCATAGATGTCACCATCTCCAAGAGAATTCGGGCCCTTTGCTCGGATGGCGAGCTGGAATGGTGAGTAAAGCAGGAGAAAGAGATATGACACCGAAATTTACACCGATCCCTGAGACGTTTCTGGCGGAACTGGAACACTTGCAAGAGAGCGAGAGGCTTGCTCTCTCCTCTGCCTTCCAGGACTTCCTTGTGCAGGCAACTGCCGGACGAACGGTCCTTGAGACCCTTCGCAAGGCTTCTTTTGAAGCTCCCTACTGGCAAACCGTCAGGCCATCGATGATCCGAACCGTGGCCAAGGGAGCATCGTACTGGACGAGCGTTGATCTCGTCGAGGCCGATATGTCAGGGGAGGCCATCAGAAGTGTCCTTGAGAGCTTTGGGATCAAAGTCAACCGCTTTCCCGTTGGACGAGCACAGCATGTAGTGAACGTATTAAGTGGAGAAGAAAGTACGGCCCCGTACATCATCTTGGCGATGCATGGAGATCACGACCAATTGCTTCTGCCCTCTCTGGCTGAGGAGATAGCAGCGACGGAGCACTTCCATGACGCACTCACTCCAGAGGACCTGCATACCTTCGTGGATGTACCAGGGCGAGTCGTCATGAGCCTGGGATGCGAAACAGGAACAGAGAACTTGGCTCGTGCATTTCTCGAGCATGGATGCACCGCCTATATTGGTCCTGAAGGAGCGCCCTTCGGCTATGCAAGCCTCTTTGTCCCGATGTTTCTCTTCTATGAGTTAACGGAGAGACGTTCGTTACCTGAGGCGGTCGAGCGGCTTCGCCAACACGATCAGGAACTGGCAATGTGGCGGCTCTTCCAGTAAGAAGAGACGGTTCTTGTGTCTGACGGTCAGTGGGCAGTCCTACTGACCGTTTCACGCCGAGGGAAACGCTCCAGCACAGGAGGGAGCTTGTCACTCCAACGTTGGAGCGTTTTTGTCTGCCTTTTCATACGTACCCAGCATGAAGTGGTTTCGCTTGGGGTTTCAAGAAGTTGTAAGCACTCTACGTAGCAAGCGAGCGGTGCCAGTCTCACTCCCCACATGTGTCTCCTCTGTCGGGTCTCCCCACGGGATGCGCAACGAGATGTACCTTCCATGCGAAGTGTCTCCAGGCCGTTCTTCGTTACATATAGAGCGTTGGCATGAAGTGGAATTCCTACGGCAGAGTTAACAACAACAGGGGA
>JAABUQ010002291.1_pt1 | contig 38372 bp, 52 predicted proteins | sample 5560001 | NCBI WGS metagenome assembly JAABUQ01 (sample SAMN10711888, study PRJNA513371) | rock metagenome | isolation source: Antarctica rocks | place: Antarctica: Victoria Land, Finger Mt nord | collected 2015-12-18 | reverse complement strand
AACAGATTGTTGAAATCGACGAGCACTTGCCCGCCCTCATGCGCTCTGTGTTTCAGGCTCAAGCCGATGTTGCACATATCTTCCTGGGCAGCCGGCAGCACCTTATGCAGCGCGTGTTCACGGATCGCAATCAGCCCCTGTATCGCTCAGCTCGCTCACTTCCACTCGGAGTCATACCGGCCGCGGAGTTCGCGTTGTTCATCCGCGAGCGTTGCCGCTCCAGCCACGTTGCGATTGACCAACAGTCCGTCGACCGCCTCCTGTCGATCACCGCAAGCCATCCACATGACACCCAGGAGTTGGCACACTTTGTCTGGGCGTTGGCACGCGCCGCAGACGGCATCATCACAACAAGCGTGGTAAATGCGGCCCTGGACAAAGTGGTGGCTGCTGAAGACGCCCACTACACCACCCTCTGGGAGAGTCTGACTCTGACGCAACGCCGAGTGCTCCTAGCTGTTGCGCGTGAGCCGGGCAAGCACGTGTTCGGAGAAGCGTTCCGCCGGGCTCACCGTCTCGGCGCTGCCTCGACGGTGCAGACGGCCCTTGAGCGGCTACTCGAGCGAGAAATCGCCGAGGGTGCATCGACCAGTGGCTTCAGCGTGCCAGACGTGTTCCTCCGCGCGTGGCTGCAGCGCACCGTGTCTTGAACAGGGCTTGGCTGCCGAGCGCATCCACCCGTGGCACACTAACGGCGGTTATGTTTGACAAGCCCCTGACCTATCGCCCCGAACTCTTGGGCATCCAAAAGAACTGCGGCGGTCGAAAGGGTCCGCCTGATACGTGGCGCCGGAGAGCGGCTGCCGGCTTCGCTCCGGGAACGCGTTCTGGGCATGTTGTTTTCGTCTGAAAGAAGACTTTCCCGGATTGTGGCGACGCGCAAGTCACTACCCAAGCCATCGGCATCGGATATCACGGCGGGAGGATGATGTTTCCATACCCTGCGTAACCCGCTGCGCGAAGCTAAAGTCGCGATACACTTCCACTACGCTGCTGGCACTCGAAATAAGCAATTTTCCGGGATGTGCGATCGCATCACGTGAGTATCGTTGCAGGTGCCTCAGGTCAGTCTCCCAGCCTGGTCCGAGAATCCCCGCCAACTGCGGACCGAGCCGGGGCGAACCACCAGCGATAGTCGTCAGATCGCCTAGCGAGGCGTAATGAAGCTTACCGAGGTGCGCATCCTGCTCACGTGCTTCGTTCCAGTAGTGCTCAATTGAGTTCCGTGCGCGGCGATTCAGCCAGACCCACCAGTCCCCGGGCCGCGGGTGCGTCGCCTCAATCAATTCGCGTAGGGTTTCCTCTACCTCCACAACAAGCGCATAAAACGCGGTTCGGAATGCCAAGCGATTCAGGTCACAAAATCTAGGAGCCCGACCAACTGCGCTCCGTCCAAAACGAAGTAAAAGCCTCGTCTGAAGGAAACCATTAGCGCAAGAATCCTCGGCACCGGTGTGCTGGCTGCCACGAGATCCTGGGCGGCGAGTGATCGGTGTATTGGCTCATGTGGGAAACCGAACTCCAGAAGGTCAGCGCGGACCCAATATGAGGACACCGATCTATCGCACGGCAGGACGTCATACGTGGTCTCGGTCATTTCGTGAGCGACCCCTGCTGCCTCATGTTGGTCGGTGAGTCGCAGCAGCGCAGAGGGCACCATGATCAACTCTGCGGTTAGTGCGGTATCGAGTCGGTTAGACAGGGCAGTGGAGCTTGGGAGGCGGCCCATCAAGGAATGTTATCAGTGGCGCGGCGCGGATCGGCATGTCCATGCCGATCCGGTTTGCACGCGGAGTAAGCCTCCTGAACGCGCTCAAGCGACCGAGCTGGTCAACACAGGGAGGTTACGCCGCCTCTCTAGAGAAGGCATGCGTACATACAGTTGGGCCAACGCTGTCTCCTCTGACCGATTGTGTGTGGAGCGTGACATACCGACCGTTGAACTGACTGGTACGAGCGCGGCTGCCATAGTCGCTGCGCAGCTTGCGCCGACGGCTGCTGCGGTCGCCACGTGCACGGTCTGTATTCTGGGCAAGCAGATGACCCGGGACGAAGTAGCGGCGGGCTGAAGCAAGGGCGAGGTCAACGTCGCCAACTGGACCTACACCTCGAACGACGCCATTGTCGGCCGCTTCCAGGATATGGTCAGAAGCGGACTGGGGCATGGACATCAGGCGCAACTACCTGCCGTCGCAGTCCCCCAGCGCCTACCTAACAACCTGTACACCGCCAACAAAGCCGGCAACCCGGCTCCGTGCGACCTGATTTCTATCGAAGAGACCGTACTAGGTCGAAGCCGAGCCAATGGCGTAACCCAGGGCATCTTTTCCGTCAGATTTGATGAAGAACTGGGGCCCGTCGACAAGCGCTTCAAGCGTAGCTGGCGACTCTCGACGTTGCTGACGGCGAATTCGTCACGTTGCTTGGTCCGCCCGGCTGCGGAAAGACGATGACGCTACGCATGATCGCCGGCCCCTACCGAAACCTCCGAAGGCGAGATCTATTTCGACGATCGGGAGGTTCGTATTTCGATGATCAGGAGGTGTGCGTGCGTCAAGTACGACGTCGGAGGACGGATCGGCCGCCTTGTTAGTTTCAGAGCGCGTCTACGTGCTCAACGTCGTCTTGCGACGGGCGCTTGCCTTAGGCAAATGGCTGGATTCGGCGAGCTCAGGACCGAGCAGCTCATCGAGCCTGCGCCGGACGAGTTCTAGGACGTCGCGCACCGGGCCTTGGTCTTCGACCGCATCGATGCGCTTCAGAATCCGCAGCGCGTCCATGGCGCGCCCCTCGTTCAGTGAGGCTGTCCGGACGGCGCGAAGGCTAGGCTCGCGGCGTAGTGCTGTCACGCGTGCCACGATCTCGGGTTGAGTAAGTGATGCCGCGTCCTTGATGAGCTGCGCGAGGTGATTGGGCGGGGCGCTGGTCAGTTTCATAGCCTTGCCGAGAGTCAACCTCTCGCTCGCTACCGCCGCCTGGAGATCAGGGGTTCGGTCGATTTTGACCCAGCGAGAGATGGTGGACTCGTGCAGACCGGTCATTTTGCGAATGGTCTTGAGAGGGATTTCCGCGTCATCCTCGCCGCGCAGGCTGGCCAGCATGGCGATGGCCCGCGCCCGCTCCCTCCCACTCAAATCCCGGCGCTGGCAGTTCTCGACAATGTTCAGGATGAAAGCGCGGTCTGCGTCGGTCACTTTGATGAGGCATGGGAACTCGGTGAGTCCTGCCAATCGACCCGCCTTGTACCGCCGATTGCCAGCGATGAGCACGTATGCCGGATGATGTACCTCACCGTTGATTCGGATCTCGTGGCCGGCTGATTCGTGGGGTTGGAACGGTCGGACCACCAGCGGCTGGAGGATGCCGTGCTCCCGAATGGAGTCGGCGAGCTCAAGCAGCGAGGCCTCCCCGTAGTCGATCCGGGAGTTCAAGTGCTCGGGCGTCTCGGCTAGTTCGGTCATCGGGAGAGACACCAACGCGTTCGGCTGGACCGCGCGGCGCGACTCGGCGCGGAGTGCGGACTTGTGCTCCTCCTCGGACGGTCGGTCGAGAATGTCGCGAGTAGACTTCAGCAACGTTCTAGCCATGGGTCAGCCTCCCGTCGAGGCCCTCGAGCAGGTGTTCCGCCGCTCGCCGCCAGGGATGACCGCGGTTGGAGTAGCCCATTACAAAGCGGGAGATCGGCACCTCAGGGAGTACTGGGACTCCATGGGCGGCTCCTATCGAGCGGATTGTTTCAAGCGCTTCGCGATGCTCCGGCCAGCGCGAGTTCACTTTGCTCGGTAGGACTCCGAGGATCTTGAGGTAGGGGTTACGCTGGCGGTTCGCATCGAGAGCCTCGAACATGTCCTCAAGGGCTCGGAGCGATTGATGCTCGGGAAGCGCAGGGATCACAAGACCGTCCGCGCGCTCGATGCCGGGAAGCGAGTCGTCAAGCGACGGCGGCGTGTCAATGAGTTCGACGTCGGGCCGAAAAGGCGGGGGTGTGCCGTCCGGGACGAGGGCGATCTTTTGCGTCAGCATGCCGACGCCGCCGGTGAAGTGCGCTCCCAAGTCGCGGAATACATGGGTGAGGGATCGCTGTTTGTCCAGGTCGCGGCAGATGACGCGCTTGCCTGCACGCGCGAACTCAAGCGCAAAATAGAAGGTGGTCGTGGTCTTGCACACGCCCCCTTTTCGGTGGGCCAGGCACATCGCGTAGCCGGTCCGAGGGCCGACCGCGGAGGGGCCTAGACCGGGTGAGTGGAACTCGACCCCAGGCATAGCAGCTGACGCAGAGGTCCCCCACGTCTGCCCTAGCTCGAGACGACGAATCTCCGCCATCGGGTACCGCTTGGAACCGCGTAGCCTCACTGTCCGCAGCTGGCCGTCACGCTCCATGCGTCGAAGTGTTCGCGGTTGGACTTTCCACCGCGTGGAGAGCTCGTGCTCGGTCAGGAAGACGACGTCGCGGTTGTCGCTGGCCTCGTCTGTCCGCAATTGTCCAGGGGCGAGGATGACCATGAACGGATCATAGAGACTATTGGGGGGCGCTCGTGGGGCCCGGGGGCGCTACAGGACCATTACGGCATACCCCACGGACAGCACCGTTCCTTGGGGGCACGCGTTGAAGGTCATTGGAACCTTCCTGGCGCTCTGGCTGATTCCTCTTGGCGTGCTGTACGCCTGGCGTGGCGCTTCCGACACCCTGGTACAGGAGATGCGGTTCTTCACCCAGGCCGCGTTCGTCACGTTCGGCGGGGCCTACGCGGTTCTCAGCTACATCGCCGATGTCGCCGTAAACGGCTACGGCTGGCTGACCAGCCGCGAAATGGTGCGCGGTCTCGGGCTGGCGGAGTTAACGCCAGGTCCGCTCATCATGGTGACCGAGTACGTCGGCTTCGTGGCAGCCTGGAAAACTGCTCCCTCGGATGTGCCCGAGCCATGTATGCCACGCTCGGAGCGTTGATCACGGTCTACGCCACATTCCTGCCAACGTTCCTCTTTATCTTCCTGGGGCGCCGTACATCGAGCTGCTCTCGACCAATCGCCGCCTGCAGGCCGCGCTTACCGGCGTCACCGCCGCCGTCGTTGGAGTGATTGCCAATCTGGCGGTGTTCTTCGGCATTCACGTGCTGTTCCCGGACTCGGGTGGGTTGCATGGATTCGCGGTCGTGCTCGCCGTGGCATCCGTCGTCGTGCTGCGGCGGTTCTCCATCCCGACCTACTGGTTAGTGCCCGGAGGCGCACTCGCCGGGATAGTGTGGGTCATGCTCGGCGTGCGCTGAAAGGCTTAACGAACCGAACTTCTGACTGCGAAAGGGGAACCCTTCGAATGTTCTCGATCGGGCAGATAGTGGTGAGCGCGCTGGTCGGCGCGCTGCTGAGCGTCGCGCTCGCCCTCGTGCACGCGAGGTGGTCCAAGAACCCGATCGTTCCATGGGGTCAGGGAATCACGGTTGCGGTGGTGGTAGGCCTCTCCATTCTGTTCTGGCGCCTGGCCGGCAACGTGGCTCCGCTCAACGATGACCCGATGCCTCTGGTCAGCCCGAACGATGTCCTCTGCCCGGCGATCACCTATGTCTTCCTGGGGGTCTACGCCGGGCTCCGGGGATCTCTGACCAGCCAGACTGGGCCTCCTTACGCGCGGCTGTGAGGCGGCAAAACCTCGCGCGCGTCAGGCAGCACGCTCGTAGACGTGGTGCAGCCCGTTTAGGATCGGGTGCGACCGGATCGGGCCGGTCAGTGGCCGGAGCGTCGGTTCCGGGGTTTGCAGGCCGAGGGTCCGATGAGGCCGCTCCTGGTTGTAGTACTCCGCGAATTCACGCAGGACGGCCATGAGGTGCTGCTCGTCCAGAACGATGATGTGGTCGAGGCACTCTCGCCGCAGGGTGCCGATCACTCGCTCCACAATTGCGTTCGCTTTGGGCGCGTGGATCGGGGTGGCGATGGCGTCGATGCCGATGCGTCGGGCGCGCTGGCGGAAGTCGCGGCCGTACACGGCATCGCGATCGCGCAGCAGATGTCGCGGCGTGTGCCCCCAGGGTGTTGACTCGATCACCTGTCGCCAGACCCAGGCCGCAGTGGGGCTGGCCGTCACGTTGACGTGGACCAGCTCACGCCGGCCATGAGCGATGAAGACCAACGCGTACAGGGTCTTGAAGGTGAGCGTCGGCACGGTGAGGAGGTCGGCTGCCCACAGGTGGTGAGCGTGGTTGCGCAAGAACGTCCGCCAGGTCTGGCCGCGTGACCGGGCCGGTCCACGCCAGCGGTAACGTCGGATCGAGCGGTTGCTGACGACGATGCCGAGCTTGAGCAACTCGCCTCGGAGGCGCTCAGTTCCCCATAGGTGATTGTCACGCGACATGCTGGCGATCAACTCGCGCACTTCGGCGCTCAGATGGGGCCGGCCACCGAGGGAGCGGGACTTCCAGCGCCAGAACAGACGCCAGCCCTGCCGATGCCAGCGCACGACGGTGTCGGGCGTGACGAAGGCCAGGTGCTCACGCCAGCCGTGACAGAATCGGCAGGCCAGGACCCACAGCAGCTTGTCCCAGGTGCGAGGCCGGTTACGTGGTCTGGTTCGAGTCGGACGGGTCAGCACAGCGAGCTGGTGGCGCAGGAGCAGGTTCTCGAGGACGAGGTCCTTGCGTGGGCGCGCGGTCGCTCGCAGGACGGTGACCAAGAGCCAGAGGAATTCGATCACGTCCCAAGCATCGCCGATCTACGCTCGCACGGGGTTTTGGCGCCCCGCGTCCCGCTATGCGAATGGGGTGTACCTGGCGCTGTTGGTTCGCGGACTGACGAGCTCTAGCCACTGCGCCTGCTGAGAGGAGGCCCCGTCAGCACGCGACTCTGCCAAGCTAGGTGGGCTGATGTCCAAAACGCCCGCCTCACTCGTCGTAAGAAATAGACTCCATATCGCGGCTGCCGTGCACCACGCGGAGGATATGCACGTCGTCATCGTGAATTTGGCTGTCAAGGGTTAGTGAAATTTGGTAGATGATGACGTAGCGGTCAACGGGATAGCTCCGCCTGCCCGCCCCCAGGTCGTAATCGCGCGCTCGGCCCAACCGTGGGTGGTGTGCAAGCAGCAAGAACCGACTGGTGATGGCCGCTAATTGGCGGCGCGCAACCTCGGCGCTGCCGCTCTCGGTGGCAACGTACCACCAGATTTCATCGAGGTCGGCTTCTGCCTTCAGCGCAAGGCGATGTGCCATTCATTACGGCGCGAGTTTCTGGGCGGCAATTCGCGCGAGGCCGCGGTGATGCACCTCGTCAACCAACTCGCGCATGGATTCTTCGGTGATGGCGCGGCCCGCATCGCGTTGTATCGATGCCTCGGCGTCGTCCAGGCTTGCCACGAGTTCGATGCGCGCGCGCTCGCGGCGCTCCCACAAGGTCATTGCTTCCTGCACGGCATCCTCTTCGCGCTTGATGCGGCCGCTCTCGATCGCGTAGCGCACAATCGCTTGTTGATCAGGGGTGAGGGTGACTTTCATTGCGTTCGTGTTAGAGGTTCCAGTGGCGGGAGTCAAGCGTGGCCAGGTCGGTTGCGGTCGCGGAATCGGTGGCACAGGAGCAGGTTCTCGAGGGCAAGGTCCTGGCGTGGGCGACCCAGCTCGGAGGCTAACGAACCAGAGCCCGAGAAGTTCGATCACATCCGTAGCATCGCCGATTTACCATCGCGCGGGGTTTTGCCGCCCCACAGCTTCAGGCTGGGCGCCGCTAGCGCTGCAGATCAGTCTGGTGATGTTGGCCGCTTCGGTGTTGATCGCGTTGGTAGCATCGTTCTTCTCACCAGACATCAACTGATTGTATACATCGTCAAATGGCTTGTCGTCGATCAGCTTAGGCGAGTAGCCAGCGCCAATCAGCGTGTACTCGCCATTGATGTACAGGAATGGCCACTTCCCTTCCGGATTGAACTGGTTCATCATCTGCTGTTCATCAGCATCCAGAGTGTCAAGTGGTTTCTTGTGGTGATCCTGACCTTCTTTGTCAGAGAGTTTGATAAATGGGCTGGTATAAGTGGCGTTGCGCAGGTCCCAGGTGGGGACGAGATCGAAGCCCGCCACGCCCTGAGTATGGTGCTCCTTGCCCCAACCAGACAGCGTTCCGAACTTGGTGAGAGCGCTGACCAGCGCCCAGCGTTCAGCTCCGCAGAATGGTCAAAACTGCATCCCGAAAAAGAATACCCGCACTTTGTCGCCAGGCGGAGGCGTGTCGCCGACGGACTGAAACTTTCCTGGGAGGTCAGGCACCGGCGTGATCTTCGCCGGCGGAGCCCAGCCAGCCGGTGCCGTCGGTGCCGTACCAATCTGTACCCCAGCCGTGACGCTATCAAGTTTCGCGGAGGTACCTATCGAGGCATCAGACGCCGCTGGAACGCTTGGACTGGTTGCCCGGCTGCTCGAGCAAGCAGCCGCAAAGAGCGACCCCGCCACCAGCAGCGCTCGCAGCGCCATCCCGCGATTGCTCCACCGTCCGGTGCCCCGCAGCGTCACTGCTTTGACAACGCTGGGTCGGATCATGGCGCATCCTCCTTCTCATCCCTTGTGCGTGGTCTGTGAGATCCCTGCTTGTGGTTCAGCCTACCAGGTAGCGCACGAGAGTGAGCAGAAGTGGGGGAGGGGCTTCCGGTAAGGGAGCGACGCGGGCCATGATGGCCGAAATGCCTGAGCCTCTTTCCACCGCTGCCTGTGTCGCCTACCAACTGCGCGTGTTTCTGCGCGGGATAAGCCCGCTGATCTGGCGACGCCTGCTCGTCCGCAGCGACAGCACCATCGCCGACCTGCACGCCACGCTGCAAACAGCCTTCGACTGGAATGGCGAGCATCTGCATCGCTTCGTCATCCACGGCCGCGTGTACGGCGAGGACGGCTTGACCGATCCACGCCGTGTGCAACTGTTTGATCTCGGCCTCTGCGACCAAACCCTCGAAGCTGCAAAACCGGAGGAACGAGCGCAGTGCAGCCACGAAGAACTGTGCGGCCCCAACCGACAAGGAGGTGGACTCCGCGAGGATCGAGTAACGTCGCCGGTCGTCACCGCGTCGAGTTGGGCGCCGTGGGCACTCGGCCACGAAGCGACGCGCCCGAAACACGTAAGCGCGTGCCGTCGACGACGCCAGGCCCCGCTCGTCCAGCCAACTCCACGCGGCCCCGACGAATGGTCTTTTCGTCGACACCGGTGACTTCGAATAGCACACGGTCAGCTCCATGCCCAATCCGTTCGGATTCCACCGCCAGATACCAGCGCCGCTGCTGCTCATCCAACCGACTCAGCAACAAATTCATCTGTCGGTGGTACTCACGACTCGGGTGAGCTTCACCCCGCCTGCACGGGCCGCACCCGCATTCGTGGATAGCCTTAACTGGCATGCCTCGTTGCCTTCACCGTCCGCATGATGCTCGCACTCTACGCCAAAAGCACACTTGACCGGAAGCGGTCAAAAACCGGAAGTAGTATTTTTATAGCCGCCTTAGTGGTGCGTCCCGGAAGTACCGGGCCCGGTTAAGCGGCGGCAGGTAAACCAGCCGCGGGCTCGAGCTGGAGGTGTGGATCATTCAGACGCTGTTCGAGGTCCTGGCGGCTGAAACGCCAGGCGAATGGTTTGTCCAGTGCGGAGTAGCGTTGACCGAAGGCGTGGATTCGGGCGGCGAGCTGGTCAAGAGTGGTGCACTCATTCGGGGTGAGCACCTTACGTTGGATGATCGAAAAGTAGATCTCGATCTGATTGAGCCAGCTTGCATGGACGGGTGTATGCACGATGACGACGCGTGGGTGACGATCCCGAAGTTCGTCGGCGGCGCGCGCGCCACGATGCGACGAGCCGTTGTCCACAATCCAGAACACGCGACGCGCCGAACGATACGGTTCCTGATCCATGACCTGATCGACCAGGCGTCCGAATGCCGCCTTGCCGGTGTGTGGTTCACAGCGGCCGAACACCTCGGCGCGATGGACGTCCCACGCGGCCAAATACTGCAGCGCTCCACCGCGCTCGTATTCGTGCTCGACACGGGTCGCCTGGAACGGACCCGTCGGCAGCGTTGGGTGGCGTCGGCGACGGACCTGGATGCTGGTCTTCTCATCGGCGCTGAGCACGTAATCGTCGGCCCAGAGAGGCTGGCCCCGCCAGGTGCAGGCGTACAGATCGAGCACTGGTCCGGCCAGCTCCAGAAAGTGCGGATCACGCGGGAAAATCCAGCACTGATAGCGCCACGGGCGCAGCGCATCGTGCTTCAGCAACCGCCAGATACTGCTGCGTGAGGGACACCGCTCGCCGTCACTGAGGGCGGCCACCTCAGCGGCGATTTCGGCCAGGCTATAGCGGCTGAGTGGCACGTTGCGCTCGGCCGGCCGCTCACAGGCCAGCGCCACCGTCAGCGCCCGCGTGACGGGACGGATGCACGTCGGACGACCTCGGCGAGGACGATCTTTGAGTCCTGCGCAGCGGTGGACCACGAAGCGGCCGATCCAGCGGCGGACCGTGGTTCGACTCATCTGCTCCTGCTGGGCCAGACGGCGCGATCCCAAGCCAGCCGCGCTGCCGAGAATCAGCCGGGCGCGTCGCGCCAGGCGCTGCGCAGTGGTGCCAGCGCGCACCCATCCCTGCAATTGACGATGCTCCGCGGCACTCAGGTCGATTCGCGTGGCGGGACCAGGCACAGGCAAACTCCTTCTTTCCACTCTCTGGCCCACACTACCCGGCGAGCCCTGTGTTCCCGGAAGAGGGGACGACGCGCTCACCTTTGATAAACTACGGCTCCCCGTTGCACACGGGCATGGCGGTTGGCCACACTGGCGAGCATGCCCCCAGCCAAACGCCCAGACGTCTCCTGGCTCCCGGTGCTTCTGCCGACCGTGCAGGCGTTACTCGACAAGGGCCAATCCACGCATGGGTGCACGGCGACCCTTCGCGGTGGGCACATCATTGTGGGTCGCGTTGACGAGGCCGGTGCCGATCCACGCTTTCGGCTAACTCTGCTGCGAGGCGACACGTATGGTCTATCCCTCTACCGCCGCAAGAAGTGGGATCCCCTGCCCTTCCAGGGCCCGCTCACTGAACTGGTCGACGTGATGAACACTGCCCTCGCTCACTGGGCCACTGACTGGTCCCTCCCAGACCTATAGGGCCTCGAACTTTCGAAATCCGGCACTTAGCTTGCGATTTAACCCCGCGGAGGGGTAAGACTGATTCCGGGACACAGGCCGGTTATGGCCGGTAGGGTCTGGCATGATCGAGCCTGCTACCTTCAACACACTGCGGCAGTTCCGAGCCAGGGTGTACGACCGCTTTGGTCCGCGGCGCGACGGGCTGTTCGAGTTGCTGGACGCGGCCACTGTAGCTGGCCGTGTGCCGTCGTTGGCCTACTTGAGTCTGCCACCGGTGCATCGACGCCGGTGGGGCGGTCTGTATGACGCGCTGGCCGCCGGCGACATGGATGCTCCGGCGTTGCGCGAGTTGGTCGCCCGCTATCCCTTGGATGATGGGCAACCCATCTTTGCGTTGGACACCAGCGTCTGGCCGCGCGATGACGCGGAGACCAGTCCGGGACGGGCGCATTACTTCTCCTCCGCCCGACAGTCGGCCGGCAAGCCCATTGTGACGGGCTGGTCATACTCGTGGTTGGCGCAACTGAGCTTTACCCACGACAGCTGGACCGCGCCGCTGGATGTGCAGCGCGTGCCAGCCGGTGGCAACACCCACGCGGTGGCCGCGGCCCAGATCTCGGAGCTGGTGGAGCACCTGCCCGCCAACGGGCCAGGCCCACTGTTCGTCTTCGACACCGGCTACGATCCCGAGGCGCTAGCCCGCGAACTGGCAGAACTCGACGGACAGCACGTCGCCGTGCTGGTTCGATTGCGAAGCGACCGCTGCTTCTATGCCGATCCGCGACCATCGGCCGGACTGAAAGTTGGGCGGCCACGGCGGCATGGCCAGAAGTTCACTTGTGCGCTGTCTTGTCTGACGTCGAAGGCTCGACGAAAGCTGGGAACCAGCGCTGGAAGTCGGCTGCCAGCTCGTCGTTCAATCCGTGCGTGCGTAGCTGGAGCAGCAAGTGAGCGCCACGCGGTGTCCAACGCATCTGCTGCTTCTTGACCATGCGCTGGCTGATTACCTGGTTGACGGCCGACTCGACGAACGCGCTCGAAATCGCTTCTCCGGATCGGAACCGCTCGCCGCAATTTGGGATCCACGCAGTATTGGCCCGAATGTACCCACCGAACTCGGCCACTGCCTTGCTCAGGTTGCGCTGTTCAGAACTGTTGTCGCCGCAGTCGGCGTCAAGTTGCAGATACGTGATCGTCTGCAGCGCCAGGAAGACGTTGCCGTGCCACAGATACCATTTGAGCCGCTTCAGCTCCTCCGCCAGATCGATGGTCAAGTTCGGGTTGTCACGTGAGCGCACGCCTTTGGCCATCTGGCCCAGCACGGTCAGGCGCATCGTAATGTGGAACCAGTCCAACAGATGCGCGGCCTGCGGATTCAGGTTACAGGCGGCAACTCGCGCACGTCGTCGCCACCGTCAGTCAGAACCGTCACCTGCTGATCCGGCTGCATACCTTGCGACTTGAGCACTTCGAACAGGCGACGCTTCGGTTTGCGATCGTAGGTCTGAACAAAGCCGAAGCACTTGGCCGGTCCGTCCGTCGGCATGCTCTTGCCGGCGATCACTTCAAACCAGCCGTCCCGTCTGGAGCGCTGCTGGCTGGAATGGACATAGCCACCGTCCAGCCCAACCGTGAGCGGCAGGTCGGGCCGCGGCAGTTCGTCCCACTTGGCCTGGCAGCCGTCGATGAACATCGGCTGTTCGGGACCGAGCTCATCTTCGAGCCGCTCACCTGACGCCTGCGCATGACGCCTCACCGTGGTGGCGTGGAGCGGACGACCCAGCGGCAGCGTCTCGCCCACCAGGCTGGCGCTCAGGCCATACGCGATGAGCCCAGAGAACTTGCTTTCCAGATAGAGCAGTTCCGGTGTGGTGCGCTCGACCAACGCGGCGGCTAGCGGACTGAATGTGCGGGTCGGTTGAGGCCGGCAAGCGCATTGCCACCAACGCGGACTGCGCACATGGAGCGTGCCGAACAAGGTGCGCAGCACGATGCTGGTCGTGTCTTTATGGCGCCGGGCTCGCCCGCACTCGGGACACGCCACTTGCTCGTCCAGGCAGCTCCGCACCTGCTCGGCGATGACCACCTCCTGCACCTTCTGAAGCAGGTCCTTGGCATCTGTCAGATGCAGCCCGAGCGTCTCGAGGTGCGGGTCGTCACGTTCGACCTGGATCACCTCGTGCACGGCGGGCGGAGTGTCGTCATCGGCTTCGACGATGACCTGCACGCGCACCCTGATGCCGCACGCACGGTAGATGCCACAGTGAGCTCAGTCAGGCGTCGATTGACCTCGCGGCGGTCGCAACGATCGATCTCGAGCCAGCGCTGCAACTGCAGCACGTCCTCGTAGTAGTCGTGAACGAAGGCCTCGCCGCTGATGTCCAGACGACGTTTGGCCAACTCGTAGAGCCGATCGGCGATGTTCAGAAGACAGTAGCGTTGGCGAAGCTCCAGGAAGGCCCAGGGTCCGCCGCAATCTTCGGGCGGCACCCGACGTCGTCCGCCGACACAACGTGGGTAGAGTCGGCCAGGTTCGAGCCGCAGGAGCTGCTCGACGCGCACGTCGTGCTGCCAGGCGTCGGTGAAGTCGTAGAGGAAGCGCTCTCGAACACGCAGACTCAGATCAGCCAAGCGCACACGCTGAGGAACTGCACAGCCGTCCTCTCCGTACGCTCGCCCGTGAATGACGGAGCGGTGCAGGTTCTCGTCGCTCCAACCCAGAGCCGTCTGGAAAGTGGCGTGCAACTCGGCCATATTGGCGTCGCTCCTGACGAGCAAGCGCCGCCAAATGAGCGGACTGACGTCGCGGAGAACAACGCTCAGCTGGTAAACGACGGGTTCGTTGGGTGCGTTCGAGTCAGACACGCCATTATCTTGTGACCCTCACCGCCTCCCACGGTTTGTCCCGCTCTCCTCGCTCGCCCGGCCGTTGCATCGCCTGGGACGACATGGCGCCAGTGCATATATCCGGGAGACTCAGGTCCTTGGCCAGTGGATTCAGCCGCACCTGTGGGCATCTACCAGCAGATTACGGCGAGACGCCCGAGCCGCTGAGACCGGTCTCGGCCGAACCGGCGCTGGCCTGGGCGCGCTCGGCGCGTTAGGCAGCCACTGGGGTGGCTCGTTCCCCCACGCTATCCAGGCGCCGCTTGGCTTCCGCGTACATGTCCGCTGGCAGCGGTCCGGCCTCGACGGCGCGCAGGTTGTCCGCGAGATGAGCCGGATCCATGGTGCCGACGATTATTGTGTCGACGCCAGGGTGAGACAGCGTGTAGCGCAGCATCCACGCGGTCCGCGACTCGTCGTTGGCGCGCAACTCGTCCAGGCGAGCCCGCTCCCACGTTTGCCACCGGTCAGCCGGGCCGCGGCCCACGCCGGGCTCGCCTTTGGCTACGCCGCCCCGCACGATGGTCCCCACGCCGGCCGCGTACGCTCGCTCGAGCAGCGTCTCGTGTGTCCGTTCGAGCGCGGAGTACGGCACCTGGACCGTGTCGAACACGCCCCACTCCAGGAACGTCGCGAGGTGCGGTGCCACGGTCGACGCCCCGATCCAGCGCGCCTTGCCGGCGGTCTTGATCTCGCGCAGCACCTCCACAAGCCGGCCTTGTTCAACGTCCGCGACGGTCGCATTGTGCAGTTGCAATAAATCAACCTGGTCTGTCTGCAGCTTGGCGAGGCTGTCGTCGATGTTCCACAGGACGTGCTCGCGCGTCCATTCGTGCGGCGTTTCGTCGTGGTCACCCGCGGGGACTATCGAGCAGCCCACCTTGGACGCCAGCGCGTAGGCGCGGCGGCGGTCGGGAATGAGGCGACCGATCAACTCTTCGCTGCGGCCGTAGTCGTTCGACGTGTCGATGAACGTGATGCCGCTTTCGAGTACGGCGTCCAGGATACGTTGGGCCTGCGTTTCGCTGATGGCGCGGCCGTTCCAGATCCGCGGACCGCGTAGCTCCATGGCCCCATAGCCCAACCGAGTAACAGTGAGATCGGTGCGGCCGAGTGTGCGCGTGGGAATCGGTGTCATATGTCGAAAGGCTAGGATAAGCGAATGCAGTCTGAGGAACAGCCGCTTCGCCCCCGCCGCCGCGATCTCCTACGACTGGCCCTGGGTGCTGGCGTGGTGTTGCTGGCTCAGGCCTGCACACCGGCGGCACCGGCTCCGAGTGCCGTCCCAACGGCAGGACAGCCAGTGTCGACGACTGCGCCCCCAACGGGTGGGCCTCCCCGTAACTCAGGCACTGCACAGCCAACTGCGGCACCCGTTGGGCAGCCCACGCAGGTGGCTGCTCCAGGCCGGCGCGGCGGCTTGCTGCGGGTTGGCCTGGATGTCGACGCGGACACGCTCGACCCACGCTTGACCAAGAACACGTCTGGGTTCCGCATCAGAGAACTCGCCTTCAACGGGCTGGTGGCGATCAACCCCGATTTCACTCCGGTCCCCGACCTGGCCGAAAAGTGGGACAACCCGGACGATAAGACCTGGGTGTTCCATCTGCGTCCGAGCGTCAAATTCCACGACGGCTCCGACTTGACTGCCAACGATGTCAAGTTCACCTATGAGTCCGTTCTGGATCAGGCGTTCAATTCTCCGTCGCGCGCGTTCTACCTGTCCGTAGACAAAGTCGAGGCGACCGACAAGAGCACGGTCACCTTCACGCTCAAGGCTCCGTTCGCGCCGTTTCTGTCGTACATGGACCTGGCCATCGTTCCGCAGGCCGCGGTCCAGAAACTCGGCGCCGATTTCGGCACCCGGCCAATCGGTAGCGGACCCTTCAAGGTCGACCGGTGGACCACAGGCGACACCATCGAGTTGTCGGCAAACGACAATTTCTATGGCGGCCGGCCCAATCTAGACCGCGTCCGGCTCAAAGTGGTACCCGACAACTCTGCGCGCGTGGTCGCGCTCGAGAGTGGCGACCTGGAATTCGTCCAGTCGCCAGTCTCGCCGCAGGACGTCGCCCGCGTGCAGTCTGGCGGCAAGCTCAAAGTCGACCGCACGCCAGCCGCGGGGTACACGTACATCAATTTGAACACCGCTGACCCCATTCTGGCTGACAAGAAGGTCCGCCAGGCGCTGTCGCACCTGGTCAACAAACAGCAGATCATCGACACGATTTACAAGGGCATTGGACGCCCTGCCAACGGTCCGATCGTGCCAGGCATGTGGGCCTATCCCGCGGATGTGCCGTCGTTGGACTACAACCCGGAAACGGCCAGGGCGCTGCTGGACGAAGCCGGGTGGAAAGTTGGCGCGGATGGCACGCGCAGCAAGGACGGCCAGAAACTCAGCCTTACGTGCGCACGCATTCCGAGGATCCAGATCGCAAACAGGTGATCCAGGTCCTGCAGAGTGAGTTTCAGAAGGTGGGTATCGACGCGACCACGAATGCCGTCGAGTTTCCCGCCTTCTTCCAGGACGTGCAAGACGGCAAATACCAGGTGGGCGTCATCGGTTGGCTCAACCTCTCCGACCCCGACGTAGACAAATTGCTGACGGACGCGCGCGCGACGCTCGACCAGGCGCGAGCGAAGACGCTCTACGCCGACGCGATCAAGCAGATCGTCGACGACGCGCCGTACATCTTCTTGCAGTACCAGGAGTACATCGCGATGTACAGCCCCAAACTGCAGGGCTACCAGGTCAATCCGGTCGCGAACTGGCTCTCGTTCAAGGGTGTGTCCCTCGCGAGTTAGGTGGGTCCCTACGTTGCCCAGCGACTCCTGCACACACTGGTCGTGTTGTTCGGAGTCGCCCTTCTGACATTCGCGCTGATCCACCTGACGCCGGGCGATCCGGTCCTGGTCATGCTCGGCCAGGACGCTACACCAGGTGAGCTCGAGCGATTGCGCCACCTGTTGGAGCTCGATCAACCACTCCACATTCAGTTTCTGAACTACCTCGGCCGACTCGTCACCGGACAACTCGGCGACTCCATCTTTCAGCGGCAGCCGGTTGCCAGGCTGCTGGCCGAACGCTTTCCAGCCACCATCGAGTTGACCGTGGCGGCGATGGTTGTGGCCATCGGCGTGGGCATGGTCGCGGGGATCGTCTCCGCGATCCGGCCGTACTCAGCATTCGATGTGGTGGCGATGTTCATCGCCCTGTCTGGTGTGGCCATGCCCGTGTTCTGGCTCGGCATGCTGGGGATCTTGTTGTTTTCGCTCCAACTTGGGTGGCTGCCCTCCTTTGGCCGCGGCGAGCCGCTTACCGACGCGGTCGGAACGTGGGTCCGCTTCGGCGATCCATCTGACGTGATCGACTCGCTGAAGCATCTGTTGATGCCGGCGCTGACCCTGGGCGCGTTCTCGGCGGCGCTGATCTCACGGCTGGTCCGCTCGGCGCTGCTGGAGGTCTTCGGCCAGGACTACGTGCGCACCGCGCGGGCCAAGGGCGTGCGGGCTGTGCTCGTCGTCGCCCGGCACGCCTTGCCCAACGCGCTCATCCCGGTGGTCACCGTCATCGGCCTGCAGGTTGGCACGCTCCTCGGCGGGGCCATCATTGCCGAGACGATTTTCGCCTGGCCGGGCATCGGTCGTCTGCTGATTCAGGCTATCAACCAGCGCGACTATCCGCTCGTCCAGGGCATCGTCCTGATGACCGCGCTGGTCGTGTCGGCCCTCAACCTGGTGGTGGACCTGCTGTATGGCGCGATCAACCCGCGTGTGCGTTATGGTTGAGCCGGCGGCTCCCGCTGTCCCGGCGCCGCGCAGAAATGTGGCCCGCGCCTGGCGCCAACTGCGCCGCAATCGGGCCGCGCTGGCGGGTCTGATTGTGCTTGGCGTGCTCGTGTTCGCTGCCGCGTTCGCGCCTGTGCTGGCCCCTTTCGATCCGTACGGGGTTGGTCTCGAGGGGCGTCTGCATGCGCCTGGTGGCGAGCACGTCCTGGGCACCGACGAACTGGGTCGCGACATCCTCTCGCGCATGCTGTTCGGCGCGCGCGTGACGCTCTGGGTCGGCGTGGTGACGGTCCTCCTGGCCGCCCTGATCGGGGTCTCCGGGGGTGTTCTGGCTGGCTATCTCGGCGGGTTGTGGGACGCGGTCATCATGCGCCTGGTCGACGTGTTTCTTGCTTTTCCCGTGATCATCCTGGCCATCGCCATTGTCGCGGTCCGTGGGCCTGGCCTGAACAATGTCCTGATCGCGTTGGCGCTCGTCTACTGGACCAGCTATGCGCGCGTGGCACGCAGTGTCGTGCTCACGCTGCGCGAAGAGGAGTACACGTGGGCCGCGCGCACCCTGGGCGCCAGTCCGCTTCGGATTATGGTTCGCCACCTGCTGCCTAACGCGGTGGCGCCGCTGGTCGTGCTGGCTTCGCTCGGGATGGGCAACGCCATCCTGGCCGAAGCGGCGCTATCGTTCCTTGGTCTCGGCATCCAGCCGCCCGAAGCTTCGTGGGGCTCGATGCTGAATGTGGGTATGCAATTTCTCCGCGACGCGAGCTTCCTCAGCACGATGCCGGGCCTGGCCATCTTCGTAACCGTGCTCGGGTTCAATCTACTAGGCGACGGGCTACGCGATGCTCTGGATCCAAGGATGCGCCTGTGACTCTGCCTGACAATCGGCTGCTGACGGTCTTCCCGCCTTTTCCGCGCTTCGCGGTCAACACCGCCCGCAGCGCCCTGATCGTCGTCGATATGCAATACGCAGACGCGCATCCCGACCACGGCATCGGACGCGAAGCGCGTGAGGTCGGGGCGGCGGATACGCTCGCCGAGTACTGGCCTGCGGTAGAGCGTGCCGTCGCCAACCAACGGCGTCTCATCGACGCCGCCCACGCCGTCGGAATCCAGGTCATCTTCACCCGCATCGCGACGCAGACGCGCGACGCCAGCGACGTGGGCCGGCAGCACGCGCTGGTGGGCCTGGCGGTGCCCCGCGACAGTTTCGACGCGTGTCTGCTGGAGTCATTGCCGATTGGACCCGATGACCTGGTGCTCTCCAAGACGTCGTCCAGTCCGTTCAACAGCACCAGCATCGATCGACTGCTGCACAATCTGGGCGTTGACACGCTGCTCGTCTGTGGCGTCGTCACCAATGGCTGCGTCGAAGGCACGGTGCGCGACGCGTCCGACCTCGGGTACCAGGTGATCATGATCGAGGATGCGTCGGCGGCCGTCACGCCGGTGCTGCATCAGGCCGCCATCACCAACCTCGAGGACGCGTTCTGCAACTGCCGCGGCACCGATGAGGTATTGGAGGATCTGCATGCCCTGGCCAACTGAGGACGTGGCCGCGGATCGGACTCTGGGGACGGCTTTGTCCCGCCTGGCCATGGGTCTGGACCGACTGTATCGACGGACCCGTTCGATGGGCGGAGAATCCACGTTGGCAGCGGAGGGGCTCGTGCCAGTCGACCTGTGGCGCGGGGAACCGTTGCGGCTGGCCGATTGGTCCGCGGCGCGGACGGCCGTCCAGAGCCTTCAGGCGGAGACCGCCTCGCTGACGGACGCCGTCCGCCGCGCGTTCGTCGAAGACACGCTGCAGTCATTGCTCACGTTCGTCGAGTGGCAGGCCGGCGAGTCGCTCCCGTTTCGCGAGCGTGCCTCGCGTCTGCTGGGCGTCAACATCGAACCGGTTCCGCTCGAGCGTCTGGCCCAGTGGCGTCGACAGGTCCAGCACGTCCGCGCCGCTGAAGACCGGCACGCGCGCAGCCCAGCCGACATCGAGCGCGTTGTGACATCCACGCTGGCAGAGGCACGCCGCCGAGCGGTCGAACACATCGGACCCCTGCCAGAACGACCGTTGATGCAGCTGGAGCTCGCCCACGATGTGCCGTATACGGCTTACTGCGACTACGCGTCGAACACCATTCGGCTGAATGCGGACCAGCCATTCAGCAACACGCGTCTCAAGCTGCTGGTGTTGCACGAGGCGTACCCGGGCCACGACTTTCACCTGGCCTGGCGTGAGCGCGACGTCCACGCCGGGCGCCAGCCAGTCGACAGTCTGCTGGTCATCACCAACACCCCGTCCAGCCCGCTGTTCGAAGGAATCGGGGACAACGGAGCAGCCTTTCTGGACTGGCTCGAACCGGCTGAGATGGATGACTTTGCGCTCAGCAAACTCCGCTCAGCAGCGTGCGTCAACGCCTGCCTGATGCTGCACGAGGATCACGCCTCCGTCGACCAGGTGCACGCGTTTCTCGTGGACGAAGCACTCCGCCAGCCCCGCTGGGCCGAAACGCGTTTGCGGTTCATGCAGGACTCCCTGCGCGCGCCGTTCGTGTTCTCGTATTACCTCGGCTACGTCGCGGTCGCCGAGTCATATGCCGCCTGGCGTGGGCCGCGCGGCGACTTCTTCACCTGCCTGTACGGCCAGATGCACAGCCCGCGTTCGCTGCGCGTGGCCGTCAAACATTCCAACATGAGGAGCTCATGACCCTGCGTACCACCTTCGAACGAATTCCCGTCACCACACTCGCGAGTGGCTACGACCTGTCCATCGGGCTGCACCGGCTGGAGGGCCGCGCCGGGCCCGGGCCAACGTTCGGACTCTCGGCCGTGGTCCACGGTGACGAGCCGCTGACCAACGAAGTGGTGCGGCGCGTATTGACGGAGATCGACCCGGCCCAGTTGCGTGGCACAATCCTGGCCGTGCCGGTCACCAACCCGCTGGCGTTCGAGGCCCTGACCCGCCATACCCCGATCGACCAGCTGGACCTCAACCGCAACTTCCCGGGCTCGCCGACGGGTTGGCTCAGTGAGCAGATCGCGCACGTCCTGGCCACGCGCTTCGTCCCGCAACTCGACATTCACGTCGACCTGCACACCGGTGGCATCTACCCGACGGTTGACTACGTCTACATTTACGAGCACTCGCGGGATCTGTCGCTTGCCTTCGGCAGCCGCTACCTCTTCGAGCCGGCGACCCCCTACCAGGGAACCTTCGCCGTGCCCGCCGGGCAGAAGGGCATTCCGTCTTCACCGTGGAACTAGGCGGCGGCAGCTTTCGTGACCAGCACTACGTCGAGCACGGCGTCCGCGGAATTCGGAATGTCCTGAAGCAACTCGGGATGCTGGAGGGGGAGGTCGAGCGGCTGCCCGAGCAGACCATCGTGACCGAAATGGCCGTCATCCGACCGCGCTTCGGCGGCGTGCTGTACCCCGAAATCGGCCTCGACCAGTTGGGCAACGAGGTCGCCGGCGGAACGCTGCTGGGTCGCGTTGTCAGCCCGTACACGTTCGAGACTCTGGAGGAAATCCGAGCCCCGTTCGAGCGCGGAGTGATGATCCTGCTGAGGGGCGGCATGATGCGCGTCCATCCGGGCGACTACGGATACATGGTCGCGAATCTGGCAAGCGCGCGCGCCGCCCGCTGAGACTTCAGTCCAGGCGGTCGCGGTATACGCGGCCGCCTTTCATGATCAGCGGCAACCGCTCCGGGCGACCCAGGAGCGCGAGGTCCGCGAGTGGGTCGCCATCGACCACCAGTAGGTCCGCCAGCATAGACGGCAGCACCTGGCCGATGCGATCCGCCATCCGCAACAGACGCGCGCCGACCACCGTAGCCGAGCGGAGCACCTCGGCGGCCGGTTGGACCTGTGAGCGGATCGTGAGCTCACGCAGCTGGTGCACGTGCATTCCGCCGAGTAAATCGGAGCCGAGGGCAATCGACACCCCCGCCTGATGTGCCATCTCGAGCGCGCGCAAGCCGGCGTCCAGCACGTCGAAGACCCTTGTCGTGGCTGGCCTGAGGCAGGCCAAATGCGCGACCGTGTTCGGCGAGCGCCGAGTAGGTAACGAGCGTAGGCACGTAGAACGCGTCGTGCGCCAGGAACACGGGCGGACTACTCGCGTCCATCAGGTTGCCATGTTCGATGCTGCGCACGCCGCACTCCAGCGCGCGGTTGACCGCGCGCGCGGTGTACGCATGCCCCATCACGTAGATGTTGGCCGCATCGGCCTCCTCCACCGCGGCGCGAATCTCATCGAGCGAAAATTGCGAACTGTCGACGCGGTCGGTCGGCGAGGCGACACCCCCGCTCAGCATCAGTTTGATGTGCGCTGCCCGCGCTTGATCTCGTCGCGCACCGCTTGCCGGACCTCCGCGACACCGTCGCATATCCTGCCGAGACCCGCGTACGGGTACCCGGGTTCGACGGACGTCAGGGCACGACTCCGCATGTCGCCATGGCCGCAGGTCTGCGACAGGGCATGTCCACCGAATACCAGGCGCGGACCTTCGAAGAGCCCCTCTTCGACAGCCTGGGCAAGCCCGAAGTCGGCTCCGCCTGCATCACGTACGGTCGTGAAGCCACGTTCGAGCATGCCCCGCAGGATCGCGCTCGCATGCGCTGCCACGTACAGCGGCGACCACTCGGCCAGCTCCGAGAGGTGTGCTGTCCCGGCCGTGACGTGCACGTGGCAGTCAATCAGGCCAGGCATTAGCGTCTTGCCCCGCAGATCAATTGTGCGGGCCGGCTGATCGAACCGTGGGCGTCGGACCGACCTCCACGATGTCTGTCCCGTGCACAAGCACCGCCTGGTCAGACACGAGCATGCCTCGCTCCACATCCAGCACGCTGGCATTCGCCAGAAGTATTGCGCTCACGTCCGGACGATCGTAGGCCATCCAAGGTGAAAGTGCCCACGGTGGGCACGAGGAGCGGTTTACGAGGTCGCTCGCCGATCGAAGCATCGTCGGAGGCGCGCTCCAGAAACAGCAGGCTGTACACCGCTCGTCTTGCCGAACTCCTGCGCGGCCTGCCCGTCCTCATCGAGTGGATCGACGGGCCCGAGCGGGCCTGTCACTCATCGGACGACGTATTGAGTTGCGCTTCGACCCGGAGGATCTAACCGCCTGGACGTGTTTTTGTGACGGTCGGCCCGTTGGTCAGGCAATACCGTTCATCGTTGGCCGCCACGTTCATCGCCAAGTGCCTCAGGCGGAGCCGGCTGTCCGACCGCCATCGACGGGTGCCGATTATCTGGGCCTGGTCGTTGCCGAACATGATCGGCAACTGCTCGGCCAGATTGCTTTCCGTGACCTGCCGCGTGCCGCCCAGGAGCCTGGATCATGAGTCGCGCACCCTGGTGACCCACTTCGGTTTCACTCGAACGCCGTTCAGCAAGACCATCCCAGCTGGCCAGTTGTGCGATCGCGCCAGTCATCAGGAAGCCGTCGCGCGTATTCGCTTCTGCATCGGCGCCCGGGACGGGTAGGCGGCGCCAGCCGCACCATCGGGTGTAATTTTGATCGAATTTTGTCGTAGTTCTTGGGCGAATGTTGACGTAGAGTTCCAGGCTCTCTAGGGCGGGCCGTCGACCAATCTCTCGCGCGCCAAGGTGACCACCTCGGTTGTGACCGCAGGAAGCTGGTTGATCGTGACGATGCGTTCGATCTGGGCAAACAGACGCTGGACCAGACGAAAGTTGCCACCTGTGACGCGAGCGATCGCATTGATCACGGCGGTATCGGCGTGCTCGTAAAGCGCCGTGTCCAGGCCAAGCTGCACCCATTGGTGCTCAATCACCCCTTGTAATTCCAGCCTCATTAGAGGCCGGGTCTGGTCAGGCCGCGAGCGTCTGGCGGACGCCGTCTGCTTCAGGCTTGACGTTGAACATGTTGCCGCCGAGTTGATGACCGTATTGACCCCATCCGTAACGCTGTGCCATCGGGCACCAACTCCTGCAACCGACATGGAAGGGCGGAGTTGGAGTGACCGACGACGCCCGGTGAGAACGCGCGATGCGGACCTGAGCATCGAAGGTGACACGTGTCTACGGTCAGTAGGAGGTTCGGTGGCCGTCAGCGGGCAGCTTCGTGGCCGCCTACGGGCGGGATCTCATGACCGCCGTCAGACACGGCACAGGCACACGTCGCCGCGTAATGGTGGGGCGCTGCCAGACCTCGAACCGAGCTGTTTGGGGTGCGCCCGAGCAGCCCGAGGACATCGACGATCCACCCGTGGTTATGACCAGCATCCGGTCCCACCGAGGGCCGTCGCGTAGTGGCGGCCGCCCGAGCACTCCGCAGCATTCATCGAACCACTAAATGGGAGCTGCAATCCTACCCGCCGAACTGGCTAACCAAGCGGGCCAGTCCGTACGCCGCACCTGCGGCAACGCCGCCAACTGCAACAGTCTGAAGTGCCCCGCGGAGCATCGGCACACCCGTAAAGCGGGCCTTAACCGCCCCGAACGCGAGCAGAGCGAGCAGCGTCACACCGGTACTCGAGACGAAGGCTGTGGTCAGCGACAGCCCGAGTGCATACGGAGCAAGGGGCAGCAGCCCACCCGCAATATAGGACATGCCGATCGTCAGCGCGCTACGTGGGGCACGTTTTGGGTCTGGCTCCTCCAACCCCAATTCTTCGCGCATCATGAAGCGAACCCATCCCTCAGGGCTCGAGCGCACTGCCTGCACCGCCGATTCAAGAGATGGGCCATTAAGACCATAGCGGTGGAGGATATCGCGTACCTCCTGGGCCTCCTCCTCCGGCACCTGTCGTACCTCCGCGTGCTCCCGTGCCAGCTCCGAGCTGTAGCTATCCGTTTCGCTGCGCGCGGCCAGGTAGCCGCCGAGGCCCATAGCCATTGAGCCGGCCGCCATCTCCGCCACCCCGGCGACCAGCACCACGAAGCTGTTGTTGACTGCCCCTGAAAGGCCGGCTGCCAAGGCAAACGGTACCGTCAGCCCGTCGGACATGCCGATAATGACGTCGCGGACGGTCGCGCTGCCGGTGAAGTGCGCCTCGCGATGCGTCGTGCGAGGATAGACGACGGCCATGTATTAACCTCCTGCTGACCCGCCTTCGGTACATGGTGTTTGCGCGGACCGTAAAAGCCCGTGACCACGTTAACTTTGACAGACACCCGCGCTGATTCGGTGCCGCGGATCTGTAAGTCTCGGAACGTTCGTGGGCTCAACTGTGCCAGTCTGTTGGACCACTTCACCGGAGTCCATAAGATGTTGTGCCGAACCCATGCCAGCGCGACGTAGGCCCGAAAACGACGCTTGCGCCAGCAACATACCGAGCTCACTGGTGTGCCGGGGAACAGGCAGCACCGGGTTCTCTAGCCCGTTGGAGAACCCGAGCATCACGCCGCGCTTAACAGGAGCACTGGCAGAGGATTTAGTCGTACCGCTCCTCCTTCCACGGGTCACCGCGGTTGTGATAGCCATACTGCTCCCAGAACCCCGGCTGGTCGTGGTTCAGAAACTCGAACCCGCGTACCCACTTAGCGCTCTTCCAGAAATACAGGTGCGGGACCAACAAGCGCAGCGGAAATCCGTGCTCGACGCTGATCGGCACGCCGTCGTGGGTATCCACGAGCATGTTCTCGGATCGAAGGAAGTCGGCCAGCGTGAGGTTGGTGGTATAGCCATGCTCGGCATGGATCAGGACATGCGTAGTCTCCCGTTTGACGCCGGCACGTTCGACCAGCTCCTGGACCGCAACACCCTCCCAGTCACTGTCGAACAATGACCAGCGGGTTACACAGTGGATGTCGGCGTGGACCGTCTGACGTGGCAACTGTTGAAACTCGCGGTAGGATAGCCTCAATGGCCGCTCAACCAGTCCGTCGACAGTGAAGTCCCATGCGGCTAGATTCAGTATGGGCGGGTCGCCAGCTTGCAGCACCGGCCACTTGTCCGTCAGGTATTGACCCGGCGGCAGGCGCTCGCCCAACGACTCCTCGCGTTCGCTTTTCTGGCGTCGAAATAGAGCCATATACAGAACTCCTCGTGAAATGCAAGTTCAGGGAGCCGATGCTCGTCCCGCGGCCGGCCGACCGACTGCGAGTACGCTCAAGGGCGGGAACGAAGGCGCCAGGACAGCGTCAACAGCATGCTCCAATACACAGCGAACGCGCAACACGAGCAGTACGTGCGCACGCGCGCAAGCGCCCGGCGACTAAGCAAGCCGCCTGCCAACAATACCCTCGCCGCGATGAGGCCACACAAACGTCACTTGGACTAAGCCGAGGCGCGCAATGATGCGTTCCCGCAACGGCTCCACGTCTGTATGCCGGATTATGGAGTCCGATGGCTCGCGCGCCGGCTGCGGCAGGTCGAACGGGTCGGGTTGGTGGGCACACGAATCCGCTAGCTGAACTGCCTGCCCACCAACAACTTTGGCGAGTGCTCGACATTCGTCCTCCGGGCCAACGACGAAGCCGGGTATCGGCTTCAGAGCCGCCTCCACCGCGTCGAGGTAGGTGTCGCGACCACTTTTCAGACGAACTGCAATAGAGATACCGAACCAGATCCCGAATTGGCTCACGCAACGCTCAGCCTCACGGTCCTGAGTCCTGTTTGCTAACAGATCGCTCCACCAGGGTTCCCCATAGTCCAGACTGTCTGAGTCGATCCACCATCAGGAGCGGCGACCCCGTTGCTATTTGTAATCTTTAGAGATAAGTGGCGGGATTCTTGAGAAGTATGTGGCGGGGTTAGCCGACGCTGCGCAGGCTTTGGGAAGGTGGAGGCGCACCGAGATTGCCCTGTATCACAGACGCGTTGAACTTCAGACTGTTGGTGAGCGTCTTGTCGTGGGCGGGGTCGTCACGGTGGACCGTCGACCAGTCGCTCGCGCGCCAGTGTGACCACCTCGGTCGTGACCGCGGGCAGCCTGTTGATGGTGACGATGCGTTCGATCTGGGCGAATAGCCGCTGAACCAGGCGGAAGTCGCCGCCGGTGACGCGAGCGATCGCATTGACGACCGCAGCGTCCGTTGTCTCGTGTGGTGTCGCGTCCAGGCCGAGTTGCACCCACTGGTGCTCGATTACGCCCTGCAGTTCCTTCCCGCTCAGGGGTCGGAACTGATGGACGAAGCCGACCCGCGAGTACAACTGCGCATAGCGAGCCAGTCGTTTCTGGAGACCGGGCATGCCAATCAGCACCATCCCCACCTGTCGACGATCGTAGAAGTCGCGCAGTTGCTCGAGGCTGGCGGTTTTGAGTCGGTCGGCTTCATCAACCACGAGCAGGTCGGGTGGTTGGCTCATCACCGTTGCATTTGGATCGCCGTACCACGTGGCTCTGCACCCAGGCCGTCGACTGTCCCCCACAGGTTGCGGACCGCCTGATCTACAGTGCGTGGCGTGTTGGTCACGCCCGGCGTGTACAGCACCGTCTGCCACGGCCCGCTGTCGCGCGGTGGCGTCGGGGTGTGGCGATACGGCGGCGGTCCGCCCATGAGGGACTCCAGCTGGCTCCAGCGTGCATACTGACGAGCCGAAACGGTCTTGCCGACGCCCGGCAGCCCGTAGCACAAGCCGATATAGCGTGCCTCGCGGCAGGCATCGCAGAACTCGGCAAAGCGACGATATTCCCTGGTAACGATGAAGTCGGCTGACGGCGACGGGAACTCGGCAGAAGTCACTCGTTGTAGTAACTCTTCAGGCGCGGCCGTGCTGGCGGCGTCGGACTGGCTGGGTCGGGCTCCGCGAAGAGCGGCTCTGGCTGCGCGTCTTCACCACGTCGCAGGCGGAGCAGCGCCTCAACGGTCGCCTCACGCTCTGCCAATGTCGTGCGGAGTTCTCGGCGGCGCCGGTTGCGAGCGCGGATAATGTCTTTGAGCGCCACGGTCTCGCCGGCGAGTTCGGGATTGATCGCTCGACACAGGAAGCCCTCGCCAAAGTAGACCCGTAGTTCGGCCAGGTCGCGCGGGTCATAGCGAATGGTGACGTCCTCTCCGACGTACGCCGCGAGGGTTAAGTCGATGTACCGAAAGCCCTGAAAATGAATGCCATCCTGGTGGACACGCCGCGGCTTGGCCACCGTCAGGAGCAGCAGGTCGAGTTGTTCGAGTGAATCGGGCAGCCGCGGTAGGAAACCGTCTGCTTCCCAGCGCGCCTGTGGCGGGACCCCCGTTTCGCTGTGTGGCTGCCGATGATAGGTTTCGACCAGGTACGTGCGCAGGCGCGCATCGAGTTCTGGCAAGGTGAGCACGGGTCGACCAGGTGGTGAACCAGCTGGTGAATAGCCTGGCTGATGACACAGGAAGAGCTGATTCATGGACTCGAAGATTCGTTCAACCTTCCCGCGCCCGCGCGGCTTGCCAGCGATCGAGAACACCAGCGCCATGTGCAGGTCGGCAGACACTTGCTCGAGGTGCTGCGAGGTGAAGTCGCTGCCGTGGTCGGTATAGAACGTCTCGGGGATGCCGCACACCGACCAGTGCGGGTCACCCTTACGCCAGATTGCCTGACGGAGTGCCAGCGCCGTCTGAATACTCGACGGATCATGCAGGCTGAGCGCATAGCCGGCCACCACTCGGCTGTAATCATCAAGCACGATCGTCAACCACGGCCGCGCTGGCCGACCTCGTTCATCGAGTACCCGCACGTCCAACGGCGTGTGATCGGCCTGCCACATCTCATTGGGACGACTGGCCTCACGGCGATACAGCAACTCGAAGCGATCCGCGTAGACTTTCGTCCCCTGGTGCGCCAGCGTGACCAGGTCCGGCGCTAGGCTGCGGACGATGGTGAACACCGTCGCGTAGCTCGGCGCACGCCAGCCGTTCACTTTTGCCACGTCGGCCACTTCCCGACAGACCGCGGCGGCGCTCAAGCGTGGGCGGCGTAAGGCGAGTCCCTCAATCAGGTGCTGCAATTCGGTTGCCAATTGATGCTGGCCGCGACTTGTGCGCGGCTTGCGCGCCAGGCCCGCCAGGCCGCGCTGTCGATAGCCATGTAGCCAGCGCTCGAGCGTACGTAGGGGCAGCCCGCGCTGGCGCGCAATCTCTGCTAACGCAACGCCATCCTCGAGAAACGGACGCAACAGGCCAAAGCGGCCCAACGCCTGTGAACGCTGCGCGTCTGTGAGTTCGGTCAGCACGTCAGTCGCCGAGCTCCCTGGCCATCGTCACGAGCATGCGCCACGCACCCGCCGCGCTTCGCGGCTCCCTCACCGTCAAAGGCTATGCGGCCACGACAAACCCCGTCAAATATCTCTCAAGAATACTGCCATTTATCTCCGAAGATTACAGCACAGACGATGTGCGTCATGCGCGCACGAGCAGGGCCACCGCGCGTGAGACGGCGTCGCGCGCCTTCCTGGGCGGCAGGGTCGCGAGACACTCGGCGACGCGTTCGGTGAGTACCTCGCGAATGACCTGGTCGAGGGCACTCCGCGCAGCGAGCAGCTGGGTCACGACTTCCTCGCACGGCCGGTTGTCATCCAGCATGCGTTGCACGCCGCGGACCTGGCCCTCCGCCCGCCGCAGTCGATCGCCCAGGCGCTTGACCTGTGCGGGGGCATGCGTCATCTCAGGGGTGGGTGTGGGTTGTGTTCGGCTCATCGGTGGCCTCGTTTGCGTGTGATGGATCGCCCGCACGGGGCGGCGCAGGCAGGGCTCATGTGCTCTTGCCGCGCAGGTACAGCACACCGCGCAGGTAGAGCACGCCCAGGCCGATCAGCCCCGCAAAGACCAATGCGTCGGGTGGGATATCGAGTCCGAACGGCATGGGCGTTCACGACGCCCAGCGGGGCGCTCAAGTGCTGCCCGACGAGGTTGGGGCGCATTCGCCTGTCGTGCGGGCGAGCAGCGGCATCAGGCGCCGCGCTTCAGCGCCGCACGCGCCACAGCGCACCCGCTCGGGTGCTGGCGCGTGGACCAGGTGCTCGTCGGCGTGGCCGCACGCCGCACAGGCGTATTCGAAGAGTGGCATGCCTCAGTATATACCTGTAGGGGGTATATGTGGAAGGGCCGTCACGGCAGGCGATGGCCCAGGGCGGCCAGGTCGATCAGTTGCGCGCGCAGCACGTCGCTGACGATGTCGCACGCCTGGGTGATCTGCGGATAGGCCAATCGGTAGTAGATGGTGGTGCCTTCGCGACGCGAGGTGACCAGGCCAGCGTCACGCATCACGTTCAAGTGCTGCGAGATGTTCGGATAGCTCGCGCCGAGCGCCTCGGCGAGATCCCCGACGCTCCGCTCGGCATCGCGCAGCCCATCGATCAGGCGCAGGCGTTTTGGGTCGGCGAGTACCTGGCAGATGCGGGCGCGGCGCTCATACAGCAACGAATCCTCGATCAAATCAAAATCCTTTCCGAGCTCAGGCGGCCAGCAGCGCCGTGGAGCTGCGGGCGAAGGTGTAGACGGCGACGCCGACGATGAGCAGCGCAAAGGCGACGCGCAGTGAACGGTCGGGCAGCCGGCCCGCCACCTTGCCACCTACCAGGACGCCGACCACCCCACCAACAGCGAACAGCAGGGTGAGGGTCCAGTCGAGGGTGCCGAAGCGCAGGTTGCCGATCAGTCCCCACAGCGCGTTCAGCGCGATGACCAACAGTGACGTCCCGACCGCCAGGTGCATCGGCAGCCCCATCACGACCGCCAGGGCTGGCACGACGAGAAACCCACCGCCGACGCCGAAGAAGCCCGTCAGAAAACCGACGCCCAGACCAACCAGCACCAGCCGCACCCAACCAGCCGCCGGATATCGCTCGTCAAAAGACGTGGTCGACGACCCGGTCGCCCCGCGCCGCAGCATGCTGAAGGCCGCGACCAGCATCAGTACGGAGAACAGCACCAGGATCACGTCGCCGCGCAACTGGTGGTTCAGCCACACGCCCACGAACGCGCCCAGCACGCCACTGATGCCGAAGGCGATGCCCGTCTTCGGCAGCGAACGGCCGCGGCGGAGGTAATCGACAGCGCCCACGGCTGAGTTCAGCCCGACGATCGCCAGGCTGGTGCCGGTGGCGGCCTGGACCGGTACGCCCATGGCGCAGACCAGGATCGGTACCGTGAGGATCGAGCCGCCAGCTCCGAGCGCGCCGAGCGAAAAGCCAATCAGGCTACCGAAGCCGAGTGCGCGCACAACGAAGGAGGCATCCAACAGCTGGTCCGTTCCGGTCAGCGGGTGACGGGCAGACCGGCGCTGGTCCAGGCGTTCATACCGCCGGTGACATTCCAGACGCGGTCGTAGCCGAGTTGCAGCAGCTGGCGTTGAGCCGAACCGGAGCGATTGCCACTGCGGCAGATCAACAGCACGTCGCGGTCACGCGGGATGTCTTTCAGGCGGCTCGCCAGCTCGCCAAGCGGAATCAGCTTGGCATCAGCCGCGTGACCCTGACGGAACTCGTCGGGCTGACGCACATCGATGAGCAACGCTCCGGCCAGCTGACGGCGGCTCGCTTCCTGCACATCCACGACGATGGGCGTGGTATTGGTGCCGGCCTCGGCGGTGCCGAACAAGCGTGAAAACAGACTCATGGGTGACAAGAACCTCCAGTGCGGGGCGAATCGGCAGACGGTCGGGATTGACCGAGCCGCAGAAAGTGTACGTGAATTTGCATAATTGCGCAAGTTAGGACATAATCAGGTGCTGGCAGCGGTCAGGCGCGGCGCGATGGCCAGCTTCAGCCCACTCTCAGGGAGACATACCGTGCGCGACTTCACTGCCTTCGACCTTTCTGCGCCCGAGACGCACCACCGCCCGGCGCCGGGCGCCCTGTTGCTCGACGTGCGCGGTATCCGCACCCCCGGTCTGGGTGACACTACCTATCTCTTGAGCCACAACGGCGTGGGCGTGGTCGTCGACCCGCAGCGCGACGTCCAGCGCTTTCTCGATCAAGCTGATATCGCCGGTGTCCGCATCCGCTACGTGCTGGAAACGCACGTTCACAATGACTACGTTTCGGGTGGTCGCGAGCTCGCGCGACGGGCTCAGGCTGAGCTGGTACTGCCAGCGGGCGCTGGCGTGGCATTCGACCATACGCCGGCCTTTCACCTCGAGGACCTGGCGGGTGAGAGCAACCGCCTCACCGTGCGACCGATCCACACCCCAGGGCATACGCCCGAGCACCTGAGTTATCTGGTGCTGGTCGACGGTCAGCCGGCGGCGCTCTTTTCGGGTGGCAGCCTGCTGGTTGGCTCAGCCGGTCGACCGGACCTGCTCGGGGTCGAGCGCGCCCACCAGCTCGCCGTGGCCCAGTTCCACTCTGTCCAGCGCCTGGCGCGCCTGCCGGACGAGCTAGGACTGTATCCCACACATGGTGAGGGCTCCTTCTGTGCCGCCAGCGGCGCCGGCCGGACGACCTCCACGATCGGCGTGGAAAAGGCCGCAAATCCGCTGCTTCAGCACCACACGGCAGAAGCATTTGCGCAGGCCCAACTGGCAAGCCTGCAGCCGTACCCGAAGTACTACGCCTTCATGGGCGGCATCAACACGCTCGGCCCACAGCCGCTGTTACAGCAGCCCGTGCCCGAGCTCAGTCCTGAACTGGCCCGCGCCCAACTAAGCGAGGTGCAGGTCGTTGACGCTCGTCCGCGAGCGGCGTTCGCCAACGGTCACATACCGGGCTCGATCGGCGTTGAGATGGCTGACGATTTCGGCACGTGGGTGGGTTGGTTACTGCCCTTCAACATGCCCATCGTGCTGGTGCTCGAGCCTGACCAGGATCTCTCGGAAGCGGTGGTGCAACTGGGCCGCATCGGCTTCGACCGCGTGCGAGGTGTAGTTCGTGGTATGGCTAAATGGCAGACGGCCGGTTACGAAATCGCGTCCTATGCGGTCGTGACTACCGACCAGTTTGCGCGCGCCGTGGCTGATGGAACCGCGCGTCAGGTCCTCGACGTCCGCGCGCCGGCCGAGTGGCAGATGGGATCACTGCCGGGCGCCATCTGGCGTTACGTGCCCGACCTGGTGGATAGTGATCCAGCGGAACTGGATTCCGACGCTGCGGTCTGGGTGGTATGCGCCAGCGGCTTCCGCGCCAGCATCGCCGCCGGACTGCTCGAACGGCGTGGCTATCGTCCCGTGGTGCTGGCCGATGGCGGCGTCGGAGACGTGGTACGCCACTTGTCGAGCGTGTCCGTAGACAGGACACCGTAGGGCCGCGTCGATTTTTGAGTCATCCGCCTCGAGACTTGATTCTGAGGGGAGTCGGCAACAGTTACTCGGGCCGGCAACGCATAATATGCCGTCAGCGAGTAATCCAACTCGGAACGACGGCGAACGCCGGTCCCTGGGCCAGGTGGACAATGGTCAACCAGTGACCCTCGGCCGACACACTTGGTGAGGAGGCAGCACCCCGATGGCGCTCGATGTTCATAGCGCGGCTCGACAGGCCGCAGCATTCCACGGCCACATGTGCCCAGGCCTGGCAATCGGCGTACGTGCCGCCGAGGTCGCTCTTTCAGAAATTGGTCCGCATTCAGCGGATGAGGAGGTGGTGGCCGTCGTCGAAACCGACATGTGAGCGGTCGACGCGATCCAGTCGTTGACTGGATGTACGTACGGCAAGGGCAACCTGATCCATCACGACTATGGCAAGAACGCGTTTACCTTCTACCGTCGCTCGGACGGGCGTGCTCTCCGCGTTGCAAGCCGCCCCGATGCGTTTGGACCGCGGAACCCAGACCGCGACAGGCTATCGCTGCGCGTGCGCGCCGGATTGGGCTCTGAAGAGGACGAGGCCGCATTCCAGGCGCAGCAGCGCGCGCGCAGCGACGCAATCCTCGAGGCGCCCCTGGAAGCGCTGTTCACCATCGAACCCGTGAACGGCGCCGTGCCGCGCAAGGCGCGCATCCACGCATCGCTTGTGTGCGAGCGTTGCGGCGAGCAGAGCATGGAAACGCGTGTGCGTCATTTCGGCGGTCAGACGCTGTGTCTAGCCTGCTTCGAGGCAGTCGAGCCGCGGACCTGATCAAACCTCACGTCAGGCTGGGCAGCGCGGTGCGGCCCGCGCTGTATCTCGCAACTCTATGGGTGGTCGTCACGCTCAACTTCTTGCTGCCTCGGATGATGCCTGGCGATCCACTCAATGCGCTGCAAGATCCTTCCAACGGGGCGTTCCTGAGCGACGATACAGTCCGCGGCCAGGTGATGGCCTACTACGGCCTGAATCGGCCCCTGGGCGAGCAGTACGTCCGGTATCTGGGCGCAATTGCGCGAGGAGATCTGGGCTGGTCGATCCGCATGAACACGCCAGTGGTCGAACTGATCTCTTCGAGATTGCCATGGACGTTGCTGCTGGTCATGCCCAGTCTGGCCATTGCCACAATCCTGGCAGCCATCGCCGGTGTGGAAGCTGCCTGGGCGCGTGGCTCGAGGTTGGACCGGACGCTGCTGGTCACCTTTACTGCCACGCACGCGGTGCCGGTGTTCGTCTTGGGCGTCTGTGCGATTGGCCTGATTGGGGTGCAACTGGCGTGGCTTCCGATCAGCGGAGCAACCACGCCATTCCGCGGCTACGCTCGCGCTACCGATTACGCCCTCGATGTCCTGCAACACTGGCTGCTGCCGGCTGGAGCGCTCACCATCGAGATCACCACCGCGCGATTTCTGTTGATGCGCAACACGATGCTCGGCGTGCTGAGCGAGGAGTTCATCGCCGTCGCGCGAGCCAAGGGGCTCGGCGAGCGCGCGCTCAAGTACCGCCACGCCCTACCCAACGCGCTCCTTCCGTCCGTAACCACGCTGGCCGCCCAGGTTGGCTTTGCGCTCGGCGGCGCCGTGTTCGTCGAGACGTTGTTCGCCTACCCGGGCATTGGTCGGCTGCTGTCAGACGCGGTGGGTGCCCGCGATTACCCTGTGCTGCAAGGAACCTTTCTGGTGGTCGCTCTGGGGACGCTGTTGGCCAACGCACTGGCGGATGCCGCATACGGCGTACTCGACCCCAGAACGCGCGACCGATGAGCCTCGTACTGACCGATTCGCGCGCGCCCACACTGCGCCCGACGCAGCCGCATCTCGACGTCGGCCTGCCACGCGAGCGCCCGACGGAGAGGCCGATGGCCATACTCGGCGTGCTCGGTGGGGCGCTCCTGGGAGCCTTCGTGCTCGTCGCACTGGCCGCTCCGCTGCTTGCCCCATACGATCCGTCGGCATTTGTCGGACGTCCTCTCGAGTGGCCGAGTATCGCCCACTGGTTGGGTACAAACGACGTCGGTCAGGACATCCTGAGTGAAGTGATCTACGGCACGCGCGCATCGCTGGCCGTCTCAATCATCGCCGCCACGGCCAGCCTGGTCGTGGCCGCGAGTATCGGAACGACCGCGGGTTACTTTGGTGGCCCAACAGACGCGGTATTGATGCGCCTGGTGGACGTCCTCCTGACCCTCCCGCAGTTACCGCTCATGATTGTGCTGGCGGCTTTTCTCCCCCCGAGTCTGGGAACCACCATCGTCGTCATCGGCGCGCTCGGATGGGGAGTCTCCGCGCGCGTGGTTCGCGCACAAACGTTGGCGCTGCGACACGAAGCATATGTGGTGGCGGCGCAGCAACTTGGCGCCCGTTCCCGTCGGGTGATCGGAGGTTACCTGATCCCGGCGCTGGGGCCGGTTCTGGCGGCGACTTTTGTAGCGCAAGCAAGTCGTGCGGTCGCACTCGAAGCGGGCCTGGCGTTCCTGGGGCTGGGTGATCCATTGCTCAAGAGTTGGGGAACCATCATGCACGCTGCGTTGAGCTATCGCGGCATCTACTTCACCCCCAACTGGAGCTGGTGGCTGCTACCAGCCGGTCTCAATATCAGTTTGCTGATCCTGGCGTTTACGCTGCTCGGCGTGGGCCTGGAGGAGCGTTTCGATCCACGCTTGCGGCAGCGCAGGCGAGCCCGCTGATTTCCGCAGCGAGAGGAGCCCACGCATGAATGGACGTTCGGTACCCATCGCTCGTCTGGCCGCCACGATGGCATTCGCGATCCTGCTCGGCGCCTGTGCGCCAGCAGCACCGGCCAGTAAGCCCACGAGCCAGTCGACGACGACCGGGCTGGCGGTGCTGCGCCTCTCGAGTCAGGACTTCGGCTACCCGCAGCCATATACGTTTTCTCGTGGGCCCGGTCATGTGCTGCTGTCGTACGTGTTCGATTCGCTCGTCTGGCACGATGCGAACGGATTTATTCCGTGGTTGGCCACCGACTGGAAGCTGCAGGAAGATGGCCTGACCTGGCACTTCACATTGCACAGTGGCGTGAAGTGGCAGGATGGGCAGCCGCTCACGCCGGCCGACGTCGTGTTCACCTTCCAGTACTTGCATGACAAGCCGAACCCCTGGTGGGCGAGCGCACTGGAACTCGTCGACAGGGTGGAACAGTCTGGGGGGAACGGAGTCAACATCGTTCTGAAACGACCCTACGCGCCCTTCCTGACGTCGATCGCGGCGTCCGTGGTCATCATGCCTCAGCACATCTGGGCGACCGTCAGTGATCCAAAACAATTCACTGGCCCGGCCTCGGCCGTTGGAAGCGGACCCTACCGACTGAGTCAGTATGACGCGGCGCAGGGATCGTACCTATTCGAAGCAAACCCGGATTTCTTTCTTGGACCTCCGTTCGTGAAGCGGCTCGAACTGGTGCCGTCCACGAACGACCTGGTTGCGCTCCATCAAGGCCTCATTGATGCGGGCGGGTCTGCCACTCAGGACGTCGCCACCGATGAAGAACTCACGCCTTTCAAGGACGCCAGCCGCTATGGGATGCTCACCGGGTCGCAAGAATGGACCATGGGCCTCTTCTTTAGTATGGCGCACGGTGGACCGTTAGCGAATGTCCGCGTGCGCCAGGCGATTGCCTACGCGATTGACTGGCAGGATCTGGTTAATCGGGTGCTCCACGGCAAGGGCCAACCGGGTATCCAGGGACAACTGGCGCCGAGCAGCCCCTGGTACAACCCCAACGTCCACCAGTACAGCTTCGACCCACCAAAAGCGAACCAACTCCTGGACGACGCTGGCTACACCGCCCGCAATGCGGACGGCGTGCGACTGTCAGCGGACGGTAAACCGCTCGCCTTCGAGCTTGCCTTCACCGATTGGGACTCGCCTCGCAATCCAGAGCTCCTGAAGAGCTACCTCCAGCGGGTTGGCATTGCGTTGACCCCACGGGCAATGGAGCGAAATGCACGCGACGCGGCCGCTACTGACGGACGGTATGAGATGATCCTGGTAGGTTTTGGTGGTATCGGTGGCGACCTGGATGGCCTTCGGAGCAGGTTCCAGAGTCAGAGCCAGGCGCGTAGCTTCACGCGCGTGCAGGGCTATGCGAACCCGCGCTTCGATGAGCTTGCGGATCGCCAGCTGGCGGAGACTGACGCGACGCTGCGCAAACAACAGGGCGATGAGATGCAGGCGCTTTTAGCCGACGATGTGCCAATGCTCACTCTCTACCTTCCACAGAGCGTGTGGCTGTATCGCAAGGGAACACTTGAAGATTGGTACTTTGCGTTCGGTTGGTACGGTGGCGGAACTAATGGAGCGTACAAACAGTTGTTTGTGTCGGGGCAGAGGGTCAGCGGCGCGGTAAAGCGGACCTCATAGCCTGCTCAATCGCGTCTGGTGTCATGTCGCTTGACGCAGGAGGCCGCGAGTGACGATGCTCAGGAGTGCCGCGGAGACGGTGCCCGTCAGTTCACCGCGACCGGCGAGCATGCGGCTCCGCGTCTGCATCGTGCTCGTCCGGCCTCGGCGGCCTGTGGCGAAGACTGCCTTTCAAACTCGCCGGTGTGGCTGGTGGTGGCACGGGAATCGTCCGCCGCACCTTCTTGACGACTTCGTTGACCGCTTTGACGACGTTACGCGTGGCATGGAACAGGCACAGCTGATGTGCAGCGCTGGGCCAGATCTCGGCCAAGACGGTCGGATACATCCGCGAGTCGTCCGTGATCACTTCGGCAGGCTCGATGCCCGCCGCCCTGAGCTGCAGCAGAAACGAACTGATCTTCTCGTGGTCGACTCGCTCCGACACGAGGCAATAGCCGACTAAACGATCGCCATCGGGCGCCGCTGGGTCAACCGCCAGGAGTAGCGCCAGATCGTCCTGGTAGACCTCATCGACGCACAGTACCCCCGAGAAGTTCGCTACGACCCACGGCTGATAGTCGGCCGCGAAATCCTGGCGCAGAACGGCCACACCGCTCACAACTGACAGTCGGAAGACTCCACCGCACCCGCCGTATCGCGCAGGACTTCGTCTGGACCGTTGATTTACTGGGCTCCACCGAGGCAGGCCCTCGTCCGGCTACAACCGGCCTCGGCCAAGGTTAATTCCCAAATTGCCCGCGATACTGGCGCCAGCGCGTTCCTCGTCGTTCTACGTCAATTCCGCAGTGTCGCCAAAACGGTTGAAACCGTGCAGCGATTTCGGCTGATGGCGTGCAGCTGTTTCGGGTAGCCGTACAGGGATTACGGCTGAATCCGAACAGGCGGGGGATTGAGATCAGCGGTGTCGTGGAAGCCAAGGCGGCACGTAGCGTCCTCATTGGAGAGTGGGAAAAAGCGCGGGAGGGGAAGCACGGGTGAGCCGATGGGGAGCAGCATGGCGGGATGCCCGAATTGCCTACCTCAGCAGCACCCGTCGTTTACCAGCTGCGCGTCG
>JAABUQ010002290.1_pt1 | contig 38377 bp, 44 predicted proteins | sample 5560001 | NCBI WGS metagenome assembly JAABUQ01 (sample SAMN10711888, study PRJNA513371) | rock metagenome | isolation source: Antarctica rocks | place: Antarctica: Victoria Land, Finger Mt nord | collected 2015-12-18 | reverse complement strand
CGCCATTATGCCCTCGCGAATCGACGAGAGCACAGAGAATCACGGCATCAGAACCTTGGGAATCCCGCGCGAGTCGGAACCAGACGCCGCTGGTATCAGGTTGGCACCAGCGCGCAGCCATGCCGAGCGGCGGCCAGACGTCGCCGGCTGGGATGGCGACCAGCTTGTAGCAGGCCCATGCGCGGCCCGTACTTGGCCCGCAACGCGGCAGTGGCGCCCAGCTCCGCCCGGCGGTCGGCCAAATCCTCTGCTGCCGCGGCGGCCGACCCACGCATCAGCGTGACGAGGGTTTTGAACAACCGCGATTTTCTGTATGAACGCGGTTCACCGTCATGACGTAGCATCTGTATGAACAACGTTCAACATAAGACCGAACAACGTTCAGAACGGGACACGACGGTCCGCCGGCGACAGGAGCTGCACGATCGCCTGCTCGCCGCCGCCGAAGCGGAGATCGCCGACGCCGGCCTCGCCAACCTGCGCGCGCGATCCCTGGCGGAGGCGGTCGGCTGCTCGGTAGGCGCCATCTACGGCGTGTTCCCCGACCTCGATGCCCTGATCCTCGCGGTCAACGGCCGGACCCTGGACGCGATCGACGCGACGATGCGGGCAGCCGGGCCGGGACGCGGACCGGCCGATTATCTGGCGCGGTTGGCGGATGCCTACCTCGACTACGCCGTCGGACACCGCCACCGATGGAGCGCTCTGTTCCAGCACCAGATGCCGGAGGGACGTCCGATCGCCCCCTGGTATGCCGAGCGGCAGGTTGCGGCCTTCTCCCACGTCGAGGCGCCGCTCGCCGCCCTGCGGCCTGGTATGACCGCGAAGAAGCGCGCGCTGCTGGCGCGTACGCTGTTTGCCGCGGTGCATGGCATGGTGGAGTTGGGGCTCACCGAGAAGGTGATCGCGATGCCGCTGCCGGTGTTGCGCGAGCAGGTGCGGGTGATCGTGCAGGCGATCGCCAAGGGTCTGGCGCACCCCTGAAGCCGGCCCTCACGCCGCAAGCCGCTCCTCCCCCGCCAGCCGCGTCGCCGCGGCGTAATCGATCTTGCCCGTCCCCAGCAGCGGCAGCGCTTCGACCGCGCGCACGATCCGCGGCACCGCGATTTCTGCCGCCCCCCTCGCCCGCGCATGGGCCAGCAGAGCTCCGGTCGTTGCATCCGGGTGGGTGGTGAGCAGCACCAGCGCCTCGCCCTTGCGTCCGTCCGGCACGGCGACCACGGCGTGCGCCGCATTCGGCCACAAATCGGTCGCCAGCGCCTCCGCCGCGGGCATCGACACCATCTCGCCGGCGATCTTGGCGAAGCGCTTGGCGCGCGCCAGGATTGTGACGAAACCGTCGGGGTCCACGGTGCACACGTCGCCGGTGTCGTACCACCCGTCCGCGAGCGGCTCCAGCACGCCGGGCGCGGTATGGCGGAGGTAGCCCCGCATCACGTTCGGCCCGCGCACCACTAGCCTGCCGCCGTCGGCGATGCCCTCCACCGGATCGAGACGATAGGTCATGCCCGGCAGCAAGCGTCCGGCAGCGCCCGACCGGCTGTGCATGGGCGTGTTCAACGCCAGCACCGGGGCCGTTTCGGTGGCGCCGTAGCCTTCCAGCACGCGCACACCGAACCGCTCGGCATACAACCGGCGCGTTTCGTCACGCAGCTTTTCGGCGCCGGCGAAGATGTAGCGCATGGAGTAGAAGTCGTACGGATGGGCGAAGCAGGCCCAACCGGTCAGGAACGTGTCGGTGCCGAAGGCGATGGTGCTGTCCGTGTCGTAGATCAGCTCCGGGACGATCCGGTAGTGCAGCGGCGACGGATAGAGGAATGTCCGCACGCCGGACAACAGCGGCAGCAGGGTGCCGCCGGTCAGACCAAAGGAGTGGAACATCGGCATGGCGTTGAACACGCGGTCGGCGGAGTTGAAGTCCACCACCGCGGCCACCTGCGCGATGTTCGCGAGGATGTTGCGATGGCTGAGCACCACGCCCTTCGGCGCGCCTTCGGAGCCGCTGGTGAACAGCACCACGGCTCCCGCATCGGCCGCCGCCCGCGCGCCGGGCAACCGCCACGCCGCGCGGGCATCCAACCAGCCGCGCAGCTTTGCGGACATGCCGAGCCCGGCCCGGATGTCCTCCAGCCACACGAACCGGACTTTTCGCTCCATCCGGGCGATCGTCGGGCCGAGCTTGGCCCGCTCCACGAAAGCGCGCGAGGACAGCACCGTGCCGACGCAGGCCGCGGCGCAGGCGGCGAGCATCCCCTCCGCACCCGCCGAAAAGTTCAGCATGGCGGGCACCCGGCCGAACGCCTGCAATGCCATGAACGTCACCACCGCGCCGTTCGCGTTGGGCAGCATGACGCCGACCGGGTCGCCCCGCGGCGCTTCCCGGGCCAGGCAACGCCCGAGAACGATGGCCCCCAGCAGCACCCGTCGGTAGCTGAGCGGTTCCCGCGCGATATCCTCCACGACCGGCATCGCCGGGCCGAACCGACGGCTCGCGTCCAGGAGGGCGGCGAACAGCGAGCGGCCGATGTTCGCGGTGGCGAAGCCGGTGTGCTCCATGACGCCTTGCAGGACCGTGCCCACCGCGCGGCGGCGCGAACGGCCGCGCAGGTCCGGATCGACGGCGACGGCGACGGCCGGCAGCACGGTCAATGACAACCAGGGGAACCACCGCCGGGGCGCACGCCCGCCCATCCGCGACAGCCGGGTGAACTGCAGCCCGTCGATGCGCACGGGGACGATGGCGGCCGCCGCCTTGTCGGCCACCATGCCGGCGCCCTCGTAGACCTTCATCAGAGATCCGGTGGTGGTGATGCGGCCTTCGGGGAACACCACCAGGGTCTGCCCGTCGCGCACGGCGCGCACCATGGTTTTTGTGCTGAACGGGTTCGCCGGGTCGACCGGAAAGGTCCGCACGGCGGCGAGAAAGGGGCGTGCCCACCAGCGTTTGGCGGTGTGGATGTTGACGGCGAACGTCGGCGCGCCGGGCAGGAAGGCGGCGACGAAGCAGCCGTCGGCAAAACTCTGGTGGTTGACGACGATCACGGCGCGCTCGCCGGGGGCGGGCAGGTTCTCGAGCCCGTTCACGTCGACGCCGTGAAAGGTTCGAAAATACCAGCGGAACACCGCCCGCACGGTTTCCTGGGGCAGCAGGCGGACGATCCAGGCCGCGACGAGCAGATTGACCCCGGCGGCCGCCAGAAGGATCGTCACCGGCGCCACCCCGGCCAGCGCCAGCATCGCCGTCAACACCGCCGCGCCGGCCATGGCGGCCGCGTTCATCACGTCGTTCGCCGCCACCATGCGAGCCAGGCGGGACGGTTCCGAACGCTCCTGGAGGATGGCGTAGAGCGGCACGGAGTAGAGGCCGCCGCAGACCGCCAGCAGGGTGAGATCGACCAGCATGCGCCAGCCCGCCGCGTTGTGCAGCACGGCGGACACGTCCACCAACCCGCGCGCGTGGCCGACGGCATGGCCGAAATCCCAAAGGAACACGGACAGGCCCAACGCCGCGAACGGCACCAGTCGCGCCGATACCTCGCCCCGCAGCAGCCGCGAGCATAGGAGCGAGCCCGCGCCCACGCCGACGGAGAAGAACGCCAGCAGCAAGGTGAACACATGCTCCTTCGCGCCGAGGTCGTCCCGCACCACCGTCGGCAGTTCGGCCAGCAGGGTGGCACCGATCACCCAAAACCAGCTCAAGCCGAGCAGGCACCACCAGACCGGGCGGTTGGCACGCGCCGCGCCGAGGAGGGTGCTCGTCTCGCGGAGGAAGTTCCAGCCGATGCGCAGATCGGGCGCGCGGGAAGGCGCGCTTTGGATCAGAGCCGCGCTAGTCACGCCCGCGGCGGCGACCGCGATCCCCGCCGCGGACACGATGGACGGCCCCCATTGCAGCCCAATCAGGGCGCTGCCGCCGATGGTTCCTGCGAGAATACCCCCGAACGTCCCGGCCTCGATCAGGCCGTTCCCCGCAACCAGCTCGCTCTCGGCCAAGTGGCTTGGCAGAATGCCGTATTTCAGCGGGCTGAAGAACGTCGCCTGTACGCCCAGGCCGACCAGCACGACGAACAGCAGCGGCATGCTGCCGAGCAGGAACCCCGCCGCCGCGAGCGCCATCAGGGCCACCTCGGCGAGCTTGACGAGAACGATGGTGCGCGACTTCTCGAATCGGTCGGCGACCTGCCCGGCGGTCGCCGACAGCAGCATGTAGGGTGCGATGAACACGCCGCCGGCCAAGGCGACCAACGCCGGACCGGACGATCGCGCCGCTTCGAACAGGATCAGGACGATAAGCGCATTCTTGAACAGGTTGTCGTTGATCGCGCCCAGGGTCTGGGTGACCAGCAGCGGCAGGAGGCGACGGGACGTGAGCAGCGACATGGCAGAGCTCTCCATGAACATCGTTCACATTAGCTACACGAGTTGTGAACGGTGTTCAAGGACGATCTTGTTGGCGATCCCGGCGGAACCTATCGGCAGGTCTCCTACGTCGCCGGCGTCGGCCGTGCCCGCCTGGTCGGGACGGTTCGCGGAGAGCGGGCCGAGCATGCCGAGAAGCTCATGCCGAAACGCTGAGATTCGAGAATGTCGGCGGCCGGGCGATCGAGCCAGCGCAAGTCGATCACAAATCCCGCTCGATGGGAGAGCCGGATGTGGCTGAGGCTGAGTTATTATTATGTCCGGCACGTTGATCCCAGGGTGAAGGCGGCGCTGCAAGAGGGCGGGGTCCGACCTGTTAAGCGTCGTCTGCTTGGAAGGCCGAACGAAGGTTCGACGTAGATCGAAGCGACCGCTGAGCGGCTAGAAGAAGATCGCAGCCGACCAGAAATTGACTGCGCGGCAATGCCGCGACAAGAACTCCTATGAGCAACCCTCACACGGAACTGACTCCGGACTTCCGCCGGGGCTGGGATGCCGCACTGCTTGCCGCTCGGCACTGGCATGAGTCGCAGGCGAAACAGGCTTTGATCGAGGCGAAGCGTAGTCGCTTTCCCAAGAGCCTGGAACGCGATGCCGTTGTCCATCAGAGGTCAGCCGAGATGATCGCCATTCTGAGTCGCGACGATGTCTGACCAATCGGAGATGACAGCGATGTCACGTTTGTCGTCGCCGTAACATGGCGATCCACCCTCGCGCGATGCGGGGGGCATGGATCGCTTCGCCGCCTCGCTTCTTGCAATGACGGCCGGCATAGCTTTCGTCAGCCTTGAAAGCTGCGCGGCTCAGCAGCGAAGGCGACCACATCCTCAAGCACGCAGGCGCGGCCGCGGAACAGCGGCGCGAAGGCCACGACAATGCCGATATGCCCGACCTCCGGGTAAAGCTTTGCTTGCACCGACCCGCCCGCTTGCTGGATTCGCTCGGCGAGACGAACCGTATTGCGCGGTCGCACGGTCTCATCCGCGTCCCCGGTGAGAAGCAACATAGGCGGGTTCCGGCCGTCGACATAGTTGATCGGCTGGCTCGCCGGCCCGTCGCTCACGCTCGCGAACACCGGCACGATATCCGGGTCCGTGATCGGCAGGAAATCGTAAGGGCCGGCCAAGCCGATGACCGCAGTCAGGCTTTCGCGTTTGAGGCCGGCTGCCCTGAGCAGGGCCGAATCAAGACCAAGCATTACCGCGTTGTAGGCGCCCGCCGAATGACCGACCAAGGCGACCCGGGAGGGATCTCCGCCGTATTTCGCGACATGGGCGACGACCCAGGCGACCGCGGCCGCGCAGTCCTCGAGAAAGGCCGGGAAGACAACATCCGGGTAGAGGCGATAATCTGGGACGGCCACCACGAAGCCGCGACGGACGAGCGCCGCGGCGACGAACAGGTAGTCACCCCGACGGCCCGTGCGCCAGCTGCCGCCGTAGAAGAAGATAATCACCGGGCGGACGAGCCCTTTACCGTCCGGGTGGTAGAGGTCGAGCGCTTGGCGCTCTGCCGCACCGTAGCGCACCCCGCGTTGGACCGAGAGGCCGGAGGTCGGGATGGTGGCGTTGAGCAGGTCCGCCGGCGCGCAGCCCGCGGGAACCGTCAGGGCGCCGGCGGCAGTGGCCAGGATCGTCCGCCGCCTCACGCCGAACCGACCGCGTCCTGCCCGCCGCGCAGCAGCGCGGCCGTCATCTGCGCGATGGCGGCGCAGCATCCGGCGAAGTCGGCACCGAACTTTCGGCACCAGTTTCGAATGTTCTCGTGACTTACGATCGCGGCTCGCTCGGCCAGGATCAGCCCGACATCCCGGAGACTGAGGCTGAAGACATGATACAGCCACACGGCGTAGCGGATCATCTCGGCCGGGAAGCGATGTCGAGGGTAGGTGACGGGCTGTCGCGTCATTCCGTCGGCCTCTCCTGCTTTCCATCCGAGCGTCGGGCTGCGGCCAACTTGGCAATGCCCTCCAGCCTTGACGACCGGCGCCTCGTGCAAATCCGACTGCGACATGGAGCCGCCGCGCGCGCCGGAGTCGAGCATGTATGTGTCGGGACAGTAGGGATCGGCGCGGTCACGGTGCAGCCCCGCGAGACCCGCGAGACATATGCCAAACCCAGCAACCGCGCCCGAGTGACTGACAGGCCATCGTCACACTGGTCCATCGACGTAGGAAGTCGGCTGAATACTTTGCAGCGCGTCCCGAAGTGCCGTAGATGCCCAGGACCGCCCCGCCTGCGGCTACATCCTCGACAACCCAACGTCCGTCACGGGGTGCTACGAGGCCGACCGCATCGCCAAAGACGTTCCCAAAGGCGAGCGTAATGTACTGCCGACCCTTGTCGTCTTCTCCCACGATGTTCTCCACAAGGCTGCGAGGGCGCCGGCTCGTCTGAAGATACCATCCGTGCTTCACCGCCTCGGCACCCCATCGACCGACCTCGGCCAGGTCGGCCTTCGAGAACCGTTCGCATGAGAACTGAAGTATCTCGGAGGTCATGCTGTCCCTGCGGTTCCACTCGTCCCGACGCGGGACTACGTGCGCCGCAGGCCTCTCTACGAGCACCACCTTGATGACCAGTTAATCTTTCCGCCCTGCTATGGACCGAGCCGGACGTCGCCAGCCGTGGTACCCGGGCCGACAAGTTCCGCGACAGAGACCGCAGCACCACGAAGCAGCGTTATCGGCTCACCCGCGAAGGGCACTTCGTCGACATCGAGATCGACCAGCCGGACCTTCCAAGCTCGGCAACCCGCTGCCCTCGCCGGAGCGGACCCTCGCCTTCAAGTTCCTGCTGCACCTGGGGGAGGTGCATCAACCCTTGCACGCGGCCGACATCACGACGCGGGGGCAACGGGGTGGGTGCCAGCCGACTCGCCCCCGGCCGACCCGTCCCTAGCTGGCTTGTCCCCCGATGACTGGTCCGACGCCGCCCGCCCGTTGTTCGCGATGGGCAGGCCGGTCGCCGGCACGCTCGCGGAGATCTATCTCCGGGAACGCGGCATCACGGCCTTGGGTAACCTCCCGGCGCTGCGCTTCCATCCGCGCTGCAAGTACCTTCCGGACGACGGCGATCCATCCGGCACGCGCGACGCCTGGCCGGCGCTCCTCGCCGCCGTCACCGATGGCGACGGTACGGTTACCGGGGTGCAGCGGACCTGGCTCGACTCTCCAGGCCGGACCAAGGCGCCGGTGGCGACGCCGCGGTGGGCGATGGGCCACCTCCTCGGCAACGCCGTCCGCTCCGAGACGGCAGAGCCTGCGCCCGGGAAAGCGGGGGTGCTGGCGGCGGGGGAAGGCATCGACCCGCGCCCGCTGCCGGAGGAGCGCACGGTCTCGGCGCCAAGGGCGGCCCGCGGAATGGCGGCGATGAGGTGCGTCGCCATGACATGAGCCGCGCCGCTCACCATCAACGTAGGATGCGATCGCGCAACCGGCCGACCGAAATCCGCCAGCGGAATCAGCGGGACCACTACCCGGGTCGCAAGGTCGGACAACAGCTCCGCTTGCACGTCCAGCAGCAACGGCGCCGCGCCGCGCGAGGCGCCCGGGTTTTCGTGAACGGTGCATCGCGACATCAGAACTGCCGCAGCCCGTCGGACCACAGCCCGTGTCGGTCCAGATAGTCGTTGGCGCCGGCAATCGCCTCTCGGTTCTCGGCCAGCCACCGCTCGCGCCGAAGCGCGGCCACAATCTCGCGCAAGCGCGTTTCCAGCACGGCGGAGACGTTCCCCCCCAGATCACGAGCCTGGCTGAGCAGCTCAGCATCCACCGTGATATTCGTGCGAGTGTTGCTGGCCATGTGTGCCCTCCTACACATGACCGATACACACTCATATAGAGAGCAGGGCAACTGTCTGCTTCAGGGCGGGGCTGCTCAGGATTGGGCGGAGATGGTTGCGCCGCGCGGCCGCGTCAAGTGAGAGGCACGTTCCCGAGTTCTAGGCGACCGTCAGAGGTCGTCCGGCTCCAGGTTCTTGGATTTGCGGATCAGCGGTGAGTAGGGGCGCGGGCGCGAGGGTGCGGTCGGCCTCGGATCGAGCGACTCTTGCGCACTCGGCCTTGTGACGCTCGCCGCCAGGCTGTGGCTTGATTCGGCTTCGGGGAAGATCGCGTCCCGCGGTGCCAAGGTCAGCGGCGTCGCCCCAGCCGCCCAATGCGCGGCTTCGATCGCCTGATCGATTACTCCGATTGACGGCCGCGCAGCGGGATCGAGAGCCAAGCCTTGCCGGAGCAACCGGGCCAGCGGTGGATCCATTCCTGGTGCCTCGACCCGGATCGCCGCCCCGGCCTGAGCGGCTTCGGCTGCATACTGTAAGCCGCCGGCGAGTGATGGTCCTCGCCCGGTCCAGTATTCGTGGATGAGAACACACGCGGAGAAAACGTCGGCCGTCGTGCCGAGACCGGCGGGTGTGACGTTCGTGTTCCCGCAGTACGCCAGGATTTCGGGGGCGACGTAGTTTTGGTCGAATGCCATCTCGTCGCGATCCGGCGGCTCTCCAAAGAAGAACGCGCCGTCAAAGTCGATCAGCCTCGGCCGCAGCGCGCCTCTCGGGGTGAGATGAATGAGGATGTTGCTCGGCTTGAGGTCGCCATGGGCGATCCGCTGCCCATGCAGGGCCACCAGTGCTCTGGATAATCTTCGGAGCAGTCCAAGCCGCCGGCCGGCCGGCAGCGCCGCGACGTCGGCGGGCGCGAGCGAGGCGGGTTCGATCCGCGGGGCAACATGGTAATATGTCAATGCTTGGCGGAAGAAGCCGACCGGCGCGACGACATCGCCGCCGGCCTCTTCAATCCTGCCCAGTGCTGCGCCAGGACGATGATGAAGCGCCTCGAACAGTGTGCATCGCCTGATTTTCTCGTCACGCAGCGGACCCGTCATCAAGTCGGGCGGGTATTTCGGACGGTAGAACTCCTCGACGAAAAATTCCGTTCCGCCACGGTCGGCGAAGCTCCAGCGGCAGTTGGCGCCGCCCTCGAAATCTCGCAGCAGGCGATAGCCGCCAATCACGCTTCCTGTCTTCAAAGCCATGGCCGGCTCCACGCCTCGGGCAGGCGCGCCATGTAATCGGCCCGATAGGCGGACCAAGCCGTCGCGAGCAGCGATGCCGCTCGCGATTCAGGCGCGTGGTCAAACGGCGCCAGAAGCTCATGGAGGCCCGCCAACCGCGGAGCGAAGTCGGCGGCCACATGCGCGAGGGATCGCCACCCGATAAATGCAACTGCAATTGAGATGTCGTCGACGGCATTCGCGGCCAGGCATTCCGACACGGTGTTCTGCCACTGGGGAATATCCCCGCCGGAAGTCAGCGCACCCAGCAGCAGTCGCTCGAAATGCATGGGCGACGGAAGGCAGCCGAACGCGCCGTCGGTCGCGACCAAGAGCACGACCGGACCGGCGAATAGGTGCGCGGTGCTGGCCAGGCGACACGGAGCATCACCCGTCAACATGTTGTTCATGGGAGAGTCGGTTTGCAGCGCCGCCATCGCGTCGCACGGGATCAGGCTGTCGTCGGAGCTGAGCTGCTGCAGGCCTGCGGCCGGGGTGAGAGCGTAGCAGCGACTGTCCCCCGCCCACATCGCGAGCGACGTCACTCCGCCGGGGACTGGATGGAACAACAGGAGCGCGGCCGTGGTCGGATAGCTTCGCAGCAAGGCGCTCCGGACCCGGCCCGAGCCCGCCGCGGCCGCGCCATGGCGCATGGCGAGCGCGTGGCCGATCGTGCTCGCGAACACGGCGGCGGCGCGGGCGCCGTCGCGTGGATGCGGAGGTCCGCTCTGCGCGACCGAGAGAGCCGCCCCACGCGCTGCCCGCGATGCGTAATACGCGCTGCTGCGGCTGCCGTCCTCGCCCATGACCTTCCGCGCACCGGCGCCACCGAGGCCGTCGAACACCCCGATCAGCCGGGGTTCGGGCGCACCTGCAACAAGGGGTGGCGCGTCCTCCGCAACGCGGAGGCGTGGCAAATCCACCACAGCGGACAGCGTCGGTCGGTTCTCAGGTTCCGCAGCGTCGCATCGGCGAAATGCGGGTCGGGTCCGGGACATCCTAGATACTGTTTGCAATGACTTCGATCACCTCGGCGTAGTCCAGCTCTTGCAGGCCCTGCCCGGCGCGGGAAACCACATGCACCACGTTTTCCCACGTCTCCTGCACATCGTTCCACGGATAGGCGTCTGGCGCATACATCAGCAGGCGCTTTGCCGATCGGTCCATCTCGTGGCCCTCCCACAAAGCGGTCATCTCCGCGAAACTGCCGGGAAACCCACGGGGGTAACCGGAGGTGCCACGCCGCCGGGCGTCTTCCAAACGATGCGCCGACGCGTCGGTCCACAGCACGATCACATGGCGGCGGCGATCTCCTGAACGGACCCAGGCCGACCTGATAGCCGAGGCCAGCGCTTCAAGGCCGCTCTCCGGCTCGTCGCCGCCGCCCGAGGCCCGGACCGGAGCAAGAAAGCTGGCAAGATCGCGGCGCTGTTCCGGCAACTCGAAGAATGGCGAGGCGAGGAGGGCGTCCGCCCCGTCTTCGTGCAAGTCGCGGAACACGATTGCCCGCGCGCGCAGGTGGTCAACCCGCTTCCGCTTGTCGGCCATGGCCCGTGTCACGTCATCGTGGAAGCGGAGCGCGTTGCCCTTCACCAGTTCGAGTATGGGCGACATGCTGCCGGTCGCGTCGATGCAGAGTGCAAGATCGACCGAATAAGTCAGGCCTTTTGGCCGCGCGTTCGACGGCATGCTTGGACTCTGTACAAAATAAGGCCGTGCGTGAAAATGAGGCGTTCACGCATCGGTTCCCGCTTCTACCGGATCGAACCCGTCACGGACAAGAACGGAGTGCAGTCACTCCTGTGGGCTGAACCCCATGATCCGCTCAAACCGCGCGCGGAACGCCGGCCAAACCTCCGGGTTCAGGATGCGCGGGGGCCGCCTGCCGTCCAGAACGTCGAGCATCTGCTCGGCCGCGATGGTCGCCATGTTGGCCCTCGCCTGCGCCGTCACGCCGGCGGTGTGCGGGCTGGCGATTACGTTGTCGAAAGCGAGCAGCGGGTCGTCGTGCGGCGGCGGTTCCTTGTCCCACACGTCGAGGCCGGCTCCGGCGATGCGTTTCTCGCGCAACGCCGCCGCGAGGGCTCGTTCGTCATGGATGCCGCCACGGGCCGTGGTGACGAAGTAGGCATGCGGCCGCATCAGCGCGAACTGCTCGGCGCCGACCATCCCGAGGGTTTCTTCCGTCCTTGGGCAATTGATCGAAACGAAATCCGCGGCCGACAGCAGTGCTGCGAGCGAACTGGCCTCGGCGCCGCGCGCGGCGACCTGCTCGGAGGTGAGATACGGGTCGTAGGCGAGCACCCGCATCTGGAACAACCCACGGCAAAGCTCCGCGAGGCGGGAGCCGACGTTGCCGAGGCCGACGATCCCGACGGTGCGGCCGAGCAACTCGTTGCCCATGTAGTCGTTGCGCGGGATGCCGGACGCGCGGCGCATCCGCCGGTCGGTCTCCATGATCCGCTTCGACAAGGTGAGCATCATGGCGAGGGCGTGCTCGGCGACCGCCTCCCGGTTGCCGCCGGCCTGGTTCACCGCCAACACTCCCGCCGCCGTGCAAGCCCGCACGTCGACCGTGTCGTATCCGGCACCATTGCTGGAGACCACGACGAGATTGGGCGCTCGGTCGAGCAGCGCAGCCGTCGCGTGGTACTTGGGATCGATTTCGTCGCGCGCGGCGCCGATCTGGTAGGCGTGCGCGGCGTCGAGCACCGGTTCGGCGATGTCGTCCGGGCTGGAGTTCTCAAGGCGTTCCAGTGACACGTCGCTGCGTCGTCCCAGGATTTCGGCGAATACGGGGCTTGCGAGATATTCGACATAGAACACCCGCTTGAGATTGATGGGCATGGTTTCCTCCCGGCGGCTTTGACACGGCCGACTATCCTATGGAGCGGCATTCCGGCCAATCGCCTGCCCGCGAATGACCGAGGCGAGAAAAACGTTCGTTGATGCGGATTTGACGGCCACCTCTGAGGGAATTGACGGCGCCATGACCGGTGTAGCTCACATTCCTGTGAGCGGCGTATCTATGTCGTGCCGCATTTGGAGTAGCAGGTGACGGCATCTCGCATCGGCGGTGAAAACCGGTATTTGAGGGTTTTCATCATCCGCGCCGCTTCGCACGACGATCGACTCATTTTAGCAGTCAGCGGTTCCTTCGTTTGAACCGTATCGCCATTATTCAATCACGCATCATTATCAGAGGCATGGGCGAGCACGAGAATAATCTCGTCTCGACCACGTCTTCGTGCAGCAGCGCCATCCTGGTCGTCGACACGGCCTTAAGATGAAACGAATCAGAGTTTCGGGCTGCAAGATGTCCGACACCAACGCCGCCGGCATCGGCAATTAGCCGGCGACTCAATCTCGACCAATCCTCATCCATGGACGACCGGGATGGCATGTTCGCGGCGAAGATCGACGCGTCATGCACAATCCCCTGGCGAGCAACCCAGCGGTCCGCTCCCGTTCGGCCGGCAGCGCATGGCCGGCCGGTGGACCTGCGCCGACGGCCAAGCCATCATTACGGCGCATCGGGGGGAGGATACGGATGGCCGGCCTGTATTTCGAGGAGTTCACGGAAGGTCAGGTGTTCGATCACGCGATGACCCGGACCGTGACCGAAATGGACAACGTGCTGTTCACCACGCTGACCATGAATCCGCAGCCGTTGCACCTGGACGCCGAGTTCGCCAAGACCACCGAGTTCGGTCGGCCACTGGTCAATTCCATTTTCACCCTGGGCCTCATGGTCGGGATCACCGTCGCCGAGACCACGCTCGGAACCACGATCGGCAATCTCGGCATGACCGAGGTGGCATTCCCGAAGCCGGTGTTCCACGGCGACACGCTGCGGGTTCGGAGCACCGTCAAGAGCAAGCGCCAGAGCCGCTCCCGGCCGGATGCCGGTGTGGTCGAGTTCGAGCATCAGGCGTTCAATCAGCGGGGCGAGATGGTGGCGCGCTGCCTACGGGCCGCGTTCATGCGCGCTCGGCCGAAGGGGGCCTGAGCCGATGCGCTCGCTTCTGTTCGTTCCCGCCGACAGCGAGCGCAAGCTCGTCCGCGGCCGCGAGTCCGCCGCGTCGGGGCTGATCCTTGATCTCGAGGACTCGGTCGCCGCGCAGGCTCGGCCGCAAGCCCGGATGATGGCCCGCGCGGCGCTGGACGGATCGCGCATCTCGGAGTTGTGGGTGCGGATCAACCCGCTCACCACTGCGGACGCGCTGCTCGACCTGGCCGCCGTGATGCCGGGCCGCCCGTTCGGTGTCCTGTTGCCGAAGAGCACGCCCGGTGAGCTTCGCAAGCTGGACGACTTCCTTTCCGCCCTCGAGGCGGCGAACGGCATCACGCGCTTCGCCACGAAGGTGATCGCGATCGCGACGGAAACCGGGGCCGGGGTGTTCCGATTGGGCGAGTACGGCGGCATCACGCCGAGGCTTGCCGCGCTGACATGGGGTGCCGAGGACCTGGCGGCGCTGCTCGGCGCCACCAATCGACGACCGGACGGGATTTACGACGATACGTTTCGCCTGGTGCGCGCGCTCTGCCTGCTCGGCGCGCAAGCGGCCGGAGTCGAGGCGATCGATACAATCAATGCCGATTTCCGCAACGAGGAAGGTTTGCGCGCCGAATGCGAGGCGGCGCGGCGGGCCGGGTTCACCGGCAAGATGGCGATTCACCCCGCCCAACTCGCGCCGATCAACGAGGCGTTCACGCCAAGCCCGGACGAGCTGGCCTGGGCTCGCGAAGTCGTCGCGGCCTTCGCTGCCCGACCGGATGCGGGCACGATCGGGTTGGGCGGGAAGATGGTGGACCGGCCGCATCTCGTGCTGGCGGAGCGCCTCCTCAAACGCAACGAATGATTTGTACCAGTTCAGCCCTGCCCAGCTAGTGGCAGGCGGCGACGAGAACAAAACTAGAAGGAGAATGTGATACCAAGTTATTCCCTATTTACGTGTATTTTACGGTTGAGAACTTACTCAGCCCAGCCTAACACCACTCCTGGCTGCATTTGATGCATCTATTCGCTTTCAACGGATGGGTTTGGGATGGCAACTGTTACGCTGACCGGAGCGGCAGGGGTATTGAACCCCGTCACTCTTGACACACGCAGACGATCCAACTCGCGCAACAGATTGTCGCCGCCATCAATGCGGCCGCCGCAGCCAACACGCTCAATGCCGTCGACTTCCCTGGGCCTTTCTCGCCGCGCGGAGGCATCAATGAAGCGGTGATCGCCCCCGACACGTTGAGCGGGTCATTCGAGGGGCCAAATGGATTTCAGTACGTCGTCGATGCTGCGGCGGTCCCGGTCACCATTTCGGCGGCGGCGAATCAAACGGTACTGGCCGGCAACAGCGGCGTCGCCGTGAGTACCGCTGGCGGCAACAGCGTCGTAATCGGTGGCGGCGACAACCTCGTCGATCTTTCGGGAGTCGGCAACACGATCACTCTTGCCGACGGCAACAACCTCGTCCTCGGCGGCTCATCCGGCGATAGCACGATCAACGGCGGCACCGGCAATGTCACGCTGTTTGGCAGCAGCGGCGGCAACATGGTGTTCCTCAGTACCGGCACCAACGCATTGTTCGCGGGCGCCGGGAGTGACACGTACATCGGCGGCGGCGGCAGCGACACCATTGTCGGCGGTAGCGGCACTCCTCTCGTGTTCGGCAACACCGGGCCGCTCACGTTCGTCGCCGGCGCCGGCGCAAGCACCGTCGTGGGCAGTGCGGAGGCAACCGATCAGACGCTGTTCGGCTCGGCCGGCAGCGATATCACCTTCACGGGTTTCGGCAGCGCGCTTTACGTCGCGGGCACCGGCAGCGAGACGTTCGACGCATCGTCGAGCGGCGGCGACCTCACGGCCTATGGGGCCGCGACGGGCGACTCGGCCACCATTTCCGCCGGCTTCGGTAACAATGTCGTCGTCGGCAGCAGTGGCCAAACCCTCGTGTTCGGCAATCTGGGGCCGCTCACCTTCGTTGGCGGCATCGGCGCCAGCACCGTCATCGGCAGCGCGGGGGCGCCCGGTCCGACGCTGTTCGGTTCGGCGGGCAGCCATTTCGCCTTCATGGGCAATAGCGGCGCGCTCTACATCGCGGGTTCCGGCAGCGAGTCGCTCGACGGGTCGTCGAGCGGCGGCAATCTCACGCTGTTCGGTGCCTCGGGAGGCAACGGAGCCACGCTCGCCGGCGGTTCCGGTAACGACACGATTATCGGCAGCACCGGCACCACGAACATGACGGGCGGCGCCGGCGCGAACGTGTTCGCGTTCTTCCATGCGAACGGCGGCGGCGGCGTGGACACCATCAAGGACTTCAGCGCCAACGATCTCGTCCTGTTGTCAGGCTACGGTGCGGGCGGCGTCGCGTCTTCGGTGACCGCGGGCGGCAACACCACGCTGACGCTTTCGGATAGCACCACGATCACGTTCTCCGGCATCACCAACCTCAATCCCAACCAGATCATCAAGAGCTGACAACAGGCTGTCGATCAGCCGTCGCGCGCCGCCCGATGGTATTCGCGATTGGGCATCATGTCCGAGCCGGACGCCATCCGGTTCGACAGGTTGAAGAAGGCCACGGTCTCCGACAGATCGAACGTGTCCTCGTCGCTTAACCCGGCCTGCCGGAGTGCGTCGCGATCGGCGTCGTCCACTAGCCAGGGCGTCGTCGTCAGCTTCCACGCGTAATCCAGCATCGCGCGCTGCCGCGTGTCGAGCCGGGCGACCCGATAGTTGAGCGCCATCATCTCGCCGAGTTCCGGGTCGCCCGACAAGGCGCGCACCGCCGCGCCATGAGCGACGAGGCAGTAGTAGCAGCGATTGGCGGAAGACACGACCACCGCCACCATCTCGCGCTCAAGCTTGGACAGCCCGGACGGCGACAGCATGATTTCGTTATACATCGCCATGAAGTTGCGCAGCCGCTGGGGGCGCAGGCTGTACGTGGCGTAGACGTTCGGCACGAAACCGAGCTTCTCTACGCATTTGCGCCAGACCGCCTGCAGGTCTTCATCAAGCTCCGCGGCGTCGGGGACGCCGAACTTGGAGATGTGATCGGGTTGCGGCATCGCGGCCTCCGTCGCTTTGGCGGGTGGAGGGTGCTGCAGCCAAGCGGACCGCGCAAGAACCGGCGGCCCGCGGGCGTGTTGCACTCGCATGTCATTCCTGACCGATCACCAGCTGCCCGCCTTGCTGCACCAATATGGCTACGGTGTCGTCGGCCTCGTCGTCGGACTTGAAGCGACCGGGCTGCCGCTCCCGGGCGAGAGCATCGTCATCGCGGCTGCGATCTACGCCGCCACGACGCATGAATTGTCCATCCCGCTGGTGGTCGCGGCGGCGGCGACCGGCGCGATCCTGGGTGATAATCTCGGCTATCTGATCGGCCGCGCTATCGGGTTCCGCGTGCTCCAGCGCTACGGACGCCACGTGTTCCTGACCCCGGAACGGCTCGAGGTCGGCCGCCGGCTGTTCCAGAAGCATGGCGGTAAGGTGGTGCTGTTCGGCCGGTTCATCGCCATCCTGCGCACCTTAGCGGCGCTGCTCGCGGGTGCGAACCGAATGGACTGGCGCCATTTCCTGTTCTGGAATGCGGCCGGCGGCATTCTCTGGTCATCGGTCTACGGCTTCGGCGCCTACCTGCTCGGCAAGCAGATCGAGCGGCTGCAAGGCCCGCTCGGCATCGCGGCGGGGGTGGCGGCTGTCGTGGCGATCGGGGTCGTCGTCGCCTACACCCGGCGCAAGGAGCGGGAGCTTGCCGCCGCTAACCAAGCACCTCGGGGTTGACCACGTGCTCGCGGATCGGCCGGCCGTCGAGCACGCTGAGCATGTTGAGCGCGGTGGCGACCGACATGGCGGCGACCGCTTCCGCGGTCACGCCGGCCATGTGCGGTGCGGCGATCACCGTGTCGAGTTGCAACAGCGTGTTTGAGACGGGCGTTGGCTCCTCGTCGAACACGTCGAGCCCGGCGCCCGCCAGTTTGCGCGACACCAGCGCGTTGTGCAGCGCCGCCTCGTCGACGATGCCACCGCGCGCGGTGTTCACCAGATAGGCGGACGGCCGCATGCGCGCGAGCCGGGCAGCGTCGAACAGCCCGATGGTTTCCGGCGTCTTGGGGCAGTGAATGGTGACGAAATCGGCGGTGGGGAGGGCCGCGTCGAGATCGGGCGCGGGCTCGTAGCCGGCGGCGCGGATAACCTCGCCCGGCACCAACGGGTCGTGCACGAGCACGCGCATGTCGAGTGCCGCGAGCTTGCGCGCCGCGCGGGTGCCGATGCGCCCGAAACCAACGACGAGCACGGTCTTGCCGGCGATCTCGGTGGGCAGCGACGCGTAACGGTCCTGCCAGCGGCCCTCGCGGACAATCGCGTCCAGCGCCGGGCCTCGCTTGGCGAGGGCGAAGACGAATGCGACGGCCTGCTCGGCGACCGAGGTGGAGTTGGCGATGCCCGTCACCATCAGGGGGATGCGCCGCGTCGTGAGGGCGGGCACTTCCACCGCGTCGAAGCCGACGCCGATGCGCGCGCAGACCAGCAGGCTCGACGCCGCGGCGATCTCGGCCGCACGGAACGGCGTGACCGAGAGCGCGACCGCGTGGGCGTCCGCGAGCAGCGGATGCAGCGTTGCCGCCGACGTGCCGGGCGGATAGGGCACCAACTCCAGGTCATCGCGCGCCCGCAGCACGTCCATCCCGGCGGCGCCGAATCGGTCCGGTACCAACACCTTGTAGCGGTTCGTCGGCATCGCGCGGGCCTCGTCAGAGTTTACGGTTCTGCGCGGCGATGTAGCCGCGGTTCCAGGTGGGCGAGATCTGCACCTCGCTGAGGCATACCCGGGCGGGCAGGGTCGCGACGTAGCGGATCACGTCGGCCACCTCGTCCGCCTGCAGCATGCGCGCGCGGTCCTCCGCGCTGACCGGGTTGGGCCGCTTGTCGAGGATCGGCGTCGCCACCTCGCCGGGCAGGATGACGCAGGAGCGAATGCCGTTCTGGCACTCCTCCATGTTGATCGAGTGGCTCATCGCCACCACGCCGTGCTTGGCGGCGGTATAGCCGGTGCCCGACATCGGGCCGATGTTGCGACCGGCCATCGAGCTCGTGTGGATGAGCAGGCCGTCCTTGCGCGCCCGCATGATCGGCAGCGCCACCGTCACGCAATAATAGGCACTGGTCAGGTTGCCGTTGATGAGCAACGCCGCGCCTTCGGGCGTGAGCTTGTCCCAGCTGCGGTCGGTTATGTTCAGCCCGGCGTTGTTCACCAGGATGTCGAGCCGGCCCGGCGTGCGCTCGATGAACGCGCCGATGCGGCGCACCTGGTCAGCTTGCATCAGGTCGCCGGGTTGCACGTGCGCCTCGCCGCCGCGCTCGCGGATGCGGGCGGCCACGCTCTCGAGCGGCTCGGCCCGGCGACCGGTCAGCACGATCGCAGCGCCCTCTGCTGCCAATGCAAGGGCGGCCGCCTCGCCGATGCCGCTGCCGGCGCCGGTGACCCAGGCGATCTTGTCCGCGAGCCGTGCCATGTCCGTTCCTCCGACTTCGGGAACATTCAACGAGTCCGCGGCCCGGCCGGCAAGAGCCAGGAAGGAAGCCCGGTCACTTCGGGCAGGGGAACCGCTCGGTCATGAATTGCAAGAACGCCTCGGTAGGCGGCGCGGACAGCCGGGTCGGCTGGGCGCGGACCCAGGTGACGAACTCGTCCAACGTCGCGCTTCGCTTCGGCGCGGGCTTGGGAAAGCAGATGGAGCGCGGCTGATTGCCCTTGCGCTCCTGCGTGAGCTGCATGTCGACCGCCGCCTGCGTGAAGCCGTGGCAGAAGTTCTCGGCGGCGACGCCGTCCTTCTCCGGGCGTTTGGCGGCGCAGAGATTGCCCAGCTGGCCGGCGTTGGGCACCTCGAAGTCGCGCGGTTCGACGGCCCGGGCGGGCGCGGAGGCCAGGCTGGCCCCGAGCAGCAAGGCGGCGCCGAACGCGATCGTCCTGTCAGGCATGGTGCATCCTCTCCCGTGGGCGGGTCCGGCTGTTCCCGGCCGGGTGCCGCGACCATATGGTGTTGTCATGGACCTCGATTTCACGGAAGACGAAATCAGCCGCTACTCGCGCCACATCCTGCTGGCCGAGGTCGGCGGCATCGGGCAGGCGAAGATCAAGGCGGCGCGCGTGCTGGTGGTGGGCGCGGGCGGGCTCGGCAGTCCGGTGCTGCTGTATCTCGCGGCCGCCGGGGTCGGCACCATCGGCGTCATCGACGACGACCGGGTGGAGCTGTCCAACCTGCAGCGCCAGATCGCGCACACGACCGGCGGGCTGGGCACGGCCAAGGCCACCTCGGCTGCGGCGGCGGCGCAGGCGATCAACCCCGGGGTCCGGGTCGAGATCCACGAACAGCGGCTGACCGCGGTTAACGCGATGTCGCTGATCGGCGACTACGATCTCGTCTGCGACGGCACCGACAATTTCGCGAGCCGCTTCCTCGTCGCGGACGCGTGCGTGCTGGCGCGGCGGACCTTGGTTTCGGCGGCGGTGTTGCGTTTCGAGGGCCAACTCTCGACCTTCAAGCCGCACACCCACGCCGATGCGCCCTGTTACCGGTGCCTGTATCCAGAGCCGCCGCCCGCCGGGCTGGTGCCGAGCTGCAGCGAGGCCGGCGTGCTCGGCGCGGTGACCGGCGTGATGGGCACCCTGCAGGCCACCGAGGTGTTGAAGGAGATCGTGGGCATCGGCGAAAGCCTCTCGGGCCGACTGCTGATCTGGGACGCCCTCGCCACGCGATTCACCACGATCCGCCTCAAGCGTGACCCGCACTGCCGGCTGTGCGGCGCCGCCCCCTCCATCACCGACCTCTCGGCCCACACCGTATCACGCGAGCCGGCCTGTGCCGCCGGCTGAGCCGCTTGGTATCCTGCTGCTCTCCGGCGCACACGATCGGGCGCACTACGCGTTCGTGCTGGCGACCGGCGCTGCCGCGCTCGGCAGGCGTGTCGTGCTGTTCGCCACCAATGCCGGTTGCCGGGCGCTGCTGGCGGATTGGTCGACGCTCGACGACGCCGCGCGCGACACGACCGCGCGAACGCGCGGGGTGGCCGGCCTGGACGAGCTGCGCGAGGCGGCGACCGAACTCGGCGTACGCTTGATCGCGTGCGACGCCGGGCTGCGCGCCGAGGCGCTGTCGGCCGCGCCGCTCTTTTCCGGCGTGACCGTGGCTGGCGTGGCGACGTTCCTCTCCGAGAGCGCGGGCGGCCAAATCGTCGGGATCTGATAGCCGGTCAGGTGCGCGACGCGCCACGCACCCGAAGATCCTCGAAATAGTCGGCGATCGCGTCCCGGATTGCCTTGGCGATGACGGCTCGGTGTCCCGTCTGATTGAGCAGGGCTTCCTCGCGCCGGTTGGACAGGAAACCCATCTCCAGCAACACGCTCGGCACCGATTGCGCGCCGAGCACGTAGAGCCGGCCATCGCGCGCCGGCGCTCCCGTCATGCGGATGTCGTCCGTGAGTTGATGGATCATCGTGTATTGCAGCCAGTCGGAGCCCGGCGCCGGCTGCGGCGTCGCATCCGCCAGGGCGCGGGCAATCTTGCCCGTTGCTCCAGCGGCCAGGCGGGGCGAGCTGGTCCCCGATCCCGTGCCGGTGCGGACATAGACGCTCGCACCCCGCGCGCGCGGGTCGCGGGAGGCGTCCGCGTGGATCGCCACGAACAGCGACGCCTGGTGCGATCGGACGTAGCGCAGCCGGTCCGACAGGGAAACGAAGCGGTCGTCCGTCCGGGTCAGCGCGACCCGATAGCGCCCCGTCGCCAGCAGCAGGTGGCGAAGCTCCATCGCGGTCGTCAGGGTGACGGTCTTTTCCAGCGTGCCCGACACGCCGCCGGCGCCCGGATCACGGCCGCCATGCCCGGGATCGATCACGATCAAGGGAAGCTGCCCGGCAACGACAGCGGACGGGCGCGCGACGTGGTCGTTCCGTGCGATCCGGTGCGCGCGGCCCTCGTGATCGCCGAGCGCAAACCGCTTTGGATGGTGCGCTCGGGCAGCGACGCGCGGCGGCCGACCGGGCGCTTGGCGATGCGCCGCGTGAGGCAGCCGGTGGTGCTCTGCCGGCGCCGTCCGGGCGGCGGCGGGCAGCGTGAGCAGCACGGTGACCAGCAGCGGCGTGATGAGGCGGCAAAGCCCACCGGGTCTCATGCGCGACCGGAGAACGGCGGGCCCGCAACTCGTCTCATCGTCCATCTTCCCGGCGGCTTGCTGCCTTGTTGGCATATCGAAGCGCGGCAGTTCAAGCGCGAACGCCCCATTCCTGACCTTGGCTCCGAACTTACCGGCCAAAACCGCCTTGACCCGGCCCGGGTGCGTTGGCACGCATTGCGGATGCCGCTCTCCCTCTTGTGCCTGCTTGTGGGGGCTTTGCTCCTCGTCTGCGCGCCGCCGGCTGGTGCGCAGACCGCCGCCCCGCCGCCCCACGTCACGGCCCCCGCAAAACGCGGTCACGGCGCCGTCGCGCCTGCCAAGCCCTTGCAGAAGACCCCGGTGGTCAATCCGAAATCCGCGCCTGCCAAGCGCCCGTCGGCGCATGGCAAACCACCGATCGCCGCTGCCCCGGCACCCAGCGCTCCGCCGCCCGTCCCTCCCGAGGCGAAACCAGCCGAGCCCGCCAAGGGCTCGATGACCGGCCTACCGCTGCCGCGGTTTGCGGCGCTGCGGTCCGACGAGGTCAACATGCGGAGGGGCCCCGGGACCCGCTACCCGATCGAATGGGTCTACAAGCGTCGCGATCTGCCGGTGCAAATCGAGCGGGAGTTCGAGGTCTGGCGCTTGGTGCAGGATCAGGAAGGGGTGAAAGGCTGGGTGCATCAGGCGACGCTGACGGGCCGGCGCAGCTTCGTCGTGGTCGGCACCGAGCAGACCATGCGCGGCGAGGCGGACGACGGCGCGGCGGCGGTGGCCATCCTAAAGCCCGGCGTGATCGGCCGTATCCGCGGCTGCCAAACGGGCGCCCCCTGGTGCGAGGTTCAGGTCGGCGACTATCGCGGCTGGCTGCAGCGGACGCAGTTCTGGGGGACCTACCCCGGCGAGGCGGTCAACCCGTAGCGCGCGACGGCCGGGCCACGCTATGATAGGTTAATGGAAAAGGATCCTCCGCGCGCCCACCACGACCTTGGCGGGGTCGCGAAGTTCATGTGCGAGGCGGTCGATACCGAGCCGCACGCCCTGACCGATTTCGACCGCGAGGTGGACGCGCTGCGCCAGATCCTTGGTGGGAAGGGTGTCATGGGCGTAGACGAGTTGCGGCGCGGGATCGAGGCGATCCCGGAGACTGACTACCTGCGACTGTCCTACTACCGCCGCTGGATCCGCTCGATCGCCGATAACCTGATCCGCAAGGGCGTCATCACCGAGCACGAGCTTCGTGACGCCGTGAGCCGCGTATGACCGCGGCTGACGCGCTTGCCCCGGGTACGCCGGTGCGGGTGCGCGATGCGTGGCCGGAGCGACACGACCCGGTGCACATCCGCACGCCGCATTACGTGCGCGGCAAGCAGGGGCGGGTCGTGCGTCGGCTCGGCGTCTTTCCCAACCCCGAGGACCTCGCCTTCGCGCGCCCCGCCGCCCGGGTGCCGCTCTACCACGTCGCGTTCGATCCGGCGGCGATATGGCCGGACGCCAAGGCCGGCGACGAGCTGCTGATCGAGATTTTCGCCCATTGGCTGGAGCTGGCTCCATGACCGCCTTGCTGGAAACCGATGGCGAGACGCTGCTGGCGGCGTTGCGCGTGCTGTTGGCCGACAAGGGGATCGCGACGGCGGCGGAGATCGCCGAGCGAGTTGCGATCACCGACGGCGGCTCGCTCGCGCAGGGTTCCCGCATGGTCGCCAAGGCGTGGGTCGACCCGGCGTACCGCCTCGCCATGCTGGAGGACGGCGCGCGGGCCGCCGAGAGGCTGGGGATCGCGATGCGCGGCGCTCCGCCGCTTGGCGTCCTGGAGAATACCCCGACCGAGCACAACCTCGTCGTATGCACTTTGTGCAGCTGCTACCCGCGCGCGGTGCTCGGTTATCCGCCGTTCTGGTTCAAGTCCGCGGCCTACCGCGCCCGTGCGGTGCGCGACCCGCGCGGTCTGCTCGTCGAATGGGGCACGGTGCTGCCCGCGACCACGCGGGTACGCGTTGTCGACTCGACCGCGGACTACCGCTGGATGGTGCTGCCGTGCCGGCCAGGCGGCACCGAGGGCTGGAGCGAGGAACGACTCGCTTCCATCGTTCGCGAGGGCGACATGATCGGCGTGACCGTGCCGACGGCTTGACCGAGCTCTCCCGGCTGACCGGAACGCAACAGCAGGCAGCACGGAGCTCTCGCCACCCTTACTGGGCAGCGTAGGCAAGCTCCGGGACCGCGTAGGCGACGTCAAGCAGGGCGGCCAGCTCCTCGGCCGGGCGTGCGCGGCTGAACAGGAAGCCCTGCAGCTCGGTGCATTCTTCGGCAACCAACCGGTCCATCTGTTCGGCCGTTTCGACGCCCTCGGCCGTGACGGCGATGCCGAGGCTATGGCCCAGGCCGGTCACCGCGCGCACGATCGCCGCGGAATCGGCGTTGATCGCGAGGTCGCGAATGAACGACTGGTCGATCTTGATCCTGTCGAACGGGAACCGCCGCAGATAGCCGAGGGAGGCGTATCCGGTGCCGAAATCATCGAGCGAAATCCGCACCCCGGCGGAGCGCAGCGCGTGCAAGGTCGCCATTGTGGCGTCGTCATCATGCAGCAGGACCGACTCGGTGATTTCGAGCTCCAGCCGATCGGGCGCGAGCCCGGCCTCGGATACGGCATCCATTACCGTCCTGACGAGTTGCGGGCTGCGGAACTGTGCCGGCGAGAGATTGACCGAGACCCTGATCGCGCCCGGCCAGCTGGCGGCCTCGTTGCACGCCTGTCTTAGCGCCCAGGCGCCGATCGGAACGATAAGGCCCGCTTCCTCGGCGATCGGGATGAACTTGTTGGGCGGGATGGCGCCAAGCGTCGGATGATACCAGCGCAGCAGCGCCTCGAACCCGCAGATGCGGCGTGTCGAAGCGTCGATGATGGGTTGGTAGTGCACCTCGAGCTGCTCACGGGCAAGCGCCAGCCGCAGGTCGAGCTCGAGGGTCCGCCTGGCCTGCGCCTGCGCGTCCATCTCGGGCTCGAAGAACCGCCATGAGCGCCGTCCGTCCGCCTTCGCCGCGTACAGCGCAAGATCGGCGTTGCGGATCAGCGCGTCGGCGTCGGCCCCGTTCGCCGGCGACAGCGCGATGCCGACGCTGGTGCCGATCACGATGTGATGGCCGTCGATATCGTAGGGGCGGGACACGACGTCGACGACCCGCTCGGCGAGCAAGGCAACCGGGCGAGGCTGCGTCACGCCGAGCTGCACGATCGCGAACTCGTCACCGCCGAGCCGGGCCACCGTGTCGCCCTCGCGAATGAGGCCTTTCAGTCGGGTCGCGACCTCGCGGAGCAGCCGGTCGCCGATCGGATGACCGAGCCCGTCGTTGACCGCCTTGAACTGGTCGAGATCCAGGCACAGCAGCGCAAAGCCGCCCTCGCGCGCGGTCTGCGCCACCGCCTGCTCGATCCTTTCATGGAACAGCACGCGATTGCCGAGTTGGGTCAGCGCGTCGTGCCGCGCCATGAACACGACCTGGTCCTCCGCTTGCCGGCGCTCGGTCACGTCCTCGAAGGTCAGGATCCATCCGCCGTCGGCCAGTGGCTCGTGGAACAGTCGCGCACTGCGCCCGCTGTGCAGCTCGAGCAGCCACGTTGCGCGCGTTCGGGAAGCTACGACCGCTTCGCGCTCGGCGAATACCTCGGCAAGTGTCTGCCGCGTGTAGTTGCCGCAGCCGAAGCTGTGCTGCAGCACCGAGCGATAGCTCATGCCGGGATGGATGTCGGCCGGATCGAAGCCGCAGATCTCGTAATACCGCCGGTTCGCAAGCACGAGGCGGGACTCGGCATCGTACATGCAGAGGCCCTGGGTCATGTTGCTGAGCGCCGCATCGAGCTGCAGCCCGGTGCGGGCCAGCTCCGCGCCGCGGCGAAGCATCTCCTGGTTGGTGGTCTGGAACACCCCGGCGGCGCGGGCGAGGTCGCCCACTTCGTCGGCATCGTGAAGCGACGGCACGTCGATCGCGGTCCCGCCGGCCGCCAGTCCTTTCATCGCGGCGGTGATCGCCTGGAGGCGACGAACCACGCGGCGCTGGATGAGCATACCCACGAGCCCAGCCAGCAGCGCGGCACCCATGCAGGCCAGCACCCAAACCACAGTGCCGTGCGCGCTATGCAGCATGGAGGCAAGCTCGGCATTCAGCGTCGCGACCGAGCGCGCGCGCCGGGCGATCACGTCGACCATCGTTCGGTCCGCGTAGAGTGCGTAGCTTTGATGCAGGATGCTGTCCGCCAGGACCGGGTCCCCGGCCTCGACCGCGAACAAGATGGATCGGGCGCATCCGAACAGTCCCGAAAGCGAAAGGCGGGTTTCCAGCCGTCGATCGAGCGCCTCGATCTGTTCCTCGACGTCGTGCAACTCGGCCCGCAGCGCCGGCAGGCGGTCAAGCTGCATCGGCCCCACAGCCGTTTGGACGAGACGCTGGTGGCGTTCCAACATGACCAGCGCGTTCACGCTCAGGCGTGCGTTCGCCAAACCGTCCGTCTCGAGCGCGCTCGCGAGGTTGCGGGTGTGCAGCGCGAAATGGATGGAGACCGCCGCGAGGCCGATGATGGCCGAGAGCGTAAGCGCGGCGACGCAGTAAAGCCGGTGCGCTATCCCGAAGCGCGCGCGGAACCTGAACAACACCATCGGCGACCGTCCTCGCGGCGCCTTTCCGACGCGCCTAGCCGTATCATCCCAGCTCGGGATTGACGGGCGATGAACGAGACCGGAACGGTTGGTTAAGCGCCCTGCGCGGGCCGCGGCGGCGCCCCGTCTGCAGAAACGCTGTCGGAGGATCAGATAAACTGCCCGCGCAAGAAGCCGAGTGCGGGCAGCGGCTTCCAAGCGCGCGGCAGGTCGGCCCGGCGGATCGGCGCCACGCTGTAGCGCGGCACGGCCTGCCTGCAGCTCTGAAGGAAGCCCGAATAGGCGCGCACCTGCTGCTCACGCCAGGCTCGATCGGCCAGCGCCGCCACCCGGTTCGGATAAACGTCGGCGATGCGGTCGGTGCGGCCCACGGACGCCACCACGGCCCACAACGTATCCTCGGCCGAGCGAGGGAGGGTAATGACCTCGCTCATCCGGCCCGCTCTGCCCTCACGCCTTGGTTCCCCAGCCGAGTACGCCGACATGATAGCGCCTGCCTCGTGCGAGGCCAGTATTTCGCGCGTTTGCCTCAAGGCGGCTGCCGCGCGACCATCGAGGCCGGTCAACGAAAGGCTCGACGATGGCGGACAAAATGAAGCTCGGGATGCTCCTCCCGCTCGGTGATATCGGCGGCGATGCCGGAGCGGTGAAGGACTTCGCGCAGGCGGCGGAGGCGTTGGGCTACGACGACCTGGCGGCGCCCGACCACGTGCTCGGCGTCAATGCCGAGGCCCGGCCCGACTGGGGCGCGCGCAACACGTCACGCGACCTGTTCCACGATCCGTTCGTGCTGTTCGGCTATCTCAGCGGCGTCACCAACGCGATCGGCTTCTCGACGCAGGTGCTGATCCTGCCGCAACGCCAGACGGTGCTGGTCGCCAAGCAGGCGGCTTCGCTCGACGTGTTCTGTCATGGCCGGTTCCGGCTCGGCGTCGGGGTCGGCTGGAACGAGGTCGAGTTCGTCGGGCTCAACGAGCAGTTCAACAATCGCGGCCGGCGGTCGGAGGAGCAGGTGCATGTGATGCAGCAGCTCTGGGCCGCCCCGCACGTGAAGTTCGCGGGCAAGTACCACAATATCGACGACGCCGGGATCAATCCCCTGCCGACCCATCGGCGCGTGCCGGTCTGGTACGGCGGGGACCAGGACGTCACGTTGCGCCGGGTCGCCAAGTACGGCGACGGCTGGATGCCCAACGCTTACCAGCCCGATGACCAGGCGCGCGCCGTGTTCGACACGCTGCGTCGCTACGCCGCCGAGGAGGGGCGCGATCCGACCACCGTCGGCCTCGAGCCGTGGGTTTCGGTGGGCGAGGGCAGCGAAGCGGATTGGCAGCGCGAGGCGGCTGCTTGGAAGGCGCTGGGGGCGGATCGCCTGTGTATGACAACGACCTTCGGGCGGCGCGGGCATAAGCGCATCGCGGGGCGGACGATGGACGACCACCTCACGGCGATGAAGCGGTATCGAGAGGCGGTGGCGGAGGTGCTCTGACCCTCACCCCGGCCCTCTCCCGAAGGGAGAGGGTTGGGTGAGGGCTTACTTCACCTGCCGCATCAGCGCCGCCCACCGATCGAGCACCGGCAGGATCTTGTCCGCCTGCTCCGACTCGACGCTGACGACCACGCGGGCGACGCCCATGTCCTGATATCGGCGCAGGCGGTCCGCGTCTTCCGGGATGCCCCACAACGTGACCGGGAGCGAGGCCGGATCGCGCCCGGCGTCACGTGCCATCTTATGGAACTCGGGCATGAACTCGCTCACGTCGTCGTAATGGGGGCGCTTGGTGTGCGGGATCCAGCCGTCGCCGTAGCGTACCGCGCGCCGGGCCGAGTACGGGTATGCGCCGCCCAAGATGACCGGCGGGTGCGGCTTCTGCACCGGCTTCGGCCAAGCGTAGATCGGATCGAAGTTGACGAGCTCGCCGTGATACTCGGCCTTCGATTTGGTCCAGATCTCCTTCATGGCCTCGATGCTCTCGCGCACGCGCTTGAACCGCGTCTCGTAAACGGTGCCGTGGTTCTCCATCTCGTCCTGGTTCCAGCCGCCGCCGATGCCGAACAGGAACCGCCCCTGGCTGACCTGGTCGATGGAGGCGACGAGCTTGGCGGTCTGGATCGGGTCGCGTTGCTGCACGAGGCAGACGCCGGTGCCGACCTTGAGCGTCCGCGTCGCGCAAGCTGCCGCTGCAAGCGTCACGAACGGGTCCATCGCGTCGTAGTACTTCTTGGGCAACTCGCCGCCGCCGGTGAACGGCGTCTTGCGCGACACCGGGATGTGCGAGTGCTCGGGCGCCCAGACCGACTCGAACTCGCGTTCCTCGAGCGCCGCGGCGAGTGCTGTCGGGGTCATCGAGTAGTCGGTGAAGAACATTGCCGCGCCGATATCCATCTGCTTCCTCCTGGTCCCTATTGCCAGCCTAGCCCGCTTCGGTCGGTTAACCCAGAGCCTCGTCGAGGGAGCGCACCACGTGACGCAGCTCGCCGACCCGTCGCGTCGTTCCGGTGCGATCGAGGAACTCGAGGACCTGGATGGCGAGATTGCGGCCCACGCCGGTCCGTGCCGCGAAATCACTGGCCGGGAAGCCGCTCTCCGCCTCGGCGGCGAGCGTGCCGGCAATTCTTGCGAGTGTCTGAACCGTCTCAATTACAAAGAAACGATTTCGTGCGACGCGCAACAGATTGCCGAATGCCTCGAAGCGGACGAGCATCTGCTCCGTCTCCTCTGGCGCGCGTCCTAGCTGATCGGCCAATTCGCGGGTGCGCAGCGAGCGCAGGCCCGCATTGGTCAGCAGCGTCTCTACATGGGTCCAGAGCGCCGCGTCCGTTTCGTCAAGTCGAGCGACGTGGCTCGGCAATCGCAGTGCCGTCTTGTCCCGGGCGACGTTTCCTTCCGCGATCAATTCGGCGATCACGGCATCGAGCACGGGCGCGTCGGCGTGCATACGGAGATGACCGAGCAGCGTCGCCTTGCCGAGGCCGGTGAGCGTGGGGTTTCGGTGATGCCACTCGTCGAGCGCGTCCAACACCGCGCGGCGCAAGGTCGCGTGCATGACTTCCGATACGAGTACCGCGTCGCCCGGCCGTCCGACAACGTGACCAGTGCCGCGGTCGGGCGTGCCGGGATCGACATTGCGCGTGCGACTGAATGAAGCGAGATCGACGCAGCCCTCGGCATCCAACAGCGCGTGCAGCGCTGCGCTGTCGTCGGGCAGGCTGAGGGCTCGCAATAGCGCGAGCCGGTCAGCGAGCCTCCGACGACGGGTTGACGGGGCTGGGTCGATGACCCGCCCGCCGGCAAGGGTGTGCCGTGCAGCGTGATCCCGCAGCACGACGCGGTCGCCGTGCAGCGCCGCGACCGGCGTATCGAGCACGATCCGCGCGAAGCCGCCGTCGGACGCTGCAAGATCGCTCAACGGCGTGACGCGGCCGATTACGTCGCCCGTACCCAGATGCACATGGACCGGCAGCCCGGCCCTTGGCATGGCCTCGCCGTCGAGCCGCAACAGCGCATCGAGCCGGGTGGTGGGGGCGTGGAGCGCGGGTGCCACCACCCAGTCGCCGCGTCCCACTTTGGCACGATCGAGGCGGGCGCCGGCAATGGCCAGCGCGCAACGGTCGCCCCTTCGTGCCTCCTCCGCCTCGCCATCGCGCACGTGGATCGAGCGAACACGGACCTGCGTTCCTCGGGGCGTGAGGACCATGAGGTCGCCGACCCGCACCTGTCCCGCCGACACCGTGCCGGTGACGATCGTGCCCGCGCCGGCCAGCGTGAAGCAGCGATCGACCGCCATGCGGAAGCCCGCGCCCGCTTCCGGCGGGACGCGGGTCCGCGCGAGCGCCGCGAGATGATCGGACAGCTCGGCGAGGCCGGCGCCGGTTTCGCTTGACACGGCGAGCACGCTGGCGCCGGGAAAGCCGTTGCGCGCCAGCAGATCGCGGACGCTCTCCGCCACCGACGCCGCGCGGTCGTCCGGAACCCGATCGATCTTGGTGACCACGGCTGTGACGCTTGGAACGCCAGTGAGCGACAGGATGGCCAGGTGCTCGTGGGTTTGCGGCATCGGCCCATCGTCGGCGGCGACGATCAGCAGCGCGCAGTCGAGCGCCAGCACGCCGGCCAGCATGTTGCGCAGGAACCGCTCGTGTCCGGGAACGTCGACGAAGCCGATTGCAGTGCCATCCGCGAGCATGGCGTAGGCGAAGCCGAGATCAATCGTGAGGCCGCGCCGCTTCTCTTCCGGCAAACGATCGGTGTCGACGCCGGTGAGCCGGCGGACCAGCGAGGTCTTGCCGTGGTCGACATGGCCGGCGGTGGCGACGATCATCCGGGTTCGCGCCGGCGCTCGTCTCCGGCAACACGCGCGAGCTCGCTGGAGAGCCCGCTCAGGCTGTTATCCCCGTGGAGGCGGCAGCGGCTGGGACTGCACCGGCCTAAGTGGCTGCGGCGGTGGCGGCGGCGCGAGCTGAACCGGTTGGTTGCCGATCGGCGTGCCCGGCGTTGTCTGCCCGGCCATCGCAGGCTGGCCACTGCCGTAGCGGGTGAGCATCTCGCGCAACGGATCGGCGCCTGGGTTCCGCGCCTGCATCGCCGTCACGATCTGCCGCGCTCCCAAATCGGAGCCGTAATAGGCCCGGTTATACTCCGTGCGGGATTTCAACAGGCTGCCTTGCAGCGAGACCCCGGCGAACAATCCGCGCGACTGGGCGACCACGACGATGTCGGCGCCAAGCGCCGCCGTCGTCGCTCCCTCCACACCGGCGCCGATCGACACAAGTGCCACGGACGCGTCGGCCCCGAGCTTGAACTGGCTGTCCATCATGGCACTGAGGCCCTTGTCGGTCAGCAGCAGCATCATGATCGCGCTGTCCTGGATGCCGATCTGCAGGCCTGCGCTGCCGCTGCCGATCCCGTAGAAGGCCGGGTAGGACCAGCCACCGGCGGCGTCGCGGCCCACCAGCACGCAGTCGGAGCCCGAGCCGCCGAAGATGAAGGCGATGCGCAACACCTGCGGGCACACCATCACACCCTTGGCCCGACGCAGCAGCGACGCCGCATCCCGGCCCGACGACTTGCTCATCAGGTCCTGAACGGTCAGCGTCGCGCGGTCGACGAGAGCCTGCTGCTCGATCTGCGCCTGGGCGCGCAACGGGGCCAGTGCCAGCAGGGCGCTGCAGACGACACCGGCCAAGACGCGTTTCATCGGCAATTCCTCATGCGCCAGGGTAGAGGAGCACCCGAACGCATTGTCAATAGCCAGGAAGTTCGTTGACGCAAACCACCCGCCATCCGTCCTCGGTCCGTTCGAGTCGCGTCAAGGACAGATTGTTGATGCTGAGATGCAGCGCGCTGTCGGGGCCGATTCTCAACGCATGGGCCATCGCGGCCCGGATCGCGCCACCATGCGCCACGACCACCACCTCGCTGCCCGCGTGTTCCCCGGCGAGCCGTTCGAGCGCCGCGCCGACGCGCTCGATGACTTGTGGCATGCTCTCGCCGCCCGGCGGCTGCTCCAGTCCGCGTGCGGCCAGAACGGATGGGCCGGGAGGCTCAGTCGCGCCGGCAGCTCGTGATGCGCCAAGCCTTGCCACTCACCCAGATGCTGCTCCATGAGCGCGGGCTCCACCGCGAGCGGCGCTTCCGGGTAGCCGGCCGCGAAAATGCCCTGGGCGGTGCGCCGGGTGCGGGACAGCGGCGTCACGACCCAACTGGCCGATCGCGGGCAGCCGCCGCGCCAGCGCCTCGTACATCGGTCGCTGCTCGACGAGGCTGGTCGGGCACAATTCGACGTCCATCGCGCCGTAAAGGATCGCCCGCGCATTCTCGCTGACGATCGCGTGCCTAATCAGCCAGAAGCCGGTTTCCGCCATTTGCGCCTATTCCCCGATGCTCAGTAGCGCTCCGCGCTCCCGGGCGGAGCGGAACTGGCGGGCGAACAGCAGCGTGGCGGCCCCCATCCAGACGGCGTTCAGCGCGAAGGCGGCGGCGAGGTGATCCCACCGTATCGTGCCGGTCTGCATGACGGCGCGCATGCCCTCGAACACGTGCGCCGACGGCAGTGCCAGGGCGATCGGCTGGATGACCGGCGGCAGAACCGAGACAGGGTAGAACACGGCGGAGAACGGGGTGAAGGCGAACAGCACCGACCAGGCAAGCGCTTCCGCCCCGGCGCCGTGGCGCAGGATGAGCGCAATCACGCCGAGCGCGATCCACCAGCCCATGAGTATCAAATTGACGAAGAACAGCACCAGCACGGGGCCGATCGAGAACAGGTCGAAGGCGTAAAGCGCCCAGGCCAGCAGCACAGCCGGCGCGACGCCAATCACCGCGCGGATAATGGAGATACCGAGCAGCGCTCCGACCAGTTCGTGCGGGCGTAGCGGGCTGACGAAGACATGCCCGAGATTGCGCGACCAGATCTCCTCCATGAAGCTGATCGCGACCCCCATTTGACTGCGCAAGGCGATCTCCCAGAGCAGCACGCCGCCCAGCAGCAGGCTTCCGGCGAATACGACGCCGTTGTTGGCGGCTTGCGCCGCGAGAAACGAGGCCGTGAAACCCCAAATGCACATCTGCAAGGTCGGCCAGTACGCCAGCTCCGGGACGCGGGGCCACGAGCGGCGATAGAGGGCCAAGTGGCGATACATCATCGCCCAGACCCGGCGGGTCGGCGCGTTCATGCCCGAACCGCTTCCGGCGTGACCTGCCGATTTCGCGCGATGTCGAGGAACACTTCTTCCAGGTCGTCCCGTCCGTAACGCAACAGCAGGTCGTTGGGGACGCCGGAATCGACGATTCGGCCCTGCTTGAGCATCAGCACATGCGAGCAGAGTCGCTCGACCTCCGCCATGTTGTGCGAGGCAAGCAGGATCGTGCAGCCGCTTTCCTCGCGGTAGCGCTCTAACCAGCTGCGCATCAGGTCGCCCGTGTCCGGGTCGAGGCTTGCAGTCGGCTCGTCGAGCAGAAGCAGCTCCGGCCGGTTGATGAGCGCCTTGGCCAAGGTCATGCGCGTCTTCTGTCCGGCCGAGAGTTGGCCGGCGGGTCGCCGCAACAACGCGCCGAGGTCGAGTTCGCTGGCGAGCTGGGCGATGCGCCGCTCAAGCTCCGGTACATTATATAGGTGACCGTAGACCCGGAGATTCTCGGCCACGGTCAGACGCTGCGGCAGCGCTACGTACGGCGACGAGAAATTCGTCCGCGCCAGGGCTGCGAACCGATCACGCGCCATGTCGTGCCCGAGCACCTCGATCCGGCCTGTGGTCGGGATCAACAGGCCGAGTAGCATGGCGATGGTCGTCGACTTGCCCGCGCCGTTGCCGCCGAGGAGGCCGACGGTGGCGCCGCGCGGAATCCGGAAGCTGATCGCGTCCACCGCCAGGGTTGTGCCGTACCGCTTGGTCAGGTCCTCCACGGCGATTGCGTCCATGTCCCGCATATGCCGACGCGGCGCACCTTGGCCAAGAGCGGCGACCGCGGAAACCGGCACTCGCACCCGGCTCGCGCGGCAGCTACGCTCCAGCCGCATGAGGACCAATCAAATGCCGTCCCCGGCCAGCTTGCCGTCGGGACGCCGGGTGTATGCGATCGGCGACGTGCACGGCTGTCTCGACCAGCTGCAGGCGCTGCATGCCATGATCGCGCACGACCTGGCCGAGAACCCCGTGGCGTCGCCATTGTTGATCCATCTCGGCGACTACATCGATCGCGGGCCCGACAGCGCCGGGGTGGTCCGCTACTTGCGCGAGGGTTTCGCGGGGGCGCCCGCCGTCAACCTCATGGGCAATCACGAGCGCATGATGCTGGAATCGCTGAACAGCACCGATCCCGAGGCCTTCGCGCATTGGCTCAGCAACGGCGGCGATACCACCCTCCAGAGCTGGGGCGTGCCCGAGCCTTATCGTCCGCAAGGCCTTCACCGGCTTATTCCGGACGATGACCAGCGCTTCGTTTACGCGCTGCGGCCGCATCATCGCGAGGGCGGATACCTGTTCGTGCACGCCGGCATTCGGCCGGGCCTGCCCCTGGAGCGCCAGTCGCCGCACGACCTGATGTGGATCCGGGAGCCGTTCCTGTCCTGGGTCGGCGACCTCGGCGCGGTTGTGGTGCACGGCCATACCCCGATGGACGCACCCGTCGTCAGACCGAACCGCATCGGGATCGACACGGGCGCCGTGCGGGGCGGCGCGCTCACTTGTGTCGTCCTGGAGGCCGACCGGCTCGGCTTCCTGTTCGCCTGAGGCGCTGACTTGCTCTCGCCAAGGCTTCGCTTGCAACCGACCAATCGACGCGTTACGGCGTGTTGTTGATGGACATCGTACCGCTCGTCGCCAAGCCGCTTCCCGAGGACCCTGCACCGGACCTGGTCGCGGCCATCCGGCGCCTTTCAAAGACCAGCGTCCTCGTGATCGGCGATGTGATGCTCGATCGCTATGCCTATGGCGAGGTGGAGCGGATCAGCCCCGAAGCGCCAGTACCCATCCTGACCGTGGAACGCGAGACCGCGATGCCCGGGGGCGCCGGCAACGTCGTCCGCAACCTCACCGCCCTCAACTCGGCCGTCGCGTTCATCGCGGTGGTGGGCGACGATCAGGCCGGCTCCGATCTGACAGGGCTGGTCGGCGGTCAGCCGGGCGTGGAGCCCTGGCTGCTCGTGCAGAGCGGCCGGGCGACGACCGTCAAGACCCGCTACATCGCTAACGGCCAGCATGTGTTGCGCGCCGACAACGAAGACGCCAGGCCGATCCCGTCCAAGTTAGCTGAGCGCCTGCTCCGCATCGCCCGCGACGGGATGCTCGCGACCAGCATCACGGTGCTCTCCGACTACAAGAAGGGATTGCTGGCCGGTCCCGTCGCCCGGCAACTGATCGACGCCGCGCACAATGCCGGCAGGCGCGTGATCGTCGATCCGAAGGGGCTCGATTACGGCCGCTATGCCGAAGCCGACATCATCACGCCGAACCGGCGGGAGCTGTCGGAAGCCACCGGCATGCCCGTCGAGACCGAGGCCGAGATCGTCGCCGCGGCTACCGTGCTGCGGCAAGCGCACGCCTTCGGCGCGGTGGTGGTGACTCGGTCAGAGGATGGCATGACCTTGGTCGACGAAGCCGGAGCGCATCATTTCCCCGCCGAGGCCAAGGAAGTGTTCGACGTGTCCGGTGCCGGCGACACAGTGGTGGCGACGCTGGCCGCCGGCCTCGCCGGCGGGCTGACGCTTCCTCTCGCGGTGCGGCTCGCGAACATCGCGGCCGGCGTCGTGGTCGGCAAGATCGGCACCGCGATCGCCAGGGAAACCGAGCTGCTGGCCGCGATCAGCCCCGAGGGCGGCGCGCTGCGCAAGATCGTCAACCGGGAGACCGCCGCCGAGCAGGTCGAGCGCTGGCGGCGCAAGAACTACCGCACCGGTTTCACCAACGGCTGTTTCGACCTCCTGCACCCCGGGCACGTGCATCTGCTCGAGCAGGCGCGTGCCGCGTGCGACCGGCTTGTCGTCGGGCTCAACAGCGATGCCAGCGTGCGCCGGCTGAAGGGGCCGACGCGCCCCGTGCAGCCCGAAGCCGCGCGAGCCGCCGTGTTGGCGAGCCTTGCCGCCGTCGATCTGGTCTGCGTGTTCGACGAGGACACGCCCACCGAGTTGCTGAAGGCGATCCGTCCCGAGTTGTTGGTGAAGGGCGCGGACTACGCGATCCAGGACGTCGTGGGCGCCGACCTCGTCGCCGGCTGGGGCGGCAAGGTGATGCTGGCGCAGCTTCTCGCCGGTCACTCCACCACGGCTACCGTCGCGCGCCTGCGCGGCTGAGGCCTACTCCACGCGCAATCCGGCACGGCGGGCCGCGAATCCCGCCGGATCCTCGAGTGCGGCAAGGCGTTCGGCGGCGAGCATCGCGAAGCGGTGCAACAGGGCGCGGCGCCGCGCGGCAGCCAGCGGATGTGTCGGTGCATCACGCAGGATCTCGGCTGTCGTCGCGTCGGCCACGATCACGCCGACGCTCTCGGGCAGCAGTTCGAGCGGGAAGGCGGTGTCCACCGCGAAGTAGAGCGCATCGCAGAAATGGCGGTAATCCGGCCACTTGTAGTCGGTCAAGAAATCGCGCGGACCGGATTTCACCTCGATGCAGACGAACCCTCCATCCGGTCTCAGCGCGAGGAGGTCGGCGCGCCGGCCGTTCGGCAACGCGACCTCATGCAAGGGTGCCCAGGCCAGGCCGGCGCAAAGCCGAGCGGCGCCGCGCCGCACCGTGCCGGCGATCTCAGGGAAGCTCGGAGTCACGCGAGACGCCGGAATCAGCCTATGAGCGCATCGATCGAGCGGGCCAGCGCGACATCCTTGCCGCTCAGTCCACCCGCGTCGTGCGTGCTCAGGACGATGTCCACCCGGTTCCAGACGTTCGACCACTCGGGGTGATGGTCGTGCTTCTCGGCCAGCAGTGCGACACGGGACATGAAGCCCCAGGCCGCGCTGAAGTCGCGGAATTGCAGCGTCCGCGCTATCGCGTCACGGCCCTGCATCAGAGACCAGTCGGGAAGTGTGGTCGCGAGCGTGGCGCGCTCGGCGACCGTCAGCTTGTCCATGATCTTCTCCTGGTTGACCGAGGCGGCGTGCGCTGCATCGATAGCGCATGAGCGAGGCTCCGTCGCGTCTTGGACCGCCGCCGACCGCAGAGGACATAGCGGGTTTGGGAGAACGTGCCCTGGCCAGCGTCCCGCCGCACCTGTTGCAGCACGTCCGGGGCGTCGCGATCGCGGTCGAGGAGATGCCCGATGACGAGACGCTGCGCGACCTCGGCATCGAGTCGCCCTGGGAACTGACCGGGCTCTACAGCGGCACGCCGCTCCCGCATGTAAGCGTGGACGCCCCGGCGCGGCTGCCGGACCTGATCTTCCTCTACCGCCGGCCAATCCTGCTCGAGTGGGTCGAAACGGATGTCGACCTGTATGACCTGGTTCGAAACGTGCTGGTGCATGAGATCGCGCACCATTTCGGCTTCAGCGACGACGACATCGGCGCAATCGAAGCGGAGTAGCCCGTCCGCTTAATCGGCAGGCTCGTCCTTGCGACGCTTGCGCGCCGCCGTCGCGTACTGCCCGCGCGGTCGGTTCTCCTGCACGTTGGGACGCACGACCGTGTCGTAGAAATCGTCCCAGTCCTCCGGGCGCAGATTCTCCATCGCCGGCGTGATGGTGTAGTTGTTCAGCGCGTTGTCGTCGTACATTTCGCGCGGGACCGGCTGAACCTGGAACATGGGATAGTCGGCGGGAAACTCGATGGGCACGTTGGTCTTGGTCAGACGCATGTTGGTGAAGAGGGGGCCAAACCAGCGGTCGGTCTCGACGACGCCCTCGTAAAGCTCGAAAGACTGGCTGCGCGGCAGGTTTGCGAGGGGTCGGATCAGCAGGCTCCAGCCCGGCGCCGTGCGGGCGACAAGCCCGCTCCACATCTGCACGATGCCGGGTTCATGCATGGCACCAAGGAAGGGCGGGGAGAACTCCCGAATCTCCTCGGGCACGGCGGCATCGAACGTCTCTCGGAAGCCGGGGAACTGCGCGACGTGCAGCGGATACCAGTCCGACTGACCTTCCCATGTCCAGATCACGTCGGTGCCGTCCCACATCAAGCTGAACGTGATTGGCGGGAAGATGTAATAGCCGAGGGCAGACGCGGTTACGATGGCCTCGCAGTAACGAAACGCCCTGGTCGGCATGGTGCCGATTGCCGACCGGTCCGCCCGTTGCGGCACGCGCGCTTGCGGCACGAAGCGGTGGAATGTCACCAGCGGTTCAGCTGGCCGGCGTTCCGTCGAGCGGGGTTCATCGATCATCCGCGCACTCCCGAATACTGCTGCCGGTCCGTTGGAGATGCACTTAGCCGCCGACGGACCGAGCGAGCAAGGAGGCACAAGCCCAGCTTCGGCCTCCGAGGCGCTTAGATGACGGGTGCCATGCCGCCGAGACGGACCTTGCCGCTGTCGGTGACGGTGGCGGGCGTCAGGCTCGGGCTCATGCCGCCGAAGCGGACCTTGCCGCTGTCGGTGACGATGGCGGGCGTCAGGCTCGGGCTCATGCCGCCGAGGCGGACCTTGCCGCTGTCGGTGAC
>JAABUQ010002289.1_pt1 | contig 38378 bp, 46 predicted proteins | sample 5560001 | NCBI WGS metagenome assembly JAABUQ01 (sample SAMN10711888, study PRJNA513371) | rock metagenome | isolation source: Antarctica rocks | place: Antarctica: Victoria Land, Finger Mt nord | collected 2015-12-18 | reverse complement strand
TTGTCTCCGGGAGGTCGTCGGTACGCATCGGGGCCTTCCTTCGGCCCGTCGTTGGTCGACTCAGCGACGGGCCTTTCTTGAAGCTCCGCCCACCGTATCTGCTCCACCCCTCCGCCCGGTAGCCCCCGTACATCTTCCGGTCACACCCCGCGCTATGCCCCGCGTTGACCGGTAGTGTCTGTCGGCATATAGTGGACCGGAAACAGCGTGGGGGCGTGAGACGTCGCGGAGCCGCCCTGCATTGGCAGATTCTCCGCGCGCCCGCAGGGCTAACAGAGAGGGCGATCAAGGAGGAAGTGGCATGGCCCCTGTATCCAAACGATCCTCGGGCTCCCCGCAGGTCATCAAGATGTGGTGGCTCTCGCTGGGGCTCTCGACCGTGGTCGTCGGCGTGGTCGCGGCACTGCTCCAGCAGATCATCTCGACCGCCAAGCAGATCGATGAGCATGCCGCGGCGATCTGGACCGTGGGCAAGGACATTGCCGCTAATACGGTATCTATCTGGATCCTCAGCAAGACCAACGATCAGGTCGGCCGTACCCTGGAAGCTGTGCAGGGCGTAGACCGCGCCGTCACGTCCATCGACGAGAAGGTGCGCGCACTGGCAGCCACCGACGGGCAGCGAGGCTGATCCGTGCGTCTGCTCCGCACCCTCACATTGGTCTACGCGGCCGTCCTGACCTCCGCCCTGGCGGCGAGCCTCATCAGCATTCTGGTCTTCCTCAAGCGGATCGCCGGTGCGGTGGGTGACGTGCGCGAGGCACTGGCTTCGGTGCGCGACGAGACTGCCCCACTGGCTGGGCACCTCGAAGGTCTGAACCAGGCGATCACCAGCGTCGCTGACCAGGTGGTGGGCGTCCAGACCAGTGTGGAGCGCGCCGACGAGCATCTTGCGGCGCTGGCAGCCCCGAGGGGTCCAGCTGAGGCGGCGCGGTAAGGTCAGACTCGGAGAGGTGATGGACAGGACGATTCAAGTTATCTGGTGGATCGGTCTCGCCGGCGCGCTCATGGCGACGCTGGCCGTCCTGCTGGAAGTCATGCTCGTGCTCCGAGCCCTCAGCAGCATTGACCGGTTCGCCCGCACCACGCGCGAGGCTGCCAGAGGCATCGCCCGCAATGTGGAGGTCATCTCCGGGCTGACCGCCCTGAACGAACCCGTTCACAGCCTGGCCGAGGGCACGGGCGCTCTCGGGTCTGCCGCCGCGGCACTAGCCAGCCGGTTGGAAGCGCTCAGCGGCGCCCCAAGGATCTCCTGACGTGCGGCTCCTCTTGACGATCCTGTCGGTTGCGGTCAGCTGGTCGCTGCTCGGGGTCCTTATCACGAGCTTGCTGCGGATCCAGCGGGCGCTCGAGCGTGTGGGAGAATCGATGCGCAAGATTGCCATGGGTGTCCAGGCCATCGACGATCAGACCCGGCCCCTGGGCCCCGGTGCGAACGCGCTCGCCGCATCGGTCGGCGAGACGGGCGAAACCCTCAGCGTCGGGGCGCGCCATCTCACCGAGCTCACCCGAGATCTGGACGGCCTGGTCCCCATACTGCGGGCGCGCTCCCGTTGAGCTGACCGCGCTACCGGGGAAGGGATGTCGGCCGTGCCGACCGCAGTGCGGCCGTCGGCGCCGGGATCATCCCACCGCCTCCTCCATCATGCTCTCCAGGTCCGCGTACCAGGCGAGCACGTCTTCGGCCTCGTCAGTGGCCATACGCTCGAGCGCCTGCCCCGCGTAGACGACGACGTACTCGCCGACCTGGAGATCGGCGAGCGTTCGTGCGTCCACCCAGGTGGGGCGGTCATCGTAGTCGACCTGGACGCGCGTGCCGTCAACCTGGAGCACCCGCCGCGGGATGGCCTGGCACATGATCTTTGCCTCCTACCCTACCCCGCACGCGAGCATGGCCCCTGCCAGGGACCGCACCCGTTCCGCGGCCACCTCCACGGCCGCCTCCACCGGCGGACTCAGGCGCTCGTCGAATTCATCGCAGCTCTGCGGCTGGCAGCCCACCAGCCGAACCTGCTGGGGAAGCACGCCAACGGCCCGCGCGAGCAACAGCACCCGAAAGGGCTCGGCCAGGTGTAGGTTGGAGAATAGCTCGCGCCACTCTTGGCTCGGTATCCCGCCCGGCTCGGGCACCTGCGGCTCGAGGACGAACACGGTACCTGGCCGCGCCGAGCGGTCCACGGCGTCGACCACGATCAGTGTCTGGTAGCCGTCCATGAGCTGCTGGACGATGCTCATCCCACCAATGCCCGTCTCGATCAGATCCACATCGGGCGGCAGCTGACCTTCCGCTTCGAGGCGCCGAGCCACGGCGACGCCGAAGCCGTCGTCCCCCCGCAGGACGTTGCCTACGCAGGCGACAAGCACGCGGCCGGTCACGCCGGCACCGTCTCGAAAAACCCGATGCGTACGTCACCGTCCTGGACGGCGATCGGCACTACGCCGAGGCCCGCGCCATCGACCTCCACGCGCCGTCCACCCCGCAGGTTGAACCGGCAGCCGTGCCATGGGCACCATAATGTGCCGGCCTCCACGCGCCCCTGGTCGAGGGGAAACGGCGTCCCGGGACAGGCGTTGCGGTAGGCGTAGAACTCGCCGTCGACGTTCGCCACTAGCACCGGTTCGCTTGTCACTGTGACCCCACACACCGTCCCGGAGGGCAGCTCGTCGGTGCGCAGTACCGCATGCCAGGCCAGGCGTGGGCTGGGTGGCGCGACGAGCTGCGCGAGCGGGACGAAGGAGCTGCTCTGCACGGGCCCCGGCTCCGGCTCGACGACGTCGAGTCGAACGAAGCCGGGCATCCCGTCCCGCAGGGTCTGCTCGACGAGGTGGTGCACGGTAGCGGATGAGCCGCGACAATCCTGGCAGGCGCCATGGAGGCGGACGGTCACCACGCCTGCCTCGGCGTCCACGAGCTCGAGCTGCCCGCCGTGCGACTCGATGTACGGCCGCGCCTCCGCCAACACGGCGTCGGCGCGCTGGCGATCGCCGCCTTCGCCCAGATCGTACAGGTCGAACAGCAGCCGCACCTCGGGGTCCTCGACTGCCCGTTGCTGGAGGCCCGCCACCTTGAGCAGGTCGTCCAGCCGCCGCAGACCCGCCCGGTGGATGATGTCCACGCAGCGCAGCAGGTCGACCACCAGGTCCTTGACGGCCGGCTCGGGGTACTCCTCGAACCGCTTCACGGCGTGGTCTAGCCGTTCCATCGCCGCGGCGACCTCGGACGGCAAACCGTCTTCAGGATCCACGTGGACTCTCCTGCGGAGCCGGCTCGGGCCGCGTGCGTGGCGCGGGCTCGCTCGGGCATGGCTCGCCCGCGTGCTTCGGGTCACGGCACCAGCAGGCGGGTCCGCACTCGCCGTGGGCCGGGCGTGTCATCGCGGCGAACTCGTCGTGGAAACTCCGTCCGCCCTCTGCCACACCGCGGTCCGTGAGCCGGTACTGCACGGCTCCCCGATCGACGCCCACCAGGTACCCATCCTCTGTCAACCGTCGCAGTTCACGATCGACCGTGGCCGGCTCAGCCGCCAGGAAAGAGGCCAGGCTGGCCGGCGCGACCGCGTCGGCGAGACCCTCGCCGCGCATCCAGTACAGGGCCTGCAGGATTTCGGCCCGCCAGTACAGTGCGTCGAGGGCATCCGCGCTGGCCTGTCCGACCGTCATGCCAGCAGTCCTTCTATCTCGTCTTCCACGAGGCGCTCCACATCGTCCAGGGCCCGATCGACAACGTCGCTGAAGTCTGGTCCCCAGTCGTCGTCACGCGGCTCCACCTCGATGATCGTCACGCGCGGTGGCAGGGCGCCGAAATATCCCAGCACGACGAGCAGCCCGTCCAGGCTGATGACCCCGGTGACTGCCTCGGCCACGCGCTCCTGGATCTGGTCGGCAGTCACGGCAGGAGCGACCCACGGATAACGATGGGTGCTGCCCGGCTCCCTGCCCCGTGCGGTGGCTCCCAGCAAGATTAGCGCATCCAGGCGTTGACCCTCCTGGAGCCAGTGCAGCACGTGAACGGCGCCGTAGCTGAGATCCTCGACCTCGACGCTCGCCGGCCACGGCCGCTGGCGCAGCCGCTCGACCAGCGCCGGCCCAACGGACAGGTCGCGCAGGTTGGAGTAGCCGACCCCTGCCACCAGCACGCGCCGGACGGCCGTGGTGACGGCAGTGCGCGACGCAGCCTCCAGGCTGCCAGCGGCCGGTCCCTCACGGGTCTCGGGCCACACGATCGGCACGGCTACCTGGCTGGCGGCCTCGACGCGCACATCCCGTGACCGTGGCACCGGCAGATCAGTCGTCGATCCCGCAGGCACAGGTCGTTATCTCCTGCACGATCGTCTGCGACCCGGCGTAGACGTGCGTGGTGCAGGGCATGCACGGGTCAAAGCTGCGGATGGTCCGCAGGATGTCGATCGCTTTGAAGTCCTCGGGGCGGGAGAATTGCTCCAGGATGGGCGTATTCATCACCGCCTCTTCGTACGGGCCAGGCTTGTCCCACGGGTCGCGCGGTGAGGCGTTGGTCGTTGACGGCGTGCAGATCTGGTAGTTGGTCAGCACACCGTTATCCATTGTCAGGTGGTGGGCGAGATAGCCGCGGCCGGCGCCCCAGAAGCCGACGCCGATGCGCTCGTCGCGCGGTACTTTGAACGGGACCGACACAGCCGTCTCGCCCTTCTTCATCAGGTCGTAGCCTGCCAGCAGATTGTTCAGGCACACCAGGGCTGTATACGACTGGGCGTAGGCCCGCGCGCGATTGCGCTCGATGGCGTTGCAGCTCTCGGGGACGCGCCACTCCAGCACCATCTCGGGCAGCGAGCCTTTCGGCAGCGTCATCTTGAGACTGGTGCCCGTGGACTCGATGAAGGGGTTCGGTGGCAGCTTCTTGGCCACCGCGGTGATCCACATCCGGGCATACGCGCCGGCCTCGACGCTCTCGCGGTCCCAGCGGGGCGCTGTCGACCAGGTGTACTTCTCTTTCCAGTTCCGACCCTGCGGCGACGGCAGCGTTTGCTTGTTCCAGGGGTGGTATGGACTGAGCGGGCTGCCCAGGGGATCGGTCTTGTACGTCGGTGTCCCGGTGCCATTCGTCCACTGCTCGTAGTACGAGTGCTCGACGAACTCCTCGAGCCCCAGGTTGATGCGCTGAAGATCGGTCGTGACCATCTCGCCGTCGATCATGACGCCCGGCGTGGCCCACCGTCGCTCACCCCAGGCGCTCGCGTTGGCGTAGGTTGCATCGTAGGCGTCCGGGTGGTCCCAGATGCCCAGGTCGATCAGGTTGCGCGGCCGCGCGCCGACCTGATCGTAGGCCGGATTGGCCTCATACAGGAACTCGGACAGGTCGTCCCAGATACAGGCCATTTTCTTCGAGTGGTCCAGCAGTTCGAACAGCCTGGTCTGGTACTCGTTGAACGTCTGGGTGGTGATCGTGGCGCTGATTCCACCGGGCACGATCGTCTGCGGGTGCGGGTACTTGCCCCAGACCAGCGCGCACATCTCGCGGGCGCGGCGGGTGATCTCCAGCGCCTCCAGATAGAGCGAGCCGGACAGTGGGTTCATCGCCGTCATCATGGCAGCGATCGTCTTGAAGCCGTGGACGGCGGCGTGGCGCGTTTGCGCCAGCTCGGCTTTCGCCCAGACGTCCGGATTGGTGGCCTTGACAACGGCCTCCGAGTAGTCGGGACCCGCCAGCAGGAACAGGTGCAGGGGATGGTCGTACAGAAACTCGGCGGCCTGGCCCATGTTGCGGACGACGATGCCCATCGGCGGTGGCACCACGCCGAACGCCATCTCGATCGCCTGGGCCGACACGTTGGCGTGCACGCCGCCGCAGACGCCGCACGCGCGGCTGGAGATGTAGATGGCGTCGCGGGGATCGCGCCCTTTCAGGATGATCTCGTAGCCGCGGAACAGGGTGGCGATGGAGTGCGCATCGTGGACCTTGCGCTCCTCCAGATCGACGACGCTGTGGAACGCTAGCGCCCCGGCCACCCGCGTGACCGGGTCGATGCTGATCTCCTTGATGTGCCCGTTGCGCGCCAGGAGCCCTTTGATCCGCTCCTCGCGCTCGGCGGGGCCGCCGTTTGTCGCGTAGCGGTACGGATCGGCGACACCCTGCTTGAGGCGCGCCCTCCCCTGCTCGTCGAACTCAATCGGGAGGTTCTTGAAGCACATGCAACGTTCACTGCCTTCCTTGCTTGTTGAAGCGCGTGCCGTCGTGACGGGCCGCTCGCCGGCTAGATGTCCTTGGCCGCGGTGTCGCTGCGACGCATCCGGTTGTAGCCAGCGTGCACCAGGCGGTCGACGAACGTCGGGTGCTTTGGAGCCCCCCAGCCGCTGGTGACCTCGCCGGTCTCGTCCCAGCGGCTTTCGCGATTGCGGTCGCGCTGCGTGATGCGCCGCATCGGGCGGATGAATGAGCCGACCAGCTTCGAGGCCGTGCCCGAGACCATTGTTCCGGGCGGCGCCTTGTAGAAGGGCGCGAACTTGTCCGGAAAGCCAGGCATGGTACAGCCGATGCAGGGCCCACCGACGTTCATGCAGCCGCCAATATGGTTGATAGCGCCGCGCGACGTGATGTTGCAATTGACCACCGGGCCCCAGCAGCCGACCTCGACCAGGCATTCCTTGCCGCCGTAGTGGTCGGCGAACGTTCCCTCTTCGTAGTACCCCGCGCGGACGCAGTTGCGATGGACAGTCTCGCCAAATAACCACGCCGGCCGCCCCAGGTCGTCGAATTCCGGCAGCGGCCCGATCCCCTGGAGGAACAGCAGAAGGGCCGCCACCGTCTCGGTGAAGTTGTCCCCGATCGGCGAACAGCCGGGGATGTTGACGACCGGAACCCCGAGTGCGCTGCGATAGTCGCGGCCGAGGAAGTCCATGAGGCTCATCGACCCCGTGACGTTGCCATAGGCGGCCGGGATGCCGCCCCAGGTGGCGCACGTGCCGATGGCGATGACGGCCGCCGCGCCGGGTGCCAGCCGACGAAGCCACTCGGCCGAGGAGACGTGGTGGTGCTCACCGGTCGCGGCGTCGGGCTCCTCGCCAACCGCCGACCAGTAGCCGCCGAACTCGCTCGCCCGGGTCTCGTCGGCGATCGAGCCCTCGTAGACGACGACGTACGGGGCGTCCAGCCTACCCTCTGCGGCGCGCCGCATGGGCTCCATGTACGCCTCGCCCGCCTCGATCTGCAGGGCCGTATGGTGCAGATAGAGAATCGGCACGCCGGGAAGTGAACCAGTGAGCAGGCTCTCGACCGACGGCATCGTGGCGCCCAGGACCGCGATCGAGCAGCCATCGCAGCTCATGCCTGCCAACCAGAAGACGTGCACACTCTCGAATGGTCCCAGGCGTGTCGCCGGACCGGCCTGGGCGGCGAACTGCGTCGCCCAGGCCTCCTGGCTGACGCCGGCGACGTTGCCGGCCTGCGGCACGCTGGTGCTCGGCGGGGCGGTAGCCATTGATGTGCCTCCTACGTGCGGGCCGGCGCGGCGGCCCCGATACGGTCCAGGAGCGCGTCGGCAAGGGCCTCGATGGCCACCACGGCTGGCGCGGTGGGAGCGAAGTCGATCAATGCCCGTCCGAGACGATCAGCCTCCGCGATGTTCTCGTCGAAAGGCACGCTGCCAATGACGTCGAACGAGCGGCGGTCGCAATACGCGCGGATGGCTGCGTCGTCGCGGTCGGCGCGCACCTTGTTCGCGACGACCCAGACACGCTCGAGTCCAAGGTCCCGAGCGAGCGGGACCAAACGGCCCGCCGTCTCCAGAGAGCGGTAGTACGGCTCGGTAATGACCAGCAGAGCGTCGACGTGGCGGACGGTGCCCCGGGCAAGGTGCTCGAGCGAGGCTTCCATGTCGAGGATCGTGACGTCGGCCGTCGTCGCGCCGGGACGGTCGCCCATGATGTTCTGCACGGCCACGTGCTGCCCGCACAGACAGCCCGTACCAGCCCCGAGCAGGCCCGTCATGCGCAGCAGCCCGACACCGTCGGGTCCGCGCACACCGTAGTCGCGGACCACCTCATCAAATGGTCGCGCCAGGTGGATTTCGCGTTCGCCGCGGGCGTCGCTTCGCTCTTCCAGCGCTTCGTCGGGCAGTCGATCCAGCGCTGCCGCTTGCTCCGCCGAGACGCCGAGTGCCAGGGCCAGGTTGGGATTCGGGTCGTCGTCCAGGGCGTTGACCCGATAGCCGCGTCGCGCGAGCACCCGCGCCAGCGTGGCGGCGGCGGTCGTCTTGCCCGCTCCGCCCTTGCCTGCGACGGCGATCCTCATGGGGTTGGTCCTCCCGAGATGCTGAGCCGCGTGCCCTGGCGCGGAACGGGCGCCGCCTCAAGTTCAGCATACCGATTCAGAAAGCGGCCCAGAATGGCCCGGTTCTGGTCCAGGGTGATGGACCACGCCTCGAGCAGGTCCCGTCCGTCAGAAGTCAGCTCATAGACCCGTCGAGCAGGGCCGCGGCTCGACAGTTCCCAGGTCGACGTCACGAGCCCTTCCGTTTCCATCTGGCGCAAGGACTTGTAGACGCTGGCCGGATCGTTGATCTCGAAGCCAAACGGTCGCAGGCGGTCGATCAGCTCGTAGCCGTGCGCGGACGATTCAGCCAGGAGCAGGAGTAGACAGGGGCGGGCGAAGTTCTTGGGCTGCCCGCCATCACAGCGGCAACGGTCGGCCGCTTCGACTGCCTCGAGCATGGGCAATTCTTGCACTGCCTGGAGCGCTCCCTACTACTAAGTGCCGCCAGCCACTACTGATCGCCCACACTGTAAGACCGACGCACCATGCTGGTCAATCCAACGTGGCTCACGTTTGGTGCCGCGCCAGAGCGTGATCGCCAGCCCCTGGGGCGGCAAGTCGAGGCCGACACTCCAGCGGACGAGGCTGGTGCTGCCACGCGCCCCGGCGCGCAGGCGCTTTGCCGCCTGCCACACGCGCGGCGCCGTGGAGACTCCCTCGAACGGGGCGGTCACGGCGAACATGTGGGACGCACGCGGCTCGATAGATCCGCTGCTCTCGCGGCGTGGGCCGAGCGGTCCGGCGCGCGGTGGGTTGGGCGGCAGCAACCCGGCGGTCACGAGCGGGCTCCAGTGCCGGACCACGTGCCAAATTCCTGAGCCCAGGCTCCCATCGCATGCCCCAGAAGCTGGACGTCCAGCGGGTGAACAGCCACATGTGACGCGCGTGCGCGCCACTCTGCACGAACCGCTGCATCGACTCGTGGTCGTCTCACACCGTCAGCGTCAGAAACTCGATCGGGCTGGTCGGACCGCTCGCGTAGCGCACAAGGCCCGGCTGTTGTCCGAGCTGCCGCGAGATGAGCATCCGCGAAGGCAATGCTATCGACCTGCTATCCTCGGCTCGCAGCTGCGTCAGGCGGAGGTGCGTGATGGTTCGGTCTGCTCGGCACGTCGTTGCGCTCGTGACGGTGCTCCTCGCCGCCTGCCAGCCGGCCGCGCCCGCTGCGCCCGTGGCCCAGCCGACCGCGGCGGCGCCGAAGCAGGAGCTCACCGTCGGCGCGCCAGCCGACACGTACCGTTCGGACATCCGCGCTGATCTGGCCATGTACCCGGTGCACGCACAGGTCTACGACACGCTCGTTCGCATGGACGACCACTTCCAGCTTCAGCCCGAGCTGGCCGACCGCTGGGAGTACCAGGGCAACAGCACGTGGCGATTCACGCTCCACCAGGGCATCAAGTTCCACGATGGCCAGCCGTTCAATGCCGACACGCTGAAGGCAACGTTCGACCGCGTGGCGCAATGGCCAGGCGGTGGCTCGATCCTGGTCGGACCCGACTCCGTCAAGAAGGTTGACGGCTATACCGTTGACGTCACGTCGACGAAGCCGAATCTACGCATGCCCGAGCAGCTCACGCACCCGACGTATGGGGTCATCGCCCCCGGCAGTGACCCCGCGACAAAGCCGGTTGGCACGGGCCCATTCAGGTTTGTCGAGTACGTGAAGGATCAACGGCTGGTCGTCGAGCGCAATCCCGACTACTGGGGTGAAAAGGCCCAGGTGCAGCGGATCACGTTCCGGTTCATGCCGGACAACAACACCCGCGTCCTGGCGCTGCGAGCTGGCGAGGTCGACCTGGCGTATGACGTGCCTCGCGAGGCGGCAAAGGACCTGGCCAGTACGGCCGGCGTGAGGGTCGTAACCTCGCCCGTCGGTGCGTACGAGGCGCTGTACGTCAACATCCACAGCGACGCGCCATACGACCTGGGCAAGGAGCGCGCGGTCCGCCAGGCGCTGGCCATGGCCGTCGATCGCCAGAGCATCGTCCAAAGTGTGTGGCAGGGCAACGCTGAGGTCAGCCAGACGATGGTGCCCGCGGCCGTCCTCGGCAACTACGCATCGACCGTCAAAGGCCAGACATTTGACGTCGCGGGCGCGCGCAAGGTGCTCGACGACGCGGGTTGGCACATGGGCGCCGATGGCATCCGTACCAAGAGCGGGCGCCCGCTGCACCTGACCCTGGTCGCAGGATTTCCTTCCGCGGAGGAGCATCGCCCGATGCCCGAAGCGCTGCAGGGGCAGCTCAAAGACGTGGGCGTCGACCTGGCCATCGTGACCACACCCGACAACGCCACCTATACGGCGCGCCTCAAGTCCGGCGAGGGCGACCTGTGGGCCGAGATCGGCAACCAGAACCAGGCTGACCCCTGCTTTCTGTGCTTCCTGTTTACCAACCAGCCAGGCGGTTCCTCCGACTACGGGCGTCTGTTCGCCGCGGGCGATGAGTTCGACGCGGCCTACGTTGCGGCACGCTCGGCGACCACGAGTGATGAGGCAGCCCGCCACGCGGCCGAGGCGATGCATGCGGTCATCGATCAAGCCATCGTCGCCATCCCGATCGCCGGCGTTTACCGCATCTGGGGCGTGCGCGACGGCGTGCAGGGCTTTTCGGCTCACCCATCGAGTACAAATCAGGCGTTCGGGTCCCTGACGCTGAGTCGCTGAGCCATGCTGACACCAGTTCGACTCGCACGCTGAACCTGCAGCACCGAACAAACGGTGCTCGGCCACGTGATGGCCCAACTGCTCGAACGAACGCTCGGCGTCCAGGCGCGGGTCGGGCTGGCCGGCCACGAGCCGAACCACCAGGCTCTCCTGGACGGCGAGATCGACCTGTACGCCGACTATCTTGGCACGGCGCTGCGTCGCTACCTCGGACTGACTCCTCGGCCCGGTGCAGCCGCAACGTACCGTGCCGTGCGCGATGCTGCGCGTGAACGCTGGGGCGTGGAATGGCTGCCCGCCTTTGGCTTCAACAACACGTACGCGGTGATCGTCCGGCGCCACCTCGCCCGCATATGGGGACTGCGCCGCACGTCCGACCTGGCGCACCACGCCGCGCAGCTGCGCCTGGGCGGAACCGCGCAATTCCTGACGTCTGATCCCAGGCTGACGTTCGCACCCGGGGGGCTTGACGGCTTTCGTGGCGCATACGACCTCGCTTTCGGCCGCGCGATCGAACTACCAGCGGCGTACGGCGCGACGTTCGACGCGCTCGGAGCCGACGTGGTAGATGCCGTCGTCGACTTCCCGGTCAACCCGCGTCTTGTCTCACTCGACCTGGTCGAGCTACGAGACGACAGGCGCTTCTTCGCGCCCTACTTCGCGGCGCCCGTGCTACGCGGCGCATTTCTGGCCGCACATCCCGACGTCCGCGCGGTCCTGGAGCGTCTTGCTGGCCGCATCGACAACCGCCGCGCCGCGCAGATGAATCACGCGGTGGAGATGGAAGGGAGACAGGCCGAGGCTGTCGCGGCGGACTTGCTGCAAGAGCTCAACGTCGACTCGCCAGACGCGGGTCCAGGACATCGCGCAAGCCGTCGCCGAGCAGATTGAAGCCGATGACGACCAGGCTGATCGCCAGCCCCGGGTAGATCATCAGCTGTGGCGCGCCGAGGAGGAACGCGCGCCCGTCATTCAGCATGGCCCCCCACTCGGGCGTGGGTGGCTGGGCGCCCAGGCCGAGAAAACTCAGGCCGGAGATGGCCAGAATCAAGCCGCCCATCTCGAGCGTCGCCAGAACGACCACCGGCGGCAGAACGTTGGGCAAGACATGGCGTACGATCACGCGCCGGTCGCGCGCCCCCAGACACCGTGCCGCTTCGATGAACTGGCGCTCGCGAACGGCGAGCACCAGCCCGCGCACGACACGCGCATAGCCCACCCACCAGACACTCACCAGGCCGACCATGACGTTGACGATGCCCGGCCCGAGCGTGCCGGCGATGGCCAGCGCGAGCACCAGGCTCGGAAACGCCAGCAGCACGTCTATGACGAGCACGGCGATGTCGTCCAACGCGCCGCCGTAGTAGCCGGCGATCGACCCGACGGCGATACCAATCGTCATGATGAGCAGGGTCGCGAGAGCCGCCGTACCGAGCGACCAGCGCGAGCCGAAGAGGAGCCGGCTTAGCAGGTCCCGACCAAGATTGTCCGTACCCAGCGGGTGTTCCAGGCCGGGTCCGGCCAGGCGCAGCGCCGGGCTTGCGGCTGCAGGGTCGTAGGGCGTGATCAGCGGTGCGCCAAGTGCGGCGAGGACGAACAGCACCAGAACGAGCAGGCCGGTGAGGGCCAGCCGGTCGCGCATGAAGCGTGTGACTAGACGCCGCCGCGCCGGAGCCGCCGCGCGCGGTGTCATGACCGTGTCCGACGGCGCTCGAGCTGCCGCAAGCATGCGCTCAGCCTGTGCCACCCGCTCCTCGCTGGCCTCCGCCCAGCCGAACGCGGGGGTCGAGCCACACATACGACAGGTCGACGAGCAGGTTCAGCAGCACGAACACCGTGCCCATGAACAGGACGAATCCCTGAATCGTGGGGTAGTCGCGGTCGTAGATCGAATCCACGACGTACTTGCCGATACCAGGCCACGCGAAGACGGTCTCGACAATGACGGCGCCTGCGAGAAGATGGCCGAAGCGCATGCCAACCATCGTCGTGATCGGGATCAGGGAAGTTCGCAGGGCATGGGTCACCACGGCAGCACGCTCTGACAAGCCCTTTGCCCGCGCGGTGCGGACAAAATCCTCGTCGAGCACCTCCAACAGGCTGGCACGCGTCAGGCGCGTCAGGCTCGCAGCGGCGCCCAGACCCAGCGTGAGCGCCGGCAAAGCCAGGTGCTGCAGATCGCCATAGCCAGCCACAGGCAGAACTTTCAATGTGACGGCGAACACGATCACCAGCACGTAGCCTAGCCAGAAGCTCGGCATCGAAGCGCCCACCAGTGCGAGCAGACGCGCTCCGTGATCGATCGGCCGATCGCGGCGAACCGCCGAGACGATGCCGAGCGGCAACGCGATCGCGAGCCCGACCAGAAGCGCCGCCAGGGCGACCTGCAAGGTCGCCACGAACCGGTCGCCGAGCGCGCCCAGCACCGGTTCGCCCGTGCGATACGACGTACCCAGGTCGCCCTGGACAGCGTGTGCCACCCAGCGGGCATAGCGCAGCGGAAATGGGTCGTTGAGGCCGAGCTGTACGCGCAGCGCCTGGACCGCTTCGTCCGAGGGCACTTCGCCCGTCTGGCGGCGCAGGATGATGGACGCGGGGTCACCAGGCGCCAGATTCGCCAGGCTATAGGCCAGAAGCGAAATACCCAGCCAGACGGGGACCAGGTACACCAGCCGACGCAGGACGTACCGCCCCATGCGCGTCTTACTTCTCGACCCAGACGGTGTTCCACCACTGGTTGGTCTGCGACGGATGGGGCGCGAACCCCTGAACCGTGCCCTTCATCCCGTACAGGCGGAAGAAGCCCGCGACGGGGATGACGATCGCTTCCTGGTCGATGAGGAGGTGCATCGCCTCGCCCGCGCTGCGCTGTGTTTCGGTCCGCTCCGTGGCGGCCGAGCCCTGCTCGATCAGCTGGTCGAACGCGGCGCCCGGCGCGAAGTACGGCATGTTCTTGCTCGCCGCCTTCGAATAGAAGCGCAGCGCCGGCAGAAAGATCGGGTTGGCGTCGTTCTGGTTGGGTCCCTCGAGATCGATGTCGAACTCGCCAGCATCCAGAAGCTTGCTGTACGACGCCTGGTCTGGCGTCTTGACGATCTTCATGTCGATGCCCACCGCGCCGAGTTGCGATTGGATGAGCTCCAGGGTCTGATTGTCCCACTCGACCCACCCGATCAGGGAGATCGACAGCCGCTGCCCGGCTTTGGTGCGCATGCCGTCGGCGCCCTTGGACCAGCCCGCCCCGTCCAGAAGCTGGTTCGCGCGGCTCGTGTCGTAGGTGAAGCCCTGCACGGTCTTCGCCGCGTCGCCCAGTACGGTCGGCGGACCCATCGTCGCCACCACCGCGGCATTGCCTTCCCAGACCTTATCGACCATCGTGTGGCGGTCGAGGGCATACCCGATGGCCTGGCGCACGGCCCTGTCCTGCAGCAAGACGTACGGCTCGCGACCGTGAATATTGAGGTACATCAGCATGGTGCGCCCAACAGGCGCATCGGTCACCTTGAAGCCCGCACGGCTCTTCAGGGTCGTGACCTGCTCGCGTGGCAGGTCCATGACCAGGTCCACCTCGCCCGACTGGAGCGCGAGCTGGCGCGTGTTGGCATCGGGAAAGAAGCGATAGGTGACCTTGTCGAGTCGTGCCTTGTCGCCCCAGTAGTCGGGGTTGCGCTTGACGACGAGACGCTCGCCCTTGACGTACTCGACGAACGTGAACGGCCCGGTGCACATCGGCTGGTCTGCCAGATCTGAGCCGTTCTTCATGATCGCGTACGTCGGGTGCAGGATCTGCTCAATCAGCCGCAAGTTCGGCTGGGTGGGCGTCACCTCGACTGTCAGGGGATCGACCACCCGTGTCGAGGTTTCGCCGATGAAGCTGTAGCCCTGCTGCCCGCGCGCCGTGCGGTCCAGCGACCACTTCACGTCGTCAGCGGTCATCGGAGAGCCATCCCAGAACTTGACACCCTGGCGCAGGTGAAAGCGAAACGTGTTGCTGCCCACGAGCTCCCAGCTCGTCGCGAGCAACGGCTGGGGCGAGAAGTCTTCGCCAAGCCGGACCAGTGTCTCGCACATGTTGACGCTGATCGGATAGTTGCCGAGCCGTGACTTGAGCGGCTGCATCTCGATCTGGAACTGGTCGTCTGGCGCGCCGACGACGAGCTCCTGAGTGGCCGCCGGCTGCGGCGTGCCCTGCGGCCTGTTCACCGGAGTCGCTGCGGGCGGCGCCGCGGGAGCGCAGCCGGCAAGCAGCAACAATGCGGAGCAGATCGCCAAGCGCGCGCGCATGATCACACCTCCGAGCTCGGCCAGCCTACCGCACCGTATCCAGAAACGCATCGCCCTCGGCGGTTATCCTGGATGTCTGATTGACTTTGGCCGAGGGCTCCCACCGCCTTGTCGCGCCACAGGGTACGAACGACCCCGAGTCCGCCTACACCGCGGTGAGCGGGCCGCCACGGCCTGCGACGGGCTGGCGCCAATCGCTGGTCGGGTACAGGAATCCGCCGCGTCTGGCAGTCGCGCCGTCACAGCACGTTCTCAAAGGACGCCCTTGACCGCTAGGGCACGACGGGAAGCGTGTCCACGGCGACGGCCTCAGACGACCAGCGCTCGAGCCGAGCGGCAAGCTCTGCAATCGCCTGGACGCCAGGTCCGTCGGGCGCAGCATCGATCGGCGAGCGCGCCTGGCGGTCGGCCAAAGCGATCAAGGGATCATCAGGAACCGGCAGGACCTCCATGCCTGGCAGTCTGATGCGGATGAGCTCCAGATCGGCAGGCTCGCGGATGCGGTTCGCGGCGATCAGCATCACGCCGATCTTCCGTTCGGCGATGATGGCCGAAGCCCGGCGGGCCACGTCGATCGACTTCGCCGAAGGCTCGACGACCAGAACGGCGACGTCCAGCGACCCCTGCGGCATCCGGGTCAGGGTGCCAGCGCCGGCCTCCATGTCCGCGATGACGACACGTTCACCGGCTTCGACTTGCCCGAGCAACTGCTCAGGTGAGACACCACATCAAGGTCAGCCAGGGTTAGGTTGATCGATCTTGCTCACGATGGCCAGCCGCACCCCATCCGGGGCAGCGACGCCAAAGCGCTCCAGCAACTCCTCAACCCCCGGTGCGTGCTCGACGCCGCCATCGTCGAGCGACTGCCGCATGCCAGCCAGCTCTTCGGTTCGCTCGAGACCCACGCCGAGCGAGATGCCGAGGTTGGGATTCGCGTCGCAATCGAGGGCAATGACGTCGCGCCCGGCCCGGGCCAGGCTGCGCGCGAGCACGCCCGCAAGCGTGGTCTTACCGCTGCCGCCCTTGCCGATGACCGCGACTTTCACGCTGCCATGTCCAGCAAGTACCGCGCCACGTCGCCGACGGCGCACACTGCTGGCCCGTCCGGCGCGGCGTCAATGGGCGCTGCCCCGCCTCGCTCTGCCTCAGCCACACCCGCATCGTACGGCACCACGCCCAGCAGTGGCAGCGGCACCGCCGCCTCAATGGCGGCCAGATCGGAGTCGCTCTGAACCTTATTCGCGAGAAGATGCGTCCCGATACCAGCGCGTACAAGCCGCCGCGCAGTGAGCGTGGATTTCACCGATGGGTCAACAACCACGGCGATCACGCTCGCGAATCGAGCCCAGCCAAACATCGGCTGGCGAGTCCCTGCGGCCAGATCGGCGACGATGCTCCACCCAGGCCGTCGGAAACGCTCGAGGACGTAGCGGAAGGTAACCGTGACCGCCGGCTCGACGTGGTCCGGCAGCTTACCGAGCTCGAGGAAGCTCACCCCATCCGGACCGCTCTTCGCGTAGCGGTCCACAAGTCGCGACGGACGCACGCCGCGCTTGACCTCCCAGCCCTTGCCTTCCACGCGCTCTGCCAGTCCCGGCGGAAGACGCGCCCCATCCTCGCCGAGTCCAAGTGAGAGCGCCAGGCCTGCCATGGTGTCCAGGTCCAACGCGAGCACGGGTTGCCCGTTGCGTGCCAACTGACGGCACAGGGTTCCAGCCAGAGCCGACTTCCCCGCCCCACCTTTGCCAACGAACGCGAGTCTCAGGTGGCGGCCGACGCCCACGCAGTCTCCAGGGCCTGCGCAACCTCGGCGATCGCTCGCACCAGCGGCGAGTCGGGCGCTACGTCGATGGGCGGCAGTCCGGCCCGGTCCGCCAATCGGGCGGCGTCGTCGTACGGCACCACGCCAATCAGGTCCACGCCTGACTCCGCTCGCACCGAGTCCAGCAATGTGAGCTCTGCGGGCTCGCGCACCTTGCTCGCCAGCAGACTGGTGCGCGGGATGCCCAGCTCCTGCGCCAGGCGCACCGTGCGCCGCGCGGTTTCGACGGCCTTCGCGTAGGGCTCGACGACGACCAGCAGATGGTCGACGTAGCGCAGTGTTCCGCCTGACCGGGAGAGATGCTCCAGGCCCGCTTCCATGTCGACCACGGTCATCTCAGTCTGCGAGCTCAGCAACTCGCCCAGGAGGCCACGCACGGTGGCATGCTGGCCGCACGTTCAACCACTGCCAGCCTGGTCGATCCTCGCTGCCAGGACCAGGCGGATACCGTCTGGTCCCGGGATGGCGTACTCGTCGAGCAGGTCAGCCGCGGTGCGGGTACCCGTCAGCGCCCGAGCAGGCATCGGCCGCATTGCATCGATGGCCGCATCATCGAGACCGAGGCTCATTGCCAGGTTCGGGTTCGAGTCGCCATCGATCGCCAGCACCTGGTGGCCGCGACGGGCCAGGCACCTCGCCAGTGTGGCCGCGATGGTCGTTTTGCCGGTACCACCCTTGCCCGAGACGGCAACTTTCATCCAGACCAGTCTAACGTGTTACCCGCGGGTCCAGGGCGTCGCGGACGCCGTCGGCGAGCAAGTTCGTGCCCAGTACCGTGATCGCCAGCGCGACACCCGGAAACGCTGACATCCACCAGGCAGTGCGCAGGAACGGCTGCGCGTTGTTGAGCATGTACCCCCAGCTGATCAGACTGCGGTCGCCAAGGCCAAGGAAGCTCAGGCTCGCTTCGACCAGGATCGCGGCGCCGACCTGCAGGGCGGTCGTGATCACGATGACGGATGCGGCGTTCGGCAGGACGTGCCGCACCAGGATGTGGCCCGGCGAGAGCCCGACTGCGCGCGCTGCGAGCACGTACTCGCGCTCCCGCAGTGACAGCACCTGCGCTCTCAGCAGGCGCGCGGTCTGTGGCCAGAACGTCAGGCCGAGCAGCACGGCGAGGTACCACAGGCTGGGCCCGAACAGCGCCGCGACCAGCACGGCCAGGAAGAACCGCGGCGCGACCTGCACTACCTCGGTCAGCCGCATGAGCGCGTCGTCCAGTGGTGGCCCGAAAAAGCCGGCCGCCGCGCCAACGGCCGTGCCGAGCAGCGCCGAGGTGGCCGCCGCGATCCCTCCCACCAGGAGCGACACGCGGGCACCGTTGACCACGCCGAGCAGGACGTCGCGGCCCAGATCGTCTGTTCCCATCGGATAGGCTCCGCCTGGCGGCTGGAGCGCGGGGCCTGCCGCGGCCAGCGGGTTGCCGGTAGCGATCAGCGGCCCGACAGCTGCTGCAGCGCAGACGGCTAGCACCAGCGCTCCGCCGACGAGCCCGAGTCCTCCGCGCGGTCGCCTGTGTGGCCGGCCCGTGGTCACCGCAGGCGCACGCGCGGATCGAGGCAACCGTACAGAACGTCGACCACGAGGTTCGCCAGGATCACGCTCACCGACGCGACGAGAAAAATACCCATGAGCAGCGGGTAGTCGCGGGCGAGCGTCGCGTCATAGAGCAAGCGTCCGAGTCCCGGCCAGGCAAAGATGATCTCGACGAGCACGGCGCCGGTGAGCAGCGTGCCGAATTGCCCGCCGATGACTGTCACCACGGGCAGGAGCGCATTGGGCAGCGCGTGCCGCACGAGCACCTGCGCCCCGGTGAGGCCCTTCGCCCGGCCGGTCAGGACATAGTCCTCGGCGAGCGCCTCACGCAAGCCCGAGCGGGTCAGGCGGGTCACAAGTGTCAGCTGCAGCGTCGCGAGCGTGACCACCGGCAGGACCAGGTGATGGGCGATGTCCAGCGCGCCGAACAGCCCCGTCAAACTCCCCCGCGCCGCCGACATGCCCTGGACCGGGAACAGGCCGAGTTCGGCCGCGAACACGATGACCAGCACCTGACCGAGCCAGAATGCTGGGAGGGCGGCGCCGATCAGCGTGCCCGCGACGATGACGTGATCGCTCGGCCGATGAGCGTGCGCCGCGGCCTGGGCGCCGAGCCACACGCCGGCGGTGGTCGACAATACCAGCGCCGGTCCCATCAGCAGCAGGGTGGCTGGGATGCGGTCCGCGATGACCGCCAGCGCCGGCTGCGAGTGAGTGTACGAGTAGCCGAAATCGCCCTGGGCAGCGTTCATGAGGTAGATGGCCAGCTGCTCGACGAGCGGTCGGTCGAGTCCGTACTTGGCGCGCATGGCCGCGTAGTAGGCGGCGTCGCCTGACTGGCCGGCGAGCGCGTAGATCGGGTCACCGGGCGCCAGGTGGATCAAGACAAACGTGAACACCAGGATGGCGAGCGCGAGCGGCACCGCCTGGAGTAGGCGTCGCACGACGTAGCCGAGCACCCGAGCACTCCAGCAGTTAGCGCTGTTCGACCCAGGCCGCCTCGGCCAGCTCGCCGCTCCATATGGAGAGGTTGTGGAGCGTGCGGAGCCAGGCGCGGTAGCCGGCCGTCTCGGCAATGGGCAGGTAGGGCAGCTCGCGGGCGGCGATGTCCTGGATCTCACCATACGCTTTGGCGCGCTCAGACCGGTCGACGGCGGCGGCGGCCTGGTCGAACAGCTGGTCGACGCGCGGGTTCTTGTAGCCGGCACCGTTCGAGAATGGGATCGGGCCGATGTTGCTCGACACGTACATGCGCCGCACGCCGATCTCGGGGTCGGGCCCGTTGCAGTAGGACGCGAAACCCAGGTCGAAGTCCTTCTTGATGTATTCCTGGTCGACCGCGGCGTTGAACTCCAGCGGCAGCAGGGTGATATCAATGCCTATTGGCGCGAGCTGCTGCTTCATGAGCTCGCCGTACTTGGCGTAGTTGGTGGCGTGCACGAAGGTGCTCTTGAAGCGCATACCGTCTGCGCCGCGAGGCAGGCCAGCCTGGTCCAACAGCTGATTCGCTCTGGCCTGGTCGTGTGGGTACTGCTGGACGTTGTCGCTGTGGGCCCAGCCGATATCGGCAGAGATAGCCGAGGTGGCCACGCGCCCCTGGTCGAAGTACACCTCGTGCAGGATCTGCTCGCGGTCCAGGCCGTAGGCGAATGCCTGGCGGACCTCGGGCTTATCGAGCGGCGCCCGCGACAGGTTGAACATCATCGTGTCGGCGCAGAACGAGCCGCCCGAGCCTGCTCCGCTCTGGGCCAGCGTGATGGCCGAGTTCTGCTTGAGGCGCGCCAGATCCGGTCCGGGCACGCTCTGGATGTAGTCGACATCGCCCTGCTCCAGCGCTAGGACCACCGTGCTGGACTGGGGAATGATGCGCACATCGACTTCGTCCAGGTACGGCAGTCCCGGCTTGAAGTAGCTCTCGTTGCGCACCAGCCGGACCTTGTCATTCTTGACGTACTCGGCGAGCTTGTACGGGCCGGTGCCAATCGGCTTCAGGTTGGCGTCGGCCTTGGTCGGGTCCTGGCCCTGGTAGACGTGCCTGGCGACGATCGGCGCCTCGACTACGTCCAGCCGCTGCAGCAACGGGCCGTAGGGCTGCTTGAAACGGAACACCACCGTGTTCGGGTCCGGCGCGTCGATCCCGTCCAGAACCGCCTCGAGACCGGCCTTGGTGCGCGCGTGGTACTTGAGCAGGACCTGTTCGAAGCTGAACTTCACGTCCTCCGAACTGAACGGCTGGCCATCGTGCCACTTGACGCCGGGGTGCAGGTGAAACGTGTAGGTCTTGCCGTCCGGGGAGACGTCCCACCTGTCGGCCAGGTCGGGCTGCGGGTTCAGGTGCTCGTCCAGGAAGATAAGGCCGTTGTAGAGGTTGTCGGCCACGAAGTGGGTGCCACCCGAGGTGGTGACGGCCGGATTGAAGTGGCCGGGGTCCGACGAGGCCGCGATCACGATGGTGCCGCCGCGCCGCGGCTGGGGGGTCCCGGCCTGGGCCGGTGTTGCAGCCGCGACAGCGAGCGGACTGGTCGCTTGCGCGGGTGCCGGAGCGGTCGGCGTGTTGGGAGCGGGCGGCGCGGCCGGTGCACAGGCAACCAGGAGCGCTGCGAGAAGTGCGGGCAAAAGGCGAATGGACATGGCTCTCGGCCGGGCACGATACGCCCGCTCGTACGTGTTAGGCTAAGTGCCTGTGCCACCTATTGGCTCGTATCCACTATTGGTGGAGCCGAACGAGAAGGCAGCGAACGGGATGGCGATGGGTGGGGAGGGGGCGTGTGCGGACCACGCCTGCGACGGCCGTGGCTGGTGCCGGCGGGGTCGCTGTTGTGGCCGCGACGTGCCCGGCTATCGTCGACCCGTGCTGGGCGATTGGGAGGGGCCGCTGTACGGCACGCTGGGGGTCCTCGCGATAGTGGGTGACACGGTTCAATGCCATGCCTGTGGCGGCTGGTACCGCGGCGTGGGCAACCATGTCTGGTGGACGCACGCGCTGACGGCGGCGGACTACCGCGCCATCTTTGGGCTGCGGGCGCGCACGGGTCTCGTCGGGCCTTCTCTGCGGGACTTCCACGAGCAGAATGCTCGGCGTCACCTGGGTGTCTACTGGCCCGCCGCGGCGGAACGCTTGCGAGCGCAGACCCCGCAGCAGCGCTCCGCCCAGGCGCGAGGACGGCCACGGCCGCTCGAGGCGCGTCTCTCGATCCCGCCAATCGACAGTCCTGGACTGCCAGCAGCCGCCGTGGCGGTGAAAGGATGCGTGAGCTGTGGGCCTCCGGTGAACGGCAGCGCCCGCAACCAGCCAGGACGGGCTGGCAAAAGGCCCGCGCGCGCTGGCTCGCGCTGCTGGAGGACCCGGCCTACCGCGCGGAATTCAAGCGAAAGATCTCGGCCGCTCGCGCAGGTCGGGTAGAGGTCCCGTGCGCGACATGCGGCAGACCCCTTGCTGTCGCGCGGCATCCGGCAACTGCGGAGCGCCGGTTCTGTGGCACGGCGTGCCTGCGGGAGTTCCAGCGCCAGCGCGGACGGGAGCACGGCCGGGAGATGGCCGCCCGCTCACGCCAACTGACGAAGAGCTGCGACGCGTGCGGCGAGCCCTTCGTCGGCACGGGAAGGCAGCGGTACTGCTCGCTCCGCTGCAAGGTGCTGGCGAAGAACCATCGCGTGTCATACACGTGTCCCGGGTGCAGCGCACCATTCACGGGACGCTCGCGACAACGGTATTGCTCGCGCCACTGTGCAGCGCGGGCCGCACGAGCCGCGCAAGCCAACCCACCGCCTGATGCGCGCGCTTCGCCAGACGGAAGATGATCATTCGGACGGGCTGCGGCCGGCTCGAAGCGTTCGGCCCCCGATACGTCCGCGAAACCCCGTCGCCAGATCGAGGTCCGTCAGTGCATAGCCATCACAGCGGCGTTGTGCTCCTTGACCCATTCCGGAGCGGCCTGGCTACCCCAGACCGCCATAAACATGGTCTGGGTTGCCTGGGGCTCGCCGCTCAGGCTGCGCCCGTCCATCGCCCTCGTTTCTGCACTGCCCATGCTGGGCGTTCCCATCGGGATGCTCGTCGGCGACGCGCCTCCAACAGCCTGCACCACGACGTGCTGAAACGTCGCCGTGTCGTTGCCCACCGCCACCGTCACGGTGTAGGTGCCGTCGGCGAGGTAGAGGTTCTGCCCGTAGTGCAGATCACCCGGCCCCTCCGTGACGCCGTACATCGGGGCAACCGCGTCCAGCGTGCGGGCCTGGCCCGTAGGCATCACCTCGGAGCTCACCTGAATGCGTGGCGTGAGATTCACAGCGACGGCTCGCGTGGCCGTTGTGAGAATCTGGACCTCGAGGTGGTGGTTCACCTGCTGCCCCTGGTCCATGTCGGTCGGGGACATGGGGCCATCGCCACACCCGCCATGGGCATCATGATCTCGCCCGCGGTCGTGCCAGCCGGTGCGCCCGACATGTACATCTGCTCGGCTGGCCCAACTTTCAGCGTCATGGTGTAGGTGGTTGTCTGCGTGGACTGGTCGGCCCAGACCACAGGCACGAGCGCGATGGCGACGACGATGGCGAAGACGCCGACCGCGGTGGGTCGATGCCGCATGACACAATCTCCGTGTGGTGAGGCGGTGGGATGGTACGGTGGGATCGGCTGAAGATACCCGGCTGACAGTCGGGAGACTATATGTAGGCGCCCCTCCTGGTAGCCTACTCGCTCCCGCGGACCGCCGGCGGGCTGCGGCGTCACAGCAGGTACGTGCGACCAGATCCCGGTTGCATGATCGAGCGTCCGTTCGGTGCCTTACGGCTGCCGGAGTGCGTTGTTGCCGGCCGCGCACGGGCCCAGGCATCCCGTGAACGTGAGGTGGATACGGTTGCGGGTCTTCCGCCGCTCCCACTCGTTGCCCCAGAGGGCACCGGGGTCGAAGGGCATGCGGCCCTTCTCCTCCCAGCCGCAACAGCAGCTCCCGTTCTGGCGGGTGCACACCAAAAGCTGTCCCTGCAGCTGGGCGATGCGGAAGTCCTCGCCCGGGCGCGGACCTTCACGGTCGAGAGACCCCACCGCGCGGGTGGCGGTGAGACGGGTACGCCGGCCGCCTCGCCGGTGGGGCACCCCCGGTGATCGGGGCCGTGCGTCTCCTGAGCCTGCCTAACCCCGCTCACCCGATCGCTCACAATTGGGCCTTGTAGCCAGGGGCGAGATACTTCTGCGGGTCCGCCTCGAAGTCCTTCTTACAGCCAGGGGCGCAGAAGAAGGACGTCTGCCCCTGGTGCTCTAGCGAGCTCATCGAGCTCGGAGCTTCAGGGGTGAGTCAAGTTCAGGCGGCGTGGAGGAGTGGCAGTGTAGCGGCATCAGTGGTCTGGGCCAAGCTGCCGAGCGCGGCGTCGAGGCGAATGAGTGCGTCGTGCAGTGGGGCTGGGAGGTCGAGGTCAGGTGCGATCAAGCTGGCCCAGCTCGGCTGAAGGATGTGGATCGCCACGAGAATTGTTGCGCCAAAATGAGGGTGGCGGTGCGTCCAGCACGCTGCTGACGGCGGAGTCTACGCCTCACAGTACCGCCAATAGTCCCTCCTGGGCGGTGGCGGCGTCAGCGCATCCCGCGCCACCCGTGCCACCAGCAGGCAGCACGGACACTGCGCTGCCACCGTGGCCGTGTCCTGGGTCACCCCCAGGGCGGTTCGGTACCACTCCTGCTCGGCTGCGACCCTCCGCAGCTCGGGCGTGCCGTCCCCCGAACCGCGGTCCTGCGGCCTGGCAACCATGGGCCTGTCTCTCGTGCCCCCACTGCCGGTCTGATGCTTTTCGACGGTCAACGTGACTCGGTAGTGCCGCGGAGACACGACGGGGGTGTCGATCGACTCAGCGCCCAGTCCGCCCGTGAACCTCAAGGGTCGCAAATGCGCGAATGCGCCGCAACGATTCCTGAGCCGCCTGCGCCTTCTGCCGGGTGGCCCGGTGGCGCCAGAGAAGCTGCTACTGTGCGGCCGAACCCATGGGAAGGGCAGTCACGTCTCGACCGCCCGATTCGCTACGGCATGATCGTGCTCGGTGGCGTCCCCGCCATCGAGCGCGTGCGCGGCCAGCCGATGATCTTCCGCTCCCCCGAGGAGACGGTCGAGTACACCAATCTGCACGCTTGCTACCTCGTGCAGCACGGCGCAGCACCCGAGGGGCCATGGCACGCGTGCGCGCCGCCCGGCCTGGCTCCGTCGAGACTGCCGAGCAGCAGGCAGCTGTGGCGGCGTACGCACAGCTGCACGCGAACCCCTGGCCTAATGACAGCTCTCGCTTCCCGCCGGCGGGGCGTGCGCTGACACCCCCAGCGCTACGGGCCAGCACCTCGTCGAGCCTTGGCTCCCCTCGCACTCAGCGATGGCGGGCCGTTGTGTCCCGCGGTCCTGGCTCCGGATGAAGTGGCGGCCGCGCTGCGCTTCCCGCTCGGGCCAAGGCGTGCTCCGGGCCGCATCACAGCCAGCCGTTGTCCCTGGCGATCTGCACCGCCTCAACTCGGTTCCGCACGCCCAGTTTGCCGAGGATGTCTGACACGCGGTTGCGGACGGTGCCCTCCGACAGCCACAAGCGCGTCGCCAACTCGGCCGTCGACAGGCCCTGGGCGCACGCGGCGAGGATCTCGCGCTCCCGGTTCGAGAGCGGACAGGCACCGGCTCGGAGCGCCCGCGCCGCGAGCGGGGGATCGATCACCTCCTCGCCCGCGGCGCAGCGGCGGATCGCCCCGGCGAGCACCTCGACCGGCGCGTCCTTCAGCACGAAGCCAGACACACCGCCCGCTAGCGCGCGCTGCACGAACCCCGGTCGCCCGTACATCGTCAGGATCAACGTCCGGCAGCTGGGCAGGCTCTGCCGCAGCTCGGACGCTGCGCTGATGCCGTCCTGTCCCGGCATCTCGATGTCTACCACCGCCACGTCGGGTCGCGCCGCCAGGGCCGCCGGAACCAGCTCGTCTCCCCGCGCGACCTCCGCGACCACCACGATGTCCCCTTCGAGCTCCAACAACCGCCGTACGGCGGTCCGGAACATCAGCTGGTCCTCGGCCAGCAGCACGCGGATCACCGTGCGATCGCCGCGCCGCCGAGCCGCACCCGGAGCCTGAACCCGCGCCCGTCGCTCGGTCCAACCTCGAGGGTGCCGCCCAGGGCGTGGACGCGGTCGGCCAGTCCGTCCAGACCCGTGCCTGTACCTCCGCCGACCGGACCGCGCCCGTCGTCCTCGACGTCGAGGGTGGTGGCACCAGCGGCGGCAGCGAGGGCGATGCGGCAGGTATCCGCGCCGCTGTGCTTGACCACGTTGGTCACGGCTTCGCGAACCGCCCAGGCGATGGTCGACTCGTGCGCCGGATCGAGGCTCGCCGGCGTGGTGTCGACGCTGACAGTGATACCGGCGGTCCGGAGCGCCCCTTCGGCCGCGGCGAGCTCGGCGGCGACGCTCGGCGCGTGGGCGCCCGTGACCGCTTCGCGGACGTCGCGTACCGCCTGCCGGGCAAGCTGCTGGACGTCCGCCAGCTCAGCCACGGTGGACGGATCGCCTTTCGCACTCAGACGGCTCGCCAGCTCGGCCTTGACCGCGATGAGCGACAGCGTTCGGCCGAGGAGGTCGTGCAGCTCGCGCGCGAGCCGCGCTCGCTCGCCGGCCACCGCCAGGTCAGCCAGCTGGGCCCTGGTGGCGTGGAGGTCGGCATTGAGCGCGATGAGCTGGCGCACCGCGGCCATGCCGAGACCAGCAAGGACGATCGACAGCAGCACGGAGTGGCTCGGCCCGAGTGCATCAGCGGGATGGATCAGGTCGAATGGGTGGACGAGCCCGCCCTCCAGGGCCATGGGCGCGGCGGCGGCAAGCGCGGTCAGTGCAATCCCGACGACGGCCATCGGCGCCCGGAGGCCGGCGCCGGCGATCAGGGCCGGGTAGAGCCACAGCAGCGGCTCAGCGACGCCGAGCAGATGGGCCAGCACGAAGTTGGTCACGACCATGCCCGACACGGCGGCGACCGCTCGGCCTGGCCGGCTTCGCCAGGGCCGCCACCAGTAGAGCAGGTGGATAGCAGCGAGCAGGACCAGCCCTGCCGCCGCGCCCAGATCGCGCACCGACAGTGCCGACTCGACCAGCAGGACCAGCGCCCCGACCAGCACCGGCGCGATCGCCACCCTGATCACCGTCGCGAGCCAGATCATGGGCGGTGGCATGCCGCCTTCAGCGTAGGCAGAGGAATGCCGCGTGGGGAAGCCCTGCGCGCAAAGAGGTGACACATGTCACGCCAGGCGATGACAGCGCACACTTCCCGGCCGTCCCGATCCCCTATAGGGTTGCTAAGGGATGACCCAACCCCTCAGCCGACCGCCCTTGCGCACGACATCAGCGACAGGGACCGCCCGACCCACCGAGGATCTGCTCATGTCCCCCAACGTCAGCGACGACGCGGACGGCGAGATAGATCGCACATCGCCGCCCGGCGCCCCACGCTGGGTGCAGGCGGTCGGGATCAGCGCCCTCGTCCTGCTCCTGCTGTTTGTCGGCCTGCATCTCACCGGCCATATGCCCATGCATACACCGCCCGCCAGCGTCGCAGAACACAGCCTGCAAGCGCCGTGATCATGACGCCGCGGGTCCGCAAGTGCGCGCTCACCGTCCATCTCACGTGTTCCGTCGGCTGGATCGGTGCGGTTGTGACGTACCTGGCGCTCGCTGTAGCCGCCGTGACCAGCCCGGATGCGCTGACCGTGCGTGCCGCCTGGATCGCCATTGAGGTGGCCGGCTGGTGGGCCATCGTCCCGCTGGCAGTCGCGGCGCTACTGACCGGCGTCGTCATGTCGTTGGGGACCCACTGGGGCCTGTTCCGGCATTACTGGGTCCTGATCTCGCTCCTGCTGACCATCCTTTCCACTGTGGTCCTGGTGGTGCACATGCCGACCGTGAGCGCCCTGGCCGGCCTGGCGCGGCAGGCGGACAGCGTCGAGCTGCGCAGCCTTGACGGCGATCTCCTCCACCCCGGAGTCGGCCTCCTGGTGTTGCTCGCGATCACCGTGCTCAATGTCTACAAGCCGGCCGGCGTGACCCCGTACGGGTGGCGTAAGCAGGGTGCGAAGCCATGATGCGTTCACGAATCCACGGCTCGTCGCATGGGGCCATCACGCGCGGCCACACGCTCGGAGCGCCGCGCTTGTATGACGTCTTCGTCAACCTGTTCTTCCTCGGCCGCCGGCGGGCCACCTATCAGGCACTGATCGCCGCTGCTGGCGTGCAGCCTGGCCAGCGCGTCCTGGACGTCGGCTGTGGCACCGGCTACTTCGCGCGGCTGCTCGCCCAAGCGGTTGGCCTTGAGGGCCAGGTCGTCGGGATCGACGCATCGCCCGCGATGATCAGCTACGCCAGCCGCGTGACGCGCTGTTCCAGCAATTGCCATTTCCAGATCGGCGCGGCCGAAGCACTGGATCTCCCCGCCGAGCACTTCGACGCCGTGGTGTCCAGCCTGGTCATGCACCACCTGCCGGACGACCTGCAGGGGCCTGCGCTGCAGGAGATGTGGCGTGTGCTTCGGCCGGGCGGCACAGTGCTGGTGGCCGAGGCTCAGACACCCCGCCACGGTCTCGGTTGGCGGCTGCTCGCGCGCGTTCACGGCTACGATCGGATGGCGCGCATGGTGCCGCACCTCGAGCCACTAGCTGGCCAGGCCGGGTTTGGCCAGATCGGCACCGGCGAAGCTCCGCCGTGGCTGCGCTACGTGCGCGCTGTCAAGGCCGCCAGCGCCCCGTGAAGCTGTCAGCACGGGTACCGCCGCGCATGATTGTCAACGCGCCTGAGACCCAAGACCGGGCTTCGCTGGCTCGACGGAAGCCACGGAGGTTCGACATCACCGTGCGCGGCCCGGATCGTCTGTGCGAGCACCAAGGATGTGATAGACCCGTCTGAAGACACCGCGAGGTCATTATGCAACGCATTGCCGAGTCGTATCGTCGATCCAGCCGCACGCCTGCTCACTCTAGGGCGGCCTCGTTCGGCTGGCTGTAGATTGGCACCGTATGCACCGCTCGGCACAGCCACGCCCTCTCCTTAGGCAGGTCTGTGGCGTCGACCAGCTGGTGGCCTATGTCATGGCGAAAGCCATGCGGTAGTACGCGAAGCGGTCGGGGTCGGCGTCGCTGCCATAGGCGGTGAGGAGATGGTTGTCGAGCCAGGTCCGTAGTTCCGCTCCGTGCTCCAGGTGGCCGGAACATCGTGCCGCCAGCTCGTCCGTCCATCCTCGCCGACTCTTGCGCCCCACAAACCATGCCCACGGGACTCTTATTGGAGTTGCGCCTCGGACCGGCGGTACGCGCGCAGGTAGAGCCAGGCCGCGACTGAGAGCACGGCGGCGCCGAAGATGGCGAGAGCCGACGCCAGGCCAACATCCTGTTGATTGAAAGCCAGGCTCCGGATGAGCAGCGGCACGGTCGTCGTCGAGGAGACCGGTCCGCCGAAGGCGAGTAGGAACAGCAGGTCGAAGTCCGTGGCCGTCCAGATGGTGCGCAGCAGCATGGCAATCAGCAGGACAGGCAACAGCCACGGCAGGGTCACGTACCGGAACAACGCCCCGCGGGTCGCGCCGTCGATCCGACCCGCGTCGTACAGCTCGGGCGGCACGGTCTGCAGGCGCCCGAGAACCACGATGATCATGAAGGGCGTGTACTTCCAGCAGTTCACCGCGATAGCCGTCCAGAGGGCGCTGTCCGGCGAGCTCAGCCAGTCCAGGGGACCCGACGTCAGATGCGTCGCCAGCAGGACATAGTTCACGACGCCGGTCACGTCGTTGAACATGAAGCGGAAGACCAGGGCCACCACGATTGACGGCACCATGTACGGGAAGAGCAGGAGCCCTCGGGCCAGCGTCTGGCCACGCAGTCGCGCGTTGAGCAGCAGGGCGATTGCAACGCCCAGCAGCGTCTGAACCCCCACGTTGGTCACGGTCCAGACCAGCGTGCGGCCAAGTGCATCGTGGACGGGCCCGTCCTGCACGAGGCTGGTGTAATTGTCCAAGCCGGCGAAGGTGCGGGCGCGGGTGAACAGCTCGACGTGGAACAGGCTGTCGAACGCGGCGCGCAGGAACGGGTAGACCGCCAGGCTCAGCAGCAGCACCGCGGCTGGTAGCGCCAGCAGGTACGCCAGGTTGCGGTCGCCAGCCGGCCCGCTGCTCCTGGCCCAGCTCGGGACGGCGCTCACCCTTTCAGCGCTCCCTCGCTCCAGCCGCTGACCAGCTGCGTCTGCGCCAGGACGAACAGCGCGACGACGGGCAGGGTGACCAACACGGAGGCCGCCATGAGCATGCCCCAGGAGTAGACGCCCGTCTGGTCCATGAGCAGCGCCAGCCCGGGACTGAGGGTGAGGCTGTCGGCGGAGGTCAGCAGGACCGAGGCGAACAGGTACTCGCTCCACGCGGCGTTGAAGGTGAAGACGGCAGTTGACAGGAGCCCCGGCGTCGCCTGGGGCAGGGTGATGCGCCAGAACGCGCCGAAACGGGTGCAGCCGTCCACCATGCCCGCGTACTCGAGCTCTTCCGACATGCCAAGGAAGTACGAGCGCAAGATCCACAGACCGAATGGCAGCAGATGCGCTGTGTAGACGATGGCCACGGCCCCCAGGCTGTTGCCCAGCCCGAGTCCGGTCACGATCTGCGCGATCGGGACAACGAGCAGGATGGGCGGCAGCATGTAGGCGAACAGTGACAGCTCGCCCAGCTCGCGCAGGACCGGGAAGCGAAAGCGGGTCATCGAATAGGCGGCGAGCGTGGCCAGGACCAGCGTCGCCGCCGTCGAGCCCGCCGCCAGAGCAGCGCTGTTGCGCAGATAGGTGCCGAAATCGGAGATGCGGAACAGCTCGGCGTAGCTCTCCAGCGTCACGACGCGCGGCAGAAGAGTGGGCGGATAGGCCGCGTTCTCCGCGTCGGGCTTGAGCGAGGAGAGCACCATCCAGACAAGCGGCAGGGCGGCCAGCATCACGGCGAGCACGAGGAGCCCCTGGAGTAGCCAGCGGTCGAGCTGAACAGGACGCCGCCGCGGTGCCTTGACGATCTCAGCGGTGCTCGCGCGAGCGAGAGCCGCCGCCGGGCTCACACGTCCGGCTTCCAGCCCGGATTGTCCGACTTCCACTTATCGGCTGCCTGCTTCAGCTTCGCCGTGGCGTCCTGCCACGCCTGTTCGGGGTCTTTGTTCTGGAGCAGGATCTCCTGAAAGAGCGTGTTATCCACGGCTGGCGAGCCCCACACCAGAGCGCCCCACGGGCAGTTGTTGCTGATCTTGTCGAAGTGCTGGTTGTTCACCGAGCCCATGGCCTGGCTCGGGCTGGTGGTCCCGGGCACCATGTCGGCCAGAGCGAGCACCCAATCGCCGTGCTTGGTCATGAAGTCCGACTGGTACCCCTTGATTTTGGCGCGCACCGACTGCAAGGGGGGCAGCAGATGTCCGGGCACCGTCATCGAGAAGTCGAGCTCGCGGTCGCCTGTGGTGAGGAACTCCAGGAAGGCCAGCGTCTCATCGGGGTGGGCTGTCTTGGCGTAGACGGTGTAGTGTTGGACGCCACCGAACAGCAGCTTGCCCGTCATGAACGGCCCGGCTGGTACCGGCACCACGCCCGTCTTGTCGGCGATGTCGGGCGCCTTCGCGGCCGTGTTGACGCCCAGGCGACCCGGGAAGGTCCCCATGGCGGCTTTGCCGGCGACGTAGCTGTTGATGATCTCGCCGAAGCCGGCGTTGTACATTCCCTTCGTCGCGTTCTTCATGACCGCCACGTACCGTTTGACGGCGTCCAACACCTCGGGCCGGTCAAACGTCACGTTGCCCTGCTTGTCAAAGTAATCCCACCCGGCCTGCGAGATGTAGGGTGTGAAGAACTGGAGGGCCATCTGCTCGGAGCCGCCAATGGTCGAGGCGACGCCGACGATGCCTTCCTTGTTCAAGGCCTGAGCCGCCGCCAGGTAGTCGTCGTAGGTCGCGGGTGGTTTGAGTCCAGCCTTATCGAACAGATCCTTGCGGTACCACAGCGCCGACGCGTTGGCCTGGAAGGGCATGGCGTAATCTTTGCCACTCACGCGCACACGCGTCCCGGCCAGGAAGTCGTCGGCGCCGATCTTCTGGACCAGCGCATCCAGCGGCAGGAGGAAGCCCTGACTAGCCCAGCTCGAGATAAACGACGGCGGCGGGGCGAAGATGCCGAGATCCGTCCCGGTCTGGAAAGCAGTCGTCAGGAACTGCAGCTGGTTCTCATCCTGGTAGGCGGTGATCTTCATGTCGATGGTCGGATTCTGCGTCTTGAAGTCCGCACCGACCTTCTTGAAGAAATCGAGGGTATTGGGATCGCTCTCGGTCGTGAAGAAGGGAATCGTGATGGATCCCCCGGCCGTGGCCGGGGCCGCCGTCGGCTGCGCTGGAGCACCAGATGTGGGGCCAGCACCCGTCGTCTGGGCTGCACCCGTGGGCACGGGTGCGGTCGTCGGCTTGACTGCCGCGGCACTTGTCGGTGCGCCGGGTTGCCCGCCTGGCGCGGCCGGCGCGCAGGCAGCGGCCAGCACGCCGGCGAACGCGACCAGGAAGGCGCGCCGATTCACCGCCTGGCGGCCACGGCTCCCGACAAGGCCGATTCCGGAGGAAGCAGAAAGTGCCATTATTCCCTCCCAGGAGCGACTTACTCGCCCCCGCCGTGTAACCCCGCATGCTCGTGACCATGTTCGTGCGGGGTATCGCCGTGCTCGTGGTCATCGTGGCCATGCTGGCTGTCCACGTGAGCGTGCTGATGGCCGTCGGAGGCGCCGCGCGCGGTGATCAGCAGGTACGAGCCCTGTTTGAGACAGCGAACCGCATGGTCCGTACCGGCTGGGATAGCGTACGCGTCGCCCGGCCCAAGCCGACGCCGGTCGGTGCCCAGGGTCACTTCGAACTCGCCCGAGACCGTGTAAGCCGCCTGCTCGAGATCGTGCGCATGGCCGGTCGTGGCGGCATTCTCCTCGAAGAAGATCTCGTCAGCCTTCAGCCCTGATCCCAGAACCAGTTCCCGCTTCTGGATGCCGGCGCGGACTGGCAGCAGTGGTTCGTGCGCGGTTCGGAACAGCAATGCAAATGGTGTCGTCATCGTAGCTCCCCTGTGTGAAGGTCAAGCGCGTGCGGCATCCCGCGCTTGACCGAGATGTTTGCGGACACTGGCCGGACTCAGGCCCGCCAGGCCCATGTCGTCGAGCGAGCGACCGGCAGAACGAAAATCTGTGCCGCCGAGCGCGCCGAGGCACGTAATGACGGCCTCGATGGTCGGCATGGACACGTCCACCGCGCGCCCCAGCGCCGCCAGCGGCACCAGGCCGAACGGGACGTCGTCGGTCAGGTAGCGGTGGTCGATCGACGTTGGCCCAAGCGTTGACTCGAAGGCCGGGAAGCCGCCCAGCAGCTCCAGCACATCAGCACCCCGCATCCCCTGGTCAGCGTAAAAGTGGCGCAGCCAATCGGCGACCGAGATCGTCTCGGCACCAAGGGCGGCGGCGAGACGCAGGCGCTCCTGGTCGATGGCATCGATCAGTCGGGCGCCTGCTGCGCTCAGCCCTTCGCGGTAGAGACGGTACGGTCTGCCGGACTCGAGCCGCGCCCAGTTCGCCAGCACCAGGGGCGGATGAATGAGAACGTTGGTGTTAGCCAGGCTGGTGTCAGTCACGGAGCACGCCGGCGCCACGTCCAGCCCCAGCGAGCGAATGGCGGCTACCGCGGCAGGGGTTTGCTCGTGCGGGACAACGCCTACTGGCAGTCCACGCTTAAGGCCCCGCACACGGACGTGCGCGCCATCGATGTCCGCCAGAATGGGAAAGCCAGGGGCTTCGGCGACGAACCGGACAGCGACCTGGTACTGGAACGCAAGGGCTCCCCCGACGCCGCCAGGCGCCAGGAGGATGCCCGCGTCCGGGGCTGCAGACGCAAGAGCGGCGGCGACCTGCGTATGGTCGCGCAGCCGGGTTGCCACGACGATGAGGTCGACGTCGGACGCTGCACCGCGTAAGGGGCGGTCGTCCACTGCTATCGACACGACGGCATCGAGACGGCCAGCGCCGGTGAGGTGCATTCCGCCGGCAGCTCGAATAGCGGCGACAGCCTCACTCGGCGCGTCTCCGGCCCAGAGCGAGACCGCATGCCCAGCACCTGCGGCGACGGCCGCGATGGCCAACGCGTACGGCTCGGTCCCGAGAACGAGGATCCTCATGCTCCCGTTTTCACTCTCTGGTATACCTGAACGTATCCTAGAAGCCCCAGCGACCAGCCGCAATACTTTAGTTCGCGGGCCAGTTTTGTCAGGGGTCGGCACTCCAGAGCCCATCCTGGTGACACACCACGCCACGCCAGGAGTTGCTGGGCCCGCACTGAGGGCAGCTAGCCGTCGCCCCGGCAAGCTGGTATATCATGCGATGTACAAGGGACGCAGATGCCTCAACCTTTGAAGCGGCCACGGTCACTAGCCGCGCAGGTGTACCAGGAGCTGAAGCGCGACATCATTCTGTGTGTGCTCCGGCCGGGGCAGGAGGTGTTCGAGGGCCAGCTGGCCGAGCGCTACGGGGTTAGTAAGACGCCGATTCGGGAGGCATTGAACACGCTACGTCAGGAGGCCTACGTCCAGGTCGCTCCCCGTCGTGGCTACATGATCACCCCGGTCAGCATTCAGGACGTGCAGCACGTTTTTCACGTCCGTCTGCTGCTCGAGCCGTCCGCCGCCGAGTTGGCCGCGCAGCGCGTGACTGGCCCGCAGCTGGCCGAGCTCCGCCGCCTGGCCATGCCCCGCGGCTCCGGACATGGGGACGCACATGCCGCAAACCGGTCGTTCCACCTCGCGGTGGCGGAGGCGTCCGGCAATCCTCGCCTGGCGGCGTTCATCGGCAAGCTGCTCGAAGAAGTCGAACGTCTGTATCACCTGGGCCTCGACTTCGGCCAGGATCATCCGGCTCATGCTGACTCCCATCTCGCCCTGGTCGAGGCGCTCATGGAAGGCGACCACCATCTGGCGCGGGACATCATGAGCGAAGCGGTCCAGACGTCTCGCAGGCGTGTCATGGAGGCACTCATTGGCTCGGACTCGCGCGGACAGTCCCTCGTGCTCATCGAAGGCAGAACCGCATGACCTCCGGTATCACGAGGTCGGAGGCGGTCCTTCGAGAGCAGCCCGCCGGGGCGCACCATCAGGTCTGCTCCTTGGGGACATGGATGGCTGGTTGGAGTCTGCTGACCTCTCCGGGCTGCGCGATCGCGACCGACACTCCACCAGTACATCGCGCGTGCGTGAAGGCAGACGCCTCCGGGGCCGCCCCGCGTGTGTGAACTGAAACTGAGGTACCGACGTGTCTGTTGAAAGACCCGACGACGGCGATGCGCACGTCCACGATTCCCAGCCGCATTCCCACGACACCTCTGGACACGACCACTCCCACGCGCCACCGCACGCCGGGGCCGAAACCGCCCATGCCGCACGGCATGGGCATGACCACGACCATGAGCATAGCCACAGCCATGACACCGCTCGAGACGATGACGATCACCCGCACCACCACGACGATCCCCACGATGACCACGCCGACACGCTGCGTGGCCACGGGCATGGTGGACACGACCACGAGCATGGCGACCATAATCACACCCACCCGAGTGGGATCCGTGGCCTGGTCGAGGAGCTGATCCACCCGCACAGCCACGACTCCGCCGACAAGGTTGACGCGGTACTGGAGTCGTCGGCCATCGGGATCCGAGCGCTGAAGATCTCGCTCGCCGGACTACTGGTGACGGCGATCCTGCAACTGGCCGTGGTCGCCGTCAGCGGGTCGGTGGGACTGCTTGCCGACACGATCCACAACTTCGCCGACGCGCTGACGTCGCTGCCGCTCTGGATCGCGTTCGCCCTGGCGACTCGGGCCGCCAATCGTCGCTACACCTACGGCTACGGTCGTGCCGAAGACGTGGCGGGGGTCGTGATCGTCCTGGTGATCCTGGGCAGTGCCCTGCTCGCGGCCTGGCAATCATTCGTCAAGATCGTGCATCCGGAGCCGATGACGCATGTGGGCATCGTCGCCGTGGCCGCGGTGATCGGCTTCGTCGGCAACGAGATGGTGGCGTACTACCGCATTCGTGTGGGCAACCAGATCGGCTCAGCCGCGCTGGTCGCCGACGGCTACCATGCGCGAGCCGACGGACTGACGTCGCTGGCGGTGCTCATCGGCGTCGCCGGCACGCTGCTCGGCTTCCCGATTGCCGACCCCCTGGTCGGCCTGGGCATCACGATCGCGATTCTGCTGATCACCAAGGACGCGGCGCGCACGATCTGGCATCGTGTCATGGACGCGGTCGAGCCGGACTACGTCGCCCGCCTCGAGCACACCGCTTCCCACGTTGGCGGCGTTCAGGCCGTGCACGACGTCCGCGCACGCTGGCTCGGCCACCGCATCGAAGCCGACCTGCGCATCGTGGTCGATTCCGATTTGTCCACTTCCGACAGCCACGCCATCGCCGAGCACGTGCGCCACGTGCTGTTCCACGAGGATCCGAAGATCGCGACGATCGTGGTGCATACCGATCCCTGCGACCACACGGGAGTCGACCACCATGCCTTGACGGCCGGCCACACAGCTCGGTTAGGGAGGACGAGCTGAGTGCCCAGGCCGGTGTCCATCAACTGGCCCGGCCCCTGAGCGGCTGGACCTGGCCGCCTTGGTAGACGGCCGCGGCGGGTTGCCGAGAGTGCCGGTCAGCAAACGAACCACGTGTGCTGGAGTCCCCGGTGGCTCGTCTAGCAGACTATTCGCGCGTGTTTGCTCCTGGACCTCCGCCTTTCGTTGCCGACCCACCCACAGGGGCAGGAGCCCTGGTGATTGCTGCTCACCCCGACGACATCGAGTCCTGGTGCGCTGGCACGCTGGCCCGCATGATCGACGCGGGTGTGCCAGTGGACTGCCTGCTGGTGACGTCCGGCGATAAGGGTTCCGACGACCCGCGTCTGACGTCCGAACAGGTAGCAGCCCTACGCGAGGCGGAGCAGCACGAGGCCGGGCGTCGCCTGGGAGCGCGCGACACCTTCTTCCTGCGCCACCTCGACGGTGAGCTGGAGGACACGCGTGTGCTCCGCGAACAGGTCGTACGCTCCCTGCGGCGCCTGCGACCGGAGATCGTCTTCACCCACGATCCGGAGCGGCCGTATCCACCCTACACCACCCATCGCGACCACCGCGTCGTGGGGCGGGTGGTGCTCGACGCCATCTATCCGAGCGCGCGAGACTGGCGCTCCTTCCCAGAGCACCGGGCGATTGGCCTAGAGCCGCACGCCGTGCGGCGAGCCTGGCTGTTTTCCAGCGCTGCCCCGGACACGTGGGTCGACATCGCGGCGGGCTTCGAGCGGAAGGTCGCCGCGCGGCTGGCGCATGCCAGCCAGACCGCGGACCCGGACGCCCTGGGAGCTGACTGGCGGGAGCGGGCCGCCCAGATAGGTGCTCCAGTGGGGCTTCCTCTGGCCGAAGCTTTCGTCGTGCTGCACTTCGACTGATGCTGTTAGTACGGGGGGAATCCTCCGACGCTCCCGTCTTGATCGGCTGCGTGCACGGCGTGGTCGTGACCTCGTTCGCCTCGAACGCCGGCACGCGCGTGGAACGGGTGGCGCAGGCGGCTGGTGATCGTGGGGATGGCCATCAGAAGGCCAGGAGACTCGCACTACTGAGCTGTGGTGCAGATCGACCGCCCGCGCGGACATAGAGTCAGGCCGGTGACAGCCGACAGGAGAGCGTCGAAACACGGGCAGCAGCCAATCCACCTGCGACCAGAGGTCCGTCTGGTGGACCAGGCACCAGACTCCATTGTCGCGGGCGGTCGCCGGCGTTGCTTAATAACTCGACACCCATGCCCCCACGCCAGGCTGTGGATACCGGGCATAGCGTCAGCGGGCTGGCTCGGCCAGTAGCTCGCGCGCGATGCGCTGTCGGATGGCGTCCCGCACCTGGCGGTAGACATCGCGCCGTTCATCTTCCGTCCCCTGGGCCTGGCTCGGGTCAGGAAAACTCCAATGCAGGCGCTCCCTGGCCCCGAAGAAGACTGGGCAGGCTTCGTTAGCCTGGTCGCAGACAGTGATCACCGCATCAAAGGGCTGGTCGAGATAGCGGTCGAGAGTCTTGCTGTCCTGCCCAGAGATGTCGACGCCGATCTCTTCCATGACCTGCACTGCAAGTGCACGGACATGGGTCGCCTCCGTGCCCGCGGAGAATACCTCAAAGCGGTCGCCACCGCCGAGGTGTCGCAGCAGACCCTCCGCCATCTGGCTGCGCGCTGAGTTGTGCGTACACAGGAAAAGTACGCGGCGCTTCTCTCCAGGCACTCGATCGTCTTCCTCAACCAGCCCCACTCACGGCCTCGTGCGGAACGACCACGACATCAGCGGCCTCGTCCCCCTGGGGCCAGAGCAGACGTACCACTGCGCAGGCGACGACGGTCCCGACAAGCTGGGCGGCGACGAACGGCAGCACCGATGACGGCGCGATCCCGGCAAAGGTGTCCGAGAGCGTGCGCGCAACCGTCACCGCGGGATTGGCGAAGCTCGTCGACGACGTGAAGAAGTAGGCGCCGGTGATGTACGCCCCGACGGCGAAGGGCGCCGCGGCGGTCCGACCGCTGCGGGCGATCCCGAAGATGACCAGGAGCAGCCCACAGGTGGCCACCCCTTCACTGAGCCACAGGCCGCCACCCTCGCGCAGGTGAGTGGACACGCTCACCGCGGGCAGCGCAAACATGAGGTTGGCGATGATGACGCCCAGGGCG
>JAABUQ010002288.1_pt1 | contig 38383 bp, 42 predicted proteins | sample 5560001 | NCBI WGS metagenome assembly JAABUQ01 (sample SAMN10711888, study PRJNA513371) | rock metagenome | isolation source: Antarctica rocks | place: Antarctica: Victoria Land, Finger Mt nord | collected 2015-12-18 | reverse complement strand
GCCGGCGCTGAGGTACGCCGGGCGCACGCCGCGGGCGCCTCGCAGACCGCCCGTCAGGCGCTCGGGTTCGACGAGCTCCTCCGCGGGGATGTCGCCGCCATGAAGCGCCGCACCCGCAACTACGCGCGCCGCCAGCTCACCTGGATGCGCAAGCTGGCCGGCGTGCGCGCGATCGACGTCACGGAGCGCGAGCCCGCCGACGTGGCGCGGGAGATCCTCACCGCGCTCTGAGGGCCTATCCTCTCGCGCCGCTTCGGCGTGCAGCCCCCGAGAGGAGATCCGGCGTGAAGTTCGAGAAGTGGCAGGCTCTCGGCAACGACTACCTCATCCTCGAGGCGGCCGATCTGCCCTTCGCCCTCACGCCGCCCCGGGTGCGCCGCCTGTGCGCCCCCCACCTCGGCATCGACTCCGACGGACTCCTCCTGCTCGAGCCGAGCGAGGAGCCGGGCTTCGTGGCACGGCTGCGCATCTTCAACCCCGACGGCTCGGAGGCCGAGCTCTCGGGCAACGGCGCGCGCGAGGCGATCATGTACCTGCGCCGGCGGGGATGGACGTCCGCCGAGACCTTCTCCATCCAGACCGCCGCCGGCGAGATCCGGCCGCGGATCACTAGCGAGACGACCTGCACGGTGGACATGGGCCGCGCGAAGCTCCGCTCGCGCGACTTCCCCTCCGGCGATGAGCACGGCGCCGGACGTCTCGAGGCCGGGGGACGCGAGTGGCGCTTTCAGCACGTCTCGGTGGGCAACCCGCAGTGCGCGATCGCCGTGCCCGACTCGGACACGCTCGGGACCCTGGATCTCCCCGCGCTCGGGCCGCCCGTCGAGCGCCACGAGCTCTTCCCCCAGCGCACGAACGTCTCGTGGTGGACCGAGCTCGGGCCGGGCGCGATCCGGGCGCGCATCTTCGAGCGCGGGGTGGGGGAGACGCTCTCCTCGGGGACCGGAGCCACCGGCGCCGCCGTCGCCTACGTGCTGGGAGGCGGCGACTCTCCGGTCACCGTCCAGCTCGACGGCGGCGAGCTCGAGGTCGAGGTGGGCGAGGACCTGCACGTGAACTTGACCGGCTGGGCCGTTCCCGTCTACCGGGGCGCGCTGAGCGACGACCTGATCGAGGATCTCCATGCGACCGAGTGACCGCCTGAACCGCATCCCGCCCTACCTCTTCGCCGAGCTCGAGCGCAAGGTGGCCGCCAAGAAGGCCGCCGGGATCGACGTCATCTCGCTCGGCATCGGCGATCCCGACACGCCGACCTACCCGCAGATCGTGGAGGCCGCACGGGCGGCCGTGGCGGATCCCGCGACCCACCGGTACCCCTCCAATCGCGGGCGCGCGGACTTCCGCGCGGCGGTGTCGAGCTTCTACGCCCGCCGCTTCGGCGTGACCCTCGACTCCGAAGGCGAGGTCATGCCGGCGATCGGCGCCAAGGAATGCATCTTCAACCTCAACCTCGCCTTTCTGAACCCCGGCGACCTCGCCCTCGCCGCCGACCCCGGCTACCCCGTCTACACCGGCGGTCCGATCCTCGCCGGCGGCGAGCCGGCGCTGATGCCGCTGCTGCCCGAGCGGGGCTTCACCCCCGACCTCGACGCGATCGCCGCCGACGCGCGCGCCCGCGCCCGGCTCATGTTCCTCAACTACCCGAACAACCCGACGGGGGCGGTGGTTCCTGCGGAGTTCTTCCCCGAGGTGGTGGAGTTCGCCCGCGCCAACGACGTGCTCGTCGTCCACGACAACGCGTACTCGGAGACCACATACGACGGGTACGTCGCCCCGTCGTTCCTGGCCACACCCGGCGCCAAGGAGGTGGGCGTCGAGGTCTTCTCGCTCTCCAAGGGCTACAACATGACGGGCTGGCGCTGCGCGGCGATCGTCGGCAACGCGGAGGCGATCGGCCAGTACTGGCGCCTGAAGTCCAACATCGACTCGGGACTCTTCGAGGCGGTCCAGCTCGCCGGCGTGCGCGCGCTCGAGCCCGACGTCGACGAGGAGGTCCGCGCGATGAACGAGGTCTATCGCCGCCGCCGCAACGCGGTGTGCGACGCCCTCGCGGCGGCGGGCGTGGAGGTGGTCCCGCCGAAGGGGACGATCTACGTGTGGGCCCCCGTGCCCGCCGGCTTCGAGTCGGCCGCCGCCTACTGCGAGCACGTCCTCGAGGAGTCCGCGGTGGTCGTATCTCCCGGAGGCGCCTACGGCCCGAACGGCGAGGGCTTCTTTCGCATCTCGCTGACCACGCTCGACGATCGCCTGCTGGAGGCGGTCGAGCGAATCCGGGCGCTGGGCGAGCGCGGGGGCTAAAGTCAGGCCGGCGTCAGCTCCCGGTCGAGGACGAGCTCGAGCTCGGGCGTGGCGTCGCTCGCCCCTCGGCGGGCGCGCTCGAGGCGGAGCCGTGCCGAGCGCCCGTCGAGGGCGAGGGAGGCGATCTGGTTGTCGAACCAGGGGCCGGCCTCCTCGCGCCAGCGGATGGTCGGGGCGGGCACGCCGGCCGCGCGCGCCAGCCCAGCCGCGAGCACTTCGGCGGCGCGGGTGCGCAGCGAGCGCAGAGCCCGGCGCTCGCGGGCGCTCAGCGGGTTGCGCACCGGCGAGCACACCGCCTGGTAGACCGCGCCGCGCACCCCCGAGCCGCGCGGGTAGCCGACCCGAGAGACGTAGGCGTGGTGCACGTCGCCCGAGAGCGCGACGATCGAGGCCGGCGCCGGTCCGCGCTCGCCCGCGCCCACCGCCCGAGTCAGATCGGCAAGCGCCGCGAAGGACTTCCCGAACGCTGCCCAGTGCTCGAGGTCGAGCCGCTGGCGGATCTTCTCCCCGAGCCGCGCCGCCCGCGCGCCCCACGCCCCGTCGCAGACCGCCTCGTTCCAGGCCTCGAGGTCGTGCAGGGCCGGGGCGAGCAGGAAGGGGAGGGAGGTGCCGAGCAGGAGGTGGTCGACCCCGCCGCGGGCCTCGGACTCGATCCACGTCCACTCCGCGTGATCGACCATGCGCCGATCGCCGGGCTGGAGCACGCGGCCGGCCCGGGAGTCGATGACCACGAGCTTGGCCCGCCGGCCGAGGTCGCGGCAGTAGCTCCAGCGGTTGGCTCCCGTCTCGTGATCGGCGCGGTGGGCGAGCTCGCGCAGCAGCGGGCCGGCGTCGTCGGCCTCGCGCACGCGGGCGTAGAGCTCGTCTCCGGCCAGCTCCCGGGGCGAGAGGTTGCCGATGTGCTGGTAGATCCAGTAGGTGGAGAACCCGCCGTCGATGCGGTCCTCCCACCAGGGCTTGGCGCGGTACTCCTCGAGCCAGGCCTGCGAGGTGTTCCAGTCGTCGTGGAGGTCGTGGTCGTCGAAGATCATCGCGCTGGAGACGGTCGAGAGGAGCCAGCGGAAGCCGGGCTCACCCCAGGACTCCCAGTAGAGGCGGGTGTACTCCTCGAAGTCGGCGACCTCGTCGCCGGGCGGCGCCGACGGGTCGCGCCGCGACTCGATGAAGCGCCGCGCCGCCGGCGAGACCTCGTCCGCGTAGACCTGGTCACCGGCCAGGAAGAGCAGGTGCGGCCAGCGCTCGGGCAGCTCGTCTCGCAGACGCACGGCGAAGGCCTGAAGGGCGTCGATCTCCCGGCCGCGGTCGTCCTCGTCCTTGGTCAGCGTGTAGGGCGCCTCGTGCGGGACCGAGACGCGGCAGGAGCCGAACGAGAGGCGGAAGGCGCCGTCCGGGTCCGGCGTGGCGATGCGCGGCGCGGGCCACGGATCGCCGGGCACCGGCCATACGGGCTCGCCGTCCAGCGCGACCGCGTAGGGCGTGAGCGCTCCCGGCTCGAGGCCGGTCACGTGCACGAGGGCGTAGTGATGGCCCGAGGCGTGGAAGCTCTGCTCCCGGCCACCGCCGGCCCCCGCGCGGACCTCGACCTCGGCCGGCCCGTCGAGCTCGACCCATACCGTCGCCTCGTCGGCGCCGACGTAGCGCAGCAGGGGGCCGAGGACGAGCCGGGGCATCGAGGCGGGCAGCCTACCCGCGCCGGTCGACCTCCGGGGCGGACCTACAATCGGCCCATGACGCGCAGCGCGAACGGACGCCATCCCCAGGCTCTCGCCGGCGAGGGACGCGCGCGCCAGCGGGCCGTGGCCATCGCCGCCCTGCCCGCGGGGGTGGACCTGTCCGAGCTGCGCGAGCTCCTCTACACCGCCGGGGTCGTCACCGTCGGCGAGCTCGTCCAGCATCGCGAGCGCCCGCACGCGAACACCTACCTCGGCTCGGGCAAGCTCGAGGAGCTCAAGGGGGAGCTCGGGCGCCGCGACGCGAACCTCGTGGCCTGCGACGACGAGCTGACCCCCCGCCAGGGGCGCAACCTCGAGGAGGCTCTTGGCGTCCCCGTCGTCGACCGGACGGCGGTGATCCTCGACATCTTCGCCGCCCACGCGCACACCGCCGAGGGCAAGCTCCAGGTGGAGCTCGCCCAGCTCGAGTACAACCTCGCGCGCATGCGCGGGCTGTGGAGCCACCTCGAGCGGCTGGGCGGCGGCATCGGCACGCGCGGCCCGGGCGAGACGCAGATCGAGACCGATCGCCGCCTGGCCCGCGACCGGATCGCCGCCCTCCGCCGGCGCCTGCACGGCGTCCGCGCCACGCGCGAGACGATGCGCGCCGAGCGCGAGCGGGCGCACCTGCCCACCGTCGCGCTGGTCGGCTACACGAACGCCGGCAAGTCGACCCTGCTCAACTCGCTCACCGGCGCCGAGGTCGGAGTGCGTGACCGGCTCTTCCACACGCTCGACCCGAGCATCCGCACGTGGCGGGTCGGCGCCCGCGACCACCTGCTCACCGACACCGTCGGGTTCATCCGCAAGCTCCCCCACCAGCTCGTGGACGCCTTCGGCGCCACGCTCGAGGAGACCCGCCACGCCGAGCTCCTGCTCCACGTCGCCGACGCCTCGGCGCCGGAGGAGGAGCTCACCACCATGCTCGCCGCGGTCGACGACGTGCTCGAGGAGATCGGCGCCGGCGAGCAGCCGCGCCTGCTCGTGCTGAACAAGGTCGACGTGCTCGACGAGGAGCCCCGGCGCGAGCTCTCCTTCCGCCATCCCGACGCCGTCGCGGTCTCGGCCGCGACGGGGCAAGGACTCGAGGAGCTCGGCGAGCGCGTGCAGGAGGCCTTCGCGCGCCGCCTGCAGTCGGTCGAGCTGCTCGTGCCCTACGGGGAGGGGGGCCGCCTGGCCGAGCTGCACGGGATCGCCGGGGACCTCGTACGCGAGGACACCGCCGAGGGCGTGCGCGTCTCCGCGCGCCTCCCGCCCGCGCTGGCCGACCGCTTTGCGCGCTTCGCGGTCAGCAATGGACGCGCGCCAGCACCCTCCTCGTGAGCCTGCGGGTTCGCCGGCTGCACCCCATGGCCGTGCTGCCCACGCGCGCCTACGACGGGGACGCGGGCTTCGACCTCCGCGCGCTCGAGCCGGCGACCCTCACGCCCGGCGGGCGTGCGACGGTGCGCACCGGGCTCGCTCTCGAGCTGCCTGTGGGCCACGCCGGGCTCGTGCTCCCGCGCTCGGGCCTTGCCGCCCGCCACGGGATCACCCTGGCCAACGCCCCCGGCCTCATCGACGCGGGCTACCGCGGCGAGCTGCAGGTGCTGCTGCTCAACTCCGATCCCGAGTCGCCGTTCACCGTCGCGCCGGGCGACCGCATAGCCCAGCTCGTGCTCGTGCGGGTGGAGACGCCGGAGATCGAGGAGAGGGACGAGCTCTCGGCGAGCGAGCGCGGCCGCGGCGGATTCGGCTCGAGCGGCGCCTGAACCGACCGCCGCGATCGGTCGCCGGTTTTCGCCCGCCGCCGCGAGGGTAGGCCGACCGGACGGTTTCGGGGCAGAGGAGAGGGCCATGGCAGAGGACACGCAGGAGGAGGAGGGCACGAGCGGCGCGCAGAAGGTCTGGTTCGTCCTGCCCGGGCTTGGGCTGCTCGCGATCATCGTCTGGCTGCTCTCCAACATGGGCGCGCAGAGCAACGGCGCGACGCTCGTGCGGATCGTGCTCGCCATCGTCGTCGTCTGCGCGATCGTCGGCGCCCTGTTCATGCTGCTGCGTCGGCGCGAGCAGCACGACGACTGACGCGCGGCGCTCGCAAGTCGGGCACCATCGCGGCACGCCGCTCGTCCGGCCTGCTCTTCTCGCCGGGCGCCGACGCGGCCGGCCGGCGCCTCCCGCAGGGCGCCGGCCCGACTCCAGCTCGAGCTACTTGAGGCCGTTGGCCTTGAGGAACGCGCCGGCCACCGCGGCCGGGTCCTGCTTGTTCAGGGCCACTGCGCCGTTCATCTTCTGCAGCGCGTCGGTGGTGACCTTTGCGCTGACCGCGTTCAGCGTCTGCGCGAAGGCCGGTCCCTCCTGGGCGATGACCTTCTTGCTGACCACCGGCACGACGTTCTGGAAGCCGAAGATACGCTTCGTGTCGGGCAGCACCGTGTACTTGTTGCCCACGAGCTGGCCGTCGGTGGTGAACACCGTGGCCACGTCGATGTTGCCCTGCTCGAGGGCGTTGTACTGCAGCGGCGCCGTGAGTGGGACGAACGTGAGCTGGTTCAGCCCGTAGACCTTCTTGAGGCCGACCACGCCCTGGAAGCGCGTCTTGTTCTCCGGCGGGCCGCCGAACTTGAAGGAGCCCACCTTCTTCAGGTCCCCGAGCGTCTTCAGGCCGTTCTTCTGCGCGTAGGCGGGCTTCACGGCGACCGCGTCCGCGTCGAAGCCCGGCGTTTTGTCGAGCGTCACGAAGCCGCGCTTGGCCTCGAAGTCCTTCGCCTCCTGATAGGTCTGCTCGGCGCTCTTCGGCAGCGTGTTGCTGTGCGCGAGCTCCTGCTGGATGACGCCCGTGTACTCCGGGTAGAAGTCGATCTTGCCGCTGGTCAGCGTCTTGTCGATGATCTCCGAGGAGCCGATGCCGCCCGTGAGCTGCACCGTGTAGCCCTTGGCCTCAAGCGCCTGTTTGTAGAGCGCGCCGAGGATGAACTGCTCGGCGAAGTTCTTGTCGCCCATCTTGATGGGGGGCTTGCCCTTGCCCGGCATGTCGCCCGACGCCGAGCCGCCGCCGCCGCTCGAGCTCTTGCTGCTGCCGCAGGCCGCGAGGCCGAGCACGAGCGCGAGGACTCCCAGGAGGGCCACCACGCGATAGCTGCTGCTTCTCTGCTGCATTGAGGATCCTTTCTCGAGGGGACGGAATTGGGCGAGAGAGCGTGTCCCCGCCTATGCGCCTTCGACCGAGGCGAGCGCGTCGGCCTGCCCGGTACCCGCTGCTCGACTGGCCTTGAGGCCCTGCGGGGTGACGGCGCGCTGGAGCAGGGCGCCGCCGACCTCGACGATGAGGGCGAGCACCGCCACCACCAAGGCCGCCCCGAGGACGCCGGGCAGCCCGTAGCTCGCCTGGTTGATGATGATGTCGCCGAGGCTCGAGCCGCCGGCCGCCGAAGCGATCGTCGCCGTGGCGATGACGAAGACGATCGACGTGCGCAGGCCGGCGGAGATGAGCGGAAGTGCGAGCGGGATCTCGACCTCGCGCAGGATCTGTCCGGGGCGCAGGCCCATTCCCTGGGCCGCCTCCACGGCGTCCCGCTCGACGCCTGCCACGCCGACGTAGGTGTTGAGGAGGATGGGGGGAATGGCGATGACGATCAGCGCCACCATGTTGTTGATGAAGCCCACCCCGAAGACCGGCAGGAGCATGGCGATGAGGGCCAGCGTGGGCAGGGCGCGGGCCACGTTCGAGCCGTTGACGGCGACGAACGAACCCCGCCCGATGTGGCCGAGCCACAGCCCGAGCGGTATGGCCACGAGGATCGCGATGCCCACCGAGGCGCCGGTGAGCTCGAGGTGCTTGATGGTCAGGTCGCCGAGCGTGCTCAGGTGGTGCGCGATGAAGTCGATCGCGTCGAGGAAGTCCTTCACCTAGACCCTCCGCGTCCGGGCCCAGGGCGTGCCGAAGCGCTGGGCGAGCACGAGGAGCGCGTCGGCGACGAGGGCGAGCAGCACGGCCACCGCTCCACCGGCGAAGTACTGGGTGGCCAGATCGACCTGCAGACCCCGGAAGATGGGTGCCCCGAGCCCCTGCGCGATGACGAGGCCCGCCACCGTGGCCAGGCTGATGACCGTCACCGTCGCGGTGCGCACACCGGCGATGATTGCCGGTAGGGCGAGGGGGAACTCGACGCGCAAGAGGATCTGGCGCGAGCTGAAGCCCATCCCCTTGGCCGCCTCGCGCACGTCGGGCGGCACCTCGTTGAGGCCGATCGAGATGTTGCGGAAGAGGATGAGCAGGGTGTAGGAGACGAGGGCGATCTCGATGGTCAGCCGGCCGAGCCCGGTGATCGGGATGAGGATCTCGAACAGCGCCAGGCTCGGGATGGTGTAGAGCAGGCTCGTGACGCCGATGATCGGCGTGGTGAGCCAGCCGCGGGACCGGGCCAGCAGCGCGAGCGTGAGGGCAATCGCGAAGCCGATCGCCACCGCGATGACGGTGAGGACGAGATGCTGGATGAGCGCGGGCTGGAAGATGTCGCCCCAGTGGGAGGAGAACCAGTCCCAGCAGAACGGATGGTTCTGCTGGAGGCAGCCGCTGGGCTTCCCGAAGTTCGGGATGACCGTCGCGGCGAGCGGGAGCCCGGAGATCACGCCGGTGCCGGGAGGGCGTCCTCGTCCGCGCCCTCGGCGAGCGCACTGGAGATGAGCTCGACGGAGACGAGGCCGGCCACGCGGCCGTCGTCCTCGGTGACGACCAGCGAACGGCGTCCGTCGGTGAGCAGGGTGGAGAGCGCGTCTCGCAGCGACGTGTCGCGCCGTGCGGTGGAGCCGAGGGGGCTCGCGTCGGCCTGGGAGACGGGCTGGCCGTTCAGGCGCGAGGCCGAGACCAGGCCGATGGGCTTCTCGGCGCCGTCCACCAGCACCAGCTCGTTCCGCCCGGCCGCCGCGATGCGCTGCCGGGCCTCTTCGGGGCTGTCGCCCACCTGCAGGCGGGTCGCCTCGATGAGCTTCAGCTCGCCCAGGTGCGAGAGGGCCAAGCGCTTGAGCCCGCGGTCGGCTCCGACGAACTGCGCGACGAAGTCGTCGGCCGGGTGGGCGAGGATCGCGTCGGGCGAGTCGTACTGGGCGAGCATCCCGCCCTCCCGGAGGATGGCGATCTTGTCGCCCATCTTGATCGCCTCGTCGATGTCGTGGGTCACGAAGACGATCGTCTTGCGAATCTCGGCCTGGAGGCGCAGGAACTCGTTCTGCAGCCGGTCTCGGTTGATCGGATCGATGGCGCCGAAGGGCTCGTCCATGAGCATGAGCGGCGGATCGGCGGCCAGGGCCCGAGCCACGCCGACCCGCTGCCGCTGGCCGCCGGAGAGCTGCCCGGGGTAGCGGTCGCGCATCTCGGCGGGCAATCCGACGAGCTCGAGCAGCTCCGCGCTGCGCTGGGTCGTCCGGTCCTTCTCCCACCCGAGGAGGCGCGGGACGGTGGCGATGTTCTGCCCGATGGTCTGGTGCGGGAAGAGGCCGATCTGCTGGATCACGTAGCCGATCTCGCGGCGCAGCTCGGCGGGGGCGCGCTCGCGGACGCTGTGGCCGTCGAGCAGGATGTCGCCGTCGGTGATGTCGATCATGCGGTTGACCATCCGCATGGCGGTCGTCTTGCCGCAGCCCGAGGGGCCGACGAGCACGCAGATCTCGCCGGCGGGCACCTCGAAGGAGAGGTCGTTCACCGCCGGTCCCTCGGCGCCGGGGTAGACCTTGCGGGCGTCGCGGAACTCGAGCGAAGCCGCCCTTGGGTACGACATCTCCCCCTCTTCGTGGGCGGTGTTCGGATTCTCCATGAGGACGCTCCCGGCCGGGTTAACCAGAAGTTTACCTGGTCGAGGCGCCGGACGGCCATCCGGCGGCGCGGCGCGCCTCCGCGTGGGCCGCGCGCTCGAGCTCGTCGTCGAGGGGCTCGAGCTCGTCGAGGCCGAGCGCGGCGGCGATCAGCCAGTCCGCGAACCAGGCGTTCTTGGGCAGCAGCGGGCCGTGCAGGTAGGTCCCGATCACGTTGCCGCTGCGAACGCCCTCCGCGCCGTCGCTCCCGTTGTTCCCGTGGCCGCGCAGGACGCGGCCGAGGGGCTGGGCGGACACTCCGAGATGCGTGCGGCCGCCGTGGTTCTCGAAGCCGGCGAGCACCCGCGGTTCGCTCCCGTCGAGCTCGACCTCGATGGCCACGTTGCCGATCAGTCGCGGTCCCTCGCCGCGGACGGTCTGGAGGTCGACGAGCCCCACGCCGGGCAGCATCTCGTCGCCGAGGGCGTAGGAGCGGCCGAGGAGCTGATAGCCGCCGCATACCGCGAGGATCGCCGCGCCCCGGGCCGCCGCGGCGTGCAGCGCGTCGCGCTTGACCTCGGCGAGGTCGAGCGCGCACAGGCGCTGGTCACGGTCCTGGCCGCCGCCGACGTAGAAGAGCTCGGCGGCGCCCGGGTCGAGGGGGTCCCCGAGGCCGACGCCGCTCAGCGCGAACCCGATGCCCCGCCACGCGCAGCGGCGCTCGAGCATGAGGAGGTTGCCGCGGTCGGCGTAGATGTTCATGAGGTCGGGGTAGAGCGCGCACACGCGCAGCGTCGGCGCCTCAGGCACCGAGCACCACCACGGTGCTGCCCACGTGCTCTCGCGTGGCCTCGACGCGCCGGCGCGGGTGCAGGCGCAGGCCGGCGGCGAGGCCCTCGCGCTCGAGCGCGGCGGCATCGAGGCGGGCGAGGCGCACGACGTCGGGCGCGGCCGTGCGCGAGCCGTCGGCGGCAACGGTCCGGCGGATCCGCTCGATCACCATCGCGTCCGCCTCGGCGCGCACGGCCACGGGCTGGCTGGCGTAGCTCACGCCGTCGTGGTGGGCGACGTCGGGACGCGGCGGCTCGGTGTGCTCGGCGTCGAAGCCCTCGAAGGGGTCGGCCAGGGCGGCGGCGAGGAGGCCGCCCGGCTCGAGGTGGGCCCGGGCGCAGCGCAAGAAGGCGCCGCGATCCTCGGCGTGGGGGAGGAGCTGCACGGTCTGCATGGGGACGAGGATGAGCGCAAAGCGGCGCTCGAGCGAAAAGGCGCGCGCGTCGGCCGTCACGGTGGGCACGGCGAGCCCCCCGGCGCGTGCGCGCAGCGCGGCGAGCAGGGCGGGATCACGATCGAGAGCCGTCACGTCGTGTCCGCGGGCGGCGAGGTCGAGCGCGACGCGCCCCGTCCCCGCGCCCACGTCGAGCACGGGGCCGCCGGCCGTGGAGGCGAGCTCTCGCCACAGCGGGTTGTCGGCCCGGTAGTGCCCGCACTCGGCGTCGTGCCAGATGACCTCGGCGTCGCTCACGCGGGGCTCGCCTCCCAGAAGCGCCCGGCATGACCCCGGTCGGCGAGCAGGTCGCGCAGCGCGAGCAGGGCGGTGTAGGTGGGAAGCGCGTAGAGCGGACCGTCGCCGTCGGCCAGGGCGGCGTCGAGCGCGTCGCCGACGTCGGGCACGACGTGCAGCCGCCCTCTGGGCACCCCGGCGTACTTCAGCCGGAGCGCCATCTCGTGCGCGCGGGTTCCCGCGCAGGTGATGCGGCGCGCGCGCTCCGCGAGCACCTCGAAGTCGGCGTCCCACACCCACGAGATGTCGTGCCCATCGGCGGTGTTGTCGTTGAGCACCGCGAGGAGATCGAGCTGGGTGTCCTCGAGCGCCAGGGTGCGCAGCACCTCGTTGGCTCCGGCGGGGTTCTTGACGAGCAGGATGGAGAGCGGGCGGCCCCCGAGCTCGATGGTCTCCGCGCGGCCGAAGGCGGCGGCGACCTCGCCGAGGCCGGCGACGACGTCCTCGAGCCGGGCGCCGAGGGCGAGGCAGAGTCCCGCCGCCCCGAGCGCGTTGTAGACGTTGTAGAGGCCGGGAAGGGGGAGCTCGAGCTCCGCGGTGCCGGCCGGGGTACGCAGCCGTACGGAGGCGCCGCGAGTGCCGTGCAGGACGACCCGATCGGCGGCGACGTGCGGCTCGGGGCGCCGGCGGCCGCAGCGCGGGCAGTGGTAGCGACCCAGGTGGCCGAGGTAGGCGGCCTCGTAGACGTAGGGCGCTCCACAGCGCCGGCAGTGCTTGGAGTCCGAGGCGTGCTGCAGCCCGGGGAGGGCCATCGCGTCGTCCTCCACCCCGAAGTAGAGGACGTCGGGCTGCTCGCGACCGAGGTCGGCGACGAGCGGGTCGTCGGCGTTGAGGACGAGGCGCGAGCGTCCCGAGCGCGCGGCGACCACGGCGGCCCACCGGTCGGCGATCGACTCGAGCTCGCCGAAGCGGTCGAGCTGGTCGCGGAAGAGGTTGCCGAGGAGCAGGACCCGCGGGTCGAGCTCGGTGACGACGCGGTCGAGCCAGAACTCGTCGACCTCAAAGAGCCCGAGCTGCCCGGCGATCCGTCCGCCCGGCCGGGCGGCGTCCACGAGCGTCGAGGCGACGCCGCCGGCCATGTTGGCTCCCGCTCGGTTGTGGACGAGGCGCACGCCGGTGCGAGACAGCACGGCGGCGGCCATCGCGGCGGAGGTCGTCTTGCCGTTGGTGGCCGAGATCACCGCGCTGCCCCGTGGCAGCCGGCGGGCCAGCGTCCCCATGGCCTCGGGATCGAGGCGCATGAGGACCTTGCCGGGCAGGCTCGTGCCACCGCCCCGACCGGCCCGGCGCGCGAGGACGCCGACCGCCCGGGCGGCGAGGAGCTTGGGGGCGAGCGGGCTCATCCGGGCGCGAGCACGCGTACGGCGGCGTGCCGGGCGCGGACCGTCGCGGGCAGCTCGGCGATCGGGTCGCCGTCCGCGTAGAGGGTGAAGGGCCGGTCAGCCACGATCTCGACCTCGGCCGCGCGGTGGACGCTGACCTCGGGGTTCTCCACGTGGGTCCCCTTGAAGACCTTCGGCAGAACCTGCAGCAGGAAGCGCCGCTTCGAGACCTCCGACACGGTCACGACGTCGAGCATCCCGTCGTCGAGCTCGGCATCGGGCGCGGCGAACATGCCGCCGCCGTAGGCCTTCGAGTTCGCGGCCCCGACGCTGTAGCCGACGACGGTGCGGGTCCGGCCGTCGAGCGTCAGCTCGAAGCGCGCGGGGCGCCAGCGCGCCAGCGCGGCGAGCGCGCCGTAGAGGTAGACGAGGTTGCCGCGCACGAGCCGGGTCTGGTTGGCGATGCGGTTGGCCTCGGAGTCGAAGCCGCAGCTCGCGATCCCCACGAAGAAGCGGCCCTCGACCTCGCCGAGGTCGAGCGGGCGCTCGTGCCCGCGGGCGAGGACCGCGCAGGCCGCCACCGGGTCCTGCCCGATCCCCAGCACCCGGGCCAGGTCGTTGCCGCGGCCGCCCGGAAGGATCCCGAGTACGCCGTCCGTGCCGGTCAGCGCGCCGGCGACCGCGCCGACGAGGCCGTCGCCGCCGAACGCGACGGCCACCTCGCCGCCCGTGGCGGCCTCGGTGGCGAGCCGGCGGGCGTGGGGGAGGTCGGTGGTCAGCAGGACGCGGTGCTCCATCCCGTGGGAGTGGAGGGCGGAGCTGACCGCCGAGAGCAGTCGTCCGGTTCTCCCGCCGCCCGCGGACGGGTTGACGATGAGCAGAGCGGGGCGGGCCACGGGGCGCCCAGCCTAGAGACAGCTCCCTAGTGTCGTGCCCAGCCGCGCTCGCGGAGGTAGGCGGCCACCTCGTCGGGTCGGTCGGTGATGACGTAGGCGTCGACGATCGCCCCCTCGGTGTTGATGGAGATCGAGAGGCCGCTCTGAACCGGGCGCACCTTGGAGATGCGCGCCACGGGCCGCCCGGAGCCCATGCGCGGCGTCACGCGCCCCGTGGCCACTCGGTGGACGGCGGGATGGTCGGCGAGCGCGTCGAGCAGGCGGCGATAGTCCTTGCCCGAGGAGTGCTTGTGGTGCGTGCGCCGGCGCATCGGTCGGGCGATTATCCTGCCCCGGCCATGGCTCGCCCGCTTCTCCTCATCCTCGCGTCGCTCGCCCTGACCGCGCTGAGCGCCTGCGGCTCGAAGAGCGAGAGCTCCTCGGCGCCGGCCACGAAGCCGGCGGCGGCGCCTCCGCCGCTCGCGACGAGCCCGAGCGGCCAGGGCTGCCGGAAGGTCTCGGCCCCGTCGCCCAAGGGCGCGCAGCACCTGAAGAAGCCGGCGCTGAAGCTGGACCCGGCCAAGACCTACGAGCTGGCGGTCGTGACGAACTGCGGCTCGTTCACGATCCGGCTCGACCCGAGGCACGACCCGAAGACCTCGGCCTCCCTGTACTACCTGGCCCGGCAGCGCTTCTACGACGGGCTCACCTTCCACCGGGTGAGCGCGGGCTTCGTGATCCAGGGCGGCGACCCGCTGGGAGACGGCAGCGGCGGGCCGGGCTACACGGTCGTCGAGCCGCCGTCCAAGTCGGCTCGCTATCCCCGCGGCTCGATCGCCATGGCCAAGACCCAGGGCGAGCCCGCCGGCGCCTCGTGGAGCCAGTTCTTCGTGGTCACCGCGCCCGACGCCACCTCGACGTTGGGTGGCCAGTACGCGATCGGGGGAATGGTCGTCCAGGGCCAGGACGTGGTCCAGCGCATCGGCTCCCTTCCCACCGACCCGCCTCAGGACGGGATGCCGATCGACCCGGTGGTGATGTCGAAGGTGACGGCGACGGTCCGCTAGCTGAGTGACTTGACCGGCCGGTGTAGCGTGCGACGCAGTGGCGTCCCGACGGATATGGCTGGGATTCGTGACGTGCGTGCTCGTCGGCTGCGGGTCGGGCTCGGGCGATCGGCTCGTGAGCGTGCCCTGGCGCACGGCCGGCGACCTGGAGGCCGGGCTGAGGGACATCAGCGTCACCTACACGTTCCCCGGCTATGTGTGCGAGTACCGCTTCGCGCGCGCGACGGTGCGGGAGACCGCCGAGACGGTCAGGATCGAAGTCCTCGCGCGCTACCGGCCCATGCCAAGCGGACAGGCCTGCATCGCGATCCTGGGGGGCGGCCGCACGACCGTCCATCTTGGTACGCCGTTGGGCAGGCGCCGCCTCGAGCACGCGCCGGCGGCCGGCGCCCTCTAGCTCGGCGTCGCGCCGTTGGCCCGTGCGGCCTTGAGCTTGCCCTGCTTGCGCCGCCCGAAGAAGGCCAGCACGGCGAGCGCGACGAGGACGACGATGAGGCCGAGGAGCAGCCCCTGACCGACGTCGAGGCCGCCGCCGAACGGCAGCGAGATGAGCTCGACGATCCCCAGCCCGAGGGCGAGAAGCCCGATCACCACGGCGAGGATCAGGAGGTAGCCGCGGACCCGCAGCAGCGGGCTCGCGCCGGGCGGCGGCGCCACCAGCCCCATCAGGCGCAGCATGAAGAGCTGGCGCCCGCTCGGCGGCTCCTGGCCGAGGCGGGTCACCGCCTCCTTGAGGTCGTCCGCGCGGCGCTCGGCGAGGGCGAGGGAGGCGTCGGCCATGCGGCGCAGCTGCATCCGCTCCTGCGGGCGGGCGGAGGCGATCGCGCGCTGGAAGTAGGCCCGCGCGGCCTTGGCGTCGTAGCGCTCGGCCGCCCGCGCGCCCAGGATGGCCTGCGCGGCGGCGCGGTGGCGCGTCTCGCCCTCGAGCTCCTCGTCGGGACGGGTCTCGAGCCGCTGCATCGCGGCCAGGGCGCTCTTCTGCTCGATGCGGACGGGTCTCGGCTTGGCCATCGGCGGCGCCTAGTGTACGCCGCCGGAGTGCGTATCCGCCGGTCCCGGCGGCTACCGTGTCGGCGACCGCGGGACGGCTCGCCGCACCTCCACCGCCTCTCGGCTCTGAGCCGCACGTCCCTCACGGGCGGTGGCTCGGCCTAAGGGCGGCCACGGCCGCCTCGCCTCTTGACGCCCGCGCGCGCGGCGAACAGCACGGCCAATGGACTACTCGGAGCCTGGGCCCGACCAGTCGTCCTCGTCAGCTCCAGCACCGCGACTCGTCGTCGGCCGCCGGACGATCTCGAGCACGCGGTCCACGAACCGCGGGCGAAGTGGCTGCCTCGACCGCGCTCGGGGTATCGAACTATCGTCTGCGCGCAATGCGTCCTCGAGTCCTTGCCGCGGTCCTTTCCGCGCTCGCGGCGCTCGCCGCTGGCGGCGCGTTGCTCACCTCGAGCTCTCCCGGGCGCGCCGCGGCGCGCGCGCGCTGGGCGCGCCTGCGCCACGTTCCCGCGGTGCTCGACCTCACCGCTCCGCGCCACGACGGGCGAGTCGTCGTCGCAGCGGCGGGCCGGCTCCTCCTGCTCGGTCCGGGAGGCGCGACGCGAGCGTTCGCGCGCGGACGCGGCGGCTATGCCACCGCTCGCGGCCCCGAGCCCTACATAGCCCGGGCGAACGGCGCGCGCGTGCCCGGCGCCGGCTGCGCGTTCGGGCGCGACGAGGTCTTCGCTCTCGAGCCCCGCGGACGGCAGGGGGTCATCCGCATCGACGCCCGCGGACGCGCTCGGCGCCTGGTCACCCTTCCCGATCGCGGACTTCTCACCGGCATAGCGTTCGCTGGCGCCGGGCGCTTCGGGAGTCGGATGCTCGTCACGGCGACCAGAGCGCAGGCCACCACCGTGTTCGCGATCGACTGCCGGGGACGAGTCCGTACGGTCACCGCGAGCGCGCCGCGGGTCGAGGGGGGCATCGTCGTCGCGCCACGCTCATTCGGCGGCGGTTTTGCCGGGCAGCTCATCGCGCCCGACGAGCGCACCGGCGTCGTCTACGCGATCGACGCACACGGTGTCGCGCGCACGGTCGTGCGGTCCGGATTGCCGAGCGGCGGCGACATCGGGGTTGAGAGCGCGGGGTTCGTGCCGCCGGGACTCGGGCGCCGGGGCGCCGCCTACGTGGCCGACCGCCGCGCGCCGGGCAACGCCCATCCGGGCACCGACAGCCTCCTTGCGCTGAGCGGCGCGGCCCTCGGCCGAGCGGGCGTCCGCGGCGGCGACCTGCTCGTGGCCAGCGAGGGCGGCACCGAGACGATCGCCGTGCGCTGCCGCACCAGGTGCACGGTGCGCCACGTGGCGGACGGGCCCCGGGTCGCGCACACCGAGGGCCACATCGTGTTCGTGCGCGCGCGCTGAGAGACCCGACGGCTCCGTGCTTTGGCGGCGGAGCGCCACTCACTCATACTCCGTTTGTCATAAGATGCGTTATCGAGCGTACCTATCAATTGACTGTCTGCTCGGCGCGACGCTGAGCGCCACCCCGGTCGTCTCGGGTTCGACAGCGCACTGCCACCGCGGTTCGCGTTGTCGCGGGCGTCATCAAGCTCGCCCCGTCCGCCGTCCCACGCCGTGATCGACTACGTCTTGGTGCTCGGGCTCGTCGCCGCGCCGTTCATCTTCGGCTTCGACGATGACGGTACGGCCACAGCCTTACAGTTTCTTCGTGATCCTCGGCGTCGGCGGCCTTGCGATCGTCGCCGCGACGCGCTTCGCGCCCGACGAGGCAACACGCATGGCGACCGCACGCCCGTAGCGAGCGCAGGCTGTTTGGGATCGGGCCTGAACGGACAGCTGGTGGGGCATGTCCGCGATCTTGCAGTCGCCGATGGCGCCCGCCCTGGGACGTGGCGTGCTCGCCGGCTTGGCCGGCACGGCCGTCATGACCGCCTTTCAGAAGGTCGTCGAGATGCCGCTCAGCGGGCGCGACGACAGCTACGCGCCGGCCAATTTCGCGCAGAAGATCTTGCCGATCCAGCCGAAGAGCCGTAAAGCGCGGCGAGGCGTGAACTATGCCGCACATTTCGGCTTGGGCGCCGGATGGGGCGCGGCCTACGGCGTGGCCGCCCACAACGGGCTGCGCGGCCAGCGAGCCGTCGCGGCGGTGTTCGCAACCGTCTACAGCGGCGACGTGCTGCTCAACACGCTGCTCGGGCTCTACAAGCCGCGACAGTGGTCGGCCGAAGGCACCATCATCGACATCGTCGACAAGCTCGTTCAGGCCGAGGCAACCGCAGTCATTTACGACACCGCCTTCGGTCGATCGCGCGTCGCGATCAGCCGAAGCCGGTAGCACAAGCTCGGTCGTCTGGTAGCTCGCCGAGCAAGCAGGGGTTGTCGGCGCGCCGGGCGGCTTCCCCCAACTCCCTCAGGGCCAGCAGGATGCCTCGGCCGCGCCACGGGGCCAGTCGTTGGGGTGGAGCGGTAGTCCTCGATCGCGTCGCCGAGAGCTCGGGCACGGAGTGAACGACGCCACGGCGACGCTCACGCGCTTCGTCCACACCCGAGGCCGACGTCGCCCACGCACGTAAGCGAAGATCCTGGCGGCTCGAAGTGTTCAGGGGAGGAGCTCGACCTCGACGCCGAGCGTCCGATAGATATCCCGGGCACGCCGGTCCCTTGTGGCCAGCGGCAGCCTGTGCTCTGCGGCGGCGGCTCCAACGAGCGCGTCGTAGACCGAGCCCCCGGCGATCCCCTTCGCGTCCAGGTCCGCGAGCAGCGCGGCGGCCGCCCTCTCACCGAGAAACCGCGCCGCGGACGCCTCCGTGCTCGTCGAGCTCGTCATCGCCGGGCGCCACCGGCGCGGAGCGGATGTCCTGCTCGCGCGCTACGCCGCGTCGCCCGAGCTAACGCTGATCTCGGCCGCCCATGGCCTCATCGAGGCGATGAGCGCCGTTCGCCGCCTCACTCAGCGCGATGTCCTGAGACCCGAAGACGGGTTGGCGGCGGTCGAATGGCTGGGCGAGCTCGATGTGGTGCTCGACGCGACCGCTCCCCGCATGCGCCGCATCTGGTCCCTGCGCGAGCTGATGAGGGCGTACGACGCCGCGTACGCCGCGGCTGCGGAGGCATTCGCAGCGCCGCTGCTCACCGTCGACCAAGGCCTGCTGCGTGCCTGCGCCGACGCCGCGATCCCCGCCATGCACCTCGACGACTCAGCCCGGCCGACTGAGCGCGGCGAGCTGGTCCTCACGCCCTATGCGTAGGCGCCGGCGGCGTGCGCCGACAGGAACGCGCTGACGGCGTGCGCGACCTCGGCGCCGCGCAGCGGCTCGAGACGTACGGTCCACGTGTCCCCGAGCTCCTGCCGGAGGGTCGCTGGGTTCTTGAACGTGCCACGCAGAGCTCAGCGCGGCCCGAGGCCGGCCAGCGGCGCCCCCCAGTCCTCGAGCGCGGCGGGCACGAGTACCTTATAGCCGAGGTAGACGTCGACCCCGAGATCGCCCGTGGCCCACTTGGCGAAGGTCTCGGCGAAGCGCTCGGCGCGCGGCGCGCACGCACCGAACGGCTGGCCCGCCCCACACGGGTAGCCGGCCGGGATCTCGGCGTCGAGCCGGCGCTTGAGCTCGCCGGGCACGAGCGCGGCGTCGATCACGTGCCCGAACTCGTGCAGGACCAGCCGGCTCACGCCCCGCTCGCCGGAGCTCCGGTAGACCGAGCCGAGGTCGAGCACCATGTCGAAGTGCCCGTCGTGGCCTGAGGTCAGGCCCACGGCCTGCCCACCGGTCGGCCCCACGCGGATCGTGACGAGGCCGTCGACGACGCCCACCAGGCGCCGGGCCTCGGGCCGGGTCCCGCCGATCGCCGTCAGGATCGCCTGGCGATCGGCGGGCTGAAAGTCGGGTGCGAACGTCGGGCCGGCGCGGAGGACCGCCGGCGTGAGGAGCGCGGCGAAGCTCGTGCCCGTCGACGCGCTCTGCTCCTGGACGGGCCCGCGTGCAGGCCGAACCGCAGGGGCAGGAGTGCCGCCGCGAGGAGGACAGGAACCACCAGGCCGCGGGGATCGCGCCGCATCCCCGGCGGCATCGGCATCCCGCCGCTCGTCCGCGAGCGGCCGGCGAAGCCCCTGGACGCCCGGCGCGCGCCCGGGCGGCCGGGTAGTGTCCCGTGCCGCCATGGGCAAGTGGACCGTCGCCGACATCCCGGACCAGAGTGGCCGCGTCGTCCTCGTGACCGGAGCCAACAGCGGCCTCAGATTCCAATACCGCCGGACCGCCGACCCGCAACGCGTCGCAGCGAGCGCGGCGGCCAAGGACCCGGCCACCGCCCGGCGCCTGTGGGAGGTCTCCGAGGAGCTGACCGGTGTGCACTACGAGTTCGCGGCCGGGCCCGCGCCGGCCACGCGGTGACCACCGCCGAGCACCCCGAGCCGGAGAGCCTGGGCGAGTCCCTCGAGCATGCCGCCTTCGTTCCCACTCCCGCGCCGCCGCCGGTCGCGCGTCCGGAGCGCTGGTGGGGACGGCACCTGCACGAGGTGCGCTGGCAGGCCGAGCTCATGCGCCTGCTCGTCGATCCCGTCTTTCGCGGCGAGGGGATCCCCCACGGCGACGGCGCGCCCGTGCTCGCCGTGCCGGGCTTCCTGGCCGGCGACTCCTCGCTCGCCGTCATGCGCGACTGGCTTCGGCGCATCGGCTACCGGCCCGCTCCCTCGCGGATCCACTTCAACGTCGACTGCTCAGACCGCGCCGCCAACCGGCTCGAGCAGGAGATCGAGGAGGCCAACGAGCGCACCGGGCGCCAGGTGGCCCTCATCGGCCACAGCCGCGGCGGGCACTTCGTCAAGGCGCTCGCGCGCCGCTCGCCCGAGCGGATCTCGGCGGCGGTCTCGATCGGCGCGGGCCTCGACACGCCCTTCGACATCTCCTTCCCCACCCAGGCCGCCGTCGGGGCGTTCCGGGCGCTGTACGCGCGCACGAGCGACCGCTTCGTGCAGAACGGCTGCCTGACCGACACCTGCCGCTGTCGCTTCACCCGCGACTACGCCGGCGAGTTCCCCGCCGAGGTGCCGCTCACCTCGATCTACTCCAAGGGCGACGGGGTGGTGCGCTGGCGCGCCTGCCTCGTGCCCTACGCACGGAACGTCGAGGTGACAGGAAGCCACGTCGGCCTCGCGTTCAACCGCAAGGTCTATCGCGCGCTGGCCGAGACGCTCGCCGCCCAGACGCGCGGTCGCTAGTCCCTCAGGGATCGGCGCGGCGGCGGGCGCGGTCGCCCGCCAGGCCCACCAGGCTGCGACCGGTGCGCAGCGCCCCGACGGGAAGCCCGAGCGGCCGGGTGAAGGGCTCGAGCCGGGGTCCGAGGCCGGTGCGCGGTCGCCCGGCGGAGATGGGGCCGCGCCGGTCCAGCCACTCCGTGAGGAGGGAGAACGACTCCTCGGGGCGCTCGAGAGCGTAGGCATGGCCCGCATCGGGAACGACGACGAGCTCGGCGTCGGGTATCCGGTCGGCGAGCAGGCGGCCGTTGCCCAGGGGCGACATGGCGTCGTGCTCTCCGTGCATGACCAGGGTCGGTGCCTGGATCCGGCCGAGGCGCGAGGTCGTGTCGTGGTAGACGGTGGCCCACCAGTGCGAGGCGTAGCCCTGCGGTCGCGCCCGGTGGCGGGTGAAGTGGGTCAGCAGCGCGCGCACCTCTTCGGGATGCTCGCGCCGGAACACGGGCGAGAAGAGCGCCGCGGCCATCCAGGGACGTCCCGGCTGGCGCAGGGCGCCGACCGTGCCCCCGGCGAGCACCGCTAGCTCACGCAGGGCCGGGCGCACCGCCCGCGGGCCGCCCGCCGTCGTGCCGCCCAGGATCAGGCCGCGCACGCGCTCGGGGAACCGGATCGCCAGCTCCTGCGCGATCATTCCGCCCATCGAGACGCCATAGACGTGGGCGCTCGCCACCCCGAGCGCGTCGAGCAGGCGCGCGGCGTCGGCGGCGAGCTCGGCCATGGAGGTGAGTCGCAGCGGCGAGCCCGAGCGACCCGAGCCGCGGTTGTCGTAGGTGAGGCACTCGAAGCGCTTCTCGTACAACGCCAGCACGGGGTCGAACACCGCCGCGCTGATCGTGAACCCCGTGATGAGGAGCAGCGGCTCTCCCGCGCCATGACGCTCGTAGTACAGGCGCGGGCGCCGTAGCGCGTAGGGCACGCTCAGGCGTTGTGCACGTAGGTGCCCGGGGCCGCGTCGAGCGGCGCGAACCCGGCGCGGCCGAGCTTGCGCGGCGCGCGCTTCTCCTCCCCGGAGCGCTCGGAGAGCCACGCCGTCCAGTCCTCCCACCACGTGCCGCGGTGCTGGGTCGCCGCGGCCAGCCACTTCTCGGGATCCTCGGGATTGCCGTCGTGGGTGCGGAAGGAGGCCTTCTCGTTGCCCGGCGGGTTGACCATCGCCGCGATGTGCCCGCTGGTGGAGAGCACGAAGCGCGGCTCGGACCCGAGTAGCTGGGTCGTGCGATAGCAGTTCTGCCACGGCGAGATGTGGTCGGCGATGCCCCCCACGAGGTAGGAGTCGACGGTGATGGCCGAGAGGTCGATCGGCGTGCCGAGCACCTCGAGCTCGCCGGGATGCACGATGGAGTTCTCCAGCGACATTCCGATGAAGTCGCGGTGGAGGGCGGCGGGCATGTTCGTCGTGTCCGCGTTCCAGAAGAGGATGTCGAACGCCGGCGGATCCTTGCCGAGCAGGTAGTTGTTGACCCAGTAGTTCCAGATGAGGTCGGTCGGGCGCAGCCAGGCGAAGACACCGGCGAGCGCACGACCGTCGAGGTAGCCGCGCCGGGCGGAGTCCGCCACGGCCGCCGCGGCCAGTCGGCGGTCGACGAAGGCCGAGGTGGTGCCCGAGCGGGTGTTGTCGAGGACGCAGACCCCGAGGGTGAGCCCGGCCACCCGCTCCTGCTCGCCGCGGGCCGCGAGGTGGCCGACCGCGACCGTGGCCGTGATCCCGCCGGCGCACAGTCCGAGGAGGTGAGTCCGGGCGGCGCGGGTGATCCTCTGGGTGGCCTCGAGGGCCTCGAGCACCGCGGCGGCGTAGGTGTCGAGGCTCCAGTCGGCGCCCCGCTCGTCGGGGTTGCGCCACGAGATCGCAAAGGCCTGGTGCCCGGTGCCGACGATGTGCTCGACCATCGAGCGGCCCGGCGCGAGATCGGTGACGTAGTACTTGTTGATCATCGGGGGGACGATGAGCAGCGGCTGCTCGCGCACCTGCGCGGTGGCGGGCTTGTACTGGATGAGCTCGAAGACCGGCGTGCGCAGCACCACCGCGCCGGGACTGACCGCAAGGTCCTTCCCCACGGTGAAGGCCGAGGAGTCCACCATCGCCGGGACGCGAGGAGGCGAGGACATGTCGCGCACGAACTGCCGCCCTCCCTTGAGGAAGTTCTGGCCGCCGGTGTCCACGAGCGCCTTGAGGACGGTGGGGTTGGTGAGGGCGAAGTTGCTCGGCGCCAGCGCGTCGAGGACGTTCTCGGCGGCGAAGCGCACCCGGCGCTCGTCCGTCCACCCGAGCTCGGCGTCGTCCACCAGCCCGTCGACCGCCACCCCCGCGGCCAGGTACGCCTGGCCCAGACGACGGAAGGCGGGGTTGCCCGTCCACGCCGGATCCTTGAAGCGGCGATCGCCCTTGGACGGCGCGAGATCCGATCGTCCCACGGCGATCTTCGCCATCTCGGCCGCCAGCCCGGTCGTGCGGCGTCCCACGCGGCGGGGTCGGAGCGCGAGCTTGACCGCGGCCTTGGCGCCGGCCATGCCCGGGACCCAGCGCCGGGTCGAGCCCTGCGAGGCGTCGGTGAGAAGGGTGTCGAGGCCCGCGGCCGCGGCGGAGGAGGAGCCGTTGGCGCTCGTGCTCTGCACCCGCTCATCGCTCGAGCCGGGGGATCTCTCTGTCGCCGTCGCGGCCATCCCCTACTCCGTTCCCCCTCGGGCGTGAATCGAACCGGCCCGCTGCGCTCGTAGGCTCTCGAGGCGATGCGGGCTTCGCGCGACCCCGCCGCCCGCCGGCGCGGGCTGGCCCTGCTCCTCGGGGCCGGCGTGGCCCTCGCGCTCGGCGCGGTGATCGGCGCGCGCCACGGCCCCTCCTCGGAGCGCTCCCCGCCGGGGCACCGAGCTCGAGCCGGGCGGGGCGACCGGCAGACGGGCCCGGCGGCGGTGGACCGGCTGACCGCGCTCCAGCAGGTGGGCCAGCTCGTGATCCTGCGCTTTGCGGGAACCACCGCTCCGCCCTACGTCCTCCGCGCGTTGCGCGAGCGGCGCGCGGCCGGGGCGATCCTCTTCGACGACAACGTCTCCTCGCCGGCTCAGCTCCGGGCGCTGACCGGCAGCCTCCAGGCCGCGGCCCGCGGACGGGCGCTCGTCTGCGTCGATCAGGAGGGGGGCGCCGTGCGAATCCTCTCCGACGTGCCACCGCTCGCCGGCCAGGCGGCGCAGGGCAGCCCGGCCGCCGCACGCTCGGAGGCACGGCGCGCGGGCGCCGCCCTGCGTTCCGCGGGCATCGACGTGACGCTCGCGCCGGTGGCCGACGTCGCGGCTTCTCCGCGCGCGGCCCTCGCGCCCCGGGCGTTCCCGGGCGACGCGGGCGGGGTCGCCCGGCTGGTGAGCGCCGCCGTGGACGGCTACCGCGGCACGGGCGTGGCGGCGACGGCCAAGCACTTCCCGGGCCTCGGCGCGGCGAACGCCAACACCGACCAGCAGCCGGTCACGGTGGCCGAGCCCGCGGCGCGCCTCCAGGAAGAGCTCGCGCCCTTCCGGGCCGCCCTCGCCGCCCACGTGCCGCTCGTGATGGCCTCCCACGCGCTCTACCCCGCGCTCGACCCGGCGCACATCGCCTCGCAGTCGCGCGCGATCCTCACCGAGCTGCTCCGGGGCCGGCTCGGCTTCCGGGGGGTGACCGTCACCGACTCGCTGGAGGCGCGGGCGGTGATCGCACGCTCCTCGGTCGGCGTCGCGGCGCTGCGCTCCCTCGACGCGGGCGCCGACCTCCTGCTCACCACGGGCCGCGGGAGCTACCTCCCCGTCGTGCGCGCGGTGCTCGCGGCGGCCCACCGCTCCGCCGCCGTGCGCGAGCGTGTGCGTGAGTCCGCGGAGCGGGTGCTCGCGCTGCGCCGCCGGCTGCAGTTTGGCCGCGCGGACGGCGGGTAGCGTGGAGGCGTGCAGAGGCCCGCACGACCGGCCCGCGGGCGCTACCGCCCGGCCCGCGCCGCGGCCTCGGCGATGACGCTCGAGAGCTGGCCGCCCTGCCAGGCGAGCGGCGAGCGACCTGGCTCCTCGCTGAGCAGCCGCGCGCCCGGGATCGCGTCGGCGTAGGCCGCCGCGATCGCGTACGGATGGCCGGGATCGGCCTCGTCCCGGCTGGCGAGGACCACCGTGGGAGCGCCGATCGCCCCGAGGTCCTCGATCGCCGCGAACGGCGCCGAGCGGGGAACGGCGCGCAGGGCGTCAGCCACCGCGTCGAGGTGGTCGTGGGCCCCCAGCCGCTGGCGGATCACCGTGAGCACCGTCTCGCGCATCGCCGGGGGGACCGCGGGCTCGCCGTAGGCGCGGACGAAGCCCTCGACGTCTCCCGTGCGCAGGCCCTGGGAGAGCGCGTCCCAGCGAGCCAGACGCTCGGGGTCGGCGAAGGTGGCCGGGTCGTGAGCCGGGGTGATGAGCACGAGTGCGCTCACGCGCTCCGGCGCGTCGAGCGCGAGGCGCAGGATGGTGTGCGCGCCCATCGACGCGCCGGCCAGGACCGCGCAGTCGATGCCCAAGCCGTCGAGCACGGCGGCCAGGTCCGTGGCGAGCGCCTCGTAGGTGTAGTCGCCCGCCGTGGCGGGCGAGGAGGCCCCGTGCCCGCGCGCGTCGTAGGCCACGGTCCGGTGGCCCGAGCGCTCGAGCGCCCTGGAGCCCATGACGACGTAGCGCCGGGTCGCGGTGAGTCCGTGGAGCAGCACGACGGGGATCCCCTCCCCCGCCTCCTCCACCGCGAGGGAGGTCCCGCCCGCGCCCTCGATCCTCGTCTCGGCCATCGCGGGCCTATTCTCGCCGCTCGCGACGTCGAGCTCGGCGCGCCGGTGTCCTACTCTTGAGGGCATGGTCATCGATGTCGCCGAGCAGGACTTCGAGCGGGAGGTCGTCGAGCGCTCGCGCTCGCTCCCGGTGGTCGTCGACTTCTGGGCGGCGTGGTGCGGGCCGTGTCGCCAGCTCGGGCCCCTGCTCGAGGCGGCCGCCGACGTGCGAGAGGGAGAGGTCGTGCTGGCCAAGGTCGACGTCGACGCGAGCCCGTCGCTGTCCAGCACGTTCCAGATTCAGGGCATCCCCGCCGTCAAGGCCTTCAGGGACGGTCGCGTGGTCGACGAGTTCACCGGTGCCCAGCCGCGAGCGGAGGTCGAGCGGTTCTTCGACGCGCTCGTCCCCTCCGAGGCCGACGCCCTCGTCGCCGCCGGGGACGAAGCCTCGCTGCGCCGGGCGGTCGAGCTCGAGCCGAGCCGGGGTGACGCCGCCGTCCCGCTCGCACGGATCCTCCACGCGCGCGGCGAGGACGACGCCGCCCTCGCCCTCGTGCGCGAGGTCCCCGGATCGTTCGCGGCCGACGCGCTCTCCGCCCGTATCACGCTCGAGCGCGCCGGCGAACCCGATCTGGGCACGGCCTTCTCGGCGCTCGACGCCGGGGAGCACGAGCGTGCCCTCGACGAGCTGATCGCCGCGCTACCACAGGCCGACGGCGCCCGCGACGACGTGCGCCGGGTCGTGGTGGGCGTTCTCGACGAGCTCGGCGTCGAGCACCCGCTGGCGCGCGAGTACCGCCGGCGCCTGGCCGCGGCGCTCTACTAACGCCGCCGGGTCAGAGCGGGAGCGCGAGCTGGTCGTCGCTCCCCGCGGCGGGCGCGTTCACCTCGGCGAAGCTCGCCACCCGGACTCCGAGCAGGCGGACGGGCCGCGGCGGCGCGAACTCCCGCAGGAGATCGAGCGCCACTCCTCCCACGCGGGCCGGCTCCCCGGTCGGGGCCGGCAGCGTGCGGCTGCGCGTGTGGGTGGAGAAGTCGTCGAGGCGCACCTTGATCGAGATCGTCCGCCCCCGCCGACCCTGACGGGCGAGCGCGGAGCACAGCTCGCGGCTCAGGCGCGCGAGCACGGCGGCCTGCTCTTCGGCGTCGGCAACGTCCTCCGGAAAGGTGGTCTCCCGGGACTCGGAGACCGCGACACGAGCCCCGGTCACCGGCGAGCCGTCCTCGAAGCGCGCCCGCGCGCGCAGGTAGGGACCGAGCCGGGCGCCGAAGCGCGCCACGAGCAGCGGCTCGGGGGCTTCGCCGAGCTCCGCGAGCGTGCGCAGGCCCATCTTCGCCAGGCGGGCGGCGGTCTTCGGCCCGATGCCGGGAACGAGTCCGGGTGGAGCGGACGCGAACCGGGCGCGCGCCTCCTCACGGCTCAGCACGACGAACCCGCTGGGCTTCTCCGCATCCGAGGCCACCTTGGCCACGAGCTTGCTCGGCCCGATGCCCACCGAGCAGCCGAGCGCGGTGACTGCACGGATCTCGCTCACGAGCCGGCGCATCGCCGCCCGCGGCGAGGAGAGCTCGCTCAGGTCGAGGTAGGCCTCGTCGAGCCCGACCACCTCCACTCGGTCGACCTGCGCGCGCACCAGCGCCATGAGCTCCCGGGACGTCGCGCGGTAGGCCTCGAAGTCCGGCGCGACGAAGACGGCGTCGGGACAGAGTCGCCGCGCGCGGGCGGCCGGCATCGCCGACCCCACGCCGAAGCGGCGCGCCTCGTAGCTGGCGGTGGTGACCACGGCGCGCGGGCTCGAGCCCGCGACCACCACCGGCCGGCCGCGCAGCTCGGGATGGCGCTGCAGCTCGACGGACACGTAGAACGCGTCCATGTCGAGGTGGGCGATGCAGCGCGGGCCGGAGCGCATGGCGACTCGGCTGGCCACCCTACGCCCCGGCGCGGCTGCCTACCGGCTCGACCAGAGCCGGCCGAGGCCGGGGAAGCGGAGCGCCGCTTGGTCGCGCCGCTTTCACACATCGCTCGTTTTTGCTTACGTGTTGAACTCTAAGTACACAATACGTTGAGGTTGCGCGGACCCGCCGTTCGGGCAGAATGCGCTCGGTGGCCGGCGACCGCCTGACGGGGCTCGATTCCTCCTTCCTCCACCTCGAGGACGGCCGGGCGCACATGCACGTCGCCTCGTGCATGACCTTCGAGGGGCCGGCGCCCGACTACGAGGACGTGGTGGCCGGGATCGAGGACCGGCTGCACTTGGTGCCGCGCTACCGCCAGCGCTTGGCCTTCGTGCCGCTCGAGCAGGGCCGGCCGGTGTGGGTCGACGATCCGCACTTCAACGCCCGCTACCACCTGCGACACACCGCGCTGCCGGCGCCCGGCGGCGAGGAGGAGCTCAGGCGCCTCGCCGGGCGCGTCTTCTCCCAGGCGCTCGACCGCTCCAAGCCGCTGTGGGAGATCTGGCTCGTCGAGGGGCTGGGCGGCGAGGGCTCGAACCGCTTCGCCCTGCTCGCCAAGACCCACCACGCGCTCGTCGACGGCGTCTCGGGGGTGGACATCACCACCGTGCTCTTCGACGCGGCTCCCGACCCGGCCCCGGTCGCGTCCCCCGAGCGACCGTGGGTGCCGCGACCGCTGCCGAGCGGCGCCCAGCTCCTCGCCGGCGCGCTGCTCGAGCGGGCCACCGCTCCCACCGAGGTCGCGCGTGGGGTGCGCGCCACGCTGCGCGCTCCCCGCCGCGTGCTCGGATGGGTGCGCGACTCGCTCGTCGGGGTGGGCGCCATGGCCTGGACCGGGCTGAACCCGGCACCGCCGAGCCCGCTCAACCAGCCGATCGGGCCGCACCGGCGCTTCACCTGGGTGCGGGGCGACCTCGACCGCTTCAAGGCGATCAAGAACGTGCTGGGAGGAACCGTCAACGACGTCGTGCTCGCCGCGGTGGCCGGAGCCCTCGGGCGTCACCTGCGCCGCAACGGACATCCCACGCGGGAGCTCGTGCTCAAGGCGATGGTGCCGGTCTCCGTACGGGCCGATCTCGAGCGGGGGGCGCTCGGCAATCGCGTCTCGGCGCTCTACGCGCCGCTGCCGGTGGGCGTCACCGATCCCATCGCGCGGCTGACGCTCGTGCGCGAGGCGACCGCCGGCCTCAAGGACTCGGGACAGGCGGTCGGCGCCCAGCTCATCACCCAACTGGGGGACTTCGCGCCGCCGACGATCATGGCTCAGGCGGCCCGGCTCCAGGCGCGGCAGCGGTTCTTCAACCTCGTGGTCACCAACGTGCCGGGCCCCCAGTTCCCGCTCTACCTGCTCGGCCGGCGGCTCGAGGCGATCTACCCGATGGTGCCCCTGGCCCACAACCAGGTGCTGGGGATCGCGCTCATGAGCTACGACGGAGGGCTGAACTTCGGGCTGAACGCCGACTGGGACGCGCTGCCCGACCTCGAGGCGCTGAGCGCCGACCTCGCCGCGTCGATCGACGAGCTCGCCGAGGCGGCGGGAGCCCCCGTACCCGGCGCGGCGCGCCGCGCCCGCCGCCGGCAACGCGCCCCCGCGGCGGCGGCGCCCGTGGGCGGCGCGTAGCCTCCGCGTGGCCCGGCGAAGGCATGGTGGCTGGCGGCGCCTGGGCGGCGTGCTCGCGATCCTCGCGCTCGCGGTCCTCGGTGTGGGCGCCGGGCTCGTCTTCTTCTCCTCGCGCGACCGCGCAAGCGTCTCGGACCAGGCGGCCGGGCCCGGGGAGGCGTTCCCCGACCAGGGCCACCGTCACCTGCGCGCCGGGGAGAGGCCGGGGATGCCCTACGCCTCGGACCCACCCACGAGCGGACCGCACGTGCCCGTCGCGATCCGCCGCGACGCCTCGGCGCTGAGCGACGACGAGCTCCTGCAGGCACTCGAGCAGGGCAACGTCGTGCTCCTCTACGGCGAGCCCCACCCGCCCGAGCCGCTCCGGCGCCTCGCCCGGGACGTGAACCAGGGAGCGTTCAGCCCGGACCTGGCCGCAAGCGGACAGGCGGTGATCCTCGGCCGGCGGCCGGGCACGCGAGGCGTGGTGGCGCTGGCCTGGCGCCACCTGCTGCGCGCCTCCGATCCGGGGGACCCCGCGCTGCGCGCCTTCGCCGACGCGTGGCTCGGACGCGGACCCGGCTGAGCGCTCATGCCCCCCTCCCCCAGCCTGCTCCGTCTGGCGCTCGCCCAGCTCGACACCACGGTGGGTGACATCGCGGGCAACCTCGAGAAGGTCCGCGACGGCCTGGCCGCGGCCCGTGAGGCGGGCGCCCAGCTCGTGCTCTTCCCCGAGCTCGCGCTCACGGGCTACCCACCCGAGGACCTGCTGCTCAAAGGTCACTTCCTGCGCGACGCCCGGCGGGCGCTCGAGCGCCTGGCCGCCGAGGTGCGTGACGTCGTGGCGCTGGTCGGCTTCCCCGAGCGCTCCGACGACGTCTACAACGCGATGGCCGTGCTCGCCGAGGGCGAGGTCAAGGCCGTCTACCGCAAGGTGTTCCTGCCCAACTACGGCGTCTTCGACGAGCAGCGCTACTTCCAGGCGGGCAGCGGTGGCGGCATGATCGAGCTCGGCGAGCACCGCGTCGGGCTGACGATCTGCGAGGACATCTGGGAGCCCGGCCCGCCCGCCTCCGACGAGGCCCTGGCCGGCGCGACGCTGATCGTGAACATCTCGGCCTCGCCCTACCACGCGGGCAAGGGCATGGAGCGCGAGCGCATGCTCGTCCAGCGCGCCCGCGACAACCTGTGCGCGATGGCCTTCTGCGCCCAGGTCGGCGGCCAGGACGAGCTCGTCTTCGACGGCCACTCCGTGGTGGTCGACCACGAGGGGACCGTGCTCGCCCGCTCCCCGCAGTTCGCGGAGGACCTGCTCGTGTGCACGATCGATCCCGAGGGGGCGCGAGCCGCGCGCCTGCGCGACGCTCGCCACCGCCCCGCGGTGCGCCGCGCGCTCCCCGAGGTCGAGGTGCTCGCCCGGCTGGCGTTGCCCCCAGCGAGCGTGGAGCACGGCGCGCTGGGCGGTCGCCTCGTCGAGCCGCTCGAGCCCCTGGCCGAGATCTACGCCGCCCTCGCGCTCGGCCTGCGCGACTACGTGGAGAAGAACCGCTTCGAGCACACGGTGCTCGGCCTCTCGGGCGGCATCGACTCCGCGCTCGTCGCGTGCCTGGCCGTCGACGCCCTCGGCTCCGAGCGGGTGTCGGTGGCGATCATGCCCTCGCCCTACTCCTCCTCCGAGACGCAGTCCGACGCCCGCGCGCTCGCCGCGGGGCTCGGCCTCACGCCGCTCGAGTTCGACATCGCGCCGGTCATGGAGGCCTACGAGGGCTCGCTCGCGGAGGTCTTCGCCGGTCGCGCGCCCGACCTCACCGAGGAGAACCTGCAGGCGCGCATCCGCGGCAACCTGCTGATGGCCCTCTCCAACAAGTTCGGCTGGCTCGTGCTCACCACCGGAAACAAGTCCGAGAACTCGGTGGGCTACTCGACGCTGTACGGCGATTCGGCGGGCGGGTTCGCCGTGATCAAGGACTGCCCGAAGACCCTCGTCTACGACCTCGTGCGCTTCCGCAACGCCCGCGACGAGCGGTTGACGGTGCCCGAGAGCATCCTCACGCGGGCGCCGAGCGCCGAGCTGCGCGCCGACCAGCGCGACGAGGACTCCCTCCCGCCCTACGAGCGCCTCGACCCGATCCTCGGGGCCTACGTCGAGAACGACTCAGACCGCGACCAGCTCGTCCTGCGCGGCTACGCGGAGGAGGAGGTCGACCGGATCATCGCCCTCGTCGACCGCTCGGAGTACAAGCGCCGCCAGGCCCCGCCCGGGATCAAGATCTCCGCCCGGGCGTTCGGGCGCGACCGGCGCATGCCGATCACCAACCGCTACCAGGGCTGAGCGGCGCCGGGCGCCTCGAGCTCGAGCAGCCGCGCCTTGGCGTGGAGACCGCCGCGGTAGGCGCCGAGCTGGCCGCCGGTCCGTAGGACGCGGTGGCAGGGCACGACGATCGGGAGCGGGTTCGTGGCCAGCGCGCTCCCGGCCGCCCGGACGGCGGCGGGGCGGCCGGCCTCGGTCGCCACCTCCCGGTAGGACATCGTCCGCCCGTACGGGATCTGGACGGTCGCGTGGAGGACCTCGCGGCGGAACCCGCGGGTCAGTCGCCAGTCCAGGCGCACGTCGAAGGCCTGGCGGCGACCGTCGAAGTACTCCTCGAGCTGGTGGCGGGCGCGCGTGAGGGGCTCGCGCGGCGCGCGCAGCATCCGGACCGAGATCCTGCGGGCGAGATCGTCGAGCACCTCGTCCTCGTTCTCGGCCGGCAGGCCGATCCGGACGACGCCCTCCTCGGTGGCGCCGACGAGGATCGATCCCAGCGGCGAGTCGTGGCGCTCGAAGGCGACGTCGAGGAGGCCCTCGGCCGCCGCGCGGCGCCCCAGGTCCGTGCGCACCCGCTCCCAGATGCGCGCGTCGGTCCTCTCGGGCGCGCCCAGGGCGGCTTCGAGCCGGCCGCGGGCGCTCGTGTTCTCGTCGGTCATGCTCGGGTCTCCTCCCGGAGTCGCTTGAGGCCTTCGAAGACGTTGCGGCGCGCGGCGGGCTCGCTCGTCTGCATCACCTGGGCGATCTCGGCGTAGGTGAGATCGGCGCGGTAGCGCAGCGTCACGGCGTGGCGCTGCTTGTGGGGCAGCGCGCGGACCAGGTCCCACAGGGCCTCCTCGCGCGGGGCGCCGTCCCGGGCGAGGACGAGCGTGTCGAGGTCGTCGTGCTCGGTCGGCCGGGGGGCCCGCGTATGCGCGCGCTGCGCGTCGATCGCCTTGCGAGCGGCGATCGAGAACAGCCACGCGCGGATCGCGCGCGGGTCGCGGAGCTCCGAGTACGTGCGCAGGGCGGCCAGCATCGTCTCCTGGAAGCAGTCCTCGGCCCGAGCGCGACCGACCTGCGCCGCGCAGAAACGCAGCACCGCCGGTCCGTGGTCCTCGACCACTCGATCAAACGGCGGCAGGGCGATCGTGCTCACGTGCCGTGGCATGTGGTCAAGACGGACGCCGGCTCGCATCCGTGAGATCGAACCAGCGGCGGTGGCGGGAACCCCGCGCCGGCCGCTACGCGCCGAGGGGCGCGTCGCGCACCGCGATCGTCATCCGCGAGACCGCGCACAGGCGCTCCGCGTCGTCGAGGATCTCGACGTCCCACATCCACGTCGTGCGGCCCCGGTGGCGCGCGCGGGCGACGGCATGGACCGTTCCCTCGGTGATCGGGCGCAGGAAGCTCGTCTGGTTGGACATCCCCTGCGCGACCTTGCCGTCGGGCTCGACCGCCTGGTAGGTCGCCATGGAGGTGATCCCCTCGGCGATCGAGCAGAAGAGCCCGCCGTGGACCAGGCCGAACGGCTGCTTGACCGCGTTGCGCACGGGCACCCGCGCCCGCACGAAGCCCTCGCCGAGCTCGAGGACCTCGAGGCCGTAGGAGGCATCGAAGGTCTCGGCGACGGGAATGGGCATCTCGCTGGACTCCACGGGCGCCGCACCCTACCGCCCGAGGTGCGCGCCGAGGCGCCGGGCCACGCTAGGCTTGCGCTCGCGATGAGCCCCGTCGAGACGCTTCCGCCCGACCAGCGCGCCGTCGTGCAGCTCGTCCTGCAGCAGGGCCGCTCCTACGAGGATCTGGGGCGGCTGCTCGGGATCTCCCCCGACGCCGTGCGCGACCGCGCGGTGGCCGGCCTCGAGTCCCTCGGCCCCGAGGCCGGGCCCCGGCTGCCCGCCGAGCGCCGCGGCGAGATCGTGGACTACCTCCTCGGCCAGCAGGCGAGCCCGGAGCGCGAGGCGACGCGCGAGCGGCTGGCGGGCTCCGCCTCCGCCCGGGCCTGGGCTCGGGTCCTCGCCGGTGAGCTCGAGCCGATGGCCCGCACGGAGCTCCCCGACATCCCCGAGCCGCGGGAGCCGGCGCCGGAGCTCGAACCGACCCTGGCGGCTCCGCCCGAGCGCGTCGGCGGCGCCAACGGCGCCGGGGCGACCGCGCGCCTGGATCCGGCCGTCGAGGAGGAGGCCGCCGGCGCCGGCGGCCCGCGTGCCTCCCGCCTGGGTGGTGCGCTGCTGCTGGGGGCGGTGGCGATCCTCCTCATCGTCGTGGTCATCTTCCTCGTCAACCGCGGCGGTAGCAGCGACTCGAACAAGTCGGCGAGCACTCCGTCGACGCCCTCGACGTCGACGCCCGCGAATCCGGCCGGCACCGCCCAGAACCCGGCCGCCAACCCGAAGGTCGTCCCGGTCGCCCAGGCCGCGCTCACGCCGCCGGCGGGCGGAAAGACGCCGCGCGGAGCCGCCCAGCTCATCGTCCAGGGCAACGCGGCCAACTTCCTGATCGGCGCCGAGGGCCTTCCGCCCCTGAACGGCGACTCCTACACGGTCTGGCTCTACAACTCCCCCACCGACGCCGAGGCACTCGCCTACTTCCGGGCGGAGAACATCAAGGGCGGTCGGGCCGGAGGCGCGGCGATGGTGCCCCAGAACTTCCAGCGCTACCGCAACGTGATCGTCTCCCGGCAGGCCGTGGCGAGCGCGAAGAACCCGCCGACGAAGCCCGGTCCGATCGTGTTGCAGGGCCCGCTGCGCTACGCGGCCAAGAAGTAGCCCGGCAGGAGCTTTCCCGGGTTCATGATCGCGCGGGGGTCGAGCTCGGCCTTGAGCGCCTGGAGCAGTCTGAGGCCCGTCTCGCCCACCTCGGCGCCCATCCAGTCCGCATGGTCGCGCCCGACGGCGTGGTGGTGGGTGATCGTGCCCCCGGCGGCGACGATCGCGTCCGTCGCCGCTCGCTTGGCCGCGCGCCACTGGGCGATCACCTCTCCGGGGAGCTGGCGGGCCAGGAAGGTGAAGTAGAGGGAGGCGCCCGAGCCATAGAGGTGGGAGACGTGACAGAGCACGAGCGGCGGCGTCCCGAGCCCCGCGAGCGAGGCGCGGAGCGCATCGCCGACGGCCCGGTAGACGGCGGACAGCTCAGACCACTGCGCGGCGGTCTCAAGCGTCTCGACCATCACGCCGTGGTCGAGCAGCGCGTCGCGCAGGAACGGCGCGGCGTAGCGGCCGCGCGACCAGGCGCTCCCCGGCGCCGTGCCGAGCGACAGCCCGCCGTGGCGGCGCAGCAGAAGCGCCCCCTGGGCGCGACGGCGGGCGACCGCGGCGGCCTCCCCCTCCCATCCGGCGATCGCCAGGCAGCCGCCGGCGTAGCGGCGCGCGCGCAGGTAGGCGCGCCCGGCACGGGCCGCGGCGCCTCCCGCTCCGGCCAGCGCGAAGGAGAGGCGCGTCTCCTCCTCGTCGGAGAGACGCGCGACCTGCGGCGCCGCGCCCGCCTGCTCGAGGGCCCGCAGCGCCTCGACGCCCTCGGCGAACGAGCGGAAGAACCAGCCCTCGTAGCGGGTCCGCTCGGGACGCGGGCGGACGGCGAGGGCGGCGCGCGTGACCACCCCGAGCGCCCCCTCGGAGCCGACGAGGAGCTCGCGCAGCTCGGGGCCGGCGGCGCTGGCGGGCCGCGCGGCGAGGTCGAGCTCGCCGGCCGGCGCGAGCAGCCGCAGGCCGAGCACGAGCTCGTCGATCCTCCCGTACCCCGTCGAGGCCTGACCGGCCGAGCGCGTGGCCACGTAGCCGCCGATCGACGCGTGCTCGTAGCTCTGCGGGAAGTGCCCGAGCGTCAGGCCGCGGGCGTTCAGGAGCCGCTCGGCCTCCGGTCCGCGCAGCCCCGGCTCGAGGACGGCGGTGAGCGAGCGCTCGTCGAGCGCGAGCAGCCCGTCGAGGCGGCCGAGGTCGAGCGCGACCACCGCGGCGTGCTCGCCGCGCAGCGGCTCGACGCCGCCGACCACGCTCGTGCCGCCGCCGAAGGGCACCACGGCCACGGCGGCCTCGTGGCAGGCGCGCAGCGCGAAGCGCACCTCTTCCTCCGTGCCCGGCTCGAGGACGGCGTCCGGCGCGCCGGTGGCCTCCCCCGAGCGCAGGCGGACCAGGTCGACGTAGCCCTTGCCCGCCGCGTGCTCGACGCGCGCGGCGCGATCGGTGCGGACGCCGGCGACGCCCAGCGCGCCCTCCAGGCGCTCGGAGAGCGCGCGCGGGAGCCCCGAGTCGCCGAGGCGCACCTCGGTGAGCGCGACGGGCGCCTGCGCTCCGCGGCCGTCGAGGTCGAGCTGCTCGCGCAGCAAGTCGAGGGCGTGCTCGGGCACCTCGCGCTCGGCGGCCGGCGGCCCCCAGCCCCACCACGCCATCGGTGCCGGCCGGCGACCACCGCGGGCGCGATCCAGCGGCTCAGCCACAGAGCCGGGCGAGGCTCTCGAGCGCCTCGTCGAGCTGGACCCGGGCCGCGCGCCGGAAGAGGAAGGGCCCGAACCGCGCCCAGCCGCGTAGCTTCTGGAGGAGCTCGATGCTCACCTCGGTCTCGCGCTCGCCAGCGGCGCGCAGGGTCACCTCGGTGCGCGCGCGGGCGAGCAGCCCTTCGAACGGCGTGCCTTCGAGCTCCTGCTCCCAGGCATAGCGCTGCAGGGGCTCGATCGCCGCGAGCCGGAAGTCGGCGCGCACCGGCTTGCCCTTGGCCGTCTGCATCACCTGGGTGAAGCGCCCGGCGGAGACCCGCTCGACGCGTCGCACCTTGGGCCACCAGCGCGGCAGGTGATAGGGATCGCCGACCACGTCGGCCACCCGCTCGGGCGGACAGGCGAGCACCCGGGTGCGGCGGGTCGAGGGCACGCCTCGCTCAGGCTCCTCAGGGCCGCTCGTAGGAGATGAGGGCGTGGACGTCGTGGGGAGCGAGTCGCGCGCGCCCGTCGAGGAAGGCGAGCTCGATCGCGAACGCGCAGCCCACGACCTCCCCGCCGAGCTGGGTGACGAGGTCGGCCAGGGCGCGGGCGGTGCCGCCGGTGCCCAGCAGGTCGTCGTGCACGAGCACCCGAGCGTGCCCCGCGAGCGCATCGGCGTGTACCTCGAGCGCGTCGACGCCGTACTCGAGCAGGTACTCGGCGCTCAGGGTCCGCCCCGGGAGCTTCCCGGGCTTGCGGGCGGGGATGAAGCCGGCGCCCAGCTCGCGCGCGAGCGCCGCTCCGAGCACGAAGCCGCGCGCCTCGGCGGCGACGACGTAGTCCACCGCGAGGGGGGCGGCGTAGGCGGCGAGCGCCCCGACCGCGGCGTCGAGCGCGGCGGCGTCGAGCAGCAGCGGCGTGATGTCCTTGAAGACGATCCCCGCCTCGGGGAAGTCGGGAACGTCGCGCACGTGGGCGCGGAGGTCGACGGCCGGGCCGGCGGCCGCGGGATCGGCCACCGTCAGTTGGCGATCCGGCGCAGGTCGCGGATGAGCAGGAGGTGCTTCAGGTAGGTGGCCACGGAGGCCAGGTTCTCGAGCGTCTCGATCGCCTCGCGCTTGCGCTCGGCGTTGCGCGAGCGCAGCGCCGGGGCGAGGATCTGCTGGAGCAGCGCCGACTCGCGATCGGCCGAGGTGCGGAAGACCCTCAGGTTGCGCCCCGCGACCCCGTAGCGGGCGAGCTCGGTGACCGCGCGCACGATCTCCTGCTCGGTCTCGTCGTACCATCGCCCGCCGGCCCGCGCCTGGCCCTTGATGACCCCGTACTCCTCGAGCTCGCGCACGAGCTTCGGATCGGCGCCGGTCTCCTCGAGCACGTCCTGGAGGGAGTAGTAGGCGCCCGGGTCCTTGACCGCGACGGCCGCGCGGCGGGGCGCGCGCCCCTCGGCGGCGGCTCCGCCCGAGGCGGGCGGAGCGACGTCGGCGTCCGTGCGGCCGCCGGCGAGCTCCTGGCGGATCACGCGCAGCGGCAGGAACTCGTCGCGCTGGAGGCGCAGGATCGTCCGCAGCCGCTGGATGTCGCTCTGCAGGTAGACGCGGTAGCCGCCCGGGGTGCGCCGCGGGGTGAGGAGCTTCTGATCCTCGAGGTAGCGGATCTTCGAGATCGAGATGTCGGCGAACTCGGGCTGGAGCGCCTTGCACACCGCGCCGATGGTCAGGGCCTTCTGGCGCGCCCGCGGAGCCTCTCCGGCCACCGCGGCGACCGCCTCGACCCCATCCACGCCGGGGGTGGCCTCCGCGGAGCGCGCGTCGAGCTCGGAAGCCACGATCATCCGCTCATCGGGTCAGGTAGGCGAGCTTGTACTTGCCGACCTGGAGCTCGTCGCCGTCGCGCAGCTTGTGGGACTCGATCCGGCTGCGGTTCACGTAGGTTCCGTTCAGCGAGCCGCAGTCGTCGAGGAAGTAGTCGGGGCCGCGGCGGACGAGCAGGGCGTGGTCGCGCGAGACGGTCACGTCGTCGAGGAAGACGTCGGCCTCGGGGCGGCGGCCGATGCTCAGGCGCTCACCCTCGACGACGAAGCTCTCCCCCGTGCGCCCGCCGCCCGCGCGGATGACGAGCGCGGCGCCGTGGGCGGAGACCTCCTCGCCGAGCTCGACGGGCTCGATCTCGCCCGTCTCGCCAACGCGGTACGTCGCGGTGGTCGCCTCCACCGGCGCCTCCGGCGGGGAGCCGAGGAGCGCCCCGCACTTCTGGCAGTAGTTGGCTCCCTCCGGGTTCGAGAACCCGCATTCGGAGCAGTGCACCGACGCCATCGCGGCCCTTCGTCCGGCCCGCTCCGCCGCTACTCCGCCTCGGCGGCGGGCACGCGGCCGGCGAGGATGTCGGTCAGCCTCTGCACGTCGTCGCCCGAGATGACCTCCTCACCGCCCTCGTGCTTCTTGCGCAGGCGATTGACGAGCTCCGCGCGCAGGATGTCGATCTTCCCGTGCAGGATGCGCCGCTGATAGGAGATCTCGGTCTCA